>TBL_comb47_HYPODRAFT_10005558_pt1 | contig 14009 bp, 15 predicted proteins | sample TroBogypolimnion_40_FD_10682 | JGI IMG/M metagenome (IMG submission 10682)
GGAGAATCTCATGAAGAAACATCGCGATGAAAGCATTCATGAATTCAAGCCAGCAGCGGATGGAAGCCCATCCAAGCTCTGGCTCCTTTTGGCAGAGCATCTCACGTATGCCACGCTCTTCATGCAGCAAAGGGGATTAGTGAATGTTGACATCAAGCCATCCAACATCCTTTACGTTGATCGTGGGGGGCAAAAGCACTTTATGATATCCGATTACGGGATGTGCTCCGAGGCCGATTACATACCCGAACCGGGTGATCCCTACGAGCTTACAGTGCGAGGTAATAACTACTACAATCCTCACGAGGATGTGCGGGAGCTCATGACCAGCGAGCTGATATCGCTATTTCAAGTGGCCGTCACTTTAGCTGGAACCATAGATGTGAGCAGGATTATAAGCGAGACTGTGTTCCTCCTTAATGAATGTCTAAAGCACAGGGGGTATGATGTGTCCTTTTCTTCTAGGCTTCATCTGAGGGGAATATCAGCCATTAACCAATTTAGGACACTAGCGGAGAGTCAAGGGATCTTCAGGCATCTGTTTGATATTATCAAGTATGTCGACAGATTCGACCACATCCCAGGCTCCTTCAGACTCTTTCAGATCCACTTGAAGGAGCAACTTGCAGCCCAAGGTATGCCCTACAGCCCCCTTCTTGGTGAATCGCGCTAGGGGCTCCGGGTCCAGTACCGTTTCCACAACTTGCAGACGTCCAGGAGCCCAGCAAGCCCACGGATGCATCTTGCCGTCCGTCGCGCGCCGATATATAAAGTCATCGGATGACCTTAATGACGCTCGAAGTATATAAATAAAGAGCCTTTGCCTTACAAAAGGCACCATGGATGTATGCCGCCCCACGGGCGTACACCTTACCATTGACCGACTGGTTTCTATGGAGGGGGGGAAAGAGAGAGAGGTGGAGAGCATATGGGATGCAGACGTGCAGGCTGCTTTGGACAAGGACGGAGGCCCATACTTTGTTGAGCAAAAGCCCCTTGAGTTCCGTTTGTGGGATGTGGAGCTGGGGAAGGTGCTGGGAGAAGGCACCTATGGCGTGACGTATACATGTATCATCAAAAAACGAGGCATGGTGATCAAATTCAATCCCAAACATCAGGTTCGTATAAAGCGGTATTATAAAGCTGATACAGAGTCAGATGAGGCCACAGAGGATGACGATGATGATGAAAAAAAGGGGGATGAGGCCACAAAGACGGTGTTCGCATTCAATCGACTGGATCCTGAAAATTTGAGCTACATCTATGACGAGTATCGTACAGAATTTTCTAATTTCGAAAGGATCATGGAGCCAGCCTCCTTTAAAAAGTACACAAGGGATCAGGAGCGCTGGGTCACGTGGGACGGAGTTTCCCAAGAGGCCAATCGTCGCCAGTACAACGAATTGAAGAGGGATCTGGAGCTATTTCAGGCACATCCAGGATATGAGCATATGCACAAGCTGCTGCATTTCGACACAAAGGACAATATCTCCTTCATTCTGAGCGAACGCTGTGACGATAGCTTGGAGAATCTCATGGAGAAACATTGCGATGAAAGCATTCATGAATTCAAGCCAGCAGCGGATGGAAGCCCTTCCAAGCTCTGGCTCCTTCTGGCAGAGCATCTCACGTATGCCACGCTCTTCATGCAGCAAAGGGGATTAGTGAATGTTGACATCAAGCCGCCCAACATCCTTTACGTTGATCGTGGGGGGCAAAAGCACTTTATGATATCCGATTACGGGATGTGCTCCGAGGCCGAATACATACCCGAACCGGGTGATCCCTACGAGCTTACAGTGCGAGGTAATAACTACTACAATCCTCACGAGGATGTGCGGGAGCTCATGAGCAGCGAGCTGATATCGCTATTTCAAGTGGCCGTCACTTTAGCTGGAACCATAGATGTGAGCAGGATTAATAGCGAGACTCTGTTCCTCCTTAATGAATGTCTACAGCACAGGGGGTATGACAAGTCCTTTTCTTCTACGCTTCATTTCAGGGGAATATCAGCCATTAACCAATTTAGGACACTAGCGGAGAAGCAAAGGATCTTTAGGCATCTGTTTGATATTATCAAGTATGTCAAAACATCAGACCACATCCCAAGCTCCTTCAAACTCTTTCAGATCCACTTGAAGGAGCAACTTGCAGCCCACAGCATGCCCTACAGCCCCCTCCTTGGCGAATCGCGCTAGGGGCTACGGGTCCAGTACCGTTTCCACAACTCGCAGACGTCCAGGAGCCCTGACGCCCAGCAGGCCCACGGATGCATCTTGCCCACGTCCCAAAGGTCGGTGGAGAGGAGGGACCACGGCTTGACTAGGGTGAAGTGAAGGATCCGGATGGGCGCCGTGCTCCACCACTGGGGGTCGCAGAACTTGGTCTTGACATTGGTGTTGTACTCCATGGGCAGCTCCAAAAACTCATGCTCTTGTCTTTTTTGAAACACGGACCAAACGAGCCTGGGGAAGTCGTCCTCGGTGTAGTTGAGGTGCCTCCTCTTTTTTTGCATCCGGAGATAGGTGAGGGGCGAGGGGATCAGCAGCAGGACCGCTGTGCTGAGCACGGTGTGCGACGGGCAGAGCGACCGCGAGACAGCGCCCAGGGTCTTGTTGGACGAGAGGAGGTGGGGAAAGTACGTGGTGAAGAGGTTGGAAGGATCCCCGACCATGAGGGTATCCAGGCTCAAGAGCGCCACGGCCTTGTACTGCGTCAGTCTCCACGCGAGCAGCTCTGTGATGTTCGCTTGGCCCTCCACATAGCAAACCATCCACCCATTATGCTGGACAACGAGGAGGGGCAGCGTCGTGATGACCACCATGTCAAGGTTGGTGTGGGCCTGAATGCTGTTGCCCAGCGCCTTGACCGCAGGCTGGTAGAAGGGCGACCGCCCGGTGCCCTCGCTCGTCACCACGCTCACAATGGCAAAGTCTGTGGTGGACACGACCGTGTTTCGGCAGATGGAGAGCCTCGACGGTGAGGCGGCGGGGGGAAAGCGCACGCCCTGTGCGTCCTGGGTCCCAAGGACAAGGAGCTCTGCATAGCTGTTCAGGGAGATGATGAAAACGAGGCAGAGGGCGGAGACCCAGACGACCGCCGAGTAAAAGCAGGAATCGGCCCCCCTTCGTCGCTTCTTCTGACGCGGGGCTATCATCCATGCTGATCTGAAGGCGACATTTAAAGTCCAGAGCGAAATAAGCACCAAGAGCCCACGGCTCATAGCCTCTGCAGCTTGCGCTTCCGGTTGGATACATAGTAAAACGTAGAGGAGTCCTTGAGCATCACTCTCTGCTTCGAGTTCAAAACTCGGATGATCAGCTCGTGCTGGTCCGCGGTCTTGGCCACTAGGATGCCCTCGATGCGAAGGGGGCTCGCCGACTGGATAAAGTGCATCTGATCCATGTCCACCTCAAACTCCTCGTTGGAAAGCTGTCCCTTGATGAGGAAGTGGGTCGGCTGCAACGGGGGAATCACGACCTTGTACGCCACACACAGGTCGAGGGAGCAGAGGGCCGACAAAATGCCGCTGAGGAGGCACTCGTCGTCTTCGGAGATATCCTGTGGCAGCTCAAAGTCGGGGGTCTTCTCATCCATCGTCGTTGTTATCTCCCCCCGCCGGCCTTTTTTTATATACGTGGCGCGCTGGCATCAGGCGCTGCTAGGCCATCTTGATGTCGCGGAGGGGTCTGCTTCCGCCGGCGCGGCGAAGGCACGCAAAGTAGATGACAAGGACCATCAGGATGGCCACCAGCACCCCACCAACCACACCCGAGACGAGGATGACGAGGGCCACTCCTCCGTCATTATTCCCTGCTTTACCTGCTCCAGATGTGTTCAGGGCGGTGTTGGAGGAGGAGGAGGAGGAGGACACGCCGTAGGACACCATGGTGTTGGACATGAAGGCCGGCTGGGAATGCTCCTGGAGCTGGGGACTCTGTGCCTGCTGGAGAAGCCTGCGGCCCTGCGCTGCCGGCCCCTGCTGTATGGCGCAGGGGAGCCAGTACCTATGAAAGTTTTTGTTGATGAGGAAGCGGCAGGGAGAGGCCTGTAGCCAGGCCATGGTGACGTTGGAAATGCCGCAGGCCTCGGCGTTGGCAAGCAGAGGGGTTGGCATGTATTTGAGCGTGGCGTCCACGAGCGTCGAGGTGGGGAGGGACCACGCGAGCATGTACTCCTCGGAAACGCCAGAGGAAAAATTCCTCCCTGTGCGCGCATTGGCCTGGGCGATGAGTTGGGGGACGCGCTGCTGCTCTTCGGGTGGAAGGGGCATCTGCGCCTCCAAGTAATCCGCCTGCATGTTGTAGGGCTGATACCCCGAGACTACCCCCGTGGTGGTGGTGCATGGGAAGCCCTTGCTCAACAGATAAAAATTGGTCAGGGTGTTGAGGGTGTCCTGCGTGACCGCCTTGTTCACAATGTGGACCATCTGCGTATAGGGCGGGCTCTGAAAGGAGGATTGCAGGAGCCGCCTCCTGCTTCCGCTGGAGAAGCCCGTGCATTGCATCTGGGCGCTGACGCTCTGTGGTGGCGCGGTGGCGGTGGCGGTGGCGGCGGAGCAGGGCAGGCAGGTTGTGCCCACGGACCCAAAGTAGCCATGGGGGCACAGGATCGCGTGGGTCGCCCTGCAGTAGCCCGGGTTATGGATATCCATCAGCACGATTCCCTTGAGGCTTATGAGCCCCACGGTGGTCTGCGTGATGTAGACGACGTCGCCCGTGCCGGGCAACTCCACAAAGTCGATGGGCACCGTGCCGTTGTGCGCGTTGTCCAGGATCTGCTGGTACAGGGGCATGTCCTCGGCAAAGATCTGAAGAAGGGTCTGGTGCTGCATCGAGGAGGACAGCCCCTGCGGCAGGAGGTAGGATGACGACGCGATCTCCGTGATGAAGGGGTTGTTCAGGGGCGTCCTGCACGACGTGCCCGGGAGCCCGCACGTATTGCCGAGCGTCACGGACGGGGACTTGCCGCTTTGGGCGGCCGCGGTGAAGCAGTTGCCAATCAGGGAGTAGGTCGTCGTCTCCGTGGAAAACTGGAGGGGCGACCCGAGCACGTTGGCCCCGTCATCGGTGCTGACGGAAAAGTGCACGTCCAGCCCCCCGTCCACTGGGACGTAGGCCTTGAGGAGGTGCATGTCGTTTCGCTGCATGTAGACCACATAGCACGAGGCGGAGTTGACGAGCGGGGGGCACCTTTCGCCCGTCACCTGGTATGGCACCATGCCGTCCAACGAGAAGGACGGGTACATGGCGCCATTTTCAATCACATTGTACGCGACGCACCCCGTGGATGCGATGATGGAGCCCGTCCAGGTGCTGACGTTGAGCGCGTAGATATCCGCGCACGAAGACGCCGACGCCCCCGCATAGAGGATGGTCTGCCTGCTGGGGGCGTAAAAGGCCCTCGACATGGAGGAGGAGGCTGGCGCAAAAGGCAGGGACACTGGCTTGCTGAATTGGGTACCGCCCCCTGTGAAGACGACGATGCTCTGCTCGGCGCACTCGTGCGCCACAATGGTGTCCCCGTCCGGCATGATGAACAGGGAGCAGAAGCGAGTGAAGGAGTAGGTGGCGGTGACGGGGAGGATGGTCAGGCTGTGCATGACGGCGTCGGTGAAGAGGTCCATGCGCACCAGGAGCCCTCCGTCGGCGACTATCAGGTAGCTTCCGTCGGGCGCGGCGGCTATGGCGTTGAGACGGCAGAAGAAGGCCTCCGAGGGCGAAAAGGCCGAGACAGAGCTGAGGCACTTGGCCTGTGTGGCGTAAAACAGGTTCTGCCCCGCCAAGGTGCACGCCCTGCTCATCCGGTCGAAGCCAGCGCACCACGCGTTGCACCCGTCGCCCCCCACCCGATTCCCATCGTCGCATACCTCGCCCGGGTCCAGCACCCCGTTGCCGCACAGGGGCAGGTCCTGGGCGGTGGGCCCCGGCATGGACGGCAGAGGGATGCACGAGTCGTCTGCCCCCACCCCCAAAAAACATACGAGCAGCAGTAGCCGCCTCATCATCTCCATCCTCTGAACGAGCCTATATAAAGCGTGGGCCCGCACAACCGCGCAGATGGACCAGTGGGTAAACGACACGGAGCTCTTGAGGGAGTTTCTCATGTCCATGTCGCGCGACTCGGAGCTGACCCCCCTGGCCAAAATCTTTTGCAACTATGCGGCCGTCCGGGCGCTCAACGCGTGGCTGGGGCCCCAGGGCTGCAAACGCTGTGAGCAATGCGTTCGGTTTCTGGGTTACGACATGCACTCGCCCGCCGTCCGCGAGGTGTGCTCCTGCGCCCTGTCCATCGCCTACAGGCATGCCCTCAAGGACCCCGTGACCACCATTGAGGACGCCAAAAAGGTCGTGCGCATCATCTCCACGGGAGTCCAGAAACTGGCGCAGCTCCCGGAGCTGGCCGAAAAGGAGCATCAGCAGCTTCAGGCCGCCATCCATGCCATGCTCCAGGAAAATAGCTCCCCCAAGAAACTGCTGGAAACGGGCCTCCAAATCTACGGCAAAACCGGCGACTGGCTCCACGTGGGGCTCCCCGAGATCCTGGACAGCATCAAGCACGGCGCTGAAGTCTCCAAGGAGACCATCGACAAGGTGTACCAGAAATGGAGGGCCTTTGGCCAGAAGCACCACCAAAGGGTGGCCGAGGCCGCTGCTTCCAGTAGTAGTCCTGTGGTCGAGGATCCACACCTGGGTCTGTTCAAAAAACATTTGATGTGAGATTGCGTCACATAGCGAAAAAAAACTTAAAATGAAATTGACGGAAATAGATTTTTTTTTTTTTGGTAACGGTCAGGTAGGCAAAAAGGGTTGGTTTTACTTCGGTGGGACCTATATAGCAGCTAACAGAGGTTAGAGGGTCCACCTCACAAAGCATGGGCTCCCAAGGCACTTCACAAAAACGCTTTTTTGACGTAGATTTGCTGGACTTTGATAGGTCATTTGAGTGGAGGGGCATGACTAGAAAGACAAGGTTCATAAGGACAGCTTATGGAGAATTTTTGATCTGGGCAAGTGATGGTCTTGCTTTGGCTATGAATGCAAGCTCTGAACAAGCCCAGCACCATCTCAAGAGAATCATGAGCAGAAACCCTATGCTTCAACATAATAACAAGGTTCTTCGTGAAAATTGGCAGGTAAAATCATATGATCATCTTTCACAATTTTGATTGCTCTTTTGAGTGGAAGGGTACTCGGTAGATAAGGCTCATAAGGACTGCACATGGACAATTTTTTATGGGTAGCGGATGGGCTCACACTTGCTATGAATCCTCGTAGCATAGTATATGGCATAGTAATAAGTCCTGCAAATCAAAATTGGTGTGCCATCACCATCTTGTGTAATGGGGCTAAATTTCTTATTTGCATCAGAATTTGGACCAAATGATGTACAAACACAACAACGCAAATATGGCCACAATGAAAGGGCTCGATGCTATTTTTCAGAACTCTGAAAACCTTAACGTCAGGAGCAATAGGGAAGAGCTTATTAGATCATTGAAGGTGGTATTCAAAGAGTTAGAGGAGAGTGTCACTGCAAAGGACCAAGGCCAAGCGTATGGAAACTACAAGCAACATACAAATCCACGAAAAAATCCATCTGACAAAACTTCTCCTGTATCCTTTTGGTCTAATGTTTCAAAGTCAGACCAAGATGCTTATGAGTCAGCAGTTGAGGTGTACATGGCTCAGCCCAAGATTGCAGCCACAACACAGAAAATCCTTTTGCTTGAAGATGGATGGCGGCGGGACGACTTGGAGGCCATCTGTGATGCAAACATTAACGGCACGCGGGTTGCAGGCTACGTCTATGCTGCATGGAACCCTCTCTTTCAGGACCTGATCAAGATTGGTGCTACCATGCGGACTCCTCAAATCCGCGTTCGTGAGCTATCGTCCACGGGTGTCCCTGAACCATTTCAGGTCATTGCCTCTGTTCCCTCCACAAATCCGTTTACCTTGGAGCGCGAGGTCCATGCTCACTTTGCAAGTGCCCGCAAGTACGGCACAAAAAAGGAGTTCTTCTTGCTTGACCAGGACCAAGTGGTCTCTTACTTTGAGAAGCTGGTGGTCAAGGCCATGACCATGCCTGCCAAGCCACCAAGGAGGGCTGAAACCAAGCTTGCACGCCTCCGCAAGATGTACCTCAAAGCTGAAGCACGAGCTGCTGCCTTGGCTGCAATGGCTGATAAGAAGGAGGAGCTGTGAGCTCTTGATGAATAAAGACCATGGTTGCGTCAGTGAATCCCTATATATAAATAATTATAATTAAAATTTAAGTTCCTGGAAATATATTTTTTTTTAGAATAACGGTCAGGCTAAAAGGGTCTAATTTAGTTCTCAGAAGAAATAAAAGGTGGCACTCCCATGCTTACCCCACAGAAAGCATGGCCTCTCAAAGTAGTTCCCCCACTGAGATGAAAAAAGTTCGCATATTCGACCTTGACCTGCATGATTTTGATCGCACTTTCATGTGGAAGGGTATGACCAGAAGGGTGAGGTTCACTAGGACAGCTTATGGAGATTTTCTCATATGGGCTACTGATGCTTTGTCATTGGGCATGAATACTAGCACCCCTCAAGCTCAAAACCACCTCAAAGAAATAATGGGTAGATGCCCAGAGCTATGCCATAATGGCAAACTTCTGAAGAACCATTGGCAGGTACACTAGAAGATATTTTGAACTGCTTGAAGGGCACAAGGGTGATACTAGAGGGATACTAGATCTACACTAGAGTGATTATGGGGGACAAGGGAGGGTGATACTAGAGGTGTACTGGAGTGCTTACCTAAGACCAATGTCTTGACATGTTTATCTTCTGTGTAGGACCTAAAACAAATGATGTACAAGCACAACAAGGCAAATATTACTACCATTCTTGGTTTGAAGACTATTTTCCAAAACTCTGGAAACGCAAATGTCAAAGCTCACAGAGAAGCCTTGATCCAATCGTTGAAGGCTGTGTTCAAGGAATTGGAAGATGAGGTGCATGTTCAAAGGGGCCAATCTCCAGCGCAAGGCATGGGGGGGAGTACGGAGTCGCCCGAAATCTTGGATGAGGCCTTGTTCGATGATGACATAGTGGGGATTGACGGAGATGCTAGCGGTGAGATTGTCCAGGTGCGTATGGGTATGGGCGCCGTACTTCCTATGAAAAAGGAGCACTATATCCAGATTATGCATGATCGCCAAGTCATCAAGACCAAGCAAGTGCAGCTCAGCTGGAAAAAGGAGAATGCAGTTCTGCAAGAGCAACAAGAAGAGGCTGCCTTTCGCCGAAGGGAGGCAGAAAAAGACGCCGAGCATAAGCGTAAACAGGAGGAGAAGGACGCAGAGCACAAGCGCGAGATGGAGCGGATCAAGCTGGAGGTCCAGGTCAAGGCCACGGCTTCGCGCTTGGAACGCGAAAACAGCGACAAGCAGGAGCAGGAGCGCAAGCGCCAGAAGCTGGAGGCGGAGCTCAGCCAAGCGGAGCGGTTCCAAGGCCTCATGCGGAGCTTCTTGAGCGCTGCCACGCTGCAGGAGTCTGTTACGTTTGAGAATGACCTGGCGAGGCTGCTGGTGGAGGACAAGCGCTTCAAGAACCGTGCTGGCGCGCTGCGTCACTTGCACGGGCTTTGGAAAAAGAAGGACGTTGTTCCCGCGGTGGTGGTTACGCGGTCGCAGCAGCCGGCTGTGGACGACGAGGGCGTCTATCGCAACGTGGACAGCGTGCTGAATCCCAGCAGGGCTTACATTGGCTCCTCCCACGACATTGTCAGGCGTCGCCACCAGCATCTCAACGGGAGTGGGGCTACCGCCGCCGCCGGCCTTACTGTCAGCCTACCGCTGCTCACAACCAAGGTGGTGGGGTGCATGAAAACGCGCGAGCTCTTGGAGACGCTGGCCAATATGCGGCTCATGGGCATTGCCAACGTCAAGGGCGCCCAGTTTCTGTCGGACTCCCTACAGGACTACCGATCGGCTTTCAAGGCGATTGTGCATCAATACGATCTCTGTGCCAAGTGCGGGGGCGAAGGGCACTACATCTCTGCGTGCACGAAAGCGGACTTTATCCGCTGGACGGAGCCCTTCTAGTATAAATGATGGAATCTACGTGGTCCGATCGGATCTATGCTTGTGGAGGTGCTTTGGGCACTGGTGCTGGGGGTCAGGCTGGTGGAATCCTGCCCCGCGGGGCATCAGTGGCAAAAAGTAAATGGGGCTCCCTTTTTTGAGGCCTGCCCCGCCAACGCCTACTCGCTTCAGGGATGGGGGCGATGCTGCACCCGTGCACAGGCGGACGCGTGCAAGGGCCAGGCGATGGGCCAGGATTGCACCTGCTCCCCCATGCTCTGCCCTGATGGTCAGGAGCCCCAGCATGGGCCTCCAGGGCGATTTGTGTGCAGGGCGACGCCCAGTGCATGCACGGAGCGATGTGGGGGGATGATGTTTAGGGAGAGCCACACGTGCAACTGCCTACGTTTGCATCCGCAAACTGTGGTGTGGGGCAACGAGGGAGGGGACTACTTTGAATTGCCATGATGGGCGTGCAACATAGAGGGGAGCCTCTAGTCCCTGGGGGGCATGCCCTTCATGTATTTTGCACAGGAGGTATTTTTAGGCACATAACCTGGGTAAGCCCAAGGATGCCAAATGAGGTGTGCATGATTTGCCTAGAGGCGGGGGCCGATGTGCCCGCCCCGTGCCAGAAGGAAGGGTTATTATTTCATGCCAGATGCCTGTCCATGGCATGGGCAGCTGCGCCCAAAAGGCGTTGCCCCCATTGCAACGAGGCTGTAGACTCCTGGCCCTTGGAGGAGGGCGACCAGATTAGGCTTGCAACGCACAAGCTGGAAGGCATATTGCAGCAATGGTTCCAGGGAGGGGGCTCGACTTGGAAGCAAATCCCTCGATATGTGAAGACCAAGGACGGCCTGCTGACCAAGGAGGAGAATGAGCGGGTCTTGGCTGAGATGCAGAAGGTATGCATGGAGGTGCTGCGCCCCAGCGAGGGAAGGTGGACTGGTAGCAGCGACGAGGCCACATGGACATACACGTGCACGCAGGAGGGCACGACCAGCATGATCCGCTTGACCAGGACCGCGCTCGTGGATCCCATGGGGCGTTTTGTGCAGGATGGGTACAGCGTGGCGGCAGAACGGCGGGGCTAGAGCTGCGCGTGCAGCAGACAAGCACTTTCCTGCTCTGGAGCCGCTCCAGTTGAATTGTTGCTGGGGGGCTTCTCCTCTTGGGGCTGCTTCATCATGGTGGCGTGCATCTCGGGGTCATGGATCTTTCCATGAAGGTAGATGCCCAGCGTGCAGTAGTTGGCAGCCAAATCGCTGCCCAGACGAAAGAGGAGGAGGTCCAGCTGGCCAAAGGCGATGAAGATGACAAAGAGCTGCGTGAAGGAGCAATAGACAGACCAGGCGCTGGTGATGATATAGTAGGTCGCCGCCTTGTGAGGTATATACTTGTTCTTGGTATCCTGCAAAAAGGTCATGAGCAGCAGGCTCGAAAAAGAAAGGAGCAGCCGCATGCAGGACCTGCACAAAGTTTAGGACGTGTGGCACCAAGCTGTCGGCTATGAGGTCCGTGACAAAGGTGTGCACCACAATCATCATGATCAGGATGTTGTACTTGTAATAGGTATCGATATGGACGTGCATAAAAGTGAGGTCAGCGCGGGGACCAAAGGATATGAATTTGGACCGGGTGAACACTTCGAGCTCCACAAGCACGAGCAGGACGATGCAAAGCCAGATGCACATGAGCAGCGTCATGAAGCGGAGATCCACAAAGTACTTGTGAATCAGAGTGCGCCAATTATTCAGCATCCTTATTTTGCCCCTGAGGCGTTTCTCCGTAGATATATATAAAGAGGCTTCGCGGATTGACACGAAAGGCATATGTGGCTTAGCAGCAGTATGATGCTAGTCGTCCTGGGGCTAGCCACAGCGTGCCCCCCCGGGTCGTATATGGGGAGCGCTGGGTGCGTGCCATGCGGTATGGGGACGTACACGGCCGTGAGCTCCTCGTCCACCACGGCCTGCCTTCAGTGCGCTGCGGGTAAGTACAGCGACGCCCAGCAGGGGGCTACCATATGCACCGCCTGCCCCGCTGGGAAAACCACGCTGGACAGCCAGAGGGCGAATTGGATCGCTGGGGCCACAGCCTGCAGCACCTGTATTGCTGGCCATTACCTTGCCGTAGCGACCTGTGCGCCCTGCACGCTGGGGTACTCCTTTTGTGACGGATTGGCGATGCATCTGTGCAGCCAAGCGCACGCAGGTCAATTTGTGGGCCAGGCGTGCAGCTTGACCAGCGATACTGTCATTTTGAACTGTTCAAGGTGCAGGGACGGCGAGTATGCGCTCCAGCCGTGCTCCAGCACCACAGATACCCAATGCTCGCCGTGCACCGTCTGCTCCAAGATGCTCCAATTTCAGGTAGCCAAGTGCAATGCGACCCGCGACACGGTATGCGCTCCGTGCGACAAGCAGGCAGGCGACATGCAGGTGGGGGGGCGGTGCAACTTGTGCCCCGCAGGATCCTACAACAATAGCGCACAGTGCGCCCTCTGCCCTCCAAATACCTACTCTCCCGTGCCCAATGCATTGGCGTGCCTCCCCTGTTCGCCTGGCACCACCTCTGGCGTGGGCGCTTCGCGGTGCGTGGTGGCCTGCGCAGCAGGCACGAGCTTTGCGCCGGATGGCCTGACCTGCGTCCCACTGGCATCGGCACAGGCCCTCCCCGCAGCATGGGACGCATCGCTCGTTTCGCAAATACAGGCGGCAGCTCCCACCTCGGTGCCTGGAAAGTTCTTGGTCGCCACAACAACCTTCGGATCCAGTCAGCTGTACGTGATGGGCGCAGGCGACTCGTGGCTGCTTGCTGGGGCGCCTGGCACCTTACCCCCTGGCCAGGACGGGCAAGGGGAGCTGGCCTCGTTCACGCGGATCACATGCATGGCGTATGACGAGGTGCAGGGGGGGTACATGGTGGCGGATGGCGCCTCTCTCCGCTGGGTCACTGAAAACGAGGGGATCGTGACGACGCTGCCCGCTGCGGTTGGGGGGCCGTGGGCAGCCATGTCGTCATTTAGGGGAGCCGACGGAACCTTGACCTACGTCCTCGCTTCTGCTGCAACAGGGGCCATATGGACCAGGAAAAAGGACGGAATGGCAACAAGGTGGCTGCAGGGGCAGACGGTGATGCCCCTCAGCGTACATTTTTTCTTTGAGGGGCCATTGCATGTGCTGGATCAGGGGCTGATCATGACGTTCGCCTCACCCTCTGCAAGCCCCGTCATGATATGCGGGGGAGGATCCACGGTGCTGCAAGGGGTGGTGGGCATGGTTATCGAGTGCAACGCCGTGGATCTGGTGGCCAGCGGCGCTTTGGACCTGGGGTGGGATGACTATGCCAATACCTACTACGTGCTACTCTTCAACGCCGCGTGGAGCGGCGTGGGCAGCATATCGCAGGACAAGGTGCTCACGGTGACTTGGGTCCTGGACAGCGGTGTGCCCCTATCCTTTGTGGGGTCTTACCTCTTTGTGGGCGTGCGGATACAGGCCCAAATACTTCGGATGGGCATGCACGGATGCCTCTGTGACGCCGGTTTCTACTGTCAGCAACCGCAGCAACAGTGCCTGGAGGCGCCCATCGGCACTGAGGCGCCCATGCCCTGGACCTCTACCCCGACGCCTTGCCCCCGAGGCTCCTTCAGGCAGGCGGATCAGGACGGGTGCACCCTATGCCCGCGTGGGTACACGGCTCCCAGCGAAGGCGCTTGGATGTGCCTGCCCGATTGCGGCGTCAACCAGTTTTGGATGGCCTCCACTGGCGTGTGTGTGCCTGGCTGCAACCAGTCGCTGGGCCTTTACCACGATACGGAGAGCGGCCAATGCGCGCCTTGCTGGCTAGGCTCAGGCAGTACGGGCGGAATGGGGGTGTCGAGCTGCTATCCATGTGTCCCTGGCCAGTACGGCGTGGCCCCTGGACTCTGCGCGCCATGCCCTGA
>TBL_comb47_HYPODRAFT_10005559_pt1 | contig 14009 bp, 11 predicted proteins | sample TroBogypolimnion_40_FD_10682 | JGI IMG/M metagenome (IMG submission 10682)
GCTGACTTCAAAATTTTTCTGCTCCAGCCGCTGCAGATAGACGGACCATTCCAGGGTCTGAATCTTCATCTGGACTCCGGCTTTGGCCATGTCCTCCTTGATCAGCGGCAGCATCTTCTGCTGAATCGGGTGGTTCGCCACCTGGAGGATGGTAAACTCAAACTTCTTTCCGTCTTTTTCCAGGATTCCGTCGCCGTCAATATCTTTCCAGCCGGCTTCCGCCAGCAATGCTTTGGCTTTTTCAATGTTGAACTCATAAGGCTTAATGCTCTTGTCATAATAGGGGCCGTCGTAATAAAGCGGCCCGCTCACAGTTTCACCCAGTCCGAAATATACGTCTTTCAGGATTTTTTCCTTGTCCACCAGATAAGACAGCGCCTGGCGTACCCGCTTGTCCTGAAACAACGGACTTTTCAAGTTGTAGCCGATATAATAAAAAACCCTGGAAAGATACTTCAACTTGCTCAGTTTGCCGTCTTTGCCGAATTCCGGCGTATTAGTGCGGTTTACCCACTGTTCCGGTTGCAGGTTCAGACGGTCAATACTTCCGGAAAGCAGCGATTGAAAACTGGTGTTCGAGTGTTTGATGATTTCAAACGCCACATACTTAAGCGGCGGAGCGATGCCGAATTTGTCGCCGAAAAAGTTTTCGTAGCGGGAGAGAACAACGCGGCGGTCTTTGTCCCAGCGCAGCAGCCGGTACGCCCCGCATCCGACAATCATGCGGTTCCGCTGATGGTCGTCGTTAAACTTTTTCGCGTCGAACGGGCCTTCATAAGCATGATACAGATGTTCGGGCAGCGGACTCAGGCCGAGCGTCAGTTCCTGTGATTGATAATACGGCACTTTCCAGTAAACCTTGAACTCGTAATCCGAGATAACTTCAATCTTTTCAAGGTCTTTGTAATAAACCCGCAGCGAGGCGCAGTTGGTGTCCGGATTATTTATCACATCCACATAGAATTTAAAATCCCGCGCGGTTACTTCTTTATTTTTCCATTCCTTCCCGGTTACCGGATCGGTGAAATCCTGCCAGAGAATGCCTTTTCTCAGTTTGATCGAATAGACTTTCTTATCCGGGGAGATCGTCCAGCTTTCCGCCATCAGCGGCTCGAATATCTCCGGTTTGGTAAAATTGCGGTCAGCCAGCGACGAACTGCAGAATCCGTTAATCAAACTCACCGTATAATCATTATTGATCAAAGGATTCATGTTACCGACATCGGCGGAGATGGAAGTGATAATCCGGTCTCCGGGCGTCGCATTCTGATCGTAAAATTCCAGGTTGGCTATTTTCTCCGGCGATTTTTCCACCGCCGCCGCGTCCGGCGGAGAAACAGCATTGACCGGCGCCGCCGCGGTAATGCCTTTATTTTTCATCTGCTGGAGCGAATCGCTCATTTCCGACAGTTTCTTCTGCATGTCCATATAATCAAAATGCACCCTGTCCACCGCGTTGATCAGGATCACGCCCAGCAGGATTACCGCCATGACCAGTATCGTGGCAACTATATTCAAATAAAAGTTCCGGTTCATAAATTAAAAGCCTCGTTTTGCTCCGGGTTAAATCGTTTCCACATAATATACTCCCCTGCATGAATTTGAAAAACTGGAAATATAAAATTTCCGTTATGATCCTGAATATAAGGCAAAATAATAAAGCAAATACAGTCTCACCATGAAGAGCATAGCGCGGCATCGCCGCAACCAAAAAATACACCTTAACCACGAAAGGCACGAAAGTTCACAAAAAATGGGGAATTTTTTATCCACAGATGGACACAGATGGACACAGATGAAAGGCATGAAGCCGGAGATCCCGGGATTCCTGGGTAGGGTCGGCCGTCCCGGCAGACCGTCTTTATGCATTTCGCCTTTGGCGACCAACGCCTCGCCGTTGGATCACGCCCGGCGGGCCGCCGGTGGCAAGTAACGGGAAACAATTATTTGTTTGCAGGGGAAACCCGAACAGTTCCGGGTTCCCCCTCGCGACCCTCCTCCCGAACTTTTAATTGACGGATAAAATGACGGAATTTCTCCACGGCATTACTGCCACATTTTAGATGTTGAGATTGAGAACCTTATGAAATGCCTGGATGAAAAGCTTTCTTTAAAAAAAAAGATGACGGATAGCAGACCTGGAATCGGAATTGGGTAGGTCAGCCGTCCCGGCGGACCGGGATTTGCGGACCTGAATTGAACCCGCCCCGGTATTAACCCCGTTTAACATATTCTTGAAGCCGGATTCTTATTACAACGCCCCGTCCGGTTATATTCCCAAAAACTAAAGTTTTGTACCCCCGATGGCATACATTAAAATAAAGAAATCAATTTTTCCCAAACGGACTTTTGACTTTCTACACTTTCTATCCAAATGCACATCATGTCCATTCTTTGATCCCACTGTTTTTTATATTCATCTTTTGCAAAATTGAATTTATCTGCAGAATTCAGAAAAGATTTTTCATCATACACATTTTTCCTTGTGAAAGAAAGTGGAAAAATGTAGCCCATTCCGCCAGAATATCCGCCGTAATATTCCATTTTATCATTTTCTTGAATAAAAGTAAATAACCCCTCGTTAGCATAAATCCCGCAAGCATAGGCTATAGTCTTTTGATTTTCAATGAATTTAATAATAATACCATTTTTTTCAATCTTATTTTTTAGCAAATATGCAATCGGCAAACATAATGTATTACACATTTCTTGAGGCTTTAAGTCAAAGAAAGGATCTTTATCACTTGTGGAAAAAATTTTACCATCATATTTTAACACATATTCATTTACAGATACATTTTTTGCCTCTTTGAGAAATCTCAAATATAAGATGAATTCACCTGAATATGCCTCTTGAATCTTGATATAAAACGGAGATTCTCCAAAATAATAAACACTTTCATATTCAATATATTTTCCTCCGGCAAATAGCTTATCTCTTAAAACCGCGGCTGTTTTCTTCAAGTCATTGCATTTTTGGCAATGAACAACATTGTTTGTCTCGCCAGACAAACAAGTTGACCAAATACACGTTATATATATCAATACTGTTACTAATATTCTTTTCATCATATCTTTCCTTAATTATTTGATTGTTGAGCTGGGTCTGATCCCGTATTTTTGATATTTTTGTGCATAATTAATCATATTTTTGATATATAAATAGTCTTTAAATCAATTTTTTCCTGTCATAAAATCAATATAAGCATTTTTGTCATTCTGAGCCGTATACCGCTTGATTCCCGCCTCCCGGCCGGTCAGGGCCGCCTTCCGCAACGGCGTCGCTCCAATATCCTTCGCGTTCACGCGAAATGCAAGTTAACTTTTCGTCTAAAGTTTTCAGATACCAGGATCTGAATTCGGGTGGTATGGTACCGGTCGCTCCAGAATGCCCCCTGACGCTTTTTCAGCGCATTATATTTCTGTCCGACCGCGCCGTGCAGTAACTACAATGCTTTGGAAATATTTCTATGGAATTGCTTTTTTTAACGCGCCAGGTCAGGCCCTGATAAATTATACTGTATTGGACTGGCTCCCTAAACTTTTTCGGCGACTACTCTCAACACTAGCAAAGCCTAAGTTTAAAATTATTCTAATTGATCCATCTTCAAATTCATCTACTTGGATTTTTATCCGGCGGTATTTTGAATACCAATTATGAACCATTCTCTTGTCTTGTTCTCCTAATGTTTCTATCAGAGAAATATTCTCAAGATTAAGATTATATTTCTCAACAAATTCAATGAATTTTTGCTCTTTTAGCAATAAGAGATTTGGAGGAAAGCTTATGTCTGGTTCTCCTATTCTCAAAATCACATCTTGAATATTTTTACAGTGGCGCAACCTAAATTCTAAAAATTTAGCATCCAAAATGGGTATTAGATAATTAAACATACATCACCTTCAAAAATCTGCTGTTCTTAAAAAAGAATGTTTATCGGTGTCTGACCCGAATGCCGCTAAGTTAAGGTTTTTTGAGCTCATTATTGCTTTTTCTTCTGATAACTCCCTGTGTTGAAAGATCAAGAATTTCCCTGGACAAAATTCTTATATCCTTCAGCACAGCCTCGACTTTTTCATTGTTGTAGATTGCCTTCTGAAATTCTTCAACCTGGCCTGCCGCGAGATTATCCATCACATGCGAAATCCTATTTCTGCAATAGGGACCCATGTTCAAATTCAAATATTCTGTTCAATAGTATCAATTTGTTGATTTATCCAATTCCGAAAGCATGTAGTCGAGCAGAATAGACCAAGCGCTCCAAACTTATCTCCTTGCATCAATGGGAAAACTCTAACTTTTCCAATTCCAGCGTCTTCTTTTCCTATAGGACCATGAGCATCGTGATAAAACAACTCAACTATGCATGAAGCAGTTGAATTTTTCTTCCAATTATAACCGTCTACTGATAGAGATAATGCTAGAAAACTATCAGGCTCGCCAGTAGATTTGCCACAAAACGGACAGGTTGGATATCCATTCTCAATAAGCGGTTCATCTCCTACAATTATTCTGGGGCGATATGCCACACTCTCTTTTCTTGTACCCATATGATTTCCTTCTTTTCTAAATCAGGAATAAGGTCTTTCCCGGCGCATATTCCAACGAACTGAATTGCAGCCAGCACTCCTCTGCGGCATTCTGGTCTGACCCGAATGCCGCAACGTCTTCGCTTCAATATCCTTCGCGTTCACGCGAAATGCAAGTTAACTTTTCGTCTAAAGTTATATACCAGATACGGATATTAGCATGAAGGTAATACATGAGTCCGCGAATATACGTGTGATATTATCCGCGTATATTCACGGACTCTGGCTTTACCTCTGTGTCCTCCGTGTCCTCTGTGGTAAACATGTCTTCCCATCCTGTCTATCCTGTCCATCCCTGTTAAAACTCTTTTTGAATTTGTCCGGTTTTCTGTGCTGCCGTCAACAATCATTTTTATTGTTGCGTGTTGAGTTTTATTACAGCGCAAAATCTCACTTATCTGCTTGCATGTCAATATCTAATCCATCTGGCTGTTGACATTTTTACTATATGTAGATAACCCTAACTTAAAGGAGGTTTTGAAATGATGGATTGTGAATTCGTTTTCAAACGTGAACACCCGGGATTCAGTATCGGACGCGAAACATGGCTGCGTTCAAAGGCGGCTTATTCAGGAGGCAAAAATTATATTGACACCGCGCTGATCAAGCATGTTTCCGAAATCGATCTGGAGTTTGAGGAACGACGTCGCCGGGCATATTACTTCAACTATCCCAGGAAAATCGCGCGGCTGATCAGCCAGTATGTCTTTTCCTCTGAACCCCAGCGCAAAAATGCCGATCCGGACATGATTGAGGACTTTTCGCGTGGCGGACTCCGTATCAACGAGGTTATGCGCCAGTTCTCAACGATGCTGAATGTTTACGGCGCCGCCTGGATGCTGGTGGAAATGCCGCATTTCGACGGCGAACTCGACCCCGAGCGCAAGCAGCGTGAACGCATTCGCCCGTATGCCGTGGCGCTCTCGCCGCTGTCTGTCGTTGACTGGGCTTACGGCAGCGACGGCAGGCTGATGTGGGCGCTGGTCGAGGAGAAAAGCTGCTGTGCCGCCGATCCGTTTGCGCCCCCGGTCGCAGGGCTGCGCCGGAGGCTGTGGACGCGCGACCAGTGGATGCTGTTTGAGAAAACCGACGGCAAAGTGCAGATGACCGGGCAGGGCGAGCACCGGCTGGGTGTGGTTCCGTTAATCCGCTATGAGGAGTCCGACGGCTTCGGCATGGACGCTTGTCACTGGTTCGAGGATGTGGTCAGGATTTCCGACGCCATTCTCAATAACGAATCGGAGGCGCAGATGAATATCGTCAAGCAGATGTTCGGATTGCTCGTGATCTCCGAAAATTTTGCCCGCAGCGGCCAGGTGCCCGACAGTGATGCCGTGTCTGTCTCCGCCGGCGACCATAAGTTCAGCCATGTGCTGGCGCGTTCCGCCGCGATCTGGGAATCCACCGACGAAAAAGGCGTCAGCCGTTATATTTCGCCGTCCGGCGCGGAAACCGCCCGGATCCGGGAGGAGAATGTCAACCTGAAAAAAGAACTTTTTGACGTCATCGGCCTGGCGGTGCAGAAAGACTCCAGTATCGCTCAGTCCGCCGAGTCAAAAGCCTGGGACCAGCAGAATGTCAAACAGTTTCTTGCCACCCGCGCCGATATTCTGGAACAATCGGAAATGCAGGCATGGAAACTCATGCACGCATGGGATCCGTCCATTCCGGTGCCGGAAATTTCCTACAACCGGGAGTTCGCTATTATTGAATTGAAAGATTTAATCACGGCGCTGCTGGGACTCAAAAGCATTAACGCCGGGGAGGAATATCAGCGCGAACTCTCCCGCGCCGCCGTCACCATGCTCGAAAAAATCAAAAAGATTTCTCCGGAAACCCGCAAGATTATCTTCGAGCAAATCGACAGCAGTTTAAGCGGCGGCAGCGCCGTCAATCAGGAGGCATAACCATGTTTGAAGACAGATACCGCGAAGCCGTGATACTGCGTGTTCCATCTGGCAATGTCGCCGACGGCAAACCCGTCTGGACGGAATACCCCGGCAAAGCTATTGTCAATGATTATGTCGAGCGCGATTCTGCCGCTGACGGCAAAATCAACTCCGGCAAAGTTTTTCTGCTGAAATGCGAATATGCCCTGGCACCGGACTCGCAGATTGTCTATAACGGACAGGCTTACGACCTGAAAAGCGTCAAAATCTGCCGCGATTTAGACAGCCGCATCGAATGCTACCGTTGTAAATGCATTTAAAGCAAAATACAGGGAATTCAGGAGTCAGAATTCAGGAGTCAGAATAAAACTTAATTCAATATCCAATATCCAACACGGAATATCCAATATCCAAGTAAAAACTTAAAACCTGAAACCAATACTCAATAACCCAAATGGAACAACCGGTAGACAGGAGACGGAATAAGACGGAGTTATCCACAGATGACGCAGATGTTTTTAAAACGGGAAAATCTTGTCCACTAATTGCTCGAAAGAATATTTTTTTCGTGCCAATTCGTACTACTATCCGTCATATTCTTGTTTTTTTAGAAAGATTTTCATAAATTTCTCAATCTCAACGTTTAAAATGTTCCGCAATGCATTGGAGAACTTCCGTCATTTTATCCGTCAATTAAAAGTTCGGGAGGAGGGTCGCGAGGGGGAACCCGGAACTGTCCGGGTTTACCCTGCAAACAAAACATTGTTTATCCCAATTCGCCACCGGCGGCTCGCCGGGCGTGATCTAACGGCGAGGCGTTGGTCGCCAAAGGCTAAATTCATAAAGACGGTCTGCCGGGACGGCTGACCCTACCCAATTATCCTGTCCATTCCTGTTAAATCTTCATGCTTTTCATCTGTGTCCATCTGTGTCCATCTGTGGATAAAAAATTCCCCATTTTTCGTGAACTTTCGTGCCTTTCGTGGTTAAGGTGTATTTTTTGGTTGCGGCGATGCCGCGCTGTGCCATTCGTGGATAAAAAAATCTCTGTGTCTTGCTAACTATCGGGTTAGTCCCGCAAGGCGGGATGCCTTCCCGTACCTGCAGGATTAAAAAAGAGTTTCAAATGGGCTCTTCGGGATTCACTTCCTGAAGGGCATTTTTTATGCGCTTTCGCGAATAATCAATTCCGGCATCAGCTTCTCCGATTCAGCTTCTTTGCCGTAAATCATAGCGGAAAGCTTGGTCAGCGCGCTGCGCCCGGCAGTTAGAAACGGCTGGACGACGGTCGTTAAGCCGGGGTGAACATGCGCGGCAAGATACTGGTTGCCATAGCCGGCAATCAGAATATCCCGGCCTATTTTCACGTTGCACTTTGCCAGCATGGTAATAATTTCCACCGCTTCACGGTCGGATGCGGCAAATATTCCCGTCGGCAGATTACTTTTGTTCTGATGCATCGACAGCAGCATGGAAATAATTCTTTCAGCATTGAAATCTTTTGCCGATGCAATAATTTCCGGAGTTTTTCCGGCGGATTCCACTTTCCGGCAAAAACCTTCATGCCTTGCCGGGAACGCCTGATTGCAAATGGTCAGGAAACGCCGGCAGCCGCGAATCAGCAGTCTTTCCGCCACCATTGCGCCGCCGCTGAAATCATCAATATCGATCGAAACCAGATTCTCCGCAGCGGCGCATCCCGGATTGTTGATCATGACCATGCGGCCGCCATGACCGCAGAACATTTCCACCTGCTCCGCAATCCGTTCATCAAATTGAAAGGCCGGGAAAGCGATTACTCCGGAATTTCTGAAGTTTATGGTTTCCTGAATGAAACGCTGGAAGCCGTCAATCGTCGCGTCATGGAAAAAGGAAAGCGGAAAAGAGTTCAATCCGGCTTCCAGGCAGATACCTTTGACCAGTTCAGCCGGATGCGCTTCAGCGCTGTCCGGGACATAGACGCCGATCACCGGACTGCCGCCGCGTTTCAAAAATTCAGCGGTGCGGTTGGGACGGTATCCGAGGCGAAGCGCAACGCCGCGAATGTGCTCGCGGGTTTTTTCCGCCACTCTGGCACCTTCATGCGGACATGGCGACAATACCCGCGAAACCACCGCAATTGAATATCCGGCGGCGGCGGCAATTTCACGCAGCGTGATCATAAATCCTCCGTTTTTTTTGAGAAAACGTTTGCTCTATGTACAAAGTAATCCTTTTTTATATAAAAACAAACGTTTTCTCAGGATTTTTTAAAAACTCTCGAAAAATATGACTTGATTAATTGCGGCGGCGGGATTAGTTTGTTTCCTCATAGTTTCCCTAGTATAACTTTCAAGGAGTAGTTATATGTCAGAGACAGATGCAAAAAAACTGCTGATAAAGCAGGTTTATCATGATTTGAAAAACAAAATTATCAGCGGGGAATACCGTCCCGGCGAGATTATACCCGGGCAGAATAAACTTGAAGCTCAATATAACGTATCATCTCCGGAGATAAAAGAGGCGTTGAACCTTCTGACTGCGGAGAAATTGCTTGTTCATAATTCTCCGGAGTTCAAAGTCTGCGACCCGGGCAGGGAAGAGCAGCTTCCGCATAAGTTAAAGTACATTGCCGTAGTTATTTCCGAAATCGATGATTATTCACAGATTGTCTTCAACCGGCTGGAAGTTGAATGCCGCAAACGTGATCTGGAATTGTTTTTTTACCGGCATGAAATGGACAATGAGCTTCAACGCCGGCAGTATGAACGGGCATCATTGCACAAAAACACCCTGATCGTGCTGTTTCCCAACGGTCCCTACTGCAACTGGCTTCAGAACAGCCCGCATACCAGCCGGACGATTATCGTGGATGAAGCCATCCCGGGAGCAAAAGCACCTCAAATTATTTCCGATGATGACAACGGCATGTACAAATTGACCAAGTATCTGGTTGAACTTGGACACCGGCACATTGCCCATCTTTGCGCGGAAGACCGCAGCACGGGCTACATCCGCCACTTCGGCTACCGGAGGGGGCTGGAAGATTCCGGCCTAAAATATGACCCGACGATGGTTAATAACGGGAAATTTCAAATTCAGGCAAGCATAACCGCCTTTGAGCAGTTGCTTAAAGCGCATCCGGAAATAACCGCCTGTCTCTGTGCCAATGATTATTCCGCTCTCGGCGCCATCGAAGCCATGCGCAGATTGAATTTGACGCCGGGGAAGGATATTTCGCTTACCGGTTACGGCAATTTTGCGGTCAGTGAAGCGATAGATCTGACTACTGTGGACCAGCAGACCGGCAAGATCTGCAACCAGATTGCCTATATGATCGACCAGTACCGGAGCAATGGTAAAATGCCGCAGGGGATTTATCCGGTTCCGACAGAACTGGTTATCCGGGGATCGTGCGCGAGTCCGAAACAAAGGTGATTATACTTGGGTATTCACTATAATTTATGGGGAAAGAAGAATACCCAACAAGGAACTGCCGGAAGTCAGGAGTCAGGAGTCAGAATAAAACTTAAAACCTGAGACCAATATTCAATAACCAATATCCTGTCCCGCCCTGCGGGATCCCGCAGGGCGGGAAATATCCAACTGATGAAGTAAAGGCAGAATACAAAGGATAATCATCGAGATTTCGATCTGCAAGACCGTTTCATAAATATTGATTCAACCTTCAACCAGGCTTTCTCTGCTGTTTAAGGAAGCCGACGAGCTAATTGCAATTTTATTCAAGAGCATAGATACTGGCTGGAAAAAGCAGGAGCGATAACGGTTTTACCTTGAATGTTGGATATTCCGTGTTGGATATTGGATATTCAAATTATTTGGCCACAAAAAAGGATACGGTTATTTATACAGAAAACGACCCGCGAATTCAGGAGATGAGAAAAGCTTCAACGTCCGGGGTTTTCTGCTCAGGCTTGATGCCCCCACTGACTCAGGCGGGATTGAATGAAATCAATGATCTGCTGATGTTCGGCTTTGCCGTTGCCCTGTACGGAAATCGGCGCGCCGAATTCAAAATGGATATGCCGGTCGCGGTGGATCGGGCCGAGATCCCTTAGAAACCTGCCGTTCCCGAGAAAATCGGTCTTCAGCGCAAAAGGAATGATTTTTACATTCGCGGCACGGGCAAGTTTGACTCCGATGGAATTAAAATTCTCCGGCATGAATTTCTCATTGCGTGTCGCCTGCGGAAACAGGATCAGACAGCGCCCGGACTCCAGCAGCGCTTTGCCGTCAGTGAGAATCGCCTTGAAGTCATCGCGCGGGTTCTCGCGGTCCACTGGAATTGCTTTCAGCGCCCGCATGATATCGCCGAAATACGGAACGGAAAATAAACTGCGCTTAATGACAAAAGTAAAATCAATCCGCGGCCGGGCAATCGCGTGAAACAGCGCGGTTTCCAGCGAACTCATGTGATTGCCGATCAGCACAAACGGTTCATTGGAATTAAGATTATCCAGCCCTTTCAGGTGTATTCTGCCGCCGCACAATTCGACCAGGCGGATATTCATATTGGAAAAATAGACTTGATGTTCGGCATCCAGTCCGCCTTTTCTGGCGCATTTGCCGGTGCGCTGGAAAATATGAAAGTTCTTCACCAGAAAGTAAAGTCTGGAATTGAACAGCATACGGTCAATAATACTGCGCGGAGCCGTTGCCGGCGTATCATAGGAATCGTTGGGAAAAAGATTTACCATCGGCAATTTTTTTCCGTCCCGGCATGAACTGTGCGCCTCATCCATGAAAAACCTGACCTGTTTCTTCAGCATTAATCTTAATTAAAGAAATAAAACAAACATTTAATATAAATGATTTTCAGGCAAATGCAAAAAAAATGAGCTTTGCCCCATAAAAAACCGGTAAGATATTTACTTATCGGCTTTGCGCAATTATACTCTGCACGGTTGAAATTTTAAAAATAGACGAATAGGTTTGTGGATTGGATTTTTTCGATCCGATTGACAGGCGATATAAATATCGCAGGAATGAGAAGCGGAAAAATACGGCCGCAAGACATTAACCGCAAAGCGGTTGCGATCTTTTGAGTCTTAATTCGCACTCTTCGAGTTTTTCGATACCCCGGTATCGGCAGCCTCTCAGAATACGAACCAATTCTCAAAAACTTCGCAATCTATGTTAAAATTTCAGCCGTGCAGAGTATATATTCCAGCACATGTTAAGGAGCCGTAAAGAAATAACCTTTACATCTTCGCGCTTCTCCCGAATGCCTTTGTGTTTGCCGGTTCGTTACATACCTTCAGGTATGCGCCTTACCGGCAATTCACAAAATCTCTTCGGGATATTTCGCGAGACTTGTCAAGTTTATTTCTTGACAGCTCCTAAGAAAGGAAGAACCATGTATCATACGATAATTAAAGTTGCAGTCAGTCTGGGCGTAATCCTGTTGTGCACCTGGCTGGCCCGTAAAACGCCGTCCACTGCCGGATTGATCGCGGTCATGCCGCTCACCGGCGCACTGGTGCTGTTCTGGACGTATATTGAAAACAAAGGCGACAAGGAGATAATGGGGGAGTTCAGCCGCGGGGCCGTCTGGGGCATCCTGCCGACCATGCTGTTTTTTATTGTCGCCATGATCTGTTTCCGCAAAAACCTGGCGCTGCCGGTAACAGTCCTGTGCAGTTTTGCCGCCTGGCTCGCGGCGGCGGCTGTTCACCGGCTGATATTAAAGTGACCAGTGCGGCAAAAGCATTAACTCTGGCGCGTTACGCATATTTCATAAGGTTTGCCGCGCCTTACCCGTCGAATGTTAAATACAATGCCGTCCTGGCGGTGTATATCGCCGGATTTCGGAACGTTCTTCATGGAGGACAGCAGCCATGCGGAGATTGTTTCTGAAGATTCTGGCAGATTCAATCTGGACTCTTTTGCCAGATCTTTAAGCGAAACCCCGCCGCCGCAAATCCAGGAATTGTCGTCTTGAACGTAAAGCGTGCGCGGCAGGCGGTCAAATTCGTCTTCCAGATCGCCGACAAGTTCCTCCACAATATCCTCCAGGGTAACCAGTCCCAGAGTATGTCCGGAAGTGTCGCGAACTACCGCCATGTGAATATGCTGCTCGGAAAATATCTCCATCAGGTCAGCCGCGGAATCCTGCGGCGAAGCAAACTGAATGGGCCGGATAATGCCCTTGAGGCTGGGATTGGTCGGATTGAGCCGCATAAAAGCGATCAATTCTTTAAAATTGATATAACCGGCGATTTTATCCTTATCGCCATTCTCGCATACTGGAAACCGGGTATGCAGGTCAATATGCGCGGTTATAAGCGCTTCGCCGATAGTTTGCGCCGTGGAAATGAATGAAATGTTTTCGAGCGGCACCATAATCTGCGCCAGTGACTGCTGAGACAGTCTGGAGACTTTGGTAATGATTCTTTCCTGCCTGGAACTGATCTGGTGCGAAAGGCGCGCCAGTCCGGCCAGCAGAGAAATTTCCTCCAGTGTGCTTGGTGCGGATTTGTCCTTGCGGGATTCAAACGGACGGTTTAACAGGTGAATCAATTTTATCACCGGCATCATCAGCCAGACGGTGAACTGCAGCGGACGGGCTACAATCACGGCAATTTCACTGTTGAAGCGGACAGCCAGGGTTTTTGGCAGAATCTCGGCATATTGTATCATCAGGATCGTAAAAACCAGGGAAAATATCCAAATCCACCTGCCGGCAAACAGATCGCTGAAAGCGGACCCGGCGAAAGCCGCCCCGATAGTATGGGCCGCCGTATTCAAAACCAGAATCACGGCAATCGGTTTTTCAATATCATCCTTGAATGACTGGCAGATTGCGCCGATAGACGGCCTGCGCTGGGAAATCCCCGCGATTTGAATCGGAGTCAGACTCAGCAGCGCCGCCTCCAGTACTGAACATAAAAATGAAATACAAAGCGCCGTCATTACGCTGATAATAAAAACAATCATAACGAGTCTCCATCTTTTTATACAGGGTATTGGAAAAATCCCGGTTTTATCTTTAAAATTGCCACATTTTGCGAATATATTGCAATAAGGGCTGTTTTCAAGCAGTTCAGCATAAATCCATCCGAAGAATCCCGTTTGTGTCTAATGAATAGTAACATAAAAAAGGCCGGGAATCATTTCCCGGCCTTGTGCAGTATATAGCTGTAATTACTGAGAACTAATGGCGTCCGCCGCCCCCGCCTCCACGGTCTCCGCCGCCGCTGCGCCCCCCGCCTCCACGGTCATATCCGCCGCCGCTGCTGCGTCCGCCGCCACGGTCATAACCGCCGCCGCGCACCGCACCGCGAGTATTATTATAATGATAGTATCTGCCTTCGTGCCATCTTCCGGCATTGTGGAAATAATGCGCCGGATAATAGCGTCCGTTCCAGAATACATAATGATGGTCCCAATACCAGTAATGCCACCAGTATCTGGGATAATAACGTCCGTTCCACAATACCCAGGTAGCGGTAACCGGTTCATACGCAATATTTTCGTCATAGACAACCGGATCGGTGTTGTTAACCACCACAACTCTGGCCTGTGCCGGCG
>TBL_comb47_HYPODRAFT_10005560_pt1 | contig 14009 bp, 11 predicted proteins | sample TroBogypolimnion_40_FD_10682 | JGI IMG/M metagenome (IMG submission 10682)
GCCGCGGCGGCCCCGGTGGTTCCGGAGGCTCCCCGGGCCGCCGGGCCCTGGAAGATCCTCCTGGTGGACGACGACGCCCTGATCCTGGCGACGGTTCCGGAACTGATGGAGACCCTCGGCCACCGGGTGACGACCGCGCCGGACGGGCGCGAGGCCCTGGCCCGGCTGGCGGGAGAGCCCTTCGATCTCGTGGTCCTGGACCTGAACATGCCGGACATGAACGGCGCCGAGACCCTCAAGGGCATCCGCCGGATCCTGCCCGGCCTCCCGGTGCTCATGGCCACCGGGTTCCTGGACGAGGCCACCGGGGAGCTGCTCAGGCGGGACGGGCGGGCCCTGAGCATCCTCAAGCCGTTCTCGAAGGCCAACCTGGGCCAGAAGTTCCTGGAGATCGAGGCGCTGCGGGCGCGGTGAGGCATCAACTCCAGCAAATCCGGGCATGGTGATCCAAGCTGCGAGAGCCTTGCGCCCTCACCGCAAAGGTGTATTATTTTCGTTATATTTTCTTTTTTATTTCTCTTTCGACACATAAATGAATCCAGGAGTGGAACGAAACATTTTCTGTTGCGTCCCGTGATCTAAACATATATGTTGATGGTGGCCCATGGAGTCCGCACTGCAATTCTTTCTTGAGGGGCAGCGTTTCACCGTGTATTGGCTTCGTACTGGCGATCGAAAAGATCCCCTCCAATTCTTTGAAAGTCTCCCGTGCAGAACCCAAGCATCCTTGGCGGGCACGATCCGGACCGACGCCCACCGGAATGGCAACCCGGAAGGCTGAACAGATCACCTTGGACTTCATCAATTCACTGAGGCAGCCATGAGCAATCTCCGCATCTCCCCCATGTTGGCCAAGATCCTCGAATCTCCAGGGCAGCGGGCTGCCTTCGAGCGCGAACATGCGGTCAACGGTTTCCTGCTGGGAATCGAAAAAGCCATGGCGGATCAAAAAGTATCCAAGGCCAGCCTCGCCGAAAAGACCGGCAGGAAAGCCCAGGCCATTTCCCGAGCCATGCAGGGTAAACAGAACCTGACCATCGGAACCATGGTCGACCTGGCGGTCGCCTTGGGGAAGACTCTGGAAATCAGGGTTGTCGACCTCCCGAAACTCCAGGTGGTCACGGAGTCGAAGGCATCAGCGGCCGAGCACTGCCATGCCTGGGCGGAAGGTTATTTGAGCCAGATGGTGGACCAGAGGCCCTCCAAGAAAGTCTAGGCACAGGACCCTAGCGGTAGCGCAGTTCGACAACCCTGTCCCGCCCCACGGGCATGGTCGGAAGTTCGACTTCGACCACGTCCCCGTCCAGCGCCGCCCCCCGCAGCTGGAATGGGGTGGGCGCCAGCCCCTTGGCGATGAGCCGCCAGCCGGTGATCCTGCGCCCGTCCAGCCGCACCTCCTGGACCGGCCCCAGCTCCGGCGCCGGGTGCAGCCGCAGGACCCAGGCCCGGGTCCGGGGCGCGTCCGGGTAGTCGCCCGCGGCCTGGCCGATCTTCACCGTCACCCGCCTGCGCTCCGGGTCCATCCGCGCCTCCAGGGCCGAGCGGCGGCAGGCCCCGCGCTGGTAGTCGTTGGACAGCCCGTCGTCCTCGTACAGCTCGGCCCTGGCCACCGCCGCCGGGTTCGGGTAGACGTCGAGGGTGAGCGGATCCCAGGGCTTCTCCCCGGTGTGCTGCATGTCCGGGGCCAGGGCGAACAGGCTTCCGGCGCGCACGAACATGGGCGTCACCGCGGCGTTGGCGCGCACCTCCAGGTGGCGGGGGCCCCGGATCCGGTCCCCGGTCCAGGCGTTGATCCACTCCCCTTCGGGCAGCCACAGCTTGCGCACGGACGGCCCGGACGGCAGCTCCATGGGCCGGAAGAACAGCTGGCAGCTGGCGCCCCCTTCGCTGTGCCGCAGCTCAACCTTCAGCACGTAGGTCCGGCCGGGCTCCAGGGTCACCGGGTCCAGCCCCAGGTTCCGGGCGCTGTGGATCCACTGGTCCACCACCAGCCGCCCGTCCAGCCACAGCCGGCCGCCCTCCTCCATGCGCATGCCCAGCTGGGCCGGCCGGTCCGGGGTGACCGTCCCGGTCCAGCGGGCGGAGAAGTGGTTCAGGGCGATCCCGGGGGCGGGCGGCGTTTCGCTCCAGTCGGCGTCCACCCTGGCCTCCACCCGCCGGGCCCCGGGCTGGCCGAGCAGGTTCTCGTTGGGGAACAGCTCCAGGACCAGGCCGGGCTGGCCTTCGAGGGTCCTGAGCCAGCCCGGCGGCACCGGCTGGAGGCAGGGCTCGCCGTCGGTGATGGGCGCCACCAGCAGCCCGTCGCCCAGCAGGTACTGGTCGCTCGCCGCCGCCTCCGGAGCCTGCGGATAGGCCAGGTCCAGGCGCCGGAGCAGCGGCTCGCCGGTGTCGTAGTTGCGCCGGGCCGCGGCGTAGAAGTGCGGCAGCAGGCGATAGCGCATGCGCAGGTAGTCCCGGGCGATGGCCTCCACCTTGGGCCCCAGGGCCCAGGGCTCGCGGACGAAGTACGGGCTGTTGGAGCAGTGCGGGCGCACCACCGCGGACAGGGCGCCGGCCTGGTAGGAGCGCAGGTACAGCTCCGGCGAAGGGATCCCCTCGTGGCCGCCCAGGTCCTCGCTGACGTAGGGCACCAGGGAGTGGACGCCCACCTTCACGGCGTTCTCCACCCCTTCCCGCACCGTGCCCCAGCCCACCAGGGTGTCCCCGGTCCACTGGAACGGGAAGCGGTGCGCGGCCAGGTCCGACGGCCGGTTCAGGTGGCCGTTGTCCACCCCGTCCACGTTGGCCATGATCAGCGGCCGCCGGTCCGGCTTGAGCTTCAGGGTGGTGTCGTGGAACACCTGCATCCCCCAGACCTCCTTGCGCAGCCCGGGCAGCGGCTCGGCCAGGCTCACCTCCCAGTTCCGGTCGAACCACCAGAAATCCACCCCCAGCTTCAGCCAGCGGCCCAGGTTGTCGAACCGGAACTGCATCTCCGCCGGGTCCAGGGCCAGGTCGGCCACCGGCTTGGGGTGGTCGTTGAAGCCCACCCGGACCCCCAGCTGGTGCGCCTTGTCCAGGAACTCGCCCATGTCCGGGAACAGCTTCAGGTTCTCGTCGTAGCCGAAGCTGGCGCTCACCCGCCAGTCGGTGTCCACCATGAAGACGTCCAGCGGCAGCTCCCGCTCCCGGTACTCCCGGATCAGGCCCAGCACGCCCCGGTCGGTGTAGGGGTAGTAGCGGCTGTGGAAGCCGCCGAACAGGTACAGGGGCGGCAGCTCGGTGGGCCCGGTGAGCCGCAGCAGGTCGGCGCGCAGCCGGGTGTAGTCGCCGCCGGGCAGGAACACGTACAGATCCGGGGCGTCGTTGCCCAGGTCCCAGCCGCTGGTCGCGGGCAGCGGGGCGCCCGGCGGCGCCGGCGTGGCGCCCCAGGGCGGCGGGATGATCCGCGGGGTGTCGGCCACGGCCCAGGCCAGCGGCTTCTCGCCCGGCGCCGGCAGGGCGCGGGTGCTGGTGAGCCGGCCCTCCCAGGCCCACAGGGGGGCGTCGGCGCCGTCCTGGATCCGCACGCCCCGCAGGTCCCGGGCCCGGGCCGGCACCCGGATGCTCCAGCTCCCGGTCCGCAGCACCACCTCGCCGTCCGCGTCGGCGCGCTGGAGCGGGGTCCCGGGCCAGGCTCGCTCCACCGCGTGGAGGCTCGGCCGGTCCTCGAAGCCATGCGGGCCCTTGACTTCCAGGCGGACCAGGGTGGGTGAGAGGGCCTGGATCCGCAGCTGCCCGAGCTCCACGGAGGCGATGCCCATCGGGGCGGTTTCGGTGGCAAGCATGAATGCACTCGTGAAAAAAGCGATCAGAAACGGAAATGGCAAAAAGTCCTCCCGGTCGAACATACCGGCCATCTTACCGGAGGAAGGGCGATGGGGTTTCTATTTATAATTGTTGGTACGATAAGCCTTTAGATTGTCGAGTCTCCATGAGGTCCTGCAGAATAACGGCCGCGGCGGCCGAATCCAAGCGGGCCTTGCGGTCCTTGGCCTTCACCCCGCGCTGGGCGAGCAGCCGGTCGGCCTCGGCGCTGGTGAGGTGCTCGTCCCAGAACACCAGCGGGAGCCCGGTCCGGTCCCGGAGCGCTTCGCCGAAGGCCCGGGCCAGGCCCGCCGTGGCGCTTTCGGCGCCGTCCTTGTGCCTGGGCAGGCCCACCACCAGGGCCTGGGCCCCTTCGTCCTTGGCCAGCCGGGCCAGCCTGGCCAGGGAGGGCTCGCCCTGGTTCGGCCAGACCGCGAAAGGGGTGGCCAGGATCTCCATCTCGTCGGAGAAGGCGATGCCGATGTTCCTGGTGCCGTGATCGAGAGCCATCCAACGCATGGATCCCATCATAGCGGAGCGGAACCGTGGGACGGACTTCTCTATCCTGGGACCTTGGCGCGCCAGTCCGCCATAATGGAGCGTCATGACGCTCCCCTTCCCGGATGCCCTCCTGCCCATCCCGCACCGTCGGGACGTGCCCTTCGCCAGGCTCACCACCCTGGGCGTGGGGGGCGTCTGCCGCTGGCTGTTCGAGCCGGTGGACGAGGCGCAGGCCCAGGCCTTCGTCCGGGCCTGCGCCCTCGAGGGCCTTCCCTGGCGGATGCTGGGCGGCGGCAGCAACCTGGTGGTCCTGGGCGACGTCCCCCTGGCCATGCGCCTGCGGTTCCCCCAGGAGCCGCGGCGGGAGGGGCTGGAGGTCCAGGCGCCGGCCAGCTGCGGCCACATCCGGCTCAGCCTGGCCACGGCGGACATGGGGCTTTCGGGCATGGAGTACGCCTCCGGCATCCCCGGCTCGGTGGGGGGCGCCATGCACATGAACGCCGGCGCCTACGGCCGGGAACTGGTGGACGTCCTGGCCCGCTACCGGTTCCTCACGGCCGAAGGCGAGCTGGTGGAGAAGGCCCCGGAGCCCGGGGAATTCCGCTACCGCTGGAGCGTCCTGGGCGGAGGCCGGGTGGCGCTCGGCCTCACCCTGCGCCTGGCCGAAGGGGATCCGGACCGGATCCGGGCCCTGGTGGCGGACTGCCGCGCCCGGCGCGGCACCAGCCAGCCCCTGGGCAAGCGCAACGCCGGCTGCATCTTCAAGAACCCGCCGGGCCACAGCGCCGGCCGGCTCATCGACCTGGCCGGGCTCAAGGGCCTGCGGGTGGGGGACGCGGAAGTGAGCCCCGACCACGGCAACTTCCTGGTCAACCACGGCGCGGCAACGTCCGCCCAGTTCGCCGAGCTGATGGCGCGGGTGCGGGCGCGGGTGCTGGAGGTCCACGGGGTCGATCTGGAACCCGAAGTGGAGATCTGGCAGTCACCCTGAACCTTAACGGCTGCTAATCTGGCATTCCCATGGCCCCATCGCTCCGCAACCGCCCCCGCCGCCCCTGGATCCCCTGGGCGAGAGTCGGCCTGGTCGCGCTCCTGGTCAGCGGCGCCGGCTACGGCGCCCTGGAGCTGGGCCACCGCTACCTGGGGCTGCAGAAGCTGACCATCGAGCAGGTCACCATCTCCGGCTGCCGGGGCCAGCGGCTGGCCCAGGCCCAGGCCATCGCCAACAAGCTCTGCCTGGGCAAGCCGCTGTTCTGGTTCGACGCCGAAAAGCTGCGCGGCTCCCTGGAGGCCCAGCGCTGGGTCAAGGACCTGCTCATCCGGCGCGACCCGCCGGACCGGCTGAGCCTGGTGGTGGAGGAGCGCAAACCGGTGCTCTGGCTGGCGCGGCCCCAGGGGGTGTTCCTGGTCTCCGACGACGGCATCGTACTTGATCGGCTCAATCAAGTTGATTTAATGCCCATTCCCGTGGTGGCCGACCCGAAAAGCCAGGAGAACGGCCCCATGGTCCAGCTGATCCGCGCCGCAACTAGCCTTCGGAACAAACAGAAAGAATTTTACGACCGCCTCACCGAGCTGCGCTGGAGCGACCGGGGGCCGGTGGCTTACCTGGAAGGGCTTGAAGCGCCCATCTACCTCTCCCGCCAGGACGCAACCAAGAATATTCCCAATTTTCAGATGCTGTTCCTGAATGAATTGTCGAAGCGGCCCGATATCGCGCAACTGCGCTACGTGGACCTGCGCTGGGACGAGGAAATCGCGGTGGGGGAACCCCTGGCGACCGCGCCGCCCAGAACCCAGGCGCAATCCCGCTAGAGCCCGCCTCTGGCATCAAAAATCATGTTTTTCAATGCTGAAATTCCGCGCCGGATGCGGTTATCATTGGCACCAAGGAAATAGGTATACTCATGGTGCAACCTGCCGTTCTCCTCGGTTTGGATCTCGGAGCTAGTAAAATCGTTGCAGTTGTTGCAGTGCAGGAGGAAGGTGGCGCCCTGAACGTCACCGGCGCCAGCCTGGCCAACCCCGAAGGCGGGATCCTGCGGGGCGAGATCACCGACATCAACCTGACCGTCACCGCCGTGAACCGGGCCGTGGAAGAAGCCATGCGCACCGCCGGCCAGACCCGGCTGGACGGGATCCGGGTCTCGGTGGACGGCATCCAGTTCAAGGGCGAGAACCTGCGCGACTCCATCACCATCGCCTCGCCCGACCGGATCATCACCGTCGCCGACCGCGACCGGGTGCTGGAGCAGGCCACCAACGGCTGCAAGCTGGCCAAGGAGGAGACGGTCCTGCACCGGATCCCGCAGATGTTCCACATCAAGGGCCAGCGGGACATCCGCAACCCGGTGAACATGATCGGCGACACGCTGGAAGCCGAGGTGCGGATCATCGTGGCCCCCGGCTCGGTGCTGGAGAACATCAACCGGGCCATGCACCTCTCCAGCCTCCAGGGGGCGACCCTGATGTACTCGCCCCTGGCCTCGGCGGAAGCGGTGCTGTCCCGCGAGGACGCCGAGAACGGCGCCGTCGTCGTGGACATCGGCGACCAGCTGACCCACCTGGGCGTGTTCCTGCGCGGCACCCTGTTCCACAGCGCGGTGATCCCCATCGGCGGCATGCACTTCACCAAGGACCTGGAGATCACCAAGCACCTGGGCGGCATCGCCATGGCCGAGCGGATCAAGCGGGTCTACGGCACCGCCCTGCCCATGCAGGTCCCGCCGGAAGAGCACATCGAACTGGAAGAGGAGGGCCGGCAGGTGCCGCGCCGGGAGCTGGCCGAAGTGCTGCACGCCCGCGCGGTGGAGCTGCTCAACATGGTGCTGGCCGAGATCGGCCGCTCCGGGCTCATCCACGAGATCCACGGCGGGGTGCACCTGGTGGGCGGCGGCGCCCTCCTGCCCCACCTGCCCATCCTCGCCCAGAACATCCTCGGCCGGCCCCGGGTGGTGCTGGGCCGGGTGACCGGGGTCCAGGGCCTGTCCCAGGTCATCGCCAATCCGCTTTACACCAACGCCCTCGGCGCGGTGAAGGCGCTCTACCGCGGTCTCAACGAAACCCACACCAAGACCAGCCGCGGCACCGGTTTCCTGGAGAAATTCAAGCGATGGATCTAAGCACGCCCCACGGAGATTTCATGTCCGATATCCCATTCCTTCCGAGCCCCATCACCCTGCCCGGCGCCAACATCAAGGTCGTCGGCGTGGGCGGCGCGGGCTGCAACGCCATCGACCGGATGATCCAGAGCGGCGTGACCGGCGTCCAGTTCATCGCCATGAACACCGACCAGCAGAGCCTCGCCCAGAGCAAGGCCCACGTGAAGATCCCGCTCGGGCCCATCAGCATGCGCGGGCTCGGCGCCGGCGGCAACGCCGAGCGGGCCGCGGTGGCGGCCGAGGAGAGCCGGGAGGAGATCCTGGCCCAGCTCCAGGGCGCCGACATGGTCTTCATCACCGGCGGCATGGGCGGCGGCACCGGCACCGGCGCGGCCCCCATCGTGGCCAGCTGCGCCCGGGAGTTCGGCGCGCTGACCGTGGCCGTGGTGCTCACCCCGTTCCGCTGGGAAGGCGTCAACAAGGCCGACAAGGCCGCGGCCGGCCTGGAGAACCTGCGCAACACCGCCGACACCGTGATCGTCGTCTCCAACGAGAAGCTGCTCACCCTCTGCGAAAAGGGCGTGAAGGTCAAGGAGGCCTACCGGGTCGCCGACGGCGTGCTGATCCAGGGCGTGCGCGGCATCACCGACCTGATCCTCCGTCCGGGCTCCCTCAACGGCGACTTCGCCGACGTGGAAGCGGTCCTGCGCAACGGCCGGGAAGCCCTCATCGGCACCGGCGCGGGCCGGGGCGACGAGGCCATCCTGGACGCCCTCACCCGGGCCCTGGACTGCCCCCTGCTGGAGCGGGAGAACACCGGCGTGGCCTCCCAGGTCATCGTCTCCATCATGGCCGACTGGGACCGGGTGGAGCTCTCCGCGGTCGAGACCGCCATGGGCTACCTGAGCCGGCACTACCACGGCCACGCGGACATCAAGCTCTGCCAGGTGGACGCCCCCGAACTGGACGACCGCGCGCTGGTGACGGTGCTCGCCTCGGGCTTCTCCGAAGGCGGGGACGACCTGCCCGCCCAGCCCCCGGTGGAAGCGGCCCCGTCCCATCATGATTCGATGCGTCCGGGCGGCGACAACGGCCGGATCTACGGCGACGCGCCCCAGGGCCAGCAGGGCGGCGAGCAGCCCCTGACCCCCACCCGGCTGCTGCCCCAGGCCCCCACCCCCAGCGGCGAGCTGGCCAACCTGGCCGACGACCTGCACGTGCCGGCCATCATCCGCATGACCCAGGGGCGGCTGCCCATCGAGTAGGCGGCAGGAGGCCCTCCCGACGATCTTCCGATTGGGCAAGCGGTGCTTGCCCAAATGGAAGGATGGGCGAAGGCAGGCTCACGCCTCGGCCGGGGAACCGCCCTCGATTTACCGAATTGTTCCCTGCCGGCCGACTCGGATTCAGCCATCCTGTAGCTTCCGCCCCCGGGGCCCCCGCCCCGGGCGAGGCTCAAAGAACCTGAAGCGCCATACCCCGAGGTAACGATGAAAAGCTCCAAGACCCGCTGCCTGGGCATCCTCACCGCCGGCGGGGATTCGCCCGGGCTCAACGCCGTGGTGCGGGCCATCACCAAGGTGGCCATGAACGAGTTCGGCATGAAGGTGCTGGGCATCCAGGACGGCTTCCGCGGCCTGGTGGAGAACCGGATGCTGACCCTGGACGACGCCATCGTCTCCGGGGTGCTCACCCGGGGCGGGACCATCCTCGGCACCAGCCGGGACAAGCCGCACAGCATGCCCATGGGCGGCAAGCTCATGGACATGACCGACGCGGCGGTGGAGAACGCGCGCAAGCAGCAGATCGACTGCCTGGTCTGCCTGGGCGGCGGCGGCACCGCCAAGAATGCCTACCGGCTCTGGCAGAAGGGCGGGATCAACGTGATGACCCTGCCCAAGACCATCGACAACGATGTCTTCGGCACCGACGTCTCCTTCGGGTTCGACACCGCGGTCAGCATCGCCACCGAGGCCATCGACCGGCTGCACACCACGGCCACCAGCCACCACCGGCTGATCGTCTGCGAGGTCATGGGCCACCGGGCCGGATGGCTGGCGCTGCACTCGGGCATCGCCGGCGGGGCCGACGTGATCCTCATCCCGGAACTGCCCTACGACCTGGAGAAGGTGGCGGAGTTCCTGCTGGAGCGGCGCCGCCACGGCAAGCGCTTCTCGATCATCGCCGTGGCCGAAGGGGCCCTGTCCCAGCGGGAAGCCGCGGACGCCGCCGCCCGGAAGGCCCAGGAGAAGGAAAAGGACAAGGACAAGGACCGCAAGAAGGCCAAGGACAAGGGCGAAGTCCCGGTGGAGAACGGCACCGAGGGCGAGGCCGTGGATGCCTGGCGGGCCGACCTGCCGGTGAACGTCCAGCGGCTGCACGACGAGACCATGGCCTACCACGTGGTGCAGGAACCCATGGCCTCCCGGCTGGCGCGGCACCTCCAGGCCCTGACCGGGGTGGAGGCGCGGGTCACCTCCCTGGGCCATGTCCAGCGCGGCGGCGTCCCCACCGCCTTCGACCGGACCCTCAGCACCATGATGGGCGCCAAGGCCGCCGAACTCCTGGCGGAGGGCGTCTACAACGTGATGGTGGCCTACCGGAACGGCATCTGCGTGCCGGTGCCGCTGCAGGAGGTCGTGGGGCAGCGCAAGCTGGTGCCCGCGAACCATCATCTGATCCACAGCGCCCGGCAGGTGGGCACCTGTTTCGGCGACTAACAATAATTAATATATAATACATGTAACAATTTATTCGTAAAAAGGCTGTCACGTTTCCCGCGCTCCCGCCACTAGTGGAGTGGCCTCAGTCGGGGAGGAGGCCCGGGCAGGGCGTCGAGCCGTTCCGGTTTAATGCACCTTTTCGCCTGGTTAATTCGTTCATGCTCCCCAAACCTTTGCAAGGAGAAGGCATGACTCACCGTCTCTATCGAATCGGCCGCCAGGGCCTGCTTTGCGCCGCGGCCTGCTGCGCCATGGCCATCGAGGTCCCCCAGATCGGCTTCCAGGCCCTCGGCAGTTGGCCCACCGGCGCGATGCGGAGCGATTTCGCCTCGACCACCGGCTACGGCCTCGGCGTGTTCGCGGGCTGGGAAGTGGGCGCTGGAAGGGCGATCCGGCTCTCCTACGACGGCCTCTGGTACCCCCACGGAGGCAATGTCGACAGCGCCGGCCTTCCCTCGACCGCCTTCACGGAAGACGACCGCAAGTGCCGGAGCCACGCCGTCACCGCCCAGTACCTGTACTATCCCTCCGGCGACACCGAAGGCCTGTACTTCAAGGTCGGCGCCGGCGCCATGAACTACCTGACCAAGATCCAGTCCACCCTGACCATTCCGGCCTCCCCCGCGGTGAAGGTCACCGTCCTCAACGAATCAGGCACCAAACTGGCCTGCCTGGCGGGATTGGGCTACGATTTCAGCAAGAACTGGGGTCTCCTCGCCCAATATTCATTCATAACCGTAGACAACCGCACCCTGGGCGCCGTCCAGACCGGCATCTCCTACCGCTTCTAGCCACCATCCTCATCCCAGACCTACCCCATGAAGTGTCACCTTTCCGTTTTTCAGGGAACGGCCCGGTCCGGAGCGCCCAAGGCGCGCAGGATCGGGCCGTTCCCTGAAAAACGACCCTGAAGCAAGTCCGGGACCCGCATCAATCCCCCTTGGCCCATTCGGTTTGGTTGCGGATAGGCTTGAGGACATGCAGGCCGAATCCCAGATCACCAGCCGGGCCAACCCCCGATTCAAAGCCCTCCGCGCGCTGCTCGCCGCCGGCGGGCCGCGCCGCACCCACACCCTGCTCCTGGGCGAAAAGCTGATCCTGGCCTGGTCCCAGGCGGCCCCGGGCGGGCGGGACCGGCTGCGGCCCGAAACCTGGCTGCGGCTGGAAGGCGCGGCCCCGCATCCCCTGGAGCGGACCCTCGCCCGGGAGACCCTGGTGCTGGGCGAAACCCTCATGCGCGACCTGGCCGAGGCCGGCAGCCCGCCGGAACATGCGCTGCTGGCCGGGCTCGGCCCGGACCCGGGCGGCCCGCTGCCGGACCGGGTGATCGTGCCCTGGGGGATCCAGGATCCCGGCAACCTGGGCGCGATCCTCCGCAGCGCCGCGGCGTTCGGCTTCCAGGAAGCCCTCCTGGGGCCCCTGTGCGCGGACCCGTTCCACCCCAAGGCGCTGCGCGGAAGCATGGGCGCCGCCTTCCTCATGCCCCTGCGCCGGACCGCCTCGCTCACCCTGGACCACGGGCGCTGGATCGCCCTGGACGGCGGCCCGGGCGCCGTCGCCCTGGACCGGGCCGAACTGCGTGAGCCCCTGCGGATCCTGGTGGGCAACGAAGGGCATGGCTGGCAGGGGGCGGATCTGCCCGCCGCGGTCCAGCGGGTGGCCATCCCCACCCGCGGGGTGGAAAGCCTCAACGCCGCCGTGGCCGCAGGCATCGCCTGCTTCGAATGCGCGCGCAGGGCCGCTCCGTGAACCGGGTCGCCGGCAGGGTCCTGACCGCGGTCGTCCTGGCCATGGTGTTCATCCTGGCCTTCCGGTTCCCGGCCGATTCGGGCCGGGGCTACCTGGAGGCGGCCGCCGCGCTGCTGTTCCCCACCCTGCTGTTCGCGGCCCTGTTCAAGGGCCTGCGCGCCGGCTGGGTCTACCTCGCGCTGTTCCTGGGACTGGTGGGGATCTTCCACTGGGTCCCGGGCACCATCGCGGTCAAGGGGCCGCTCCCCTACCCCCTGGCGCTGCTGGGCGGCGGGCTGTTCTACGGCTGGGAGGCGCTCGGGTTCCTGGCCGTGGCCGGGTTCGCCCGCTGGGCCCACGGCCGGGGCGGGCCCTGGGCCGCGGCCTGCGCGGCGGGCCTGGCCATGCTGGTCTGGGAGATCCACGGGTTCCACGTGTACGCCTGGAGCTGGGGCGCCGCCCTGGGCGGAGTGCCCTGGCTGGCCCGGTCCGCCGCGTTCGTGGGCAGCCACGGCCTGGCCGCGCTGCTCTGGGCCTGCGGCGCCCATGCCGGCGCGGGCCTGGCCGCGGGCTGGAGGCCGCGGCGGATTTTGGCCGGCCCGCTGGCGCTGCTGCTCATCCTCGGTGCCGGGGCCGGCGGCTGGCGGCTCCTGCCCCGGGGGCCGCTGCGGGTGCTGGACGTGGTGATGATCCAGCCGGACTTCGAAGCCGGACTGCGCCGGCCCGGCATGGAACAGGACATGTGGGCCCGCTCGGACGCCGAGCTCAAGGCCCTGGGCTGGCCGCGGCCCGAGGCCGCCACGCTGCTGCTGTGGCCGGAAAGCTCGGTGCTGGGGCGGGACGACCGCCAGCCCAGCGAGCGCATGCGCCAGGAGGCCGGGCGCCGGGGCATCGCCTGGCTGTTCGGGACCGAAGGCGGCGATTTCAACCTGGTGCGCGGCGAGGCGCCGGGCCGGCCCAGCTTCGTCCAGGCCAAGGTGGAGCCCATGCCCTTCGGCGAGCGGATGCCGGGGCCGCCCTGGCTGCGCGAATGGCTCGACCGGAACCTGGGCTTCATCTCCCAGCAGGCGGGAAGCCTGAGCGCGGCCAGCAGCTTCCACCTGCCCACCCCCCAGGGGCCGCTGACGGTCCACCCGCTGATCTGCAGCGAGGCGCTGCTGAGCGACCGGGTCCAGGACGGCCTGCGCCTGGCCGGGGGCGACCTGCTCACCAACCACACCAACGACGGCTGGTTCGAACAGGGCCCGGCCACCGACCTGCACGCCGCCCAGATCCGCCTGCGCGCCGTGGAGATGGGCCTGCCGCTGCTGCGGGCGACCCTCACCGGCAAGTCCGGGGTGTTCCGGGAGGACGGCTCCTGGGCCCTCTGGGGCCGCCCCATGACCGAGGCCGCGTACGGTTGCCAGCTCCGCTGGCGCCCCATCGACGCCCCGGCCCGGAGCCCGTGGGGGCTCCGCTGGATCATGGCCGCCCTGGCCCTGGTCCTGGCGGGCCGCCTGGCCTGGGTCAAATTCCGCCCATAGCCGGGTCGTTTCTTGCGACCATGGAGGCATCCCCGGAGCCGCCATGTCCGCAGCTGAACTGCAGCCCATCCTCGACTTCCAGCTGGACGGCGGATGCAAGGGCTATCCCCAGGACCGCCCCGCGGTCCGTCTGGGCGACGTGGGCGGTCTCGGGCTCCGGCTCACCGAGGGGGAGCTGGATTTCCCGGTGGCGGTGCTCAAGCGTCCGGTGCTGGAGCACAACGCCCGGTGGATGGCGGAATTCGTCCGCCGGAGCGGCGCCAGCCTCTGCCCCCACGGCAAGACCACCATGTCCCCCCAGCTGTTCCACCGCCAGCTTGCGGACGGCGCCTGGGGCATCACCCTGGCCACCGCCCAGCAGGCGCGGATCGCCCACCGCTACGGGGTCAGGCGGATCCTGCTGGCCAACGAATGCGTCCTGCCCGGGGCCATCCGCTGGATCCAGGCCACGCTGGACGCCGATCCCGGGTTCGACCTCACCTGCCTGGTGGATTCCCCGGAAGGGGTGGCGCGGCTGGAGGCTTCGGCCACCGGACGGCGCCCCATCCCGGTGCTGGTGGAACTGGGGATCGCCGGCGGGCGGACCGGGGCGCGCAGCGTCCAGGCCG
>TBL_comb47_HYPODRAFT_10005561_pt1 | contig 14008 bp, 10 predicted proteins | sample TroBogypolimnion_40_FD_10682 | JGI IMG/M metagenome (IMG submission 10682)
AAGCCCCGCCCCCGCCGCCGATCCCGGGTCCTGGACCCGGGGCGGCCGGCTGCTCCTCGCGACCGGGCTGGGGCTCCTGCTCTACGCCGTCCTCCAGCCGGTCTCCGAGTGGGCGACGGCCCGGATCTTCCACCTGGACCCGGCTTCGAGGCTGGGCTACGCGGTGGCGTTCTTCCTCTACGATGCCCCGAAGGTCCTGCTGCTCCTGGCCGGCGTGACCTTCCTGGTGGGCTTCCTGCAGAGCTTCCTGAGCCCGGAGAAGATCCGCGAAAGGCTCGCCCACCGGGGCGGCGCCTGGGGCAACCTGCTGGCCAGCCTGTTCGGGATCGTCACGCCGTTCTGCTCCTGCTCCGCGGTGCCGCTGTTCATCGGCTTCGTCCGGGTCGGCGTGCCGCTGGGGGTGACCTTCAGCTACCTGGTGGCCGCGCCCATGATCAACGAGGTGGCCCTGGTCCTCCTGCTGGCCCTGTTCGGCTGGAAGATCGCCGTGATCTATGCCGGCACCGGCGTCAGCGTGGCGTTCCTGTCCGGCTTCATCCTCGGCAAGCTCAGGATGGAGCGGCACCTGGAGCCCTGGGTGCTGGAAGGCCCGGCCCAGGCCCAGGCGGTCGCCGAAGGCAAGCTGGACTTCCGGGACCGGCTTGAGGAAGGCCGCCGCCTCGCCCTGAGCGTCGTGGGCAAGGTATGGCCCTATGTCCTCCTGGGCATCGGCGTGGGCGGGTTCATCCACGGCTACGTCCCCGACGGCGCGCTGGCAGCGCTGATGGGCAAAGGCTCCTGGTGGACGGTCCCCTTCGCCGTGCTCATCGGCGTCCCGATCTACGCCAGCACCGCGGTCATCCTCCCCATCGTCCAGTCCCTGCTGGCCAAGGGCGCCGCCCTGGGCACCGTGCTGGCCTTCATGATGGCGGTCACCGCGCTCTCCCTGCCCGAGACCATCATTCTCCGGAAGGTCCTGAAGGTGCGCCTGATTGTGGTGTTCCTCGGGGTCGTCTCGACCGGGATCCTGGCCGTGGGGTACCTTTTCAATCTGATCCTCTGACGGTCGCCGCTGGAAGTTCTTTCCGCAGCCGCGTTCAAATGGTCGCGGATGCCTCGCCATTCGTTTGCCATTCACCGGCCATTGTCCATTACGGGTGGTTGCCGGGGCCCAGGCTGGGCCGAAAAAGACTCGCCGGACGCCTTGTTCCTCCCGGCCCCAGGCCCGCCGAACAATTGGCTCACCCTTTGCTAGTTTCCAGCCATGGAAAAAAGGGGGGCTTGGCGTTGATCAAGATCATCAAGAACGGGGAGCTTCATGGCCCTGAACCGCTCGGGAAGCAGGACATCCTCGTCATCGGAAACCGAATCGGCTTCGTGGGGACGATCACCGACCCGTTTCCGGACTATGTGCCCGTGGAGGTCATCGACGCAGAGGGGCAATTCGTATTCCCCGGGTTCATCGACGGGCATGTCCACATCACGGGCGGCGGCGGCGAAGGCAGCTTCCACACCCGCACCCCGGAAATCATGCTGTCCAGCCTGGTCAAGGGGGGCATCACCACCGTCATCGGCTGCATGGGCACGGACTGCATCACCCGCACGATGGGCGGGCTGTACGCCAAGGCGAAAGGGTTGGAGGAAGAAGGAATTTCCGCCTACATCCTGACCGGTTCCTACCGGATACCGGTCGCGACCCTCACCGGAGATCCGATGAAGGATCTCATGCTGATTGACCTGGTCGTGGGGGCCGGAGAGATCGCCGTCTCCGACCACCGCTCAGCCCAGCCGGGCCTGGATGAGATCATGCGCCTGGCCGCGGATATCCGGGTCGGCGCCATCCTGTCCGGAAAGGCAGGGGTCATGAATGTCCATTTGGGCGATGGAGAAAGGGGACTGACCCTGCTCCGCGAAATCATCGCCACCACCGAAATACCCTACTCGCAGTTCCTCCCCACCCATGTCAACCGGAACCGGCGGCTGCTCCAGGAAGGCATCGATTACGCCCTGGCGGGAGGCTTCATCGACCTGACCGCCGACCCCGACGGGGAAGACCGCGACCTCAAGGCCAGCGCCAGCCTGAAGCACTGCCTGGCGTGCGGGGTGCCCGGGGAACGGATCAGCCTCACCTCCGATGGCCAGGGCAGCTTTCCCATTTTCAACGAACGCAAGGAACTCACCCGGCTGGGGGTCGCCCAGGCCACCTCGCTGTTCCGGGAGGTCCGTGACGCGATCCGCGAAGAAAGCGTCCCCATCGAAGCCGCCCTCCGGACGATCACCCGGAATCCCGCCGAGATCTACAAGCTGAACCGCAAGGGCCGGATCCAGCCCGGATTCGACGCCGACCTGGTGCTGGTCTCCTCCTCCACCTTCGAGATCGATACGGTGATCGCCAAGGGCCGGACCATGATGCGGGACCGCAGGGTCATCGTCGCCGGCACCTTCGAGTAGGGCAGGACTTCAGGCCAGCGCCGTGCCCGAGTCCCGGGACAACGGCATGGTCATGCAGCGCGGTCCGCCCCGGGCCCGGCTCAGCTCGGCGCTTTCCAGGAGGATGGCGTATCTGCATCCGTCCAGGGGATCGATCGAAGGATCCCGGAGGAAATCCTTGGCGCTGATGATCCGGTACCCGGCCTTCGCAAGTTCGGCCACCGTCCCGTGGTTGCGGCTGTAGATCACGATCACCCCCGGGGCCAGGGCGAAGGCATTGGCGCCATCGGTCCACTGTTCCCGCTGCTGCAGGATGGGGTCCGCCCCCCCGCAGCGGATCGGCTGGAGGTCGATGCCCACCCCCCGCAGCGAACCCAGGAGGTTGGACTCCATCGCCGTGTGAAGGTTTTCCTGCCTCAGATCGAACTTGATGGTGTTCAAAGTCTCTGCGCCGCGGTCGGTGAAGAAGGGCGGGTAGATCAGACACTCGTCATGGTTGATGCGGGTGAACACGGTATCCAGATGCATGGCGCTGCGGACCTTGGGCATCAGCACCATGAGCAGGGTTTCAAAGGTGCCTTCGCCCCGGCGGAAGGCCTGCCGCAGGTTTTCCGCCAGCATGTGGATGGCGTCCGAAGAGGTGCGTTCGCTGCACCCCACGGCCAGCACCCGCTCCGAAAGCACCAGGGTGTCCCCGCCCTCCAGGCTCTGCGGCAGCTTGATCGCCCCTGAGAGCAGCGGGGTGATCTGGTCGAACAGACGGTCCGACTCCTTCAGGTGGCGCATCCTGGGATGGTGGCGGAACACATAGCTCAGGATCAGGGGTTCCCGCTCCCGGGCCCAGGTGGCCATGAAATTGACGTTGTAGCCATGGCCCACCACCGCCGCCGGGTCGCGCATGAACAGGAGATTCGGGATCGGCCGGATGCGGTAGTCGAAGGTTTTCCTCTGCCAATGGCCGTGCTGGAGGCCATCGTCCCAGGGGATCCCGGTGATGAGGCTCCTGGCGACCTCCCCGGCGGACATCCCACGCAGAAGCTCGCAGCTGGCCTCCGGCAGGTCGGTGAGCCGGCGGAAATCTTCGATGAAGGCCAGCTTCACCCCTTCATGGGCCAGGGATTCCGTGAACAGATCCTGGATGTCGAGCACTTCCTCCGCCACCCGGCCCAGGACCTGGCAGAACACATCGTGCTCCCGGCGCGCGAGATCCCCCGACAGGATATCGTCGAAAAGCAGATCCTCCATCATATCGGGAACCATGAAATCCACTTCCGCACCGGGCCGGTGGATCACCACCTGCCTCAGCCGATGGATTTCGGAAAACACGGAAAGGTCGATCGCTGGCATGCAGACCTCAAAAATCGATATCCGGAAAGGTGCAGACGGCGCCTGGGCTTGGGGGTTGCTTCGGTCAATAGAGGTGGCAGGAGGTGAAATGCCCCGGCGAGACTTCCTTGCGCGCGGGGTAGTTCTGCCGGCAGACATCCATGGCCCGGGCGCAGCGGGGATGGAAGTGGCAGCCCTTCGGGGGGTCGATGGGCGAGGGCAGGTCGCCCAGGACCGTACTGCGCTTGCCCCGCTGGTCGGGATCCATCACCGGGGAGGCCTGGAACAGCGCCTCGGTGTAGGGGTGCAGCCGCTTCTCAACCAGCTCGCGCTTGGGCGCGTCCTCCACGATCCGGCCCAGGTACATGACCAGGATGCGGTCGGCGATGAACTCCACCACCGAAAGGTCGTGGGCGATGAAGATGTAGGTGAGGCCGTGGGCCTTCTGCAGATCGAGCAGCAGGTTGATGATCTGCGCCTGGATGGACACGTCCAGGGCCGAGACCGCCTCGTCGCAGATGACCAGCTCCGGGTTCAGCGCCAGGGCCCGGGCGATGCCCACCCGCTGGCGCTGCCCGCCGGAGAACTGGTGGGGATAGCGGTTCCGGTAACGGACGTCCAGGCCCACCTCGGTCATGAGTTCATCGACCCGCCGGCGGCGCTCCGCCGCGTCGCCGATGCCATGGATCACCAGCGGCTGGGCGATGATGGCGGCCGCGCCCCGGCGCGGGTTGAGGGAAGAGAACGGATCCTGGAAGATCATCTGCATCTTCCGCCGTTCCGCCTTCAGCTGGGCCCGGCCGAGGCCGAAGAGGTCGGTTCCGTTCAGCACGGCGCTGCCCGCCGTAGGCTCGTAGAGCCTCAGCAGGGCCTTGCCGAGGGTGGACTTGCCGCAGCCGGATTCGCCCACCACGCCCAGGGTCTCGCCGCGGCGCACGTCGAACGACACGCCGTCGACGGCCTTGAGCAGGGCGCCGCCCTTGAGCTCGAAATGCATGGCCACATCGCGCACTGAAAGAAGGGTGTCCATCGGGTTCCTCATCTAGGAGATCGCGTCGGCGAAGTGGCACCAGGCCGAATGGGTGGACGAGACCGCGGTCTCCTGGGGGAACCGCTCGCGGCAGACCGGCTGGGCCAGGGGGCACCGGTTCTCGAACGGGCAGCCTTCGCCGAGCCCCGCGAGGCTGGGCACGGAGCCCGGGATCGACTCCAGCCGCCCGGCGCCCCGGTACTTCGGATTGCCGGGAATCGAATTCAGCAGCCCCCGGGTGTAGGGGTGGCCGGGATGGCTCAGCAGTTCCTTGGTCGGCGCGGATTCGACCTTGCGCCCGGCGTACAGCACGGCGACATCATCGGCCATTTCCGCCACCACGCCCATGTTGTGGGTGATGAGCAGGATGCTCATGCCGATCCGCTGCTGGAGATCGCGCAGCAGGTCCAGGATCTGGGCCTGGATGGTCACGTCGAGGGCCGTGGTGGGCTCGTCGGCGATGAGCAGGCCCGGGTTGCTCGAAGCCAGGGCCATGGCGATCATGACCCGCTGGCGCATGCCGCCGGAAAGCTGGTGGGGGTAGTCGTCCACGCGCTGGCCGGGGGCGGGGATGCCCACCATGGCGAGCAGCTCGATGGCCCGGCCCCGGGCTTCCTTCCTGCCCAGCCCGTGGTGCACGGTGAAGACCTCGCCGATCTGGCGGCCCACCGTGAATACCGGATTCAGCGAGGTCATCGGTTCCTGGAAGATCATCGAGATCCGGCTGCCGCGGACGCCGCGCATCGCTCTTTCGTCCAGGGCCAGCAGGTCGCGGCCTTCGAACAGGATGCTGCCGCTGACGATCTTCCCGGGAGGCGAAGCGATCAGCCGCATGATGGAAAGGGACGCGACCGACTTGCCGCAGCCGGATTCGCCCACCAGGCAAAGGGTGCGGCCCTTGGCGACGGAGAAGGAGACATCGTTGACGGCCCGGACCACCCCTTTCTGGGTGTAGAAGTAGGTGTGAAGGTTCTGCACGGACAGGACGGTAGATTCACTCACAGTCATGGCTCCCTATTCCTTCATCCGGGGATCGAGGACATCCCGGAGGCCGTCGCCCAGCAGGTTGAACCCCAGCACGGCGAACAGGATGGCCAGGCCGGGGAAGGTGATCACCCACCAGGCGGTGGAAATGAATTCCTTGCCGGAGGAGACCATGAAGCCCCATTCCGGCGTTGGCGGCTGGGCGCCCAGGCCCAGGAAAGACAGCCCGGCGGCCGAGATGATCGCGCCGGCGTAGGCCAGCGTGGACTGCACGATGAGCGGCGCGACGCAGTTCGGTAGGATGGCCGAGAAGATCAGCCGGAGGTGCGAGGCGCCCAGGGAGCGCTCCGCGGTGACGTAGTCCATCTCCTTTTCGGCCAGGACCGAGGCGCGCACGATCCGGGCGATGGAGGGCACGCCGATGACCCCGATGGCGATCATCGCGTTCTGCAGCGAGGGCCCCAGGGCGGCGCAGATGACGATGGCCAGGAGGATCGACGGGAAGGCCAGCATGATGTCGATGAGGCGCATGACCAGCAGATCGACCACCCCGCCGAAATAGCCGGAAACCAGCCCGACCACGCCGCCGACGGTGACCGAGATCGAGATCGAGATGGCCCCCACCAGCAGGGAGATGCGGGCGCCGAACAGGATCCGGGACAGGATGTCCCGGCCCAGGTCGTCGGTGCCGAGCAGGAACCCCTTGTGCATGGGCTGGGTGAGCTGGGCATCCAGGTGCTGGGCGATGGGGTTGGCCGGGGCGAGCAGGGGCGCGAACAGCGCCATCAGGAAGAACAGGACGACGATGGCCAGGCCGAACACCGCGGACCGGTTCTTCTTGAATTGGACCCATTGTTCGTAGAGCAGGGACTCTTCCTTGGTCATGGTCGCTTCCTAGTAGCGGATTCTGGGGTTGACGTAGGCATAGAGGACATCCACCAGGAGGTTGATGAGGATGAAGGCCACCGAGACGAAGGCGACTCCGCCCTGGACCGCCAGGTAGTCCCGGGACAGGACCGCGTTGAACATCCAGTTGCCGATTCCCGGCCAGGCGAAGATGGTCTCCGTGAGCACCGCCCCGGCCAGGTTGTAGCCGAACTCGATGCCGATGATGGTGATCACCGGGAGCAGGGCGTTGCGGAACGCGTGGCTCCAGACGACCGAACGCTCCGGGAGGCCCTTGGCCCTCGCGGTGCGGATGTAGTCCTGGCCCATGATCTCGAGCATGGCCGAGCGGGTGACCCGGGCGATCACCGCCAGCGGAACCGTGGCCAGGGCCGCGGCCGGCAGGATGATGTGCCGCAGGGCCGATAGGAAGTAGCTGAAGTTCCGTTCCTTGAAGATGTAGATGAAGCCGTCGAGGGTGTAGAAGCCGGTGATCGGCTGCATCAGCATCCGCACATCGAGCCGGCCGCCGGTGGGCAGCAGGTTCAGGTTCATGGCGAAGACGATGATGAGGATGAGCCCCAGCCAGAAGATCGGAACGGAGACGCCCACCAGGGAACCGACCATGGCCACGAAGTCGGCCAGGGTGTTGCGCCTGGTCGCGGCCACCACCCCGGCGAGGATGCCCAGGATGGCGGCCATCACCAGGGAGACGATGGACAGTTCGACGGTGGCCGGAAACCGGTCCAGGATCTCCCGGATCACCGGATCGCCGGTCTTGTATGACCGGCCCAGGTCCATGCGCATCACCTTGCTCATGTACACCATGTATTGTTCGGATTTGGGCCGGTCGAGCCCCCACTCCGCCCGCAGCACCTTCACGGAGTCGGGCGTCGCCCGTTCGCCGAGCATGAGCCTGGCCGGGTCGCCCGGCGAAAGGAAGCGCAGGAAGAAGACGAGGGTCACGACCCCCAGGATGGTCGGAATGACGAGAAGGAACCGCTTTGCAAGGTAGCGTCCCATGGAACACCTCATGGTGAGACCACAGAGCTGCGCACCCCCGTCCGGGCAGCGCGCAGCTCCGCAGGATTCAGGACGCGTCTACTTGCTCATCGATACCGAGCCGAACCGCATCATGCCGGTCGGATAGATCACGAAGCCTTGGACTTTGTTGCTCATGGGGCGGAATTCGACCCCGCGGGCGAGCGTCAGGAACGGCGCCTCGTCCAGGAGGATCTTCTCGGCCTGGTAGTAGAGCTTGGTTCGCGCCGGGATGCCCGAAACCATTTTCGCCCGGGTCACCAGGTCGACGTAGCTCTTGTTCTTCCACCGGGCGCTGTTCAGGAAGCCGTCCGTGAACAGGGAATAGAGGAAATCGTCCGGATCGCCTTCGCCGGTCCATCCGGTCATGCCCACATCGAACTTGCCGGCGTCCATGTTGTCCCAATAGGTGCCCATATCGTAGGTCTGGAGATTGGCCTCGAAGCCCGCCTCCTTCAGTTCCGCCTGCAGGATCTCGGCGACCTTCTTGCCGTTGGGATTGTAGGGACGCCAGGCGGGAAGGTAGACGATGTTGATCTTGATGGGGGTGGGCACCCCGGAGGCCTTGACCAGGGCTTTGGCCTTGGCGAGGTTGAAGTCGTAGCCCGGCAGGCTCTTGTCGTAGCCCCAGACCAGGCTGGGCATGGGCAGCTTCTCGGCCACCCCGGTCTTGCCGTACACCGCGTTGAGGATTTCCTGCTTGTTGACGGCGTAGTTGAACGCCTGGCGCAGCTGCTTGTTGACGAAAGGCCCGGTTTCGCAGTTGAAGCAAAGGTAGCCGATGGAGTTGATGTCCCCTTTCTGCAGCTTGAGGGAGGGATCCGCTTCGATGGTCTTCATGCCTTCGGGCCCGACCGGGTCGATCATGTCGGCCTCGCCCTTCTTGAGCGCCAGGATCCGGGCCTGCTCATCGGGGAAGACCTTGAAGATCAGTCCGGCCAGGTGCGGCTTCTGCCCCCAGTAGGCTTCGAACCGTTTGAGCGCGACGTAGTTGTCCTTCCGCCATTCGGAGAACTGGAAGGGGCCGGTGCCCACGGGGTGGTTCTTGAACTCGCCGCCGGCCTTCTGGGCGGCCGTGGGGGAAACGATATCGGTGAAGTAGAGGGCAAAGTTGTACAGGATCGATTCATCCGGCTGGTTCAGGATCACCTTCACCGTGGAATCGTTCACCTTGACGATGTCCTTGACCATCCCCTCCTTCTTCTCGGTGGTCGCCCAGCCCTTCGAACTCCAGTACTTCCACGGACCGAACTGGTTGAAGGGGTGGTTCTTGTCGTTCTGCCGCTTGAGCGAGAAGACCACCGCGTCCGCGTCCATGCTCGTACCGTCATGGAACTTGACCCCGGACCGGAGGTTGAAGGTGATCTCCTTGTGGTCGGCCGATACCGAATAGTCCTTGGCCAGCCAGGGGATGATCTGGGTGGTGCCGGGCTTGTAGGTCAGGAGCGATTCGAAGATCTGGGATACGATCATCGACGAGTTGCCCTCGTCGACCATGCCCGGATCCAGGGCCCGGGCATCCTTGGCCTTGCCGTATACCAGCATGCCTCCCGCATCGGGTGCCGCCGCGGCGAGCGACAGGCTCCCCGCCACCAGCGCGCAAAGCGCGCCCATCAGCTTGCTTTTCATCTCACGTCCTCCACTGGCATTATTTGGAAAGGCCCTGGTCCGGGTCATCCGAACGGGCTGAGCGCACCTCATGGTTTCAATGCATTTGGAACCCAAAGTCAGTGCAAACGGTGTGCCAACCCGCTCCACCCTGGGCAAAGCCGTGAAATCCAGCCCGTGCCGCGCCCGACCAGCCCGTATTCGGCCAAATGGAGAGCCCTCACCCTCCATTTGCGCTCCATCCTCCGTCCATTGGCCATTAGACGACGCTGACCCGGCCGGTTTGGGTCAGCCACAATCCCGCCCGTCCCTTCCCCATCCGCAGCAGGCCTTTTTCGGAAAGACCCTCCAGGATCCGCCGCACCTGATGCTCCGACAGGTCCAGCTGGACCGACGAAGACAGTTCGGACAGCTTCTTCCTTCCGATCAGCCGCCCCGATGCGTTGAATTCCCCGATGGTCTTCAACAGGAACAGGACGGCGCTGTCATCGTGGTTGCCGGACGGCGGGACCTGGTCCAGCAGATCCTCGGAAAGCACCGACCGGTCGATGCAATCCCCTTTGCGGACCGCCAGGATGTACTCGACGTTGTTTTCCAGCTCCCTGACATTCCCCGGCCAGCCATATTCGAAGAGCAGGTTTCGGGCTTCGTCGGTCAATTTCATGCCAAATCCGTTTTTCTGGATCAGGAAATGATTGAAAAGGGGCTGGATGTCATCTTTCCGCTCCCTGAGCGGAGGAATGTGGACATACAGCTTCTTCAAGCGGTAATACAGGTCTTCCCTGAAGGTCCCGGCCTTGACCATGGCATACAGGTCCTTGTTGGTCGCCGCCACCACCCTCACGTCCACCGGGATGTTCTTCGAACCGCCCACCCGCAGGACCTCCTTTTCCTGCAGGACCCTAAGAAGCCTGGACTGGATCTTGGGAGAGGTATCGCCGATTTCATCCAGAAAAAGGGTGCCCTGGTTGGCCAGCTCGAACAAGCCGATCCTGCCCCCCCTCTTGGCTCCGGTAAACGCGCCTTCCTCATACCCGAAGAGCTCGCTTTCAATAAGCTCATCCGGAAGCGCGGAAAAATTGACTGCGAGGAAGGGGCCGTCCTTCCGCGCGGAGGCATTGTGCACCGCGCTCGCAAAGAGCTCTTTTCCAGTCCCGCTTTCGCCGTAAATCAGAATGCTGAATTCACTTTCGGCCAGCATCCTACCTTTGGCGATTACGTCCCGCATCATTTTCGACCTATGGACCAGATCGTTGAATGTATATTTCGCTCGATATCCTTGTTTTTTTAACTCTATTTTCAACCTGTTTTCAAGATTGATCCTTTCCCTGACGTTCTTGATCAAGAGCAGCATGAATCCGATGGAACCACTATTTATTTTTGAGAATAAATAGGTGGCGTTATCCATTTGCAGGATATAATTGTCCAACGATTCTTCCGTTAAAAAAGCATTAAGTTTTTTATCTTTTATCCACATTTCCTCTATGATATTGGCGCCTTCGCCAAGACACAAAATATCGCTGGCTATGCGATTGATCAATTCAATTCTTCCATCTTTATCGTATGCCACGATCCCATCGTCGACACCGTGTATGACCTTCAAAAGAAAGCCATTTAAATCCTTAAGCCTTTCATGTTTAAGGTGCAATTCTTTTCCCAGGGCGATTATTTTGCTGATATATTTTGCGGAAATGAGATGAATTTTTTCATGAATCACCACATCGAACATTTCCAATTTTTTGACGATTTCGATGATGGTCGCGATATCCAGAATCCTGGAGCCGATATCGATGATCCGGTCGTACCCTTCGGGCACAAGCGCCGTTTCTCCCGGCGTGATGACAAAATCGATGGGTCCATTGACCATGGCGCCGCCGGGACAATAGGATTGATATTGATACTTATCGAATCCTATTTTTTTCAATATCTCGATCAATTCCACCGCAGTCTCCGGAACATCATTCACGATGAGCAGGGAACTGTTTTCCTTGATTGCATATAATTTGTCCAAGTTTGCAAAGTCCAGGGTCCTTTTGGCGACCACGACCTGGCAGGTATGGTCTATGAGCCTGCTGCACTGCCCCAGAAGCAGCTCCGAAGTCAGGAGCACCAGCGCTTCCCCGATGCTCTGGGTGAGCGGGCCGTTGTCCAGGGCATAGGATTCGACCTCCACCCGGTTCTCGAACAGATCTTCCAGCTGGGAAACCAGCGCCCTCCGGGTCGCGTCTGAACCTGAAATCAACACCAGCCGCTTCATGAATCCACCTCGACCGTCATCATAGACTGCACGCGGTTGGCACATCCCGTGCCCAGCCTTGATCAAGGTGGAATGCCGGCCCGCAGGACATTGGATCTTCGGGAAATAGCAAGACTCATGCCTCTTGATCGCCGGTCTGTGGAGGCCTTGGTCAGGGTCGGGTCCGAGGCCTCTAAGTTGAAGGTTCAACCCAATCTGCTAGACTCGCCCCATGTATCAGGAATTCAGCGGGAAAACCATACTGGTCACGGGGGGCGCCAGCGGGATGGGCGCCGAGACGGCGCGCCTCTTCGCGGAGGTCGGCGCCCGGGTGTTCATCGTCGACCGCAACGCGGAACTCGCCGGCCGGACCGCCGCCGCCCTGGGGGCCGAGGCGATCGTCGGGGACGTCAGCCAGTCCGCGTTCTGCGACGCCGCCGTCGCCCGCGCCGCGGGCGCCGGACGCCTCGACGGCCTGGTCAACGCGGCCGGCATCATCCTGCGCAGCACCGGGCTGGACACCTCGGACGCCGACTGGCAGCGCACCCTGGAGGTCAACGTCAGCGGGGTGTTCTACATGTGCCGGGCCGCCATCCGCCGGATGCTGGCCCAGGAGCCGGACGCCGCCGGAGCGCGGGGCGCCATCGTCAATTTCGGCAGCATCTGGGGCGAGCTGAGCGGCAAGGGCGCCCTGGCCTACGCCGCGAGCAAGGGCGCCGTTCACCAGATCACCCGCACCTTCGCCATCGAACATGCCCGCGACGGCATCCGGGTCAACGCCGTCTGCCCCGGCGAGGTCGACACCCCGATGCTGCGCGCCGCGGGCCGGGCCGTGCCCCTCACCGACGAGCAGGCCCGGGAGATGGGCGAACGGGTGGTGCCCATGGGGCGCCTCGCCCAGCCGGCGGAGATCGCCCGGATGGCGCGGTTCCTCTGCAGCTCCGAGGCCAGCTACATCACCGGCGCCATGCACTACGTGGACGCCGGATTTTCGGCCGTATGACCGGCGACACACTTCCTGGGATGGCCTGAACCATGGACTACCGCCCCTTCGGCCGCACCGGCCTCAAGATCGCCCCGCTCGCCCTGGGCACCGACAACTTCGCCAACCCGACCCCGCGGGAGACCTGCTTCGCGATCCTCGACGCCGCCGTCGACGCCGGGATCAACCTGATCGACACCAGCAACAGCTACGTGAAGGGCGAGGCCGAGCGCATCATCGGCGCCTGGCTGGCCGAGCGCGGCCTGCGCGACCGGGTGCTGATCGCGACCAAGGTGTTCTATCCCACCGGGCCCGGCCCGAACGACCGGGGCCTGTCCCGCGCCCACATCGTGCGCGCCTGCGAGGACTCGCTCCGGCGCCTGGGCGTGGACGCCATCGATCTGTACCAGACCCACCGGCCCGACCCCGAGACGCCGCTGGACGAGACCCTCCGGGCCTTCGACGACCTGGTGCGCGCGGGCAAGGTGCGCTACGTCGGCAGCACGACCGCGCCGGCCTGGCAGCTGGTGGAGTCGCTGATGACCAGCCTGCAGCACGGGTTCGTCTCCATCTCGAGCGAGCAGTCCCCCTACAACCTGCTGGACCGCCGCATCGAGAACGAGCTCATCCCGGCCTGCCGGCAGCACGGCCTGGCCGTCCTGACATGGTCGCCGCTGGCCATGGGGATGCTCGCCGGCCGCTATGCGGACGGCGCAGCGCCGCCCCCGGATTCCCGGACGGTCCTGCGCGGGGGCATCTATGCGGAGCGGGTCACCGCGCGCGGGGTGGAGCTGGGCAACCGGTTCGCGGCCCTGGCCCGCGGGGCCGGGCACGATCCCGCCCAGCTCGCCGTGGCCTGGGTCAAGGACCAGCCCGGCATCACCGCGCCCATCATCGGGCCGCGCACCCTGGCCCAGCTCCAGAACCTGCTGCCGGTCCTGGACCTCGCCCTGAGCGATGATCTGCGCGCCAGGTGCGACGAGCTGTCCGCGCCGGGGTCGGTGACGGCGAGCTTCTTCAACTCGGCCGCCTGGATGAAATGGAAGACCGTCTGAGCGGACGGGCCGGGTCCGCTCAGGATTTCAGCGCTTCCTTGACCAGCCCCACGGCCCTGCGGATCTCCCCCGCCGAGAGCTTGCCCTCCTTGAAGAACAGGATGGCGCCCTTGCGGTCCAGGATGATCACCGCGGTCTGGCCGGGCTGCAGGTCCCAGGCCTGTCTGGCGAGACCCTTCTCGTCGGCGACGAAGAGGGCGTAGGGGTAGCTGCGCTGCTTCTTCTCCATGCGCGCGAGGACCATGGCGCGGGTGCCCCAGAGCGCGTCGGCGAGGTTCACGACGGTGATGGTCTTGTAGGGCGCGTCCGGGAGGAGCTCGGGCAGCCTGGCGGCGATGAGCGCGTCGATGGCGCCCTTGTTGACGTCCTCGATGCCCAGGCGGGCGGCGAGGTGGTAGATGGTCCGGACCCGGCCGTGGGTGGCCGACAGTTTCCAGGGCCGGTAGCCGATG
>TBL_comb47_HYPODRAFT_10005562_pt1 | contig 14005 bp, 14 predicted proteins | sample TroBogypolimnion_40_FD_10682 | JGI IMG/M metagenome (IMG submission 10682)
CCCGCGCCCGAGAAGCCCGCCAAGGTCAAGAAGGCCAAGAAGGCCAAGGCCGCCAAGAAGGAAGCTCCCAAGGCTCCCGCCGCCCCCTCGCTGACCGCCCAGGCCCCTGCCGCTCCGGCCGCCGCCCCCGCTCCCGAGAAGCCCGCGAAGAAGGCCAAGAAGGCCGCCAAGAAGGCCGCTCCTGCTGAAGCTCCCGCCGCCGACGCTCCTGCCGCCGCCCCCAAGGCCCCCAAGGCCAAGAAGATGAAGAAGGAAGCTCCCAAGGCTCCCGCCGCCCCCTCGCTGACCGCCCAGGCCCCTGCCGCTCCGGCCGCCGCCCCCGCTCCCGAGAAGCCCGCGAAGAAGGCTGCCAAGAAGACCGCCAAGAAGGCCACTGCTGAAGCCGCTCCCGCCGCCGACGCTCCCGCCGCCGCCCCCAAGGCCCCCAAGGCCAAGAAGGTGAAGAAGGAAGCTGCTCCCGCCGCCCCCGCGCTGACCGCCCAGGCTCCTGCCGCTCCCGCCGCCGCCGCCGCTCCCGCGCCTGCGCCCGAGAAGGCCGCCAAGCCCGCGAAGAAGGCCAAGAAGGCCAAGAAGGCCCCCAAGAAGACCGACGCGCCTGCTGCGTAAGTCTAGACAATCAAGTGAGAGAGGGCCCAGCGATGGGCCCTCTCTCGTTTGTCCGCCCAGGTGCGCGGGGTTCTGCCCGGAAGGACGATGATGAACAGACTGATGCGCCGGATCGCGAGACTGATGCTGGGATTGTTCCTGTATGCCCTGGGCATCGTCCTGACGATGCGGGCCAACGTCGGCTTCGCCCCGTGGGAGGTGTTCCACGCGGGGCTGGGCAAGGCCCTGGGCATGTCCATCGGCAATGTCTCGATCGCGGCCGGGCTGCTCATCGTGCTCACGGCCTTCCTGCTGGGCGAGAAGATCGGGCTCGGGACCCTGCTCAACATGGTCCTGATCGGCGTGTTCATGGACATCCTGCTCCGGGCGGCCCTGATCCCGCCCATGACCCACTGGCTGGGGGCGGGGATCATGCTCCTGGCCGGCCTCTTCCTGATCGCCCTGGCGACCTATTTCTATATCCAGTCAGGCTTCGGCGCGGGTCCCAGGGACAGCCTGATGGTGGCCTTGACCCGGAGGACCGGCCTGGCGATCGGCATCTGCCGGGGCAGCATCGAGCTGGCGGCGGTCCTCACGGGCTGGTTCCTGGGCGGGATGGTCGGATTCGGCACCGTCGTCTCCGCCTTCACGATCGGTTTCTGCATCGAGATCACCTTCCGGGTCATGGGCTTCGACGCCGCGCAGGTGCGCCATGAGACCCTGGGCCAGACCCTGCGGCAGCTGACCGGCAAGAGCCCCGCCTGACCCGGGGAGAACCGAAAAAAAGAGGACCCGGCGACGGGTCCTCTTTGCGTACGGGCCGACAGAACCTAGCAGATTTCGTGCAGCCAGTTGTGGACGTCGGGGGCCACGCCGTGCTGGATGTCCAGCAGCGCCTTGCGCAGCTGGGTGGCCACCGGTCCGGATTCGCCCTTGTTGATGACCCAGGTGCCGTGGTTGGACTTGACCGTGCCGATCGGGGTGATGACGGCCGCGGTGCCGCAGGCGAAGGCTTCGGTCATCTTGCCTTCCCGCAGGGCGGTCTCCCAGTCGTCCACGGAGATGCGCCGCTCCTCGGCCTGGAAGCCCAGGGTCTTGGCCAGCTCCATCAGGGTGAGGCGGGTGATGCCGGGGAGCAGGGTGCCGGTGAGGGTGGGGGTGGCGACGATGGTCTTCCCCTCTTCCTGGTAGACGAAGAAGATGTTCATTCCGCCCATCTCCTCCACGTAGCGGCGATGGACCGCGTCCAGCCAGACCACCTGGTCGCAGCCCTCGGCCTTGGCTTCCTTCTGGGCGATGAGGCTGGCCGCGTAGTTGCCGGCGCACTTGGCGGAACCGGTGCCGCCGGGCGCGGCCCGGACATAGTTCTCGGAGATCCAGACGGTGACCGGCTTGACGCCCTGGGGGAAGTAGGCCCCGGACGGGGAGGCGATCAGGATGAACAGATACTCATGGGATGGCTTGACGCCCAGGGCCGCTTCGGTGGCGATCATGAAGGGGCGCAGGTAGAGGCTTTCGCCGATGGCGGAGGGCACCCAGTCCTTTTCCTGGCGGATGAGGGTGTCGGCGGCTTCCACGAACAGCTCCACCGGGATCTCCGGCATGGCCAGCCGCCGGGCGGAGGCGTTGAAGCGGTTGGCGTTGGCTTCGGGCCGGAAGGTCTTGATGTGGCCGTCGGGCTGGCGGTAGGCCTTGAACCCTTCGAAGATGGCCTGGCCGTAGTGGAGCACCGAGGCGGCGGGATCCAGCTGGATCGGGCCGTAGGGCTTGAGCGTGCCCCGGCCCCAGCCGGTCTCTTCGTTGTAGGGGATGATCACCATGTATTCGCTGAAGACCTTGCCGAATCCGGGGTTCTGCATGCGCTTGGCCCGCTCGGCGGGGGAGAGCGGCTCCTTGGCGAGCTGGATGTCGAGATGGGTCGGGGGGGCGGTGAGGGGACTCATGGGATCTCCTTCAGGTGGAGGCGTTGGGGTGGGCGTGCATCAGGCCGCCCAGGCGCGCGATGGCCTCGCGGGTGACGCGGGGCTCGTGAGTGGAAAAATTGAGTCGAAGGCAGTTGGTGCCCCTGCCGTCGGGGAAGAAGAGCGGCCCGGGGGCGAAGCTGAGCCCATGGGTCATGGCGGTGCGGTGCAGTTCGAGGGAGGAGAGGTCTTCGGGCAGGACCACCCACAGGTGCATGCCGCCCTTGGGTTCGGTGACTTCGGAATCCCGGGGGAAGCTGGCGTGGACGGCTTCCAGCATGGCGTCCCGGCGTTCCCGGAGGGCCTTGCGCAGCCTGGACAGGTGGCGCTTGAAGCCGCCGTCGGAAAGGAAGTGGCCGACCACCGCCTGGGACAGGGTGGGCACCGAGATGTTGTGGACTTCCTGCACCGGGCTCAAGCGGTCCAGCACCCGGTTCGGGGCGATGAGGTAGCCCAGCCTGAGGCCCGGGGCCAGGGACTTGGAGAAGCTGCCCAGCTGGATCACGTGGTCGGCCATGGGCAGGCTGCGGCAGGACGGGATCCGGGCGCCGATGAAGCGCAGATCGCCGTAGGTGTCGTCCTCCACCACCGGCACGCCGAAGGTCTTGGTGAGGGCCAGGATCCGCTCCCGGCGGGTGCGGCCGAAGGTCAGTCCGGTGGGGTTGTGGAAGGTGGGGACGGTGAACAGCAGCTTGGCGTCGCCCTTCTGCAGGAGGGAGGCCAGCCGCTCGGTGTTCATGCCGTTGCGGTCCACCGGGACCGGCACCGCTTCCCGGCCGAGGGTCTGGATGAGGGCCAGGGCGCCCACGTAGCAGGGGCTCTCCACCAGCACCCGGTCGCCCGGGACGGTGAGCGACTCCAGGACCAGGGCCAGGCCGGCCTGGGCGCCGGGCACCGCGCGGATGCCCCAGCCCTCCGGAAGGGCTTCGCCTTCGTTGGCCAGCCACAGGGCGGTGGATTCCAGGTAGGGGCCATAGCCCGCCGGGCTGCCGTAGGCCCAGGCCTCGGCCCCCAGTTCCTTCATGGTCTGCACGTGCAGCCGGCGCAGCGCTTCGCCCGGCATCAGGTCGGCCGGGGGGAAGTTGGCCGAAAAGCTCACCAGCGACCGGTTCTGGGCCCGCCCGAGGGTCTCGCCCAGCCAGGGGCCCAGTTCGTGCTCCCGCACCTTCAGGGAGGATCCCTCGAAGGGGAAGTTCTCCGGATCGCGCAGGGCGGGGGCTTCCGGGAGGTGATCCGCCACGAAGCTGCCTCGGCCGGTCACCGTCTGCACCCAGCCGGTGCGCTTGAGCCCGGCCAGGGCCTTGAGCACGGTCAGCCGGTGCACCTGGAAGCGGGCGGCCAGCTCGGGCACGGCCGGCAGCCGCATGCCCGGGTGCCATTCGCTCTTCTGGATAAGCATCCGCAACGACCTCTGTAATTGGAGGTAAAGCGGACTCGCGGCTTCGGGATTGAGCGGATGGGTGGGGGCCATGACCCCCAAAGTTTGGGTCTTTTATAGAGAAAAGTCACTTATTGAGGGGTGAAAGGATAGGCCAATGCAGACTACCAACCTGTCCTTTTGATGTTTTGCCCATTTCCATACCGGCACAGACCGGTTCCAACCTACTTGAAGGAAAGCAGCTCCACCTCGAACAGCAGGGTGGACCCGGGCGGGACGGCGTCCCCCGAGCCCTGGTCCCCGTAGCCCAGGACGGAGGGTACGATGAGCACCCGCTTGGCGCCGGCCTTCATGGTCTTCACCCCCTCGTCCAGGCCGGCGACGACCTTGCCCTGGCCGAGCTGGAACCGGAACGGCTGCCGGGGGTTCTGGGCCGCGACGAACAGCGGGCCGCGCAGCTTGTCGTTGTAGAGCCAGCCGCGGTAGAGCAGCGAGCAGGTCTGCCCGGCCGCCGGCGGCTTGCCCCGCCCCGGACGCATGTCCACGAACTGCAGGCCGGTGGCGGTGGTGGTGAAGGGGGGCAGCGCCGGCCTGGCCAGCGCGGGCAGGAAGCATAGAAACACCACGGCCATCCTGGGCAGGCTCAATCTCATGATCAACTCCTATAAATTGATGGCCGGTGCTTCAGACCGCTTCCAGCAGGTCCTTGCGCCGGATCCCGGTGGTGCGGCCGGTGCCCAGGGCGGATATTCCGAAGGCCTCGGGCGCCAGCACTTCCCTGGCCACCCGGTGGACCTGGTCCAGGGTCACCTGATCGATCTCCCGGATCTGCTCGTCCAGGGTCAGCAGCCGGTCCAGGTGGATGGCCTGGTGGGCCAGGGCGAACATGCGGCTGCTGGAGGACTCCTGGTTCAGCACCAGGCTGGTGCGCAGCTGCAGCTTGGCCCGGACCAGCTCGTCGGGGGTCGGGCCGTCCCGCCTCAGCAGGGCGCACTCCGCCACGGTCCGCCGGACCAGTTCCTGGGCCCGGTCGGGGGCGCAGCTGGCGGCGATCTGGAGGGCCCCGGTATCCCGGTACTGGCTGAGGTAGCTGCCCACCTGGTAGCAGAGGGCATGCTTCTCCCGGAGTTCCATGAACAGCCGGGAGGACATGCCGCCGCCGAGGATGTAGCCCAGGAGGTTCACCGCCGAGCGGTCCGGATGCTGGTGGGGAAAGGCCGGGAAGCCCATGACCAGGCTGGCCTGCTGGAGCTCCTTGCGGGGCGTGTTGAGCAGGAACGGACTGGTCTGGTTGGGGCTGGGCCAGGCGCCCTGGTGCCCCCCGGGAATCCGGTCCAGGATGGGCTGGAGCAGCTCGAGCAGCGCGTCGGGGTCGAGGTCCCCGGCCGCGGCGATGAGCAGGTTCGGGGCCCGGTAGGTCTTCTGGAAGAAGGCCCTGGCCTGGGCGGCGTCATAGCTCGCCACCTGCTCGCGGGTGCCGAGGATGGGGTGGGCGAGGGTCCCGCCGGGCCAGAAGTTGGCGTAGAACAGTTCGCAGGCCCAGTCGTCCGGCTGGTCCTCGCTCTGGCTGATCTCTTCCAGGATCACCTTCCGCTCCCGGGCCAGTTCGTCCTCGTCGAACCGGGGCGTGGTCACCAGTTCGCCCAGCAGGTCCACCAGGGCGGGCAATTGTTCCCGCAGGACCTTGCCGTAGAAGCAGGCGGTCTCCTTGCCGGTGAAGGCGTCGACGTTGCCGCCCAGGCGGTCGGTGGCCTCGGCCATGACCTGGGGCCGGGGGTAGCGCTCCGTGCCCTTGAACACCGTGTGTTCGATGAAGTGGGCCAGGCCCTCCTCCTGGGGAAGTTCGAAACAGGATCCGCGCCTCACCCAGAAGCCCACGGAGCAGCTTCTGACATGGGGCAGGGTTTCCACCAGAATCTCGGTGCCCTGGGGGGTGATGGTGCGGAAGGGGCGCTTGGGCATCCAAAGAGTGTAGCGCGCGGCCTCCGGAATCACATCCGGGCGATCCGGAGCAGCAGGTTCACCCGGTGCCGGCTCTCCTGGCCGTCGAGGGGTTTGGGCAGCCGGTCCTGGATGAATGGTTCGAGCTCGGTCAGCCCGCCTTCTTCGTCCTTGGCGGCGAGGACCATGACCGGAAGGGTCGCGAACAGGGGGATGTCCCGCACCTGCCGGGTCCAGTCCAGGACCTCCCCGGGGCCGAAGCCGAGGTCCAGGGCGATGACGTCCGGGATGCCGGAGCGCAGGAGCGACAGGCCCTCGGCGAGGGTGGCCGCGCCCCTGACCTGGATGCCCTCCTTCGCCAGGTGGGTCTCCAGCTGCGAGTGGATGACCCTTGACCCGGAGACCACCAGGAGCGAGGCCTCCCGCAGGGGTTCCGGATCGGTGCGCAGGGCCGCCGAGCGCACCCCCAGGTCGAACGCGAGCCGGGCCCGCAGCCGGAAGACCACCTCGTGCTCCAGCTTGGAGAGGAAGTCGTCGGCGCCGGCCAGGAGGCTGCGCTGGCGCAGGTCCCGGGCGAGCGCGGTGAGGATGACGAAGGGGATGGTCTGCAGCAGGGGGTCGGCCTTGAGCCGCCGGCACAGATCGAACCCGTCCATGACCGGCATCACCGCGTCGCTGATGATGAGGTCGGGGCGGTGGTTCTGGAGATAGACCAGCGCCGCCTGGGCGCTGGGCAGCGCCTCCACCTCGGCGCCGACGTGCTCGAAGCGGGCGGTCATCAGCCGCCGCATGTAGGCATCGTCGTCGATGAAGAGGACATTCGGCTTCAGGTGCTGGGTATCGGGCAACGAGACCAGCTGTCCCCAGGGGTTGTCGCGTTCATCCCCGCCGTCGGGGCTGGCTTGGGTGTTCATGACCTGTCTCCTGGTCCCGGTCCCGCTTCAGAAACGATAGAAGACGCCGCCCTTGATGGAGCTGGCCGTGCCGAAGGAAGGGCGGAACCGGCCATAGTCCAGATTGAATTCCATCGCCGTGGAGGCGTTGAACCGGTGGCCCGCGCCGATCATCAGGCTGGGCGTGGTTTCCCGTTCGCTGCCGCTGAAGCGGTTCTTGACGTTCCACCAGTTCAGCTCGATGCCGGCGACGCCGTAGAGGCCCCGGCGGCGGCCCTCCAGGTAGCGGAGGTAGTCGACGCCGATGCCCACCGCCTCGATGGTGGTGGTGGAGCCCGAGGACAGGCTGAAGGCCCCGCCGTCGAGGCGGGTGAAATCGATCCGGGGCCGCAGTTCGCTGCCGCCCTGGAGATCGATCGCCCCGTGCACGCCGAGCTGGAACCCTGTCCTGCCGCCGACGGCGCTGCGCAGGTCGCTCTGGGGGAAGACCAGGGATGCCTGGATGCCGGCCTCGGTCTGCTGGGCGGAAAGCGGCGCCATGACGGCGGCCAGGCAAAGACAGGTCATCAGCGTTTTCGTTCGCATCGGGTCTCCATGGCTGAAGCTCTAGCGTACCATCTCGGGATAGGAAAATGCCCGGCATGGTGCCGGGCATCTGCCGTTTTTCGGGATAAGTTTTCTATTCGGCGGCCAGTTCGGTGCGGCGGCGCTCCTTGAGGCGGCCGGCCTTGCCGAGCTTCTCCCGCAGGAAGTACAGCTTGGCGCGACGGACCTTGCCGCTGCGGAGAATCTCCAAGTGGTCGATGGAGGGGCTGTGCAGGGGGAAGATGCGCTCGACGCCGACGCCGACGCTGATCTTGCGCACGGTGAAGGAGGTGCGCATGCCGCCGCCCCTGATGCTGATCACCACGCCCTGGTAGACCTGGATGCGCTCTTTCTCGCCTTCCTTGACCTTCACGTGCACCTTCACCGTATCGCCGGGGGCGATCTTGGGCAGGTCGGTGCGAATCATGCCGGCCTCGAGGCGGTCGATAATGTTTGCCATGACATCTCCTGTGGGGCCAGCGGTCCAGACACCAACAACGGCGGGACATGAAACCCGAACCCTGGAAGGGGGCCGTCCAGTTTAACGGATCTGCGCCAAAAGGGAAGCCTGCATTTCAGCGCTTCCAGCCTTTCCATCCCTTCGGCCTGGGGCGGTCGCGGTCCTCGGGGTGTTCCGCCTGCCACGCGCACCACTGGTCGGCCCGGGGCAGGCCCGCCAGGCGCTCCGCCAGGAATCCCTGCCACAGCGCCGGGCGCAGCCGGCGGGTGCGCTCCATGGACTCGCGCAGGCGCCAGAGGCGGATCGCCTCGTGGTTCCCGCCCAGCAGGACGGCCGGGGCCTCGAGGCCTTCGAAGCAGGCCGGCCGGGTGAAGTGGGGGTGGTCCAGCAGGCCGGTGGCGAAGCTGTCCTCCATGGCCGAGGCGTCGTTGCCGAGCACGTCCGGCAGCCAGCGGCAGACGGCGTCGATGAGGAACAGGGCGGGCAGCTCCCCCCCGGAGAGCACCGCTTCGCCCACGCTCAGCTCCTCGTCCACATAGAGTTCCACCGCGCGCTGGTCCAGCCCCTCGAACCGGCTGCAGACCAGGATCAGCTGGTCCAGGGCGGCCAGTTCCACCACCTTGGCGTGGTCCAGGGGCGGCGCCGCGGGGGAGAAGTGGATCACCCGGCAGGCGGTCCGGCGGGGCAGGGCGGCCAGGGCGTCCCGCAGCACGTCCGGGCGCAGCACCATGCCGGGACCGCCGCCGAAGGGCGGCGCATCCACGTGGCCGAAGGTGTTGCCGGCGAAAGGGCGGTAGCTGGACGCCCGGAGCTCGTGCCCCAGTTCCCGGAAGGCCCGGCCGGTGACGCCGATGCGGGCGGCGTCGAACAGTTCGGGGAAGAGGGTGAGGACATCGAAGCGCATGGATGGTTTCTAGCATGGCCGGGCGGGGCGGGGGCTGAGGAAAATTGTTGTGCAGGCCGGGAAGATGGACGGGGAGATCCAGCATCCAACAGATAACGCCCCAAGGCCTTCACCCCGGTCCGGGGATTGATTCGGGAATCAACGATGACGGGAGCAGCATATGGAATTGAGCATCATTCGCACGGGAGCCGGCGTCGGATTGAGCCTGGGCATTATCGCCAAGCTCATTTTGCAAATAATGAAATTGATATCACTATTCACAAAATGATCATTAAGGATGTTGGGTCTATGAGCTTCATGCAACGATAATTGAAAATGAATATTTTGGGAGATACGCATGCTTGATTCCAGTTCTGGAGTTCTATTGCATGGGCTGGTTATGGATTTTTTAGGAATTTTAATTGCGGTATTGAGCATTATAAGAATCATATTGCATCTATTTGCTCATGAGTAATCCTTTCAAAATAAGAACTTATTACATGTAAATCAAAATTTAAAATATTTTTTATCCTCTTTTAATCCCCGTTCATCCCCTTTATCCCCGTCGAAAAAAAAGCTGGTCGCAACGAATCGAAATGTTCAAATTCGTCAGCACCACCTGTGGTTTTTTTACGACGGGGATAAAGGGGATGAAGGGGATAAAGAGGATAAAAAAAATAATAAAAATTTTGGTTCTTCACGGATTTCCGGGAAAGGCCGCACGGATCTTGAGGGAAAAGTAAGCCTCATCTCGGTAGCCATAGGCGATCCGCTTCAGAACCTTGATCTTGTTGTTGATGCCCTCCAGGATGCTGGTGTTCAAAGGCCAGCGGCAGTGCGAGAGGATGTCCTCTATCCGTTTGGCCAAGTTCTCCGCGAACCGCATCAGGGGCGGTAGGTTGCTGGCGCGGGCCATCCCCAGCCAGTTCTCCCAGGCCTTCCTCGCCCAGCCCTCGCGCTTGTATGCCCACAGGCCCTTGAGCGCGTCCTTCATGACGTAGGCCGTCATCAGGGCCTGGTTGGCGTCGAGGAGCTCGTTGAGTTTGACCTTGGCCTTGCGGTCGGGCAGGTTCTCCCAGTTGCCCAGGAGGAGCCACTTGGCGCCCTTGATGAGTTCGCGTGCTGCCTTGTTGTCCCGGCACCGATTGGCTTCGTTGACCCGGATCCGGTCGATGACCTGGTGGCCGAAATTCGCCACCACATGGAATTGGTCTAGGACGATCTCAGCATTTGGGCAGTGCTCGCGGACCTCCAGTTCAAAGGTGGGCGACATGTCCATCGCCACCGCACGGATCTTCTTGCACCTTCTCTTGCCCAGCCAGTCAAAGAACGGGCTGACATCAGCCCGGTTCCGGCCTTTGCCCACCCAGAGCACCTGGCGGGTCTCGGCATCCGCGAACACCGTGGCGTAGCTCTGGCCTTTGTGGAGGGCGAATTCATCCATCATAAGCAGCCGGACCTTGCCCAGCTTCGCCGGATTCAGGGCACGTTCAAGGAAGGCCTTGTCTATGTCCTTCACGGTGCCCCAGTGCAGATCGTAGTGCTCGGCGACCCGCTTGATGGGCATGACCTTGCAGAGCCGGGCTACGCTCTCTGCCAGCCGGCAGGTGACCCTGGCGTAGGGTTCCAGCCAGTCGAGGGCTTCCAGCTTCGGTCCACAGCTTGGGCAGGCCACCCGGGCGCGCCAAACCATCAGGATCGTATCGGCATCGAAGATCGGCAGGTCACGGACTTCCCGCGGCGACCAGTCATGGACGCCCCGTACTGCACGCTGGCAGCCGCTGCACACCCGAGGATGACCATGAGGCTGCCCCAGCAGGTCGATCCAAACCTGAGCCCGTGGACCCTTCACGCCAGCCTCGAAGCGTTCCACGGTTCCTACGTGATGCCCTTTCCATCTGCCCAAACGGGCAATAAGCTCTTTGGTAGGCAGTAGCGGCCTCCTCTCATCTAGGTTTTTCAGCAATTCCAAGATGCCTGAAGTCCGCTGCTGCCGACCTGTTTTCCGATGGCTTCGGCCCGATCCAGGAAAAAACCAAACGCGGAAATCGCGGAGATCTCGCGGAGGAACGCGGAGATAAAAAATGATTTTTCTCCGCGTTCCTCCGCGAGATCTCAGCGATTTCCGCGTCAAATCTCTTTCTTCACGTAGCCGAAACGCCCCATTGTGCCGGCCCCCTGAGACCTGACCTGACAGGCCTATCCCAACCAAGGCTTCGCCAGTGTGGGTCGCGGTCTTCACTCAGATCCGTGAAGAACCAAAATTTTGCAATCCTGGATCGTCCACCAACCCATATTCATCAGGTCATTTCCGGCTCTCTAGCGATCCGGATCCGACCCCGGCTCCGACCAGCCTTCCCCATTCTCCGTCTCCGGATCTTCCGCGACCCGGTAGGCCTCCGAACTCCAGGCCCCCAGATCCCTGATCCGGCAGCGCTCGGAGCAGAACGGCCGGGTGGCGGCGGTCTCCCAGGCGACGGGCTTGCGGCAGACGGGGCAGGGGCGGACGACGGTCATGGGGAAAGTCTACCTCCGCCCGGGCCCGGATGCCCGTCCATTGCCTTGCTTCTGTCCACTTAAACAAATCTGAGTCAAATTTGGAAGATTAGCTTGACACAGCTTCGGGCCGCCGTAAACTGGATGGACAAGGTGGCCCAGAGGTCACCGCGCACCATTCACGGAGGCAGGCATGGGCAAGATCATCGGTATCGATTTGGGCACGACCAACAGCTGCGTAGCCATCATGGAGGGCGGTCAGCCCAAGGTGATCCCCAATGCTGAAGGCTCCAACACCACCCCCAGCGTGGTGGGCTTCAACCCCAAGACCAGTGAGCGCCTGGTGGGCGCTCCCGCCAAGCGGCAGGCCGTGGCCCAGCCCAAGAACACCGTCGCTTCCATCAAGCGGTTCATGGGCCTGCCCTTCAACGAATCGGACAAGGAGCAGCGCCTGGTGCCCTACCTGGTCGAGCGCAGCGAAAAGGGCGGCTGCGCCATCAACATCATGGGCAAGCACTACACCCCCGAGGAAATCAGCGCCATGGTCCTGCTCAAGATGAAGGACAGCGCCGAAGCCTACCTGGGCGAAAAGGTCACCGAGGCGGTCATCACCGTGCCCGCCTACTTCAACGACGCCCAGCGCCAGGCCACCAAGGACGCCGGCGCCATCGCCGGGCTGGACGTCAAGCGGATCATCAACGAGCCCACCGCGGCCGCCCTGGCCTACGGCCTGGACAAGAAGAAGGACGGCACCATCGCCGTCTTCGACTTCGGCGGCGGCACCTTCGACATCTCCATCCTGGAGGTGTCCGAGGGCGTGGTGGAAGTGAAGTCCACCAACGGCGACACCCACCTGGGCGGCGACAACGTCGACCAGATCCTCATCGACTGGCTGGTGGAGGAATTCCAGAAGGCGGAAGGGATCGATCTGCGCAAGCAGGCCGACGCCATGCAGCGCCTGAAGGAAGCCGCCGAGAAGGCCAAGTGCGAGCTCAGCTCCACCACCCAGACCGACATCAGCCTGCCCTACATCACCGCCGACGCCAGCGGCCCCAAGCACATCACCCAGACCCTCACCCGGGCCCGGTTCGAGGCCATGATCGAGCCGATCCTGCAGAAGCTGAAGGTGCCCTGCGAGAACGCCCTGAAGGACGCCAAGCTGAGCCACCGGGAGATCGAGGAAGTGGTCCTGGTGGGCGGCTCCACCCGCACCCCCAAGGTCCAGGAGCTGGTCAAGGCCATCTTCGGCCGGGAGCCCAACAAGAGCGTCAACCCCGACGAGGTGGTGGCCGTGGGCGCCGCCGTGCAGGGCGGCGTGCTCGCCGGCGACATCAAGGGCGTCCTGCTGCTGGACGTGACCCCGCTGTCCCTGGGCATCAACGCCAACGGCGGCCAGATGAGCACCATCATCCCCCGCAACACCACCATCCCCACCAAGCGCTCCGAAGTCTACACCACCGCGGCGGACAACCAGCCCGGGGTCGACATCGAAGTGTTCCAGGGCGAACGCCCGCTGGTGGAAGGCAACAAGCTGCTCGGCAACTTCCACCTGGGCGGCCTGCCGCCCGCGCCCCGGGGCATGCCCCAGATCGAGGTCACCTTCGACATCGACGCCAACGGCATCGTGCACGTGACCGCCAAGGACAAGGGCACCGGCAAGGACGCCAGCATCACCCTCACCGGCTCCACCGGCCTGTCCAAGGACGACATCGACGCCAAGGTCAAGGAAGCCGAAGCCCACAAGGCCGAGGACGACGAGCGCAAGAAGCTGCTGGAGAACAAGAACACCCTGGACCAGACCATCTACCAGGTGGAGAAGCTGATCAAGGAGAACGGCGACAAGCTGCCCGAAGGCGACCGCAAGGACGCGGAAGCGGCCCTGACCGAAGGCAAGGAGGCCCTGGCCAGCATGGACAAGGACCGGATCCAGAAGGCCCTGGAGAACATCACCGCCAAGTCGCACAAACTGGCCGAGTCCATCTACAAGGACACCACCCCTCCGCCCCCGGCCGGCGGCGGCGCGGCCCCCGGCGGCGAGTCGAAGAAGGACGATGATGTCATCGATGCCGAAGTCGTCAGCTAGGAAGCGTTAACGTCGCCAGCGAGGATCAGAGCCGGGACATTCCGTTCCGGCTCTTTTTTCAGCCGAAAAAAACATGAGTCCTGTTGGCGCAAATTTACGGTAGATTGCTGCCATGGCCCACCCCGATTTCTACAAGATCCTTGGCGTCCCCCGGGGCGCTTCCGAAGACGACATCAAGAAGGCCTACCGGAAGCTCGCCCGGAAGTACCACCCCGACCTCAACCCCGGGAACAAGGAGTCGGAGGCCAAGTTCAAGGAGCTCACCGAGGCCAACGAAGTCCTTTCGGACGCCGAGAAGCGGAAGAACTACGACACCTACGGCGATCCCACCGGGCCCCCAGCCCCTGCGGCCGGCGGCTTCTCCTACGACGAATTCGGCGGCGGCGGGATGGGCGGCTCCTTCCAGGACCTGTTCCGCAACTTCGGCGGCAAGGGCCGGGGCCGAAGCGGCCCCAAGCCCGGAGAGGACACCCAGCACCTGGTCCGGATCGGCTTCAAGGAGGCCTTCCACGGCACCAAGCTCTCCCTCAGCCTGCAGCGCAGCGAAGCCTGCCGGGCCTGCCAGGGCACGGGCGACCTGCCGGGGTCGCGCCCGTCCACCTGCGCCGCCTGCGGCGGCCGGGGCTACCGGGAGGAGGGGGCGTCGTTCTTCCGCACCCGCCAGGAATGCCCGTCCTGCGGCGGGACCGGCAAGAAGGCCGCGCCCTGCGCCGCCTGCCAGGGCCGGGGCCGGATCCCCA
>TBL_comb47_HYPODRAFT_10005565_pt1 | contig 14003 bp, 12 predicted proteins | sample TroBogypolimnion_40_FD_10682 | JGI IMG/M metagenome (IMG submission 10682)
CATGTGCGTCACGGCGGGCACCTGGCCGAGTTTGTCGGGCTGCACCTGGCGCGCGTAGAGCATGAACGCATCGCCGCTGGCACGCTTGGCGAACTGGAACCATGCCTCCGCTTTTTCGTCCAACACGCTCGCGGCAAACGGCCGGAAAAATTCGCGGTGTTTGATTTTCTCGTTGAGCGTGTGGACCATGTCGGAGCGGCGCGGGTCGGCGAGGATGCTGCGGTTGCCGAGCGCGCGCGGGCCCCATTCCATCCGGCCTTGGAACCACGCGACGATCTCGCCGCGCGCGAGCAAGGCGGCCACGGCCTGCGCGATGTTCGCCTGCCTGCGCGCATGAGGGAAGAAGGCGTCCTTCGCGGCGGCCACATCGAACTCCGGGCCGAGATAGGCGTGCTGCAACGAGCTACGCGCGGACACAGGCGGGACGCCTGTGCCACGTTGTTCGTGCTGATGCGCGAGATAAAGCGCGGCGCCCATCGCGGTGCCGGCATCGTTCGCGGCGGGTTGGACGAAAACGTTCTCGAACGGGCCTTCTTCCAGAATCACGCGGTTCGCTATGCAGTTGAGCGCGACGCCGCCGGCCTGGCAGAGATTCTTCAAACCGGTGGTCTTGTGCAGCCAGCGCGCGAGGCTCAACTGGATTTCGTTCGTGAGTTGCTGGAGCGCGGCGGCGATGTCCTGATGACGCTGCTCGATATCCTCGCCCGCGAGCCGGCGCTTGCCGAACAACTGCTCGAAGCCCGCGTGATTGTTGGCGCGGAATTGCATGACGGCGTTATTGATCGCAAAGCTACCGTCAGCGCTCACGGAAACGAACGAGCGGAACGCATCGCGGTAGCGGGCCGGATCGCCGAAGCCCGCGAGTCCCATCACCTTCCACTGGCCGTATTCGCCGAAGCCGAGGAAGCGCGACATCTTGGTCCATAGGAAACCGAGCGAGTTCGGGTACTGGATTTCTTTGAGCACTTTGAGATCGCGGCCCTGGCCGACGCCGAGCCACGTGCTCGTCGCTTCGCCGATGCCGTCCACGCTCAAGATCGCCGCCTCGGAATAGGGCGAGGCGTAGTAGGCGCTGGCGGCGTGGCAGAGGTGATGTTCCAGCCAGTGGAATTTGCCGGAGATATCCTCGCCGAACAATTCGCTCAAACGCTGCGGCACGGTCAGCAGCAACTGGTGGAACCGCTCCTCGCCCTCGCGCGTACCCGCGCAACCTGGCTCGGCCGCCGCATCCACCGCCACGTTGAGGTCCAGCCGCTTCTGTGGCATGAACGAGAACCCGATGCCATCGAGCTCGTGCGCCGTGATACCCGCGGCGTCGAGGCAATAACGGATCGCCTGCACCGGCAGCTCATGCGGATTCAACAAGTCGGCCGGCTTCCCATGCCGCACCCGATTGAACCGCTCCTCCTCCGCCGCCGCCACCACCACGCCATCCCTCACCAAACACGCCGCCGGCTCGTGGTAGGCGGAGTTGAGGCCGAGAAACCATCCTGATTTCGAACTGATTGTTTTCATAATATCCTTTGTTAACTACTTAGGTAGCTGTGTTATAGTAGTGTTCAACCATGCGATACTCATCATCCAAATTCTCATCCTCTTTATATGTCCCTTTGGGATCGTACCCATCGTCTCCCATATCAAACCTAACACACGCTTTTTTAGCGCAGTTTTTCTCTTGCCACTCAAGTATCAAGAGTTGCTTGGGAGGGTTATCGGTAAGATGCTTGCATAGATCCGGATTTGTCTGAATGACTTCGCTATGTGCTTTTGAAATATCATTTGCCAAATCCTCCAGAAACTCATCCTGGCTAATTCGTTTGCTGGCTGAAGTGCTGTTCAGAAATGTCCTATAATTAGCACGCGTGAAAATGCGTTTTAAAAACCGATTAACAAGGGTCTCCTTATCTTGCGCCAAGGTCACGAGCAGAGGAGGCCTTTCGTGAGAAGTACTTTCGTCAATTATGAGTTTGAGGTTTTTTCGCAATTTACTCATGCATTCGGAAAAATCACTGCCATTATCACATTTACCTAATTGGGTCGCATCGTGGTTTGTACAATCATCCTTGACAGATGGAATTTTTTCATGAGCGATTCCCATTCCTAACGTCATCCCCAAGAAAAGAAGCCGAGGCGTTCCTTTGTCAGAACTCTCGACGACGCGCGCGCATAATTTTGCGCAAGCATGAAGAATTGCCTGGATGTCCTTCAATGGCGCACCGTTTTCTGGCAACTCAATGGTTTTCCTTGTCCCAGCCATAACTGTTCTGGCGAAACTGAAAATAAGTGCGACGAATACTAGTGTGATTAAACAGATGGAGATAGTTGGTATAAGCCAAGACGGTAGATTATCAGGGAATGTTTTTATTAAGTATACAATTGCAACAACACCTAAGACCACTATCATTAGCAATGATTTAGAGTAGGTCGCGTCCTTGAAATCCGACCACATTTTCCCCAACAACTCAATCCATTTAGTATTTTCTGGTTCACTCATCTCTGACCTCCGAAAAGATTGCGGTTATTCAATCATGCTCGCATTTTCTTAATAATTTGTATGTTTGTCAGCCAGCCGCGGACGGGTTTGTCGGCGTCGCCAGTGTCGGTGATGATGACGTCCTGGCAGTCGGGGATGGCGTCCATCTTGGCTTTCGCGTCGGCGAGGGTCGCGTCGAGGGCGATGTAGGCGATGGTCTTGGAGACGAAGTCGGCGTTCTTGTTGGTGTCGAGGAATTCCTTCAGCGTGGGCTTGCTGACATCGAAGGGCGCGGTGGCGGTTTGGGCTAGCGTCTTCGCCGTCACGAACTGAAAGACTTCGTTGGAATGGATGATGTATTTCGTGACGTCCTTATCGGTGAACACCGGCATGCGCGTGACGGTGTCGTTGAAGCGGTCCAAGATTTCGGTTTTCAGGTTGACCTTGGCGCCGTCATCGTCCGGTTGCAGGACGACGGCGGTCATGTTGGCGCGGGCAATCATGACATCCTTGACCTTGATCGAGGTCAGCTTGTCTTGAATGACCTGGCCCATCATCTTGTTCATGCTGTCACTGGCGCGCTGGAAGTTGTCGCTGGAAAAAAAGTAGGCGATGACGGTGCCGATCCAGGTGCCCACCATGGGCACGAGCATGTTGAAGGCGGTTTTACCGCCCTCCTCGCGATCCGTTTTCATCAGAACGATGGTCACGGTAAGCAGCACGAGATTGCTGATGGCAATAATGATCAGGGCCATCCACCAGCGATATTTCATCATCGTGCGAGAATCTTGATTGGTTGTGTCGGCCATGGTCGTTCCTCCTAGGTTGCTGACGGTGGTTTTCCAAGGATTGGAAAGTGAAAGGGTGTGTTTTTCCAAGCCTTGGAAAAGTTGGCGGTGGCGGTTTCCCCCTCGACTCCGCTCGGGGCAGGCAAGGTTTGGAAAACGGTGGTTTTGCGAATGTGTGCTGGATGGTGAAAAGTCATGCTTTCTGCCAAAAGACGATTTTCTTTTCGAGCCAGGCGACGAGGCCGAAGAAGAGGATGCCGCCGAGCGAAATGCTGGCGATGGCGGCGAAGACGAGCGGGGTGTCGAGGTAGTAGGACGAGGTGTTGATGAGGTGGCCGATGCCGCGGGTGGAGCCGGTGAATTCGCCGATGACGGCGCCGACGACGGCCATGGAACTGGCGATCTTGAGCGCGGGGAACAGGTAGCCGAGCGAGTTGGGGAAACGGATCTTGGTCAGGATCTGCCAGCGGGTGGCGCTGTAGGATTTCATGAGGTCGAGCGCCTCGCCATCCACGGCGGCGAGGCCGGTGATGGAGTTGACGAGCACTGGGAAAAACGCGACGAGCGAGGACATGACGATCTTGGAGAGCAGTCCGTTGCCGAACCACAAGACGAGCAGCGGGGCGATGGCGATGAGCGGCGTGGATTTGAGCGCGACGGCGTAGGGATAGAGCGCTTCCTGGACGAGGCGCGAATGGACGAAGGCGACGGCGAAGAGATAGGCGGTGATGCCGCCGAGCAGGAAGCCGAGGATGGATTCGAGCAGGGTGACGCCGGTTTCCGCCATGATGCTGGCAAAATTTTTGACGAACGCGGCGGCGATCTCGGTAGGCGCGGGGAAGACGATGCTGTTGAGGTGGAACAGCCGGTGCGCAGCCTGCCACGCGCAAAGAATGAGGACGAGCGCGACGACGGGGACGATGACGGGCCGGAGACTGCGCCACGAAGCAACACAACGAGGCGTTGCCTGCTTGGCATCGCTGTGCGCACTTTCGTGGCGGTTGTCGCTCAAAGAGTTCATCCGAGTTTTTCCCGCAGTGCTTTCACGATGGCTTGAAAGGGTTCGGTTTCTTGCAGCGCCTTCTCGCGCGGGCGCGGGAAGGAGATCGGTACGATATCCTTGAGCCGCGCCGGCCGGGCGGAAAGCACGAAGACGCGATCGGAAAGGAAGACGGCTTCGCTGATGCTGTGCGTGACGAAGAAAACGGTGACGCCGATCTGCTGCCAGATACGCGCGAGATCGAGGTTGAGCACGGCGCGGTTGAGTTCGTCCACGGCGCCGAAGGGCTCGTCCATGAACAGCACCTGCGGGTTGAAGGTCAGCGCGCGGGCGAGGGCGACGCGCTGTTTCATGCCGCCGGAAAGTTGCGCGGGATAGCGGTCTTCAAACCCTGCGAGCCCGAACATGTTCAGCAACTCGCGCGGATCGCGCGCGCCGTCGCGGATGATTTCCAGCGGCAGCGTGACGTTCTCGAGCACGGTGCGCCACGGCAGCAGCACCGGGTTCTGGAAGACGAAACTGAACTTGCCGTTGAGCCGTGCCTGCCGCGCAGCGAGTCCGTCAATGGTGACAGAGCCCGCGCTGGACTCGATGATGTCGCCGATGATTTTGATGAGCGTGCTCTTGCCGCAACCGCTGGGGCCGATGATGGAAATGAACTCGCCCTTGGCGACGGAGAAGGAGATGTCGGTCAGCGCGACGACCTTGCCTTCCGGGTAGGTCTTGCCGAGGTTGCGAACTTCCACCATGGGCGCAGAGGGATTCATCGTCGCATCATTTCGCGGCCGGCTTGCGGTTGAGTTCGTCAATGAATTGGGTGGTGAATGCCTCGGCGGGATCGAACGATTTCTCGATGACCTTTTCTTCCAGCAGGCGGTCGTAGGTGGTCTGGAACATTTCCTTGTCCATATAACCGGGCGGGAAATCCGCGCTGCAACTGGTGACGGCGTTGTAGGCCTGCTGGCGCTTGAGGTTCAGGGCCGGATCCAGTTTCGGGTCGCGCTGGAGCAGGCTTCGCGTCGCCTCCTCGGGATGTTCGACGGCGAGTTTGACGCCCTTCAGGCTCGCGCGCAGGAAGCGCAGCACCACGTCGGGTTTTTCGGCGATGGTTTTTTCGGTGGCAAAAAGCGTGTAGCCGTGCGTGACGATGCCATAGTCGGCGGGGCTGATGATGTTGACCGCAACGCCCTTAGCGGGCAGGTCCATGCCGCCGGTGACGGTGAAGGCCCACTCGGCGTCCAGCGCGCCGGTGATCAATTGGTTATAGTCCATGCCGACATCCACCTCGGTGCTTTTGATACCGCCCTTGTGCAGCAGGTTGCGCAACACGTCGGTGGAGATGTGGCCGTAATTGAAACCGATTTTCTTGCCCTGCAACTGGTCGAGCTTGGTGAGCCCGGATTTTTGCAGCGTGAGCAGGCACGGGAAATTCGATTTGCGATGCAGCACCGCAAGCGCCTTGAGCGGGACGCCCTTGGAGCGCGCGACGAGCAACGTATCCGGTCCGCCGAGCACCGCGAACGTGTCCTGCCCGGTGGCGACCATCTTGACGGGATTGAGTTCCTTGGAGCCCATCTCGAATTTCACGTCGAGGTTTTCCGCGGCAAAGAAACCCTTGTCCTGCGCCAGATAGAACGAGGCCTGGCCGGACTCGACGATCGGGATGGGGAAGCGGAGCGAGACGGCGGCCGGCGCCGCAGGTGCGGCGGTGGTGGGCGCGGGCGCTTGCCGCCCGCAGGATGTGATCAAGCCGCACACCAGCGTGAGCGCGGCCCAAACCGATAGACGAGGCGATGCCATGTTAGCTCCCTTCAAGAATCCCCTGCCAAAAGAAACGCGCGCTATATGCCTGCGCCCGCAGGCGATGGCAAGAAAATATGCACTAATACAACTTGCTAAAAATAAACGAATAGCCGTTGCAAAATAAATTTTGCGACCGGGCGTGCGAGGGCATGGCGCTGGCCGGCTGATCGGGTTCGCGATGCGGCCGGGGTGGTGGCGCGTTCACTTTTCCAAGGCTTGGAACTCGAAAGCACCGGTTTTTCCAGGCCTTGGAAAGTTTCGCGCTGAACTTTTCCAAGCCTTGGAAAAAGTCACGATTTTGTTTTCCAAGGCTTGGAAAAGTGACGGGGCGCGGATTTTTTTTCCTGCTGGCAAGCGGCGGGTGGCTGGCTTTATTCCCAGACGGGCGTGAGCAGGCTGGCGTTCTCGCGTTCGTCGCGTTGGATGCGGGCGTTGAGCGCGGCGCCGACGGGGCCGGGGCGGCCGCCGGCGACGGGCTGGCCGTCCCATTCGACGACGCTGGTGACATCGGGCGTGGTGCCGAAAATCAAAACCTCGGCGGCGTGCTGCACGGCGGCGCGCGGGATGGCGGCGCGGCCGGTGCCTTGCAGCAAGCCTGCGCGCACGAGTTCGGCGGCGAGTTCGAGCGCGCGGTTCATTGTGGTGCCGGCGAGGATGCGCTCCGGCTGCGGCAGCAACAGCCAGCGGTCCGCGGTGACGATGCCGAAATTTTCCGTCGCGCCTTCCGCGAGATTTCCGTCGGCGTCGAACGCCATCGCGAAATCCACGCCGGCCTCGGCGGCTTCGAGTTTCATCAGCGCGTTCGGGAGATAGTTGACCGTCTTGATCGAGGCGAAGAAGTCGGCTTTGACGGGCACGCGGCTGGTGACGACGCGCGCGCCGCCGGGATGCGACGTCATGAAGGACGGGTGGCCGGCGTAGGCGATGATGTAGAGCGAGGGCACGGGGCAATCGCGCGGGCTGATGCCGAGGCTGCCGGGGCCGCGCGCGAGCAGAATACGGACGAGGCAGTCGCGCTGCCCGCCGGCGCGGACGGTGGCGACGATGGCGGCGCGCAACGCGGCTCGGTCGAGCGGCGCGACGAGCGCGATGCGCGCGCCGGATTGCTGGAGCCGGTCGAGGTGCGCTTCGAGGTTATAAAGTTTTCCGGCGACGCACTTGGCGGTGTCGAAGACGCCGTCGCCGCGATGCACAAGGTGGTCATCGGCGGGGACGAGCATCAGGCGCGGGTCGGTGACGATACCGCCGAGCACGCTGGAGAACATGGCGAAATAATTTTTCTGAAAGGCCGCAGGCGGCGCGGCGAGGCGCGCGGCGAAGGCGGCGCTGTCGAGGATGGGGAACGATTGGTTCATGGGCGGCGATGATTGGAAAAAGCGTCGCCATTCGCAAGTTATTCCTTACAATGCGCCGACAATTTTCGCCATGGAAACTGCAACACAGAAAAATGCTTCGGAGCGGATGGTCTACATCAGCCACATTGCGCCCTTTGTGATGTGGATGGTGATCATGATTTTCCTGGACGTGCCGCAGATCACGCCGGCGTGGCGCTACGCGTTGCAGACGATCGTGTGCTCGGCGCTGCTGCTGGCGCTGCGGCCATGGCGCTGGTATGCGCGGCCCCGCTTGCGGCATCTGCCGCTGGCGTTCGCGGTGGGCGTCGCGGTGCTCGCGATCTGGGTCGTGCCGGAGCTGCCGTGGACGCAGGCGCACTTTCCGGCGTTCCACAAATTTTATATGCGCTTCCTCGCCGTGCAGCCGTGGGTCGCCGCACCGGCGGTGCCGAAGCTCTGGCCCTACGCGCCGGAAAATTGTGGCTGGGGCCTGACGCTTGTGAAAATGTTCGGCACCTCCGTGACGATCGCGGCGTGCGAGGAACTGTTCTGGCGCAGCTTCGTCTATCGCGCCATGGTCGGCGAAAAATTCTGGCAGGTGGATCTCGGCACGTTCCAGCCGCTGATGTTTTTCGCAGTGAACGTCGTCTTCGGTTTGGAGCATCCTCAATGGTTGGCGGGCATCCTCGCCGGCCTCGCGTTCGGCTGGGTGCTGCTGCGCACGCGCGACCTCGGTGCGGCGATCTTCTGTCACGGCACGACGAACTTTTTGCTGGGCCTTTACTGCATCGCGACCGGCGACTATCATTTTTGGTGAAACACATCACAGGAGCCAGAAGCTATGATCACTGCCATGGTGCTGCTGAATACGGAACGCGGCCGGGTGAACGAGGTGGCGGAACGTCTCGCCGAACTCGCGGGCATTACGGAAGTTTTTTCCGTCGCCGGCCGCCATGACCTCGTGGCCATCCTGCGCGTGAAGGACAACGACGAACTCGCGGATCTCGTGACGCGCCACATGCTGCTCATCCCCGGCATCACAAAGTCGGAGACGCTCATCGCGTTCAAGGTTTTCTCCCGCCACGATCTCGAACGCATGTTTGCCATCGGCGCCGAAAAGTGACGCGCGGCATGTCCGGCCTCTATATCCACATCCCGTTCTGCACGCAGAAGTGCGCCTACTGCGATTTCTATTCGCTGCCGGTGACGGAGTTTCCAAGCCTTGGAAAAACGGTGGAGCGGTTTTTCCAAGCCTTGGAAAAGGAGCTCACCGCGCTGCCGCACGATTTCCAACCGGACACAATTTATTTCGGCGGCGGAACGCCAACGGTGTTCAGCGCGGAAGTGCTGGGCGAGTTGCTCGAGCTGGTGCGCCGGAGCGTGCGTACGTCCGCGGTGCGCGAGTGGACGGTCGAGGCGAATCCCGGCACGCTCGACACCGACAAGATACGGGCCATGCAGGCGGGCGGCGTCACCCGCATCTCGCTCGGCGTGCAGACGCTTTCCGATCCGGCGCTCGCGCGGCTCGGCCGGATCCATACGGCAGAGGATGCGCGCCGGAGTTTCCTGCTGCTGCACAACTGCGGCTTCGAGCATGTGAGCGTGGACCTGATGTACGCGCTGCCCGGCGAGACGACGGCGCAGGTGCTGGCCGATGTGCGCGGCTTGCTCGCGTGGGAGCCGGAACATATTTCCTGCTACGCGCTCTCCATCGAGCCGGGCACGCCGCTCGCGAAGCAGTTGGAATGGGGCGAAATTTCCGAGGTGCCGGACGAGGAGCAGGCGGAACAATATCAGGCGATCCGGCGCGAAGTGCTGGAGGCGGATTTTCAGCAGTACGAAATTTCCAACTTCGCGCTGCCCGGCCGCGAGTGTTTGCACAACCTGAATTACTGGCGCGGCGGCGAGTATGCCGGCTGCGGTCCCGCGGCGCACGGGCACAGCGCGGGGCGGCGTCACTCGAACGTGGAAGACCTCGACGCCTATTGCCGGCGCATCGAGAAGGGCGGCACGGCGCGCGACTTCGAGGAAAAATTGGAGCCGGAGGCGAAGGCGCGCGAGACGCTGATCGTGTGGCTGCGCCTGCTCGACGGCGTGGATCTCGCGGCGTTCCGGCAGCAGACGGGCTTCGACGCGCTCGCGCTCGGCGGCGCAGCGGTGGAAAAATTTATCGCGGAAGATCTGCTCGCGCTCGCCGACGGCCGCCTGCGCCTGACGGAGCGCGCGCTGTTCGTCAGCAATCGGATTTTTGCTGAACTGGTCTGATTTCCGCGCGACACAAAAAACCGGAGCGCAGACAAGCTGCGCTCCGGCGGTTTCACGACATCCGTTGCTTCGGCGTCACTGACCTTTTTCGGTCGCTTCGCCCGCGTCTTTCCAGCCGTGAATGCCGGCGGAGAGATGCTTCACGTTCGTGTAGCCCAGCTTCGTCGCCGCCGCCGCCGCGGCTTTATAGGCGCCGCACTTGGGGCCGCCGCAATAGGCGACGATCAACGCGCCCTTGTCGGCGGGCAGCAGCTCGGCCAACTTTTCCTTCTGCGCGGAAAAATCAACCGCGCCCGGAATATGACCGGCCTGCCACGAGTCCGTCCCGTTCGCATCCAGCAACGTCACGGACTTGGCCGCGATCGCCGCCTTCAGTTCCGGGATTGTGATGTCGGCGAATTCAGCCGCCAACGCCACCGTGGCCGCGAGCGCCACCACCAAACCTGCGAGTATCTTTTTCATGTTGTGCTCCTGTTGTTGCAACGCGCTGAACGTCCCGCATGATGCCGCTCCTGTCAAATGACGTCGCGCCGCCGGCAGGCGGCGACCTGCTGCGCGCCGCTCGTCGCCGCGCTGCGCGGCACGCTCTTGCTTGGCGGTGTTTTCCAAGCCTTGGAAACTCTCGCGCTGAACTTTTCCAATGGTTGGAAAAACGGCTGTTCCCGTTTCCAGCCGAGCCTTGCGAGACTGACGACCTTGCTGTCCATCCTTGGAAAACCTCCGGCGGGTCGTTATGCTGCGCGACATGTTTTTTGCAAAACTTTCCGGCGTGGTGCTGCTGGCGCTGGCTGTGCTTCCGGCGCGGGCGGCAGAGGAGTGTGGCGACGCGGCGGGTTTGCGCGCGGCCATCGGGAGTCTCTCGGCGCACTATGGCGCGCGCTATCCGGGCGCGGATTTTCTCCGCAAGCTAGATGCTCTTCCCGCGAACGATGCCGCTGCGCTCTCCGCGCTGCGGCGTGAGGCGCTCGCCGCGCATCCTGCGCTCGCCGAACATCCGCTGCTCTTCGTCGTGCGCCCGGCCTATCGCCCGGACCATCACAACACCGAGACGATGTTCCAGACCGGCGAGATCAACACGGGCAGCTATCGTCCGGGCGGGCCGCTGAAGCTGCTCGATCTGCGCACGGGCACGGCGCGCGTGCTGGTGGACCCGGGCGCGGAGGGGCTCGCGCGCGACCCGGATGTTTTCTTCGACGGCCAGCGCGTGGTTTTTTCCATGCGCAAAAACAGCGCCGACAACTATCACCTCTTTGAAGTCGCTGCGACCGGCGGCGCGCCGCGCCAGCTGACGAGCGCGCCGGGCGTGTTCGACATCGATCCGTTCTATCTCGCCGATGGCCGCATCGCGTTCACCTCGTCGCGCGAGCCGAAGTATTGCGGGTGCAACGTCCACATCATGGGCAACCTGTTCCGCATGGAGAGCGACGGCGCGAACATCGTGCAGCTCGGCCGCAACAATCTGTTCGAGGGCCACGGCTCGCTGCTCGACGATGGCCGGATCATCTACGACCGCTGGGAATATGTGGACCGCAACTTCGGCGACGCGCAGGGTTTGTGGACGGCGAATCCCGACGGCACGGCGCACGCGACGTGGTACGGCAACAACACGCCGTCGCCCGGCGGCGTGATCGAGGCGCGGCAGATTCCCGGCACGCCGCTGGTGCTTTGCATTCTGGGCTCGTGTCACGACCGGCCGTGGGGCGCGCTGGCGATGCTCGACCGGCGGCGCGGCGTGGATGGACGCGCGCCCGTGGTGCGGACGTGGCCGGCAAGCGCGGCGGAGCTCGTACGCGAGCCGGGCACGGCGAACAACGCGTGGGATACGTTCAAGAAAGTGCAGCCGCACTACGCCGATCCGTTCCCGCTCGACGCGAATTTTTTCCTCTGCACGCGCCAGACCGGCAAGGGCGAGGAGATGGGTGTCTATCTTGTGGACACATTCGGCAACGAGGTGTGTCTGCACGCGGAAGCGCCGGGCTGCGCCGACCCGATGCCGCTGATGGCGCGCGCGCGGCCGCCGGTGCTGCCGGAGCGGCGTAACTACAGCGACCGCAGCGGCGCGTTCTATGTGGCCGATGTTTATGCGGGCACGCACATGGCGGGCGTCGAGCGCGGCAGCGCGAAGTGGCTGCGCGTGATCGAGGCGCCGGAGAAACGTTTCTGGACGCACCCGGCGTGGAACGGCCAAGGCGTCCATCGCCCGGCAATGAACTGGTCGAGCTTCGAGAACAAACGCATCCTCGGCACGGTGCCGGTCGAGAGCGATGGCTCCGCCTATTTCGAGTCGCCCGCCGAGCGCTTCGTCTATTTTCAACTGCTAGACAAAGATGGAATGATGATCCAGTCCATGCGCAGCGGCGCGTTCGTGCAGCCGGGCGAGCGCGCGAGCTGCGTCGGCTGCCACGAAGATCGTCTGGCCCCGCGGCCGCCGGTCACAGAATCATCGCTCGCGCTGCGGCGCGCGCCGAGCCGACTCACCGGCTGGCACGGCGAGGCGCGCCTGTTCAACTTCCGCGCCGAGGTGCAGCCCGTGTTCGACAAACACTGTATCCAGTGCCACGACTTCGGCAAACCCGCCGGCGAAAAATTGCTGCTCGTCGGCGACCGCACCGCGGCGTTCACCGTGGACTACGTGGACCTCTATCTGAAGAAAATGCTGAAGGTCGTCGGCGGCGGCCCGGCGGAAATCCAAGCGGCGAATTCGTGGGGCGCGCGGCAGAGCAAGCTCGTGCAGAATATGCTCAAGAATCGCGAGCGCTACAAACTTTCCGACGAGGAACTTGATCGCGTCATCACCTGGGTGGATCTGAACGCGCCGTATTATCCGAGCTATGCCACCGCGTGGCCGGACAGCCTCTACGGACGTTGCCCGCTGACCGGCGCGGAAACGTCGCGGCTCAAGCAACTCGGCATTGACCTCAACGACCGCCCGACGATGACGCGCGTCAGCTTCGATCGGCCCGACGCAAGCCCCGCGCTCGCCAAGCTCGGCGCGGCGGAACGGAAGGAAGCGCTGGAAATTTTGCGGAGCGGCGCGACGCGCCTCGCCAAGCAACCGAATCCGGACGCGCCGAACTTTGTCGCATGCGAAACCGACCGGCAGCGCGAGGCGAAGTATGAACAGCGCGAAGCCATCGAGGTGGCGAACCGCGAAGCCCTCCGCACCGGCGCGCGCCGCTACGACACCTCGCCCGCGCCCGCCACCGGCCCCACCATCAAAGGGCCAGCGTGGTGAACCAACAATCACAACAACTCTTCGTGGGCGGGGCTTCCAGCCCCCGCGAGCCCCAACCGCGACGCAACACACAATCGCGGGAGCAGGAGCTCCCGCCCACAAGAAGCATAAGAGGAACAGCAGAATATCGAACAAGGAATTCTGAATGTCGAAGGGCGGAATTTTCCTCCCGTTGTAGGCCGGGTCTCCGACCCGGCGCACCCGAGCTGAAAACCAAAAAACAAACCGAACATCGAACCTGACTTCGCCTGAACAAACATCGAAGAACAAAGGAAACCGAACATGAAAACCATAATGAAAATCAGCCTGCTCTTTGCCCTGCTGCTGCTCGCGCTGCCGCTGCGCGCGGCGGAGGGACACGTCTTCGCTTGCGCGGATTATGCAGGCGGGAAAATTTTTCTCGTCGGCGCGGATGGCGCGGTGACGTGGGAACATCCGGCGTCGCATTGCAACGATTTCTGGGTATTGGCGAACGGCAACCTGCTGTTCACCACCGGGCACGGTGTGATGGAAGTGACGCGCGAGAAGAAGGTCGTGTTCAAGTATGAATCGAAGAGCGAGATCTACGCCTGCCAGCGGCTGCCCAACGGCAACACGTTCGTCGGTGAATGCAACGCGGGGCGGCTCCTAAATGTGGATCCGACCGGCAAGATCGTCAGCGAGGTCAAGCTGCTGCCGGAGGGCAAGGACGGCGGGCACTCCTACATCCGCAATGCGCGCGAACTGGCGAACGGGAATTTCCTGGTGACGCACTACGGCGAGCAGATCGTGCGCGAGTACGACGCCAAGGGGAAAGTTGTCCGCGAGTTCAAGGCGCCCAGCTCGCCGCATAGCGCCATCCGCCTGCCGAATGGCAATACGCTCATCACGCTCGCCGACAAGATCAAGGAGCCGGGCCTGATCGAATACGACGCCGATGGGAAAGTGGTCTGGCAGCTCTCGAACAAGGACCTGCCCGGCGCGCCGCTCAAGTTCGTCGCCGGCGTGCATCGCTTGGCGAACGGCAACACGGTGCTTTGCAACTGGCTCGGTCACGGCAACCTCGGCAAAGCGCCACACCTGTTCGAGGTCACGCCGGACAAGAAGGTTGTCTGGAGCTATGCGA
>TBL_comb47_HYPODRAFT_10005566_pt1 | contig 14001 bp, 12 predicted proteins | sample TroBogypolimnion_40_FD_10682 | JGI IMG/M metagenome (IMG submission 10682)
CGTATGGATGTGTTTTGCACCTGCCACTGCACCCAGGATGGCAGCTTGCTGGCCTTCCAGCTTTAATCCCTTTCCTGCATTGAAAGCGGCACCTCCATTAGAGTACTGGATCATCACAGGCGAATTGGCCAATTTTGCGGCTTCCAACACAGCGTTTACTGTAGAGGAACCAACAACATTTACAGCGGGAATCGCAAACCCATTGGCTTTAGCCACTTTAAAAATATATTGCAAGTCTGTTCCAGTAACGACTCCCGGCTTAACAACATTTGATATTTTATCCATAATTGAATGATTAAATTATAATTTACAAATTTAACCCATTTTGGGCAAATCTTGTGGTTTTATTAAGTTAAGAATTGGTTAAATGAAACAACTTATTCCACAGAAGCCTGAAAAGGAAGGTGGTTGCCATTGAAACACAGATCCTATTTCCATTAATCCATTGTAATCAACTGAAATCTAATATTTTGTACAGAGAACCCGCACAGGTCCAAATAGCCCGGAGGGTTGCAAAGGGGAATCAGCTTTGTAAGGATTTACAGGACACCATGTAGGACGCTGTTCAACAGGCAATTTACTGTCGCCAATCAATCGGTTCACCCATGTATTGACGACCTCTATCTTTAAATCATTTTCTCCTGATCTGACCAATTCAGATACATCAAGGAGATAGGGTGCCGTCCATACACCACCTGCATAAGTACCATTCAATGAGACTTTTGCCATGGCTGTCAGGCTACCCAGATTGATTGAAACCTTCTCACCAACCGGTAATAAGCCAAGCTTGAATTTGCATTCATAGGTCGCTGTCCCGGAAAAATATCTGATCCTTTCGTCCTGATTGATTGTCCAGTCCTGCAAAGTTTCAAAAACAACAGGTTGATCAGGGCCTCGCTGTGCTGAATTGAAAACGACAGTCCATGGACCTTGGAGATCAGCAAGCATTTTAGGGGCCGGGTAATTTGCTTCAATTTGACCTGAGTTGCCAATGCCTCCAGGTTTCAGGAATACGACAAACACACTTTCGTAAGGCTCAAGTTTTAGAGGAACTTCGGTGGTTTGGTCTTTCTGAATATATCCGTTAAGGTTTCGGATATGGCCGGTTGTGGCTTCCCAAAGTTCCGGCATCATCCCATGCACTCTGAATTCAGGTGCAATGATTTTTGTTTCGGGAGTCTGGTTCGATACAAAGTAAATCTCACCGTTATCCATGGTCCGGTGACCATAATGAATCGTATGATCTTCGGGCAACCTGCAATCGGGGTTACATTTCAATAAAGCAAAAGCCTCCTTCATATTCATCCCATTCATTACAAGCCCATTGCCAAATTTTCGTGATTTGACTTTAACGCCGTCAACTTCGCCCCAAAGTTCGGAGGCCATCTTTTGAACCTGCTGATCGGCTAGTGGCTGGTTTTGCAAACTGGGTGAAAGGTGAGGTGCCGGACCTAAAATTACACCCCCGTCACTGACAAGCTGCTTAATTTTTGTCAGCAATTCGGGCCGCATTGTTTCAAGTTTTGGCAACACCAAAATCTTATATTGTGTACCATGCGGTAAGGTTAGGAGCCCGTTCCGGATTGTCATATTTTTTTCAATCACCTCAGCATTGATATAGTCGAACTGATACCCAACGGGAACGTCAGGATCGGTTGTCCCTGTCATTTTGGGTGCGTCTTCACCAATAAAATAGGCCACATCGGCAACATTAAGCCCTTGCTGAAGCAGGAAATTGGTCCTTTTGAGATATTGTGTATAAACATCGATTTGCGAAAACCATGTATTATTCCGGTTAAACTCGTTCCCAAACCAGGCGTTCATTCCCGGAAGCTTATCATCATATGGCTGGGTGATATAGACATGAAGCAGTGTATTGTTGATCCCCTCAGCAAAGAAACGGTCGCCACGCTGCTTGATGATGCCCGGATAACGAAAGAATGGACGGCCCGAACAGGTATTCGATTCGGCCGAAATTTTAGTTTTTCCGTAAATATGTCCGCAAGAAGTTGCAGCCCTGTTTTCAATATCCCCAAGATCGCCCTCGCTCCAGAATTCACCGCCAATTTCGTCCGACTGTCCACCATACATCAGAAATTCGCTTGGGAAACCCCAATGTCCATAACATTCCAGCCAGGTCCTTAATCCATATTTATGACTGATCTCTCTTAACCCACCGACATAATCGTATGCAACTTTGTCGGCAATCATCCGGCGCAAGTCCCACAGAAAACGGTCGGAAGCCAACTCACTATTGACCACCATCCCATAATAAACAGGAAGATAGGGAATTGGATCGTATCCAAACCGTTGTTTGAATTCGTTAAGGAAATCATCGGTAAAATTCTGTCCACCTGTTTCATAACTGTCCTGGACTACAACTTTGAAACATTTCCGGTCAGCTTCGGGAATCCGCTTAAGGATTTCACCCATATGTCCAAAGAAATGTTTCTCAACATGTTTCCGGCTCATTTTATCGACTTCGTAACCGGTCGCCTCGGGTGACGCAGGGCTATTGACGGTACCTGTCGGTGTCATTCCGGTCCGCATGACCATCCAATCACCCAACGGAACATCCCATGTTAAGGTTCCATCAGTGCTGAGGTTTGCAGTGATGTCGATCACTTTCGATGGGTTAATCACCGTTTCCGGGTCATTGACAACAGGTTGGGGAGCCCACTGATAATCTTTCCAGAAAGGGTGTGGGGTCGGATGCATTTTCGCGAGCGTCTTTTCGCTAAACCGTTCAACTTTAGGTGCTGCACCGATTGTGACTTCGGCCAGTCCACAGTTTGGTTTTGCATCCTTAATGATGAGACGAAATCCTTTGGCAGTTGTGGCCGGGAATGATGTGACCACCGGAGCATAAGGATCAAAACCAACATTAAGTGCCGCATTTGAACGGTTGAGTTGAAATTCTGACAATGTCCGATATTGTCCGTTAGTTTCCCTGACCTGGAATATTGCGTTGATCAACAACTGGTTTTCAGTCGGTTTCACAGAAAGGCTTCTAGCTGTAAAAAGTGCATTGGCTTCAAAATCAAGGATAAAAGATCCGGTTACAGGAAAACTGATCCCTGTTTTTTTGTCTCCGTCAACGATTGTCCCAAGGTTGGTGACAGCCGGCGCAGAAGTGATTTTTCCATTTTGTAGATCCAGAACAAGCTGGTTATCTTTAGGTAAAGGGAAGGCGATTACTTTCACATCCTCAAAGAGGTCAACTGGCTTTTCGAGTTTTCTGACCAGCTTTTGCGGTCCTTTGACAATCAGTTTTGTGGCGGAAAGGTATCTCATTGCTTCTTCGGGTTTTATCCAGGGACCGCCCGATTGACTCCATCCGGGTGAGTTAAAAACGCCAATTTCGATGTTGAGTTCGGTGGCTGTTTTAAGTGCAGCATGGAGGATATCCCACCACTCGTCGCTCAGCATTTTGACCTTACCGTAAGGGATATCCGCCAAACCGATATTTCCAATAAAAGCACGGTTGATCCCAGCCTTTTTCATCGACTGAAGATCTTTTATAACCCCCTCTTTCGAGATATTATCGGATATCCAGTACCAATAGACACTTGTCTGAATTGAGTCAGGTGGAGTAACGAAACCACTTGCGAGAGCCTCATGCGTGATCTTCTGATGTGAGATCTGGCAAGATGCTATGAATAAGAAAGATAAGAGGATTAGTGTCGCTTTGGCCATACTTTTCATAAATAGATGATTTAAACAATGATGATAATTTAATTATTTGTCTGTTTTGAAAATTCAGTTAATATTGTAATCTCAAAAGTAGAGTTTTAAATCATGCTTTTGAACTACTTTCCCTGGAATTATTTACACAAAATGTAATTGTGATGGAGGATTTCTTCAAATACACGACCAAAAGCAATGAGGATAAAAACTGGGGCTTGTACATCAATGTGGCTGGTTGTGCCAATATCCTTACGGGTATGCCTTATCCACCACCGGGTCATCCAGCCGAATACAGTTTCAGCTGGGAAAATGGGAGGATCCTGCACGAATTTCAATTGAACTACATCACCAAAGGTGAAGGGGTGCTCGAGACAAGGACAGGAAAATATCCTGTAAAGGAGGGTTCTGTAATTATTATCTTCCCCGGAATGTGGCACCGCTACCGGCCAACAAAAGGCGGATGGAAAGAGCATTATGTTGGCTTTAACGGCACCTTTACCAACCAACTATTTGAAAATGATTTTTTTTCAGGCAGAAATCCGGTAATTCATATTGGATTTAATGAACGGTTGTTACAAAGCTTTTACGAGCTTTTTAATCTGGTCGAACTCGAAAAAGCAGGATATCAGCAGATTTGTTCAGGTCTCGTGATCTACATCCTGAGCACAATTATTTCGATCAGGAAAAACGAAAACTTTGCCGGAAAACAGATCGAACGGACCATTCAAAAAGCCTGTCTGATGATCCGTGAAAATATAGATAAAAATCTGAATATTGAACAACTTGCCTATGAACTAAACATCGACTATTCGATTTTTCGTAAGATGTTCAAACAATATACAGGGATTTCGCCCGGACAATATCACCTTTCATTAAGGATCAGGCAGGCCAAAGACCTCTTGATCAATACAGAATTAAGTATCAAAGAGATTTCATACCGTTTGGGTTTCGAATCGATCTTTTATTTTAGCAGGGTTTTTAAATCCAAAACAGGGATCAATCCAACCGAATATAAGAACGGACCTAAACTAGGTTAGATAAAATTGAAAGTTTCCGTTCTGTACCAGTTCATTATGACAAAAAAACTGACGCAACCTGTCAATAAAATCGACAGAAATATTTTTTGCAAAGACATATCATTCTGATAATATGACAATTAAATTATGGACACAATCTCTGGATTGAATGTGTCGTCTGATTGAATTTTATTCATGGCTGGCATTTCTATTTATCTCAGAAACTAAGGTCAACCATTTTATTACAAGCATTTACAGGAACATCTTAAGGGATAAGATTTTTACCCTGATCAACCTGACCAACCTCACGATTGGTTTTACGACTTTCATCCTGTTGGGAATGGTGGTGAGCTACGAATTCAGCTATGACAAGTCGAATGCGAATTACGTCCGCATTTACAGGGTCCAATCCAAACAGGAGGATTCGTACCCGACAAATTTCTGCACCTATGGTCCCACTGCATTTCGCTACCATCTGCTAGCCGATCTGCTTGAAGTGGAAAAACCACTGATTATGCGCGAAGTTGCTGGTCAGATCACAAAAAATGGTTTTAAGAAAAATGTAAAATACAAACATGATCATGAAATCTGAATTCTTTTAGCTCCGGTTCGTCTCATTGCCTCAAAAACGGTAACTTTGCAGCCATATGACAAAAGAGAAAGTTGTAGTTGGCCTATCAGGCGGTGTCGATTCGAGTGTTGCCGCCTATCTCCTTAAAGAACAAGGATATGAGGTGATTGGTGTGTTTATGATCAACTGGAAGGAAAATACCGGTACCCTGACTGCAGGTTGTACATGGGAAGATGATGTGACCTTTGCCGAGATGATTGCCAGAAAGCTGGACATTCCATTTCATGTGGTTGACCTTTCGGACTTTTACCGGAAACGTGTGGTTGACTATATGTTTTCCGAATATGAAAAAGGGCGCACACCCAATCCCGATGTGCTTTGCAACCGCGAGATCAAGTTCGACCTGTTTATGGACAAGGCCATGGAACTGGGGGCCAAAAATGTGGCAACCGGCCATTATTGCAGAAGGGATACAATTGAAAAGGACGGGAAAACCTTTTACCGGTTATTGGAGGGTACCGATCCGAATAAAGACCAGAGTTATTTCCTCTGTCAGTTGAATCAGCATCAGCTTTCTAAAGCATTGTTTCCTGTTGGACATTTGTTGAAACCAGAAGTACGTGAGATCGCACGTGAACAAGGATTGATCACCGCGGAAAGAAAAGATTCCCAAGGGATTTGCTTTGTCGGAAAGGTTGACCTTCCGGTATTTTTACAGCAACAACTGGCAGCAAAGAAAGGAAATGTGATCGAGATACCTGCCTCGTTTATGTCGAAAAGGAAGGAAGTGCCTGTGTCGCTTGAAAATTTCACCAGGCTTTGTTCAGCCTTTCCTTACAAACCCTGGAACGGGAAGGTGATCGGCGAGCACAATGGCGCACATTTTTATACGATAGGTCAGCGTAAGGGATTGGATATTGGCGGTTTTAAAGAACCCCTTTTTGTCTTGGCTACCGATGTGGTACGCAATATTATCTATGTGGGTGAAGGTAAGGAACATCCCGGACTGTTCCGCAAAGGTTTGTTTATCCCAAAAGACGACCTTCATTGGGTACGACCCGACCTTGCTATGCTTGAAGGCGATGAACGCGAATTCCTGTTCCGCATCCGCTACCGCCAGCCTCTCGAAAAAGCGACGATGTACATGAAAACTGATGGCGCTTACGTCTTATTTGACGATGAACAGCGTGGCATTACCTCCGGTCAGTTTGCGGTCTGGTATCTGGATGACGAGGTGATTGGGTCGGGGGTGATTTTTTGAAATATAGAAATAGGTAGATATATTGTTGAAATATTGGGAATTAATAATATTGCTTATAAAAATCCTGAAAAAGCCCAGCTTCATTTATTTTTTTTATGGCAACATCCAAGCTAAGTACGTTTTCCAGTTCCAAAATTATCTTGCTTTTATCGACATTTTCAAATTCCATTTTTACGAAACCATACTTTTTACAGTATAGACCTGAAAAACTAGTCCGGGATTCCAGATTCATTGATGTGGCATAAATTTCAGAACAATCAACGTCTCCATTGTTAAAGATTAGTCTAATTTTTTTACTCCCTCTATATTCATATACAAATTTCAGAATATCTGTACCCTTCAAATTGTATTCTTTGTTTTCCCAGTATTTGCTTAACGACAATTCCCTGAACCACTGTTGATTCCCATTTATTGGGAATACAATTTCAGGAAATGGAGAGTATTCCAATATTTTAAATTCGCCTTGTCTAGGCGGATGAAGCCAAATTCTATTATTTTCTTCAATAACACCGGTTGACCCGATTTTCTCCAATAACTCTTTTTCATTGGTTGTCCATAAAATAGAATATTGTTTTTGCTCTTTAATTGGCCATAGCTTTCCGAAACAGGCCAATAATAACTTCCCATTCGAACATTGACCATTATTAACGATCGAATAATTAAAACAATAAACAATTTTCTGATTGTATATCTGACATTTAGAATTTAACGAAAATGCAAATAAGAATATGCTTAATACGACTCTTTTAATCATTTCTTTTTTTTCTTAAGTCAACTTGAATTGTCTTGTCAAATTTTGACAAGCTTCACTTCTTTTACTTTTTTCTTTCTAAATTTTTAACAAGCAATGACTTGACATATTCCGGTAAGGTGATTTCACCCTTTTCGGCTTCCTTCCTTAAGAGTTCAAAAAAACTTACTTCTCAAACAAAGTAGGTAGTTTTACGGAAAAAGTTTCAATCCTTTTATTGATATGTGAAATCGAAGCTAGGTTGTCCGAAATGTAAACAGCCTCAAATGTACGTTCATTCCGACTATGCAATGTTGCAATGGAGGAACGACCGGCATCAATTTCAATTTTGTGAAGTCTCAACTCGTTTGGAAGTTCCTCTCCGTAAGTCTTATTGTCGGTACGTCCATCATAGCTTAAAATAAATGGAACATTGCGCTGGTTCAATCTAGAAAGTGAAATCAAAAAGTCATCATGATTGAGATTTTCCAGGTACCTGAATCCACCGTTCTTTGCAGTACCTTGGTAAGGTGGGTCCATATAAACCAAATCCCTTTCAGTTGCCATGTCAAGCAATTGCTCATAATCCTGGGAATAAAACGTCACTTTTCCTTTCAACAGATTAGATACGTTCATAATATCATATCGCATATTCTCAGGCGTTCGACCACTTCTGCGCTTATCGGGGCTTTGGTTGAAATTTCCATCGGCGTTGTATCGAACGGCAGCTTTTACACACTTTGCAAGTAAAAAAAGCAAATAACGAGGTTCTTTTGTTTGATTGAACTTTTCACGTATCTCATAATAAAAAGATTCTTCGTTATCGAGCTGTCCATTCCAAATATGGTGGTAATCCCTGATTATCTTTTGTGGATCACTGACCATCTCACGCCATAAATTGATCAATGGTTCATTTATATCATTGATAATGAATCGATCAGCTTTGAAATAAAAGGCAGATGCTATTGATATTGCAGCCGAACCTGCAAAAGGCTCAATTAGCCGCTCAATATTCGCTGGGAAAAATCGTAAAATCTCACTTGCAAGGTTTCTTTTGCTTCCTTGATAGGGTATTGGATGAGGTATTTTCATACGTTGATTTTCTTTCTACAAATATAGTCAATAAAAAATTTCCTGAAAAGTCTGAAATCATATTTATCCTACGCCGCATTTTGGCCGACTCTAAACGTACTTTTGAGTTCAAATTTAAAAAACTTCAATATGGAACGACGGGAGATGATCAAGGGATTGGCGGCTTTTGGGGCAATGGCGTTAATGCCGGAACTTTCGGCAAGGGAAAACCAGATAACCAGAAATTTGCATTTTATTGGCTTGGGTCAGGGTGGGACAAATGCAGCGGCCTGTTTGCAAAAGAAAGGGATCGAGGGGACATATACATGTATCACAGGAGATTCAGTATCCCATCTTTCTCAAAATACGAACCATATTTACTTTGAAACACCCCAGGATTTCAAAGTAAACGGTGTAAATTACAGAAAACCCATTTCGTTAACGACAGAAATGAAAAACCTGATGATTCGTGATGACAAATACATGATCCTGACCGGACTTGGCGGCACAGTTGGAACAGGATTGATCAGTAGTGTCCTGGAATTCTTAAAGGACCATCAGAAAAAATTTCTTGCGATTTGCAGCCTCCCTTTTTACAACGAAGGGAGAACAAGAAATTTATACGCATTGCTCAAACAATCGGAATTAAAAGATTTTTCAAATGTTCATTGTTTTGATCAAAACTATCTCATACAAGGATTTAGCCAATTTACAGTAAGAGAGGCATTTGAAAGAGGGAATGAACAGTATTGGAATCTTTTCATGAAATATTCCGATCATTTTTCAGGGTGTGAACAAAACTAAATTCAGATTAAATTGTAATATTGGTATTGTTTAATCAAATTTATAAGAATGGATCTTTTATCATCGTTGAATACGCGTTACGCAACTAAAGTTTTCGATACCAAAAAACAGGTGTCGGACGAAGAGCTTGAAAAATTACTCGAAGCTATCCGGCTTTCCGCTTCTTCATTTGGATTGCAACCCTATAAAGTAGTCGTCGTCACCAATCCTGAAATCAAAGCCGAACTCCGTAAATCTTCATGGGGCCAACCGCAAATTACTGATTGTACGGCATTGCTTGTTTTTGCTGTCAAATCCACAATTACTACCGACACTGTCGATGAATTTATCGACCTGGTTGCCGAAACCCGCCATGCCCCCAAAGATGCTTTGGCCGATTATCAAAATATGATGAATGCAACTGTCGGAAGCAGGACTCCTGAACAACTTGACAGCTGGGCCAGCAAACAGGCTTATATTGCCCTTGGTTTTGGACTGGTCGCATCCGCAGTTTTGGGTATTGATTCCTGTCCAATGGAAGGATTCAGTCCGGATGACTATGACAGGATATTGGAACTTGACAAACTGGGGTTGAAATCCAAGGTGATATTGGCTGTTGGTTATCGCTCGGATCAAGATAAGTATCAGCAATATTCGAAAGTCAGGTTTAAGAAAGAAGATTTCTTTGTGCAGATTTAAAATGAAGGCCGGTCAGATGATTGGCCTTCTTTTTTTTTATTGATGATGAAAAACTGAAATAAGAGATATTCCCCAAAGATAGGCTTTAAAATAAAGATCAGGGCTGTTTTCCACCCGGATATATCCGGTCAGAAAACGGCCCTTTTATTTTCGTCAAATCTACTTTTCGTTTTTATAAGTGACGAACCTATTGCCTGGTGCATCCAATTTACAACTTTCAGGAACGAACCTGTATCTTAAACCATTGGGTACTTTTTCAAAATTTCGTTCGACTTCAACAAGATATCGACATACTGGGCCCTTTTGTAAGCATACGGGTCTTTGCTTTTGTTCATCGAAAGCTTTCCTTTGAAATCACTGATCGATTTATATCCACGGGCATCCATCCATTCTTCGAGCATTTCGAGCATATTTGTCACGTGACTGGCTTTATTTTTATAAATGGTGCTTACAACCTGGACTGATCCTGCACCCGCAAGCAGCATCTTGATAACATCGTTTCCATCTGATATTCCCCGGCTTGTGCAGATATCAGCCTGGATGTTGCCAAATAGCAACCCTGTGAAACGAAGGCTTAACTGATAATCTTTTTGGTGGGTAAGGTCGAAAGGATAATAGAACTCTTCGGTTTCGATGTTGATTTCGGGTTGAAAGAAACGGTTAAATAAAACGAAACTGTTGGCGCCGATCTGATCCATTTGAGAAATCAGATTGAGCGGATTGGCATAAAACGGACTTAACTTTACACTGACCGGAATGTTAAGGGCTGCTTTCAGTTTTGTCAATATACGCAACTGTCTTTCTTCTATTTGCGAACCTGTTGTCGCGTCATTTACAGGCACATCGTAAAAATTGATCTCCAATCCTGCAACTCCGGTTTTTTCGAGTGCAATCGCATAGTCTTCCCATGACTCCTCGTAGGTTGCATTTAGACTTGCAAATACAGGAATATTTACTTTTGAAATCAGTTTTTCCAATTTAAATAAATGCTCTTTTGCACCGCCATGCTTAACCTCGGGGAACATTCGTGTCATCTCCGCATTCCGATGGTCATATTCTCCAAGCTGGTCTTCAAGCTGAATTTGCTCCAGGTGAATTTGCTCTTCGAACAACGAGCGATAAACAATTGCCGAAACGCCGGCCCGCTCAAGTTTCTGAATCGCAGCGGTATCTTCAACTAAACTGCAAGCTCCAAGAATAATTGGGTTTTTCAACTCGACACCCATATAAATGGTCTTTAAATCTGCCATAATAATAAAGTTTTGATAGTTTTTTCTGATATAACAATTACAAATACATAATCGTTCATTCAATTTACAAAAAAAATCAGGATGTTTAATGAAGGAGAATATTTATCTTGAAAGGTTAAAATATTTCTTCCATCTTTGCGGCGGGAACAGACGAAAACCTCTTTTCAACGACCGATTGGAAATTGCAGGTTTGGTTAAAAACATGAAGATCTATTGTATCATTGCAAACACAACTTTGAATGGCCGGAAAAAATCTTTTATTTGTATGTTTGGGGAACATATGCCGTTCGCCTGCTGCCGAGGCGGTCATGACGGGAAAAATTGAAAAATCAGGGTTGGCATCAAAAATAAAGTGCGACTCTGCAGGTACCATTGGTTTTCATTCGGGTGAGCGAGCAGATGGAAGGATGCGGCGACATGCCCTCAAACGGGGCTATCCGGTCACAAGTATCTCGCGCAGAATAAATCCAGTTCGTGATTTTATTAACTTTGACATGGTAATCGCTATGGATGATCAAAATATTGAAGATTTATTTGGGTTGGCTCCAACTGACCTCGACAGAAAGAAGATTTTCAGGATGACCGATTTTCGTCAACAGTTGGATTATGACCTGGTCCCAGACCCCTATTACGGTGGGGATGATGGGTTTGAACTGGTCCTGGATATTTTGGAAGACGCGTGTGACGGGTTACTCGATTATTTGCAGAAGTTAGAGACAAGGCTTTAACTAATGTAAAATATAGATATTCAATGTTTTAATAATTATATTGCAAATTCAGATGAGAAATAAATTTTTGTTGGTAGTCCTTTGTTTGGCCATCCTGTCAGCCGGATGCAGTGCTGAAAGAAATATTGGCAAACACTTCAAGGGAATGACACAGGAGGAACTTCTGCTTGAAATGGGAAGACCGACACGAACGGATACCGCTCCAGGTGGACGGAAGCTGAGTATTTATGAGAAAAGTAAATTCTTAAAACCTGCGCCGATCAATACAGGTGCATTTCAGTACGACAGGTTTGAAAGTCCCAAAACGGTTAAAACTGAAACCTATACGTTTACTTTTAATGCTGCGGGGGTGATTGACGATGTTAAATATGAAGTGACTTATGCCCGGTAAAAACGTTTATTATTAAAATTGTTCCTTACCGTTTGCCTGGTTTGTTTTTTTTATATATTTGCAACCGCGAAAAGCAATCTGCCCAGATGGTGAAATTGGTAGACACGCCAGCTTGAGGGGCTGGTTCCGGTTACGGTGTGCAAGTTCGAGTCTTGTTCTGGGCACCTCAAAAACAACGAAGAAACCCGCTGATGTTCAGTGGGTTTCTTGTTATTTGGATTCCTTTAAAACTGATACACCAAGTCGATCCATTAAAAGATGAATGTAGAAGTTTATAGGAAGCATATATGTGGAAAAACCGCACGTACGAATTGACAAGGGGGTAGGGGAGGTGTTTTTATCCTCCCTGAGCTACTCTACTTCATTTGATTATGCTCTTATGCGTTTAAAATCTATTTGTTTTTTAGCCACCGGTTTTTCTTCGGCCCGATTTGCTGAAAGGGAATTGCTTTTATCCCGTACTTTTTCAGGATTTTAGAATCACAAAACATTGCGATCCCATTACCTTCAGATGGGATGTCATGATTGTTCTCTTCAATCAATGCTTTACTTTTTCTGAGGTACTGATTTTCGCAATCGACGATCAGGTTGTTCTTCACTGTGTTCTGATCGGCATTCAAATGCAGGTCTTTCAGTTCAGGATATTTTTTTTGATAGATAGCAGAATTGATATCCACCTCCTCATAGATTTTCTTCTGAATAACAGGCGTATCCAACGTTTTGAGCCATCTATCCTGTCCCCATGATGAGAAGCTTACTGCAGCAAAGCACTTATAAAACAGATTGTTCTCCACCAGGTTGTCTTTCCCCCCATGGATCTGGACGGCTCCAAAATTGAGCACGCCACACCGTTCAAACACATTTCCCAAAATGAGAACTCCCGAAATCATATCATCGAGCCGGACCCCTGCTGCCCCATGACGGGTACCTCCTGCAATATCCGACCAATGGTTGTAGCGGATCACATTTCCACGGTAGGAAGGATTGTAGAAAATATCGATTCCACCCTGATCGTCCGATTCGTTGACGACCCTCGAAATTTGGTTGTATTCGATGATGCAGTCATTTCCTTCGAGCCGCATGGCCGAGGAAGAAGAATTCCGGAAACGGTTGTTCGAGATCCGGATACCGCATCCATCGATGTGAACTGCTGGCTGGTAGGTCCGTTTAAACAATGAAAAATCTTCGACGACGGTCTGCTCGATAAAATGATTGGCGGGTGCAAGTGTTTTGCGGTCGCCCCCTTTGATCCGGATCCCACCGCAACCCAATGTCCGGATCAAGCAACCCGAAATACCATTTTCGGAGCCATCAAGCATGTGGATGCCGTCGCTTCCAAAACGTTCGATCCGGCAATCCGAAACCAAACATTTCTTCCCGTCTTTCACCAAAATGGCACTCCCCCGTCCTTCCTGAAAGGTCAGTCCTTGTATCGTCAGGTAAGAACAGTTTCTCATTTCGAGCATAAAGGGAGATCCAAATACAGACAAAGTTACTTCATCGCTCTGAAGGTTCACCTCTTTTGGCGGGTACCAGTAAAGTAATCCTTCTGTCCGGTCAAGGTACCACTCCCCGGGCTGATCTAGCTCACAAAACAGGTTCAGCGCAAAATAGCGCAGACTGTCTTTGTAACCGTAGTTGTGATAAGGCTCTTTCAGAGTTAGGGTGCTTGTACTGGCATCAACTTTTTCAACTTTCTGAAATTCGTCGCTCCAGTCCCAATACCAATAACCGCCCAGACGGACATCCTTTTCGTTTGCCCAGCGGTCCTGAATTTGATTGGTATATTCAAATATCCCTTCAACAGTTCCCCT
>TBL_comb47_HYPODRAFT_10005567_pt1 | contig 13999 bp, 10 predicted proteins | sample TroBogypolimnion_40_FD_10682 | JGI IMG/M metagenome (IMG submission 10682)
CTATTTTTCCCCATTCTATCTTTCAAATGTTCGCTTACTTTGTTAATTGTCATATTTATTCCAAAAGGTAAGAACCATAATTGAGTTGTAAAATCTCCATTATTCAATCGTGTTCTGCTATTATTTTCAATAGCAATTCTTTTTATTCTTCCAAATATAGATAAATCTTTTTTAGGGTAATCTTGTTCCTTATTGCTTCCAGTAATATATCTCAACATCGTATCCACTTCATTTGGAAAATTTCCACTTAAAAGTGTTCCATTTGAAAATCCATACGATGTATCTTTAATTTGTTCTTTGATTACTTCAAACCTTTTTCTATCCATCATATTTGTAAGAATATGTAAATCAGGCATTTTATCATAAATTTTTAATAATTGTTCTTTATTTTCTTCGGTTAAGAACAACAATACATCTTCTCCATGCTTCTCTACTAATCCTTGAATATTTCTTTTTTTACATAATTGTTCGTCTTCAATATCCCAATAAAACTGACATTCCAAAGGAATATTCCATTCACTTAAAGGTTTCGCATATGTAGCGGTTAAATATAATTTTATAGTTTTTAGTGATGAATAGGATTGTAAAATATTTTTAGACATTAATGTTGTTCCGTGAAAATGGTTCTCATCAAACACAATAAAATCCAAATTGAGTTGTTGTATTGCTTCAACTTTTTTTTCACATACATAATCATCTAATAATTGTTTGCTTACAATAATAATATTATTTCCTTGAAGAACCATCGTTTCAAAATCAGTTCCTTTTTTAATTTCAACAATATTTATTTCATTAAAATCTCTAAACTTATGAAATAAATCATCTATGAATTGAGATAATGTTTCTGTTGGTGCTGGTGTAATAATCAATCCATTTATTACTCCATATTTTTTATGGTATTTAATAAACAACCCGCCAACACAATAGGTTTTCCCAGACCTCGCCTTTGCTCCTAATAACAATTCCTTTTCTCCTTCATCAATTCTTTCCATTTGTTTATAAGTAATTAACTCTTGATGAAACCGCTGTTGTAAAGGAACTTTCTCATTACAAAATTTAGAATTCACTTCATTAATTGTAATGTCTTGTATAGAGTGTTTGAGATTTTGAAAACATATTTCTAAATCTTCCAAATCTAAAATGTGATGGATATTTTCTTTTATATAATTGTTTGTTGCTTGACTTGAAGTGATTATATTCATTACTTTTTGTTTATTATTCACAACAAGATAAATATCACATTCTTTATATTTATGTGAGTGTTGTTGTACAATTGCTAAAATTTTCTCAACATCGTATTTATCAATAGATTTTTTACTATCATCTAAGTAAAACTTGGAAGACATAAAAACCCATTTCCCATTATTTTTATTTTGTAAAGTAATATCACTTGAACCACCTTTTCCTTTGCTAAATACAGATATACATCGTAAGTAAATTTCTAAATCCGCCACTTTTTTTAATTTACAAGTATTAATATTTCCTTCATAATGGTCGTAAATATCATTTGGTAAGATGGAATAAAATCCAAATTTAATGATAATATCCCATACCTTTTCAAATAGATTACCTCTTTTAGATTGCGTTTCTGCCTTTGTTTTTCCATTCACAGATTGTAAAAGTTCGTCAAAGGTAGAAACTTGTTGTATGCGTTCAAATAATTCAATTCCGTTCATTCTTGATTATAGTTTAAGTATTGTTGTATATTTATTGAATAAAAATAAATCAATTTTTATTCAATATCAGATTTATATTTATATTATATTTACTTACATATATGACCAGAAGACGTATCCGTGCTGCTGCCAGATATAGTGACAATTTAATAAAAACAGAAGCCCAAAATAGACCTATAAGTGAGGCTTCAACAGTTGCTCGATTATCTTATATTCTCTAATAGAATATAATATATATTTATAAATATAACATATATATTATAAAAGGATATAAAGAGAACATATGATATAATGTATAAGCCGGGTAATGAATGGACAAGAAAAAGAATTTGTTACCATTGCAGAAGCAGGTTTGCTTTCTGGATTGTCACATCAAACACTTCGTAAATTTGGCGATAGCCAGGAAATACGCAGCTATAAAACACCTACCGGCCATAGAAGATTCAGTAAACAAGATTTGGAAAAATTGTGCAATCCTCATGTTGTTAGTAACAAAGAACCCAAACATCAAACGCATAACTATATCTACACTCGCGTCTCTTCCAAAAAGCAACTGGATGATCTTTCTAGACAAATTGAGTACATTCAAACCAGAAGACCTGAATACAATTCATATACACTTGTTTCAGACGTTGCTTCAGGAATTAATTTCAAAAGAAAAGGACTACAAACCATTCTGGACTCCTGCTTACACGGAATTATCGGAGAAGTTGTTATTGCCCATCGAGATAGACTGTGTAGATTCGGTTTTGACCTCGTCAAAATTATTATCGAAAAAAGCGGAGGAACAATTACCGTTCTTGACGATGAAAAAAATAAATCTTCAGAACAGGAACTCGCCGAAGATTTATTATCAATTGTCCACATCTATAGCTGTAGACAAATGGGAAAAAGAAGCTATAAGTCCAAACAACAAGCTAAAAGCATTGAAAATAAAGATGAAGCCGACGATAGCTCAGCGGATGATACTTGATGAATGGATAAATACCAGTAATTATGTTTATAATAAAACACTTGAATGCATTAATGCGGGTGACGCGATTGATCATTTTAAATTAAGGAATAAATTAGTAACAGAAAATACAAAAATGAATAATCCCGAATATAAAGAGTTTTTAAGTAAGCTTGATATGTTGAATAAAGAAAAAAAGAGACTTGTTGAAGAATCTCGTAAATATACTAAACCTAGCACACAATACAATGCAATCAACGAGCAAATCGAAATACAGAATCAACTAATTCATACCAAAAAACAATCTAGAAAAGAAATGGCTAGCACATTAACATCAGAAAAAAATGACAATATTAATGATTGGGAATTTGACACACCCAAAGGTGTTCGTGATGGAGCTGTCAGTGATGTATGCAAAGCACATAAAACAGGTTTTGCTAATTTAAAAGCAGGAAATATTAAATATTTTAAAATGAAATATAAGAAAAAAACAAATCCTTGTAAAAGCGTAGTTATTCCAAAAAATCTTGTAAAAAATAAAAATGGAAAAATACAATTATCCCCACAGTTTTTCAAAGAAAATTGTGATTTTAAAATGGGGAAGAAGGCAATTAAAAAATATAAGAATTTGATTATAGAAAACGATGCGCGAATAATAAAGCAAAAGAATGAATATTGCATAATTATTCCAATAAAAATAATAGATACTCCAAAAACCCCTCTTATAAATTATTGTGGTATAGATCCTGGCGTTAGAACGTTCATGACAACTTTTGGGAATAATGGATGTATTGAATATCATCACAACAAACATGCACTTAAACATTTAAACCAAAAAATTAAAATTTTAAAAGAATTGCGATTATCTAAACAACGAAAAAGAATTGCAAAAAATACGATAAGTAAAATAGAAAAAAGAAAAAGTAATTTAATTGATGAATTGCACTGGAAAGTTATCGGTGAATTACTTGAAAGGAATGATGTTATTTTCTATGGGGATATCAAGAGCCACGGTATTGTCAAGAATAAACATAACAGAACTTTAAATAGCAATATAAATGATTTGAAATTTTATAAATTCAAAGAACGATTGCTATTTAAATCCTTTGAGAAAAATAAAAGAATTGTTTTAGTAAATGAAGCATATACATCTCAAACGTGTAGCTTTTGCGGTTCTATATATAAACCAGAGTGTTCTAAGGTTTATGAATGCAAAAATTGTAATAATCGAATGGATAGAGATATAAATGCTTCCAAAAACATATTAATGAAGGGGATTATTAATTTATGATCTCAATCAACCGTCTGCGTTCCTTGGCGGTAAGAAAATCATGTAAATCTTATAAACTTTAACGAGTCTATAAATTAGAATATCTTATACTTTCATGGAGAATTTATAAGGATTTATAAGGATTTTTGGAACGGCTGAACGATAAAATAAAAATAAAAATAAAAATAAGTATGAAAACAATTTAGAAAAATATTGGTGTATTCTAATAATAAAAAATAACATGTCATCGACCCAAGTATTAACCTTACTTACTGCTTTTAATGATCATTTTATGGAATTTGTTAATGATATTATACGAGTATTTCCCGAAGATCCCGATATTCTGGCAGCAAAAACATCATTTAGTTTAATCAGAAAAGCAAATCCGAAAATGATTGTTAAAATATGGCAAAGTTATGTCATACATAAATATGGGACGGAAATTGAGGCGGGAGATATTAGTTTTTTTGTGAATAAAGATTATGGCGACGATTTAACGAATTCTGGCAATTCTGATAAAATTGTGGAGGCGATTGATCGATTGCGTAATCCGGTGAAATTGATGAATCCCGATGAACAGAAAAAGGTTATGAAATATATGCAAAATCTTAAAAAATTATCCACTATGTATCATTCACTCGTGTAATTTGTTTGTTTTGTTTTGTTGTTTGTTTTTGTGATTGTTTGTTTTTATTTTTGTAAATAATATAATTTCACCAAGTTTAACTTAAATATTATTATTCTATTACACATATAATAATAATGTCGTCCCCCGATGAACCGAAAATAGAAATTCCAGATGAATTTTCAAAACTTATCGCAGATTTTATTACTGATATTACAAATACTTTTCCCGAATATGCTCCAATTATTAATAAATGGTGGACGGTAGATGATTCTATTACACCTTTGCACATTTCAAACGCCGACAAAGTCGGCGGAAATGAGTGCAAAGGCAACGTTACCATGCGCATTACAAATGCGCAAAGGTGTAATACAGTATTTAAACATTGTGTCCAAGTTTTTCCGGATCGATTTTTTGATATTTTATATCAAAACGAAGAAATGTTTAGCAAAGAATCTGATGTTAATACGGAATTTTTACCTGGATTAAGTTTTAAATATATGTGGCAATGTGATATTAGCACTAAAACCAAAGAAACTATTTGGAAATATCTGCAATTGATTTTAATTTCTATTGTTGGGTGTGTAAAGGACCGCAATACATTGTTCGGGGATACATCTAAATTGTTCGAATCTATTAACGAAGATGAATTTAAGGGAAAATTAGAAGAAACCTTGGAGAAAATGCAGTCTTTATTTGAACGACCTGCCACTACGACAGCAGCAGAAGCAGAAGCAGAAGCAGTAGCAGTAGAAGCAGTAGCAGTAGATCCACCCGTAATGAACGAATTGCCGCAGATGCAAGATCATATTGCCGGTATGTTGAATGGGAAATTGGGGGAGTTGGCGAGGGAAATTGCAGAAGAGACGGCCGGGGATATGGACATATCTATGGAAAATATGACGGATATTAAAGATGTATTCCAAAGTTTATTTAAAAATCCCGGAAAGTTGATGGGGCTTGTTAAAAATGTCGGGGATAAATTGGATTCGCGAATTAAATCGGGGGATATTAATCAAAACGAATTAATTACAGAGGCTAGTGAAATGATGGCCAAAATGAAGAATATGCCAGGAATGGACAATATTCAGGGGATGTTGAGTAAGCTGGGCATGGGTAATGGGGGTGGAGGTGGTGGTGGAGGTGGAGGTGGTGGTGGAGGTGGAGGTGGAGGTGGTGGAGGTATGGGCGATATGATGAATATGATGAATAATATGATGGGTACCGCCACTAATAATAATAGTAAATTGGATACGACGAAAATGGAACGTAATATGAAAGCGGCACAGACAAAAGAACGCATGAAGAAGAAGATGGAGGCGAAACATGTAGCTGAAATGATCGCCAAGGCCAAAAATGCTGCTATGCTTGTACCCGGATCAACAACAACAACAACAACAACAACAACAGCAACAGCAACAGTACCATTAATGACGGACGATGAATTAGTTGCTTTTTTTAGCGAATGTGATCGAGCAGAAAAAACACCAAGAAACGCAAATCGTAATAATGCTTCTATCGCTATTACCCAGACCAGTCCATCCATTACCATTACAGCACCAACAACTAACCCAATAACTAATTCAGTGGTATCCTCCGGCGATAAGAAAAAGAAGAAGAAGAAGTAAGCTGGAAACAAAAATAAAGAAAAGAAGAGAAAACAAACAAAAATAAAGAATATTATATATAATTTAGTAGAGAGATATATATAATATAATAATAATGTCAACACAATTTTGGATAAATGACCCGACCATATTATTAAATAGAGAACATATTTCACAAGTATGGATTAGTCCCAGAATGTCATTTGAAGAAAAATTAAATGCAATTACGCGATTAGTTATTTTATTAACTGTTTTAGGATTTTTCTTAACAATGTCTCACGGTCTTGTTCTTTTTGGACTATTTACTTTAGCTATTATTATCGCATTATATTATTCCCGAAAAAGTCAATGGGCTAAAAATGGCGGCGATGGCAGTGGTGAGGGGTTTCAAAATATACCCGTTAGTGAATCCAAAAGTCATAAATTATTGAATCCAGCAACATTAGTGCCTTTTTTAAAGTCGGAATTTGAACAAACAAGTAAAAAGAATCCATTATCCAATGTTTTATTAACTCAAATTCATGATACACCTAATCGATTAGCTGCACCACCTAGTTTTCATACTGAAGTGTATGAAGATATTAATACCAATACTAAAAAAATGGTACAAATGTTAAATCCTGGTATTAAGAGTACTAATAAACAACTTTTTGGTGATTTGGGTGAAAAATTCGAATTTGATCAATCTCAGCGATCTTTTTATAGTACCGCAAATAGTAAAGTATGCAATGACCAGGGCGCTTTAGGACAATGGCTTTATGGATTCATGCCTTCGGCTCGCGAAGGTAATCAATTTGCACTTTTACAGGATAATCAGAGATATTTATTATATTAGTAAATTGTGTAGACATCCATAAAGATGGTGAAATATATCAATATGTAGGCGATTCATTACTTACATTGATTTTGGAAGACAATAAAACGATAATTATTGACTACATTAGAACTATCATAACTAATTATTATATCGATAACGATTGAAATAAACTATTGCCCACGTGTCTTGCCAATTCAACTGGAACTGCGTTACCTATTTGTTTGTATTGTGATGATATGCTTCCATTAAAAGTATATGTATCATCAAAAGTTTGTATTCTAGCATATTCTCTAATTGACAACGGGCGATCTTCTATTGGATGACATCGTTCTGTTTGTTTTTGGGATGGCGTGCATAATAATGTCAATGATGGGTTTTCCATAGATAATCTATACAATATTCCACGTTTTCCGCCACCAGAATAATAACTATTTCTCAAATATGATTTTTGTTTATCTTCTGGTAAATTTACCCAACATCCACCTTGAGGAATATATTTAAATAGTCTTATTTTTTCTTCATTATATTTTGCACATGGCGATATTGGAACATTATATAACACATCTTTTAGGACTACTTTTTTTTCAAGTTTTTCGGGAAATGTAAATATAAGATTTTTATCTTTTAACGTACCTACAATAAATACTCTTTCTCTTTTTTGCGGGACATTATATTCTGACGCATTTAACAACTTATATTCGATATTGTATAAATTTTCTTTATTCAATAACGCAATGATTTTTTTAATGCTTTCTCCCGAATTATGGGTAATCAATCCTTTTACATTTTCGATCATAAATATTTTCGGTTTAATTATATGCAACATATCAACAAATTTTAGCATTAATTCGCCACGAGGATCATCTAATCCTTTTCTCAATCCAGATTGCGACCATGATTGACACGGAATTCCGCCGGTAAGTACATCAACTTTACCTATATATTCAGTCAAATCTAATTTTTCCATTGCAGAACAAATAATATTAATATCTCCGTGATTTTGTTTCAATGTTTCGCAACAATCTTTATTATTATCATTCAATAATAACGGAATAAATCCTGATTTTATCAATCCGCTACTAAGTCCCCCTGCGCCCGCACATACTTCTATAAATGTAAATTTTTTTGATGGAATAGTATTATACTGACTTTCTTTAGACATTATTTTACACGTATAATTATAATTATAATAATTATTTTTAAATCAATTTTAAAATTAAAATAACAAATAACTGTAAAAATATTATATAATTATAGATAAAATAAGATAAGTGATGGCATTTGTAACTGATTATACTTTTTTTAATTCTGGTAGAATTGGAAACGATATTTGCAACCAAGATCAAAACACTATTCAAAATGCAGCACAATCTAATTATTTGCTCCAGAATTATTTTGCAAAGGATTGTTCTATGCGCCAACCCATTAATTTGGCATTAGAACAACCCGGTATCAATTACAACGGTCCTAGTTCTGTCGGTGATGGGGGATGTGTTGTCGACGCATCCTCCAAATTGTTGATCGGGACTATTCAGACTCATCCAAAATGTCGCATTGATTTATTTCAACGCCCATTTAGCACTGTTCCTTTTTTGGGACGCGGATCAGTTGATCCTATTCTCGAATCGCAGATTATGCAGGGTGATATGGGAACAAATAAACGATCTGTCACGAATTTGACGGAAAAGAGTTATATTAAATACCAGAATACCCCGCTCCTATCAAACATTAAAGATCGTGTCACTAACCCCGCATATTGTGTTGAGGGTGTTGCATCTGAAGGATGGATTCGTGGCGGCGTTCCTTCCCGCGAATTGACGCGTGACCGCGATTTTAACAATATGCATACGTCGAATCAATATGCTTAGATTAGTTATTAGATAAAAAGAGATATAAACATTTTATTTTATTAGTATTATTGATACTACCAATAAAATTATATGTCTAACCATACGTCTAACCATACGTCTAACCATAAATACAATTCAACATTTATTTGCACCTATAATTACTATGATTCGTCATTAAATCATGTTAAATCGGTGGATGGACATGTTGTTAATTTAGATGATTGTGTTGGTTTAGAAGATTGTGCTGATATTGTATACAAATCTGAAATGTTACAGATATTTAATTTACAAGAATATAATGACGATGCTATTTACAATATTATAATAGAAATATATGCATTATTAAAAGATCATGATGAATTGAAAGAATGTATGAAAAAAGTTGCCGAGGTATATTTAAGTGAAGATTTAGAGATTGGATTTTTTGGGTTGTTTGCATATAATTATTTTTTCTTAACACATCGATGTATTGGTGAATTTATGAAATCGGGGAAAATTTCAGATGAAACGCTTATATTATTGCGGATGCAGACAAACGCTTAGTGTTATGAGTATTGGTATTTTGTCAAGATATTTTATGTTATGATATGTTATACAATGGCATCTACTCGAAATATAAATACTCCCGGAAATTATTATTTGGAACAAAAACAGTATAAGGAAAATGAAGGATATACCATGTATTCGAATTCACAATACGGCGCGGCATATAATACGCAACTTCCCGGAAATGGAGTAAATCCCGGCCAAATTCCATGGAATCAATTATCTAATAATGCTGTTCAAATTGAATCATTTTTGTTCGGCATTAATTCAACAAATTTAGTTCAAGCTCAACCCACATTATATCCCGAATTTAGACGATTGGAAAGTGCTAATTTTTTTGAAAAAACTGCGACGTTAATTCCTGAACCACTTGTCGTCCAGAAATTCCAACGTCCATTTCCGTGTCCCAATTAATTTTTTTGTTATTTTTTGTTGTTGTTTTTATTATAATATAATATTTCTATATTGTATTATCATCAATGTCATCATATAAAGATTATTTAGGAACTAGACGGTGTTGTAATATTGGCTCACTGGGTCCACAGGGATCTGTGGGTCAGCCCGGTCCTATTGGTCCGATGGGATATAATGGAGTTACTGGTGCTCAAGGAAATCAAGGATCAACCGGTATCGGTTGCCGCGGTCCGGTTGGTCCCGTTGGTCCTGTTGGTCCCACTGGTCCACAAGGTACTCCTGGCGGCCCGACTGGACAACAGGGTGTTACTGGTCCACAAGGTCCTGGTATTGTTATCGGCGGAACCGGAATTGGTGCGATGTTAGTAAATAATCCTCCTGGATCTAGCGGTATTTATTATACTAATATAATTCAAGTAATAGATAATTCCACGATTCAAGTTGAAGGAAATATTATTCCTAATCCATCACAAACCTGGTCTTTGGGCTCTACTGGAGCGCGATGGCAATCTATATATGTTGGAAACGCAACAGTTAATATTGGTCAAGCATCTATTAGTTCAGATAATAGTGGTATTGCATATGCTCAAAATGGATTTGCTGTTCCTTTTATTAATATAGGGCCGGTTATTGGTTTAGATGGGGCAGTTGGAGGATGGAACGTGACATCTTCTGGTAATTTATTGAACAGTACATTTGATTTGGTCGCGCAACAGAATTATCCCATAGGAACTACCGGATTTACTGGTGGGGGGCCAACTGGTCCCATTTATTCATTAATTAGACGCGTTGGACCGACTGGACCGACTGGTTTGCAGGGTAGTACTGGTCCAACTGGTTTAGATGGATCAATTGGATCTACTGGATCAATTGGACCGACTGGCTTACAGGGTAGTGCTGGCCCTCAAGGCAATCAGGGTAATCAGGGCTCTACTGGACCGCAAGGCAATCAGGGCTCTACTGGGACGCAAGGCAATCAAGGCTCTACTGGGTTGCAAGGCAATCAAGGCAATCAAGGATCTACTGGACCGCAAGGCAATCAGGGTAATCAGGGCTCTACTGGGCCGCAAGGAAATCAAGGATCTACCGGATCAACTGGTCCACAGGGAAATCAAGGCTCTACCGGATCAACTGGACCGCAAGGAAATCAGGGTAATCAGGGCTCTACTGGTCCACAAGGAAATCAAGGATCTACCGGATCAACTGGTCCACAGGGTAATCAGGGCTCTACTGGTCCACAAGGAAATCAAGGATCTACCGGATCAACTGGTCCACAGGGAAATCAGGGCTCTACTGGTCCACAAGGAAATCAAGGATCTACCGGATCAACTGGTCCACAGGGAAATCAAGGCAATCAAGGATCTACTGGGACGCAAGGAAATCAAGGCAATCAGGGTAATCAGGGCTCTACTGGGTTGCAAGGCAATCAGGGTAATCAGGGCTCTACTGGGTTGCAAGGCAATCAGGGTAATCAGGGCTCTACTGGGTTGCAAGGCAATCAGGGTAATCAGGGCTCTACTGGGTTGCAAGGCAATCAAGGCAATCAAGGCAATCAGGGTAATCAGGGCTCTACTGGGCCGCAAGGCAATCAGGGTAATCAGGGCTCTACTGGGTTGCAAGGCAATCAGGGTAATCAAGGTAATCAGGGCTCTACTGGCCCACAAGGCAATCAAGGTAATCAGGGATCTACTGGACCTCAAGGCAATCAAGGCAATCAAGGATCTACTGGACCGCAAGGAAATCAGGGTAATCAGGGCTCTACTGGTCCACAAGGAAATCAAGGATCTACCGGATCAACTGGCCCACAGGGAAATCAAGGCAATCAAGGATCTACTGGACCGCAAGGCAATCAAGGTAATCAGGGCTCTACTGGGCCGCAAGGCAATCAGGGTAATCAGGGCTCTACTGGGTTGCAAGGCAATCAGGGCTCTACTGGACCTCAAGGTAATCAGGGCAATCAAGGTAATCAGGGCTCTACTGGACCTCAAGGTAATCAGGGCAATCAAGGTAATCAGGGATCTACTGGACCTCAGGGCAATCAAGGCAATCAGGGCAATCAAGGCTCTACTGGGCCGCAAGGCAATCAGGGTAATCAAGGTAATCAAGGCAATCAAGGTAATCAAGGATCAACTGGTCCACAGGGAAATCAAGGCTCTACCGGATCTACTGGACCGCAGGGAAATCAAGGCTCTACCGGATCAACTGGTCCACAGGGCAGCACCGGACCACAGGGCAGCACCGGGCCACAGGGCAGCACCGGACCACAAGGCAAAACTGGACCACAGGGCAGCACCGGGCCACAAGGCTCTACTGGACCACAGGGCAGCACCGGGCCACAGGGCAGCACCGGGCCACGAGGACCCGGCCCCCCAGGATTATCTGAGGCAACTACATTTGCGGCAACATCGACGATTATAACAAGATATGCCGAAAATATCGGCACAACTGGTCCTGTAGGCAGCACTGGAATACTTATTGACCCAACTAGCGGGTTTAATGTATTTAGTGGCTCAATTGCAAGTAGTTATTCATTACCTCCAGGAATATCTCCCCAAGAATTAATTTTATATAATTCGTCACCATATACAGTTACAATATACCCGACAAATGATACATTAGACGGAGTAATTGTAGGGTCGAGAAAATCTTCTGGTCCAACTGGTATAAGTTATACTTCTATATTGATGACGTGTCAATACGATGTTATTAGATTATTGTATTATCAAACAGGCACTACTGGTTCGACTGGTGCATGGATACTTGAATCGATTACCGATGGAGTTACCGGCATTGCCGCATAAATATAATTTATGTAAAAATGTAAAACTAATTTATTATAATCTTTTGTTTTAGTATAATAAATTTCACAATGAGCAATATTAATGCCAATAATATAACCGCAAATAATATTACTGTTAAGAACACTACCAGTGCAAATATTATTAATGCGTCTACTATTAATGCGAATGCCCTGAGTTCTAATAATATCGATACTAATAATTTAAACGTAGCTACTATAAACGGTCAACCTGCCAACACTGTTATCCCAATATTTGCAAATGGAGGATATTATATTCCATGTCCACCATGTCCCGGAACAGATGATCCGTGCGATGGAATTGAAGATTGTCCGGGGTTTGAACCAGGGCCATGTGATTGTTTTGTATCATTGGTAGGTCCAACTGGTCCACAGGGGATTGGAATTACGGGCCCGCAAGGTAATAAAGGTAGTACTGGTCCTCAGGGAAGTACCGGCCCTCAAGGAGACATTGGAAAAATGGGATTTACTGGAACTACTGGTCCTATTGGTCCAACTGGATCTCAGGGTTATCAGGGATCAACTGGTCCAACTGGGGCCCAGGGGTTAACCGGTCCTCAGGGTCCTGGACCGGCGGGACCACAGGGGTCGACTGGTCCGCAGGGCAACCAAGGCAGTACCGGATCTACCGGCCCGCAGGGCAATCAAGGCTTTACTGGATCTACTGGCCCACAAGGTAATCAAGGAAGTACCGGATCTACTGGCCCACAAGGTAATCAAGGAAGTACCGGATCTACTGGCCCGCAGGGCAATCAAGGCAGTACCGGATCTACTGGCCCGCAGGGCAATCAAGGCAGTACCGGATCTACTGGCCCGCAGGGCAATCAAGGCAGTACCGGATCTACTGGACCGCAGGGATATCAGGGCAGTACTGGTTCGACGGGACCACAAGGCAGTCAGGGCAGTACTGGTTCGACGGGACCGCAGGGCAATCAAGGCAGTACTGGTTCGACGGGACCGCAGGGCAATCAAGGCAGTACCGGATCTACTGGACCGCAGGGATATCAGGGCAGTACCGGATCTACGGGGCCACAAGGTAATCAAGGCTTTACTGGATCTACTGGACCGCAGGGATATCAGGGCGGTACTGGTTCGACGGGACCACAAGGCAGTCAGGGCAGTACTGGTTCGACGGGACCACAAGGCAGTCAGGGCAGTACTGGTTCGACGGGACCGCAGGGCAATCAAGGCAGTACCGGATCTACTGGACCGCAGGGATATCAGGGCAGTACCGGATCTACTGGACCGCAGGGATATCAGGGCAGTACCGGATCTACGGGGCCACAAGGTAATCAAGGCTTTACTGGATCTACTGGACCGCAGGGATATCAGGGCAGTACTGGTTCGACGGGACCACAAGGCAGTCAGGGCAGTACTGGTTCGACGGGACCGCAGGGAAGTACAGGGACATTTCAACCGCTTGG
>TBL_comb47_HYPODRAFT_10005568_pt1 | contig 13995 bp, 14 predicted proteins | sample TroBogypolimnion_40_FD_10682 | JGI IMG/M metagenome (IMG submission 10682)
AGGGTTTCCTGAAAAGGTCGCTCTCTTTTTTAATTTATGAGCCCAGGCCGCCTGTCTCCGGTAGGCAGGCGCGGGCCTCATCACTGCAACTCGGCTGCACCCAGCGCTAAGATTGCCAAATTTTTACCGCATTTTCAGACATTGGACCCACACTGGCCAAGGCCGCTTACCAGCCTACCTGCAGGCAGGTGCGATGATTGGTGTTTTGCTCCTGGATTTTAAGAAAAGATGTTCATTTTTTTGCAAGAGTTTCTTTGAATATTTTTAAAACAGTCAAATCATCTTTTGTGATATAATTGATGTTAAGCGCTTGTTCTACGAGGATATCATAATCCGTGAGTGTGATTAGAGAACAGTTTGCATTTTTAAATCCTTCAATTGAAACAGGCAGGTTATAGGTAAAGATGGCTACCATACCGGCTATTTCACATCCGGCAAGGCGCAAGGCTTCCACAACTTCAAGACTGCTTTTCCCGGTGGAGATGAGATCTTCGACCACAACAACGCGCTGACCAGCTTCAACCTTTCCTTCAATAAGGTTGGTTAGCCCATGATCTTTCTTTGTTGTTCTCACATAAGCAAAAGGAAGCTCCAGTTGCTGTGCAATCAAAGCCCCCTGAGCAATGCCACCTGTAGCGACACCAGCGATGAGATCAACATTTTCCCATTGTTGTTTTATTGCTTTACAGAAATTATCCCGCAGAAAAGTCCGGATTTCATGATGGGATAAGGTGACACGGTTATCACAGTATATCGGGGATTTGATCCCGGATGCCCAGGTGAAAAGATCCTTCGGACTTAATTTCACGGCTTTCGCCTGAAGGAGATACCCGGCAGTTTGAAGGGCGATTTGTTTGTTGTAGATCATGACTGGAGTTTATGTGATAATGATAAATGTAATTCTTTGCGTCTTCGCGGTTAAATATTATATGGCTTCCCGGAATAGTTTCTTCAGAGAGGGATACGTGCATTCCCTGATCATTTCTGATTCTTCCTGCCCCACCCATTTTACAATGCTGATGTCTTCTTCGTTTTGCGGGATCAATGGCTGATCAGAGGGTGCTTTCATTTCAAACCAGGAGGTTTTCTTCAGGATTCGTTTGCCTTTCTCATGATAGATATGAAATGTCGGAGAGAGTTTCCCGGTAATGGTTACCCGGCAAAGTCCTGTTTCTTCCATCACTTCACGGAGGGCTGCCTGGTTAATCTTCTCAGGTTCTTCATTGGATTTTCCTCCATCATATTTTCCCGGACCTGTTTTGACTTTGCCTTTCGGCAGATCCCATTTGCCGTACCTGAAAATCACGAGCACTTCATTTTTCTCATTCTTTACCACACCACCGGCAGCCTTTATAAACCGGAACATGGAGAAAAAATCAGCCTTTAATGCTTTGAAATTATCTGCAGACCAGAGGAAAAGTCGTTCAGCTGTACGGTCTGTTTCAAATTCAGAATAAGTTTCCTGAATCTGACTTAGTGATGAATACCCGAATGACAGATCAGAAAAAGATAACTTTTTTGGTTCTTTTCTGCTGAGCCTGATAATTCTGCTTTCTAAGAATATTTTCATGACGTACCCGGTCTGTTGTTCCGAATTCACTATCTAATCTATGCTTTCAGGCTCATCAGCCTGGAATCTGAATCCAAGCCTTTTTCCGGTTCGCGTCTGCATGGCTTCAAGGATGGTCTGGATTTCCTGGACAGTAACTTCTTTCATGTTGTCATAGGGAGGTGTGAGTAAATCGAAATTTAACGTATATTGAATGGAAGACTGAATAATGGAATCCACTGCCTTGTCGGTTAATTTTGCTGAAGCAAAGTTGTTGTAGAGCAACCCGATTTCTCTTTTTCCTTCAATGAAATAGTGGTTTTCCCGGTTGACAAATATCCTTGCAATCAGGTAGCCCAGATCGTTGGTGCGATTGTATTTGAAGGAATCTGCAAGGAAGTTAAAGATATGGATGATCCCGCAGTAGGAACGAGAAAGGTCACCCTTGATGTATGATGTTTTCATTACTTCGTGATCACGGGAAAATTCGAAGATGTTGGAATGCATGAAGAAGATCAGGACATCGCCTCCGAATTTCAATTCAAACTCGAAGGTGCCGTGGTCCTTGTATTCAACCGGGACCGGCCATGCTGGTGACTTAACCTGGGTATGAAAATCTTCGGCAAACCTGATGGTTTTATCCTTAAAGTGTCTGAATGCCTCCATGGTCTTTGAATAAACTTCCTGTTTCAGGCTGGCTTTGGCAACCATTAGTTTGAAGAGATCGGGTTTTGGCATCATTGATTTTTCTTTCAAAGGTATAAAAATGTCAGGTCAGGAAGAAGGAGAAATCATGATGTATCCTGAATTCCTTCCTGGAAATATCATTGATCATCAATTGATTAATTTTGCTGGCCACCCGTTCTTATTTTCTGCCCGGTCGTTGGAGGTTTTCTGCCCGGCCGTTAATCATTTTCTGCCCGGTCATTGGAGAACGGATGCAATATTGATTTGAAAGGTGTCAGATGAAAGGTGTAAGATCTAAAACAAAAAGTGCAAACTGCAAATTATTACATTTTGCACCTTGCACTTTGCATTTGAACCGGTAGCCCGTAGGGGAATCGAACCCCTATTACCAGGATGAAAACCTGGCGTCCTAACCGTTAGACGAACGGGCCATTATTCGTAATCGGGGTGCAAAATTAGTGAAATTGTTTTAATTTCCAAATTATATTAAACCACAATGGCACAAAGATGACACAATGAACACCAGGAGTAACCTTGTGACCTTGGTGAAGCCCATTGTGTACATTGTGGTTAAAATAGCTTATTTATTGCTGTTTTGGGATTTGGCTGAAAATGTGAATATAAAAAAGTTACTGCAATCTCCTGATGGCTATTCACCAGGTTGCTCATCCGGCTGGTGATGTTCCAACAGGCGTTTTTTCTCTTTCCGATGGACGCAGGATATTGTCAGAATTGTAGCAATACTTCCAAGTGTAAGAAGGAGAACCAGGAGCAGGAATACACTTTGATCCTTGAACAGGTAAGAAAAGAAGATAAAAAACAATCCGGCACCGATCAGGATCAGTGTCGACTGGATATGCGAAAAGCCAAGTTCCAGCAAATAATGATGGATGTGAGTCTTGTCAGGAAGAAAGGGTGATCCCCGGTTGACAAGACGCGTAAGGAATACCCTCAAAGTATCAAAAATTGGAATAAATAAAATCCCGATCGAAACTGCCGGTGCTGAGCGAATGAAATAATATGCAGCCGGGTCCGTGTTTTTTTCATTAAAATGGATCGCGATCAGGGCTATGACAAACCCCAGGGAAAGCGACCCGGTATCTCCCATGAAGATCTTGTTCTTGTTCCCGAAAACATTGAAATAACCAAAAGAAGCAAGGGACCCTGCAAGACCTACTGCCAGGATTGCCCAGTCGTAATCACCGATGTAATAAAACCATGCACCGAAGGTTATTGAAGCGATGATGCCTAGTCCAGCGGATAGACCGTCAATCCCGTCCATCAGGTTGAAGCAGTTCGTGATGCCGATGATAGCTATAAATGTAACCAGGTAACTCAATGGCAGGCTCATCTGGTCGATGCCAAAGAAGCCATGAAGACTCGTAAACCGCATGCCTCCGAAGGATATGACAATCCAGGCAGCCACGATCTGCCCGAAGAATTTCTTTCCCGGGTCAATAGCGGTGATATCATCCTTAAAACCAATAAAAAAAACCAGCAGCAGCGCAGCAAAGATGTACTGGAAATTTTGAAAGGAAGCGGTATTCAGGAAAAGAAGATAGGAAATCACAAAACCAATAAATATTGCAATGCCTCCAAGATTCGGAACCGACGAATTGTGTGATGTCCTGGTATTTGGTTCAGCTACCAGTGATTTCATATTTGCCATGACAACAATCGACGGAATCAGAAAAAACGTAATTCCCGCTGCAAAACCAAAACAGAGCAAAATCTTAAGGTCGATGACAGATAAATGGAGCATAATTTATTATTGCATAACAAATGTAATGTTTTTTCTGGTTTTACCGGAATGGGTCAAACATGAATATTTATCAATATTCCCGAACTCTTTGTAAATTTGGAGGCCGTCGTCGATAAATTCCATGAAAACAAGATTGCTCCTGGTTGCCTTTTTCTGCTTCAGCATCGCCTCATTTTCCCAGGTTGTATATGAGCCGGTTGCCAATAATCCCATTTATGATTTCCTTGACGAACTGGCTTCCCTGAGAGTTATAAACCTGAACTCTGTCATCAAGCCCTATTCACGGAAATTCATTGCTTCCAAACTGATGGAAGCAAGGAAGAGGGAAGCAGATTCAACGCTCCGGCTCACAAATAGAATTCGGCATGAGATCGATTTCTACCTTAAGGATTATGGCTTTGATTTAAAAGGGAAGGATCTTAAATATACGGACAACACAAGCAAGCAGAGCCTCAGCTATGATCCTCCGGGCTATTTATTTACATCTGATGTTTTTAGAGCAGCCATTCGTCCGGCATTCAGAACATGTTTCATGGCAACAGAAAATGGATCGGAGTGGGAAGTTGCCGGTGGAGGCGGGTTCTTTGGGTATGGAGGAAGTCTCATCGGGGCATATGCAAATGTTAAGCAAACCTGGCAAAGCGAAGCGCTGGTGATGCCGGATTATTTTACAATGGAAGAAGGTAAGGTTTGGAAGCCAGACGGAGCAAAGAGTGTAAGCAATACTGAATGGCGTGGAGGAATCTCCATTGCCTGGAGCTGGGGCGATTTCGGTGTTTACAAAGACCGGCCGGTTTGGGGAAATGCAGAGCACGGTTCGAATATTTTATCGGGACATGCACCTTCCTTCCCGTTTATCAGCCTGCACCTGAAACCTGCAAAATGGATTGAATTTCAATACATTCATGGATGGCTGAACAGCAATGTAGTGGATAGTTCAAAGTCAACGTTTGCAATGGATAACGGAACCGGGGTGAATGATCAGCTGGTTTACCGGAAAAAATATATCGCGGCAAATATGCTGACGGTCATTCCCTGGCGGGGACTGGATATCTCACTGGGAAACTCCATTATCTATAGCGATGAGAATCCTAATCCCTGGTACCTAATCCCGGTTTTGTTCTACAATTCAGTGGATGCAACGAAAAGTAATTATGTAGACTTCAATGGCTCAAACTCACAGCTTTTCTTCGATATCTCAAGCCGGCAGATCAACCACCTTCATTTGTACGTTGTATTGTTTATTGATGAATGGAAGATGTCGCGTGCACTGAGCAAGAACCAGCACAATTTTACGAGTCTGAAGGGCGGATTCAAACTCAGCGATTTCCCGTTCCGGAACGTCGCCTTTACAACCGAGTACACGCGTACGCAACCCATGACGTATGACCACTATATTCCCGCCACTGTTTTTTCCTCCGACAGCTATGTCATGGGAAATTACCTGCGTGAGAATTCCCAGGAGTTGTTCTTTTCAATTTCTTTTCATCCCTGCCGGCCCTTGTCGTTTGCTGCGTCATACACGATTGCCCAGCATGGACAGGAAGCCCCGTACCGGCTTGATGCGCCCTATGTACTCGACCAGGTTCCATTCCTTAAAAACAAAACCTGGCAGGATCATTCTTTCGAATTTTCTGCCAGGTACGAATTAGTGAATAAAGTTTCCTGCTTTATCCGCTATATGAATTCAATTCATCAAGGTGATGTTGCCTATCAACCACTTTTCATGCATGGAAAGACCAACCTTTTCAGTGCCGGTGTTTCCGTAGGGCTTTAAGCCTCTTTTTCCGGAATAACTGGTCCGGGATTCATTACATTCAGGCTGCACAGATAAAAATAGAAAAGCAAGATGCCTGTAATAATCCCGAACAGATTAGCGACCAGGCTCAATGATTCGAAAGTCCTGCTTACCGGTGAAAACAGCTGGTGCATGATTTCCATAAGAATCCCGAATGCTGCCGGAAACATGATCCCGTACTTCAGGAAGCCAAGGTTGTTTTTCAGGACAGAACTTGTGTACAATGCCAGGAAAGCTAGCGTGGTGTACAAAGTAAAGGAGACAATCTTTTCGAAGTAGATTATTTTTTGCAGCCAGGGAAAACTTGCTCCTGATGGAGCAGCAATGACAGTGACATAAAAGATGACAAGGGCATTGATGCAGAGGAGTATAAACATCAGGATTAACCGGCTCTTCCGTTGATCCGGCCTGATCCGGTTAACGATTAGGGACTGGTCAGGGTTGATTCTGTTGTCTGAAGATTTTGCTGAAGCAACGGGCTTTTCAATTCTTACCTTTTCCCAAAAGAGCCACGTTACAAAGACTATCCCGAAAAAAATAATCCTGGAAAGATGATTGTGGAAAAGCGGGAACCATCCGGGGAAGTGATAAGCGATGGGAACCAGGATCAGGAAATGGATGATTGCTGCCACAATCATGACCACAATCGAAAGAGGGAAGAGGTACAGCTTTTGTCTCCAGCTGATCGGGTAAAACAGGAGGATGATGGTTATCTGGAAGATCTGGATAATGCCGGTACAGCCATAAATCACCTGGATAAACCCTTTGCCTCCGATCGCAAGAACTCCGTCCGGTGCAATGCTGACATTGTGATAGAACAGTGAAAAGAAAAATGCAGAGACATGTAGGATCAATGATCTCAGGGATTCAATAACGCTGTTGAGGCAGGGTAATACCAATTGCCATGTTCCGAAATAGAAATAAAGATACCGGCTGACGATGAACAGGAATAAAAACATCGAGAAGCGGAAAATCCCCAGGAAGACAGATCGTTTGAAGAAATATGCAAGTTGGTTAAACATGGCTTATATCAATGGTTGTCTCCTGTGATCATTCACCGGCAAAGACTGTCGGCTGAGGTGGAAGTGTTTTAAAGATGCGGAATGCAAGTTTATTATCCGGGGAAAAGATGGAGGCAGCCGTCAGGAAAATGATCAGCAAATCTGCCATAAATGAACAGTGTTGCTGGTACCACAATTCAAGTTCACCTTTGTACGGTGCAATATATTTTTTATCGAATTCATGCGGATCCATCGTTGTCATTGAAAGATACTTCTCCTCATCCCTGAATACGATTGAGCCAATACCGGTCAATCCGGGCTTATTCGCGTAAAATTTTGACTGGATATCCGGAGAGAACTTTTCAAAATCAACAACCATTAACGGACGTGGTCCGACCAGTGACATATCACCCAAAAGGATGTTAATGATCTGGGGAACCTCGTTGATCTTTGTTATACGCAGATACTTTCCGACCGGCGTAACTCTCCAGTCATTCTTTAATGTCAGGCTTCCTGTGCCTAGCCCGGGACTGGATTTCAGCATCGTGGCAAACTTCCATATCCTGAATTTCCTGTTCCGGTAACCCATCCGGTCCTGAAAATAAAAAACATATCCTTCGCTCGTCAGCTTCAGGGCAATGGCAATGGGAATGAAAAACGGCAGGAAGATGACTATTGCCAGGAAAGAAATGATGATGTCAAATAATCTTTTAAACAGCTTGTACATGGTTACATTTTTTGATCCAGGCTTTTTCCTGTTTCGATGTGCTCAAACGTCGGGATCATTTGTGAAAGAACCCTTACGATCTGGTCTTTCGTAGTGTGCGGATCATCGATCAGTGACTGCAACCTGCCGGTCATATTTGCAATTTCCTCAATGCTCTTGTCTGATGAATTCCTGATCACGCCCAGCGATTGGTAGGAGTGGAGATCAGTTTCCTCTTGCTGTGTATAAAATTCCTCGAATGCTTTTTCACCGGAAGTATCAGAATTAAAAAAGTAAACCGGGTAACTCGCAGAATCTTTTTTCAGGTTTAATGCAGCTTCCTTCGCTTCTTCCTCACTCTTGCAGATCAGCGGTTCCATATTCATTGATTGAAGAAATTTTATGGCGATGTCAGAGAATGTCATCATCTGGTGTTCTTCCAGTTTCGGGAAAAAGATCTCACCTGATTTTCCAAGGATGCATGCCAGCAGGCATATCTGGCCTGATTCTTCAGGTGAAACGAAATATCTTTTAACATCCATCGGGGCCGAAAGCGGTTGCTGCTTCATGACCCGCTGAACAAATCCATCAGGCAAACTCCCATTCGAAAATGCAACATTCGCAAACCGGGCCGTGGTGATCGGCAACAATTTCGAATATGCCATGATCACCTCTTCCATTATTTTCTTGCTTGCTCCCATGATATTTACCGGGTTTGCAGCTTTATCGGTAGATACGCAGAAGAAATGTGCTGGCGGGTTGGATAAAAGACTTTTCAATAATTTTTCGGCTTTGATCACATTGTTCTCAAGCAGTGATGACACTGAATGGTGATCCTTTTCGCTTCGCACATGCTTGTGCGCTGCAAAATTGGCAATGATGTCAAATGGCCCAAGCTCACTCATTATTCGTTGAAACACCTGGTCGCCAAAGTTAACCGGGTAGGTTTTGTATTTTGCAGGAACAGCTAATCCTTGTGTACTACGCAGATCGCGTGTTAATTCTGTCAGCCCGTTTTCGCTGATGTCTACAACAATGAGCTGTTCAGGCTCATATCGAAGCAGCGACTTGATGAATGAAGAACCGATTGTTCCCGCTCCTCCGATTACCAGTACATTCTTTCCATGAATTTCACGAACCAGGTCATCTTTGTGTTTTACCAGGTCAGCAAGAAACAGGCTTTCTTTCCGGCCGGTGATCTGCTCATTTATGAATTGACTGATGTTTATCATTTCTGAAAATGTTTACGGATTTATAAGCCTGGCCAGCTGTTCGACAATGAAGGACCTGTCTTCATCCGTGATCAGGGAACTGGACGGCAGGCAAAGCCCAATGTCAAAGAGATGTTCTGAAGTTCCATTGACATACGCAGGATAATCCTTAAAGACCGGTTGAAGATGCATGGGTTTCCAGAGCGGCCTGCTTTCAATGTTGTTTTTTTCAAATGAAAGACGAATGTTTTCCCGCGTGATTCCATTGGTTTTTGACGGATCGACGAGGATTGTGGCCAGCCAGTGATTGGAATAAAACCGGTCATCGGGTTCTTCAAGGAACGTGATCCCTTCATAATTCTTTAAAGCCTCCTTATAAAACAGGAAGTTCTCCCTTCGTTTTTCTATTCTTTGAGGCAGTACTTCCATTTGTCCCCTCCCGATTCCTGCCGAGATGTTGCTCATCCGGTAGTTGTATCCAATCTCGGAATGCTGGTAATGCGGAGCCTTATCTCTCGCCTGGGTAGCCAGGAATAGAGCATGTTCACAATATTCTTTTTTATGAGAGATGAATGCACCCCCACCGGAAGTTGTGATGATCTTATTCCCGTTAAATGAAAGAATACCAATCAACCCGAAAGTGCCGCACTTCTGGTCTTTGTAACGCGAACCAAGGGCTTCTGCTGCATCTTCGATGACCGGTATTTCATAGTGATTGGCGATGTTCATGATTTCGTCCATCCTTGCCGGCATTCCATAGAGATGAACCGCGATGATGGCTTTCGGTTTTTTCCCAAGCCTGATCCGGTCTTTGATCGCTTCTTCAAGCAGTTCCGGATCGATATTCCAGGTGCTCTTTTCAGAATCAACAAATACCGGTATCGCATGCTGGTATACAATCGGATTTGCAGAAGCGGAAAAGGTAAAACTGGAGCATAAAACTTCATCACCCTCTTTAATGTCCAGCGCGATCAGCGCAAGATGGATTGCTGCTGTTCCGGATGAAACACAAGTGCAACAGGCGGCACCGAGGTATGATTTTAAATCATTCTCCAACCCGGTGACATGCGGTCCCATCGGGAAAACCAGGTTCTTTTCGAATGCCTCGTGGATGTACCTGAGCTCATTCCCGCTCATGTGAGGCGACGAGAGCCAGATTGTTTCTTTCATAAAAGATCAGTTAAAATAAGGTTCAGAAAGTTTTTTTCTGATGATGGTGTAGAGAATTATTTTCAGGTCAAGAAAGAAGTTCCTGTGCTGGTAGTAATTCAGGTTGATCCTGACTTTATCCGGGAAAATCTCAGCGTCATTATAGTTCTTTGGATCCGGCTGGCTGGCCATCATTTCTTCCTCGTCAAAATATTTGATGCTGGCCGGTCCCGTGAGTCCGGGCTTAAGATCAAGTATCAAGCGATCATTTCCTGTGAGTCTGTCAGCATAGCCGGGAACGTCGGGACGCGGCCCTACGAGACTCATTTCGCCTTTGATAATGTTGAATAGTTCAGGCAGTTCATCCAGTTTGTATTTCCTTAGAATTGCACCAAGTTTTGTTACCCTGTTTTCTCCTTTTACAGAAATTGAATTTCCATCATGGTCCACGGTCATGGTCCTGAATTTGTACATCATAAACCTGGTGCCATGCTGCCCGATGCGTGTCTGGCTGAATAACACCGGCCCCGGCATGTTGAGCTTTATCAGGAGCGCGATGATGCAAAACGCCGGAATAAACAGTATCAACGCAATCAAAGAAAAAGAAAAATCGAATATTGTTTTACCAAGCATGAGAACGACCGGGCTTTGTAATACACCGTGGAATTATCTAAATCCTTTTCTTCTTGAACCGTTCCGAAAACTCTGAAACGGTTGCTACAACTATCTTTGCAGGAATTTTATACCGTTCTAATTTTCCTGTACAAAATGTTGTTATCAGTTTCTTCAGTTCCGAAGCTTTCACAGTTTCTTCGTAAAGAACTTTTGCAACGACCATCTGCCCGGTTATGGGATTAAATTCACCATAAACGATGCAATCCTTTACCCCCGGCATCCGGAATAACATGGATTCTACTTCCGAAGGTACCACCTTTTCGCCCCCTACATTTATAATATCCTTGTTCCTTCCGATGATCTTTATGTAACCGTCACCTGATTCTTCAACAATATCGCCGGTTCTGAACCATCCGTCGTGGGTAAAATGTTCCATCCCGGAATTGAGATATCCCAGGATCTGCGTTTTACTTCGTATCCAGAGTTCGCTGTCAACAATTTTAAATTCAGTATCTGAATCCCCGAATTTCATGAAATTGCTGGATGAGGATTTACTGGAGATTTGTGAAATCCCGGTTTCACTTGTGCCAAAAGTCTGCAGGAATTTCACCCGTGGGAATGCTTCCTTCAGTTTTAAGAGCAGGTTGTCAGGCATAGGTTCGGTGCCATAGGTGATCATCTTTAAGGATGAAAGGTCATACTTTTCTTCAGAACCACTGATCAGGATCAGGTTCAGAAAAGTGGGTGATGCCGGAAGCACGTTTACGTGATATTTTTCAATCAGGGAGCAAACATATCCGGGCTCGCGGTTACCAGGAATCACAATGGTAACACCGGTTGAAAGGCACGTGAGCAAAGTATTCAGTCCGCCGATATGGTCAAACATCAGCAGGATCAGGAAAACCAGCTCTTTCTGTTTTTTGTCTTTATAGGAATCCAGAAGGTTGTCCAGGTCGTGGATCATGGCCTTGGGCACGCCACTCGTACCACTGCTGAAGAGGATCAGCCCGGAACGATTTTTATGCTGCAGGTCCCGGATCAACGAATGAACACCTTCCGGCATTTCATTCTTCAGAATGACTGGTTCTTTCCCGGCAATGCTTATCGAATAGCTGCAGTTGGCAGCCCGGATCCGTTCATCGGCTTCGGATTTCATCTTCGAAGCTACCGGAACGATGATGTTCTTATTTTCTGCAAGTGCAAAAAAAAGCGCAATGGATTCAATGGTGTAGTCAGAAATTAATGCCACAACTTCTCCGTGTGGAACATTCGATTTAATAAAAGCGGTATAACCTTTTATCTGTGCAGCCAGTTGAGCATAGGTATAACATACATCGCTGTAAATAACGGCAATCTTTTCGCCTTTCTTTGCAATATGTTCACTAAACCAGCTCATCCGGATTGTTCTCCAGTTAGTATATCCGATTTATTTATTTTCTGCTTCCAGTTGCTTTGCGATAAAATTACAAATGGATTCAATCGAACGGAATGGACTGATTCGTCCTGACATTGCTTTTTCCGATGTCAAAGAAATATCGATGTCCTGTTCCATAAATGCAGTTTCAATATCTACGATAACATTCACCAATCCCATCGAGTCAAAAAGTTTATTTTCCCCAATGAGCGTTGTATGAAGATTTATCTCCCCGCTTATATGATAATTGCTGCAATAATCTTTTACAACAGCAATGACTGTTTCCGCAATTTTTTCTTTGGTCATTGTAGATCGGAATGTATCAGTTTTTTGATTCTGTCAGGTGCTTCGGAGCCATTCTTGAGGGTGTTCCGACAATAAGAAAATTGGGAGGAACGGACGTCGTGACAAGAGCGCCGGCTCCAATGGTGGAATATTCGCCGATGGTCAGCTGGTTGATTATTTTTGCGCCGGTTCCAATAAACACCGAGTTCTCAATGACTATTTCTCCTGAAATTGTTACACCAGGCATGATGGATGAGAATTCCCCGATCTTCGTATCATGACCCACGGTACAGGCGAGATTCAGAATTACGTGTCGCCCGATCTCAACATTCACGGTCAGGATGGTTCCTGCACAAATAATTGTTCCTTCACCGATTGAATTGAATTGCGGATCACCGGAGATCACGCCCGGATGCATCAGCACCGGGAATGTTATCTTCGGATTTTGCATCTTATCAAGAAGAGATTTCTTGATTTTGGGATCAGCGATGGCAATTACCAGGTCAAGCGGTTCTTTCCGGCTGTTCAGATCACTCATGCTTCCGAGCACAGGAAAATTGTTTATCACCGTTCCCTTTTCTTTATTGTCATCAAAATAGCCAATGAAAGTAAATGTATTTTTTTTCTTATTGATGTCTTCAATCAATGAATGAACTTCCCTGCCAAATCCACCGGCACCATAAATTGCAATCTTTTTCATGTGTCAGTTATTTAATTTGTCCCTGTAAACGGCTCCATGGTTGTATCCTGTTTCTGGTCGATCCCTTCACGTGTTACAACTTTCATAAGAGTCAGCCAGATAATCTTCATATCCAAAGAAAGGCTGCAATGGTCAACATACCAGATATCCAGTTCAAATTTTTTATTCCAGTTAATTGAGTTTCGGCCGTTGACCTGTGCCCAGCCTGTTATCCCGGGTCTGACTTCATGACGGCGTTTTTGCGTTTCATTGTAACGGGAAAGGTATTCAGGCAAGAGTGGCCGCGGACCTACAATACTCATATCTCCCAGAATAACATTGATAAGTTGCGGCAATTCGTCGAGTGATGATTTTCGGATGATCCTTCCTGCAAACGTTATTCTCTCTGTATCGATTAACAGCACTCCCTTGTCATCGCATTTATCATTCATGGTCCTGAACTTGATCAGCCTGAATAACCTGCCATTCCTGCCTGGCCTGGTCTGAAGGAAGAATGGATTGCCATGTCCTGATAGGACAAGAAGAAGGACCACAAGGATCAGCAGCCATGAACACAGGAGTAACACCATTAAGCTTATAACAAAATCTAACAAAGGTTTAATGAACAGTCTGTAAGCTTTCATGATCTGTTACTTACGGATGACCTTTTATCACCGGCTGTTTGCGAAGCAATCATGTCGTTGTTTTTCAGCGGAAGTTCCCTCATGTAAATGTTGGAAAGTTCATTTCCATGGATTACCACTTCGGATACAAGCGTAAAATTGTTTCTGCGATAGAATTTATTTGCACTCTCCAGCGAGGTGCCGGCGATGACTTTATAAATTGGGATTTCTTTCCTGATCAACTGATCCTCCAATGCTTTCAGCAACTGTGTCCCGATTCCTCCCTGCTGAGAATCAGGGTCAACAGAAATGGAAAGGAGCTCTGCATGCGGAAGAATTTTCTTTCCTTCAGGTGATTGAACGCTTTTTGATTTAAATGGTGCTGCAAATGTTTCAATAAACTGCTTCAGGAAATGTGGCGAAGCGATAAATATACCGAGGAGCCTGAAGATGCATCGCGGGCATGTAAAAAGAAATCGCTGCATCATGCATGAAGAGTCGGATGAAAATGAAACG
>TBL_comb47_HYPODRAFT_10005569_pt1 | contig 13994 bp, 14 predicted proteins | sample TroBogypolimnion_40_FD_10682 | JGI IMG/M metagenome (IMG submission 10682)
GGTGCGTATGATGAATTCAGAGGCTGGCTTTACTGGGCCAGTCAATATTGGTAACCCAGGCGAGTTCACCATGCTCCAATTGGCTGAAACAGTGCTCAAACTTTCCGGTAGCAAGTCCAAGTTGGTGTTTGAACCATTACCATCGGATGATCCTAAGCAACGCCAACCGAATATCGAGTTAGCTAAAGCGAAGCTGGGATGGGAGCCAAAGATCAATCTAGAGGATGGTCTCAAAGAGACGATTGCTTACTTTAAAAAGGTTTTAGCTAGATGAGTACGTTAGGTAATTTAGGTGAAACAGCTATGATTAAAATCATAGCCCATCGTGGTTATTGGACTGATTCTGCCGAGAAAAATACTTCTAGAGCATTTACTCGGGCCCTGGAAAATGGATTTGGGATTGAAACTGATTTCCGCGATCTTAATGGAGAATTGGTAGTGTCCCACGATATGCCAACTGTTGGCGTGATGAAAGCCTCTGCGCTTATTGAAGCTTACCGGACTCATCCTGTTTCTGCACCTATGGCCTTAAATATTAAATCAGATGGTCTGCATGGCTTAATGGATGAATTCATAAAGTATGCTGGATTTCAAAGTAGCTTTGTTTTTGATATGGCGGTGCCAGATATGCGCCCCTATTTAAAAAATCACATCCCTACCTTTACCCGGCTAAGTGAGTATGAGCCATATCCTGCTTTTTTAGACTCATGCAAAGGAGTCTGGTTAGATGCCTTTGAGAGCGAGTGGTATGGTGCTGACACCATCGCCTCCTTGCTTAATCAACATAAACAAGTTGCTATCGTTTCACCAGAGTTGCATGGCAGAGCTCATACAACTCTTTGGGAATTCATCAAAAGTAATAATTTTCATCGCAATGACTTGATAGCTATATGCACCGATTTCCCTATGCATGCAAAGGAATATTTTTATGGCCAAAATTAAGGCTATCTTATTTGATATGGATGGCGTGCTCATAGAGGCCAAAGATTGGCACTATGAGGCGCTAAATCAAGCGCTTGCGATTTTTGGTATGGAAATTAATCGCTATGACCATATGGTGACCTATGATGGCTTACCAACGAAAAAGAAGTTGGAAATGCTCACCTTGGAGCGTGGATTGCCAAAGGCATTACATTCGTTTATCAATGATATGAAACAAGAGTTTACCTTTCAGCTAGGTTATGCAAAGTGCAAGCCAACATTCATTCATCAATACGCTCTCTCTCATTTAAAGGCCCAAGGTTATAGAATGGCCTCTTGCTCGAATTCAATACGTAAAACAATGGAAATATTGTTTGAGAGATCTGCCCTGACAGACTATTTTGAGTTTTACTACTCCAATCAAGATGTCAATGAGCCTAAGCCACATCCCGAAATCTATACCGCTGCAATACAAAAGATGGGCTTGCAGCCGGATGAATGCCTCATACTCGAGGATAACGAAAATGGGATTAAAGCAGCAAAAGCATCTGGCGCCCACTTGCTCATTATTCATGATGTGAATGAGGTCAACTTGGAAAATATTACAAAACGAATTTCGGAAATCGAGGCGCAATCATGAATCTAGTTATTCCAATTGCATCTAGCTCTAAGTTTTTCAGCCTTGAAGAGTACGGCTACCCAAAGCCTTTGATTGAAATTATGGGAATACCTATGATAGAGCACGTGATTAAAAACATTACTCACGGCAACAGCTTCAAAAAAATTATTTTTATTGTGCAGCAGGATATGTGCGATCGTTTTCATCTAGATAACACTCTAAATTTATTGAGCCCCATTAAGCCTGAAATTATTAAATTGCGGGCTGATACTCAAGGCGCATTATGTAGTGTTTTATTGGCTGTTGAACATATTAATAAAGATGAACCTTTACTCATTTCAAATGCTGATCAAATCTTTGATCAGGGGGTTTCTGATCACCTACAGCGCTTTACTACTAGCGACTTGGATGCAGCATGCCTTACCTTTAGCTCCGTGCATCCACGATGGTCTTATGTAAAAACCAATGAGGACGGTCTAGTGATAGAAACGGCTGAGAAAAGACCTATTAGCAAACATGCGATTGCTGGAGTGTATTGGTATAAAAAGGGTTTTGATTTTGTAGAAAGTGGTATGGCATCCATTAAGAATGGCTCCAGCGTAGAGGGTAAATATTTTATTTCTCCCGTTTTTAATGAGTATGTCTTGTCGGGCAAGAAAGTTGGGCACTATACAGTACCCAACGGGCAATACCATACGTTTTATAGCCCCCAAAAAATAGAAGAATATGAATCTAACCTCAAGCTTAATCAGGTCAAATGAGATGAAGGTGTTTAACTTAGAAGATATGACTAAGGGTTGGTTTATTGGGAACTTTACCCCCGCCGTTTTATCCACCAATCAGGTTGAAGTGGCGGTTAAAAGATACAAGGCGGGCGAATATGAACCGGCACATCACCACAAAGTTGCTACTGAGATTACCGTTATTATCGAAGGTGAGGTAAAGATGAATGATGTTGTCTACAAAGCGGGTGCAATTTTGGTAATATATCCCTGCACCCCTACTGACTTTCTGGCCGTAACTGACGTCTCAACCGTTGTTGTCAAGTATCCAGGCGCAAATAATGATAAATATCTTGAGGCACCCCTTGCTTAATATCGTTATTCCGATGGCGGGACATGGAAGCCGCTTTACAAACGCTGGCTATAGAGATCCAAAGCCACTAATTCCGGTTTTTGGAAAGCCTATGATTGAGCTGGTTATTGATAATTTAAAGCCAAGCTGCAAGCATCGTTTTATATTTATTTGCCAAGCAGAGCACCTTCACCTCTATCCCCTCCGAAATTTGTTGGAAACAAAGGCGCCAGAATGCAAAATTATTGAAGTTAGTAAAGTAACTGAGGGTGCCGCTTGCACTGTCCTCTTGGCTAAAGAATATATCAACAATGCCGATCAGTTGATGATTGCCAATTGCGATCAATATATTGATATAGACATTAATCGATACCTCAATAGTATGACTCCTGATAAAGACGGCTTAATTATGACGATGAAAGAAAGTAGTAACAAATGGTCGTACATCGAACTAAGTCCCCTAAAAAAAATTACTCGGGTTTTAGAGAAAGAGGTGGTATCTGATGAGGCTACTGTTGGGATTTACAACTATCAACATGGGGCTGACTTTGTTCAAGCTGCAGAGAGTATGATTCTCAAAAATCTACGAGTAAACAATGAATTTTATGTAGCTCCCGCCTACAATGAAATGATTGCAGTTGGAAAAGAAATTGTTTTTTTTAATATTGGCACCCTTGGCAATGGAATGCATGGGTTGGGAACCCCTCAAGACCTCGAGAATTTTTTGACTTTAGGGCCAAAGAAAATTCAGCAGGTACGGTAAAGTCATTTTAAGCTTTGAGCTTGCATTAATTGAATTGGGTATCTTGTGATAATAAGATTAGACATGCTGCAAAGCTATTCTGCGTTTTTTAATTGGCATGATAGATGAAGAAAATTAAAAATATCTTAAGGCATAACATAATTGATAAATTATGGCCCTTTGATTGGATTTATGGGAGACATGCTTGCCTTGGCTATGATGTTTTACAAGCTTTGAAATTACAAACAAAACTTATTAATTTTCAAAAGGCTAGAGTTGATTCTTTTATTGAGTCAAATTGCGTTTTCTATAACGATGAATTACTTCTGGAGGTTAAGAGATGTATGCCGAGGGATGATGTTTTTGGTTTAATCGTTCAGCAGCAGCATATTTTTAAAGCGCCCAAACATCCCCCAAGGTTCATTTTAATGGACTCCTATTCGGAGTTAACTGATCAAATGTACAGATATAAAAAAAATGGATGGAAGTTTTTTTGCAACAGTAATGATCTGGAGCCCTCTGACAACTTTAGATTGAATTTTCAATCTTGCGGTTTATTACCGAACAATAAAATTCGTTCGGCCTATGAAAAGTATTTTGATTACTTGCAAATGAGATACCCCAATACCCCAATAATTTTTTTACATATCCCTAAGATGCTAGAAGCTAGAGATTATTACTTGGAAAGAAATGATGTGATTAGGGAGGCGATAAGTTCATTGGCCAATGATTATGAATTTTTGTACCCTATATCTATAGATGAAAATGTTGTGAATTGGCGAATTGATGGGCATGGGGCGCCTGACTACTATCCATATCACTATAACAGGGAGACTTATTTGAGTTACGCAGAGAGTATTGCAAGTTTAAATCTAATATAGATTTCCAAATTTAAAAAAAATTATGATTCAAAATTTAATAAATAAATTACGTGATATTAACGAGGTCGATGTCTCTGGAGTTTCCGATAGTCGGATCGAAGAAGCTATTACGATCAGGTTAGTTGAGCAAACTTTTTTAGATCTTTTTGCCGCGGGAAAAATGAGCGGCACCGTTCACACATGTGTTGGTCAGGAGTTTAGTGCGGTAGCTGTAGCTGGTCAGCTGTTTAGTGGGGATTGGGTTACCTCAAACCATCGATGCCATGGCCATTTCATTTCTAAGACCAAAAATTGGCGGGGTCTTGTAGATGAGTTAATGGGTTTAAAAAGTGGTGTATGTATGGGCCTTGGCAGTAGTCAGCATCTTTACGCAGATGGTTTTATTTCTAATGGCCCACAGGGCGCTTTGGTGCCTGTTGCTTCTGGCATTGCGCAGTATTTTAAGTTAAAAGAAATGAAAAATATTTCTGTTTCTTATATTGGAGAAGGTACGCTTGGTGAGGGTGTAATTTATGAGAGCATGAACTATGCTGCATTAAATAATCTTTCACATTTGGTTGTATGTGAGAATAATTACTATTCACAATCAACCCCACAAATTCATGGTGTAAGTGGAGATATTTTAAATCGTGCCCGATCTTTTGGGATCAAGGTTTTTAAAGCCAATACATGGAATTTAAAGGAGCTGTTTGAGATCGCAAAGGATGCGATAAGCTATGTTCGCCAAGGAAAACCTGGCTTTTTATTGATTGAGACATATAGGCTCAATGCTCATTCTAAGGGTGATGATGATAGGAGTGCTGAAGAAAAGAAATTTTTTTCTGAAAGGGATCCGATAAATATTTTGATGTCAGAAAAAAAATGGGTTGATTATTCGACAAAAATTCTATTCGATATTAAAAATCATATAGAGGAATCCGCACAACAAATATTGTCTGCTAAAGAATACATGATTGATCAGTTGCCACGGGGCGTAACAGCAACTCTAACAAAGGTAGATGGGAATGAAAAGTTACGGGTTGTTGATTGTTTAAACTCTGCGTATAAAAAAACGTTAGAAAATGGAGCGTTTCATCTAGGTGAGGATATTGTGGATCCCTATGGTGGAGCTTTCAAAGTAACAAAGGGCTTTTCAACCAAGTTTCCTCTCAGCGTACAGAGCACTCCAATTAGTGAAGCCGCCATAGTTGGAGTTGCGATTGGAATGTCGATCATGGGGGTAAAAACTTATGTTGAAATTATGTTTGGAGACTTTCTTACTCACTGTTTTGATCAAATTATAAGTAATGCATCAAAATTCCATCATATGTATGCGTTTAACGTCAATGTTCCGATTAGGGTTAGAACTCCTATGGGGGGGAAGAGGGGTTATGGACCCACCCATTCACAATCTTTGGAAAAATTTTTCGTCGGGATAGATAATGTTGCGGTACTTGCAATAAATTCGCTAATCAACCCCAAATTAATCATTGATGAGACTGAGGATGTTAAGTGCCCAATTTTAATTATTGAAAATAAAATTGATTATGGAAATTATTTGTGGAGCGGGGTTAGCCATTATCAGATGTATCGTGAAAAAAAGGTCTTTGGAAGTCTTCTGATCTCGCCTACACATCGTCAGCCAACCATGACCCTTGTTTCATATGGTGAATCATGTAGAGCTTTAGCGGATAATCTTGAAAAAATATTTTATGAAGTTGATGAAATTCCAGGGCTAATATGCTTGATTCAATTGAGTCCAATTGATATTAATCTGATTAAGAGATCCGTGTTAAAAACCAGAAAATTAGTAATTATCGAAGAAGGTAGCAAGGAGTTTGGCATTGGTTCAGAAATTATTTCCAGACTGACTGAAGATGGCGTTAATTTGGATTTATTTTTAAGGGTAAGCGCCGACTCAATTCCAATCCCATCAATTAGGGATTTAGAGAATCAGGTATTGCCTACTATTGAAAAGATAATAAAGTCAATTAATCACAAAAAAAAGGATCTGAATCATGATTGAAGTAATGGTTCCGAGGGAGACCGTTAATGATGAATCGGTTCGAATTAGTAAGATTTATTTTGAGGATGGGGCGCCAGTACAAGAGGGTGAGGTGGTTGTGGAGGTTGAGACCTCTAAAACGAACATTGAGGTTGTATCGCCTAAAAGTGGTTATGTTAGACACTCTATGAAGGTTGGCGCAGATTTTAAAATTGCGACTATTTTATTCAAAATTGACTTTGAAAAAAAAGATAGTAGATCTGGGGAAAATTCAGGTGTTGTTGGGGAAATCGAAAGTCCTTCCGCTGTAATTATGCAAAAGCTATCGAAGAAGGCAGAGGAGAGGCTGCTGAAAATGGGCTCTTCATTTACGGATCTGCCCCAATTTGCATGGGTAACCTCAAAAGATTTTGAGCCAGAAGTTAATAGCTCTTATGCTATTCAAAATGAACTGTTAGAAAAATTTTCAGATGTAGCTCTTTCGTCAGAAGGTATTTCGGCTGAACTGAATGTATTTTCAAAAAGGAAACTAGCGGAAATAAAGGCTTTATCCAATGGGGCTAGAAAGGCATTACCTTCTTTAATTTCAATAGATTTAACTATATCAAATGAAAGGTTGGTTGACCCCCCATATATATTCCGAAATAGTATTTCAGATTTAGTAATCTTTGAGTCTGCAAAGTTATTAAGAGGATATCCTGATCTGAACTCCTCCTATGTAAGTGATCAGCACTTCAAAAGGCACCCAGACGTCCACTTTGGAGTTAGCTTTGATAATGGCAGCAATCTCAAGGTGCTTACGCTTAAGCATGCGGATGAAAAACAGCTGCAAGAGATACAAACATCTTTTATGGAGTTGCTTGAGCTGTATGATTCAGGAGGAGCGATTGAGGCTGATCTGCTTGGAGGTTCAACAATCACTGTAAGTGATTTATCAAATACCGCTGCATCCTTTATGCATCCTCTATTAAATGGAGATCAAGCCATGATTATTGGAATAGTGAGGTCGACCAATTCATCTTATCGCCTAATAAGTGGCTTCGACCACAGGCTAAGCGAAGGTTTAGCTGTATCTAAATTCCTAGAGGAGCTTGCTGTAAGGATAAAGTCTCACTTTAAAGAGACGGCATATTTTGAGGCTAGTTGCTATAGATGTGAGAAGAGTTTAAAAGATGAAATTGGCGAGGGGTCTCCTGGTCTTTTAAAAATAATAAAAAGTAACGGCGACGAAGTTTGCGTATGCAGAAGCTGCTTTAATGGGTGGTAAAAAATAAATGAACAATATCTTGAATTATCTGACAGAAATATTGGGTAAAGAGGTGAAGGAAAAGAGTGTCATTAGCTTGACCTCAGCTCAGAAGATGAAGTTTTATCATTGGCTTAATAAGCGTGGGTACATCTTTAAGGAGAGTCTCCTAGGCTCAAACTTTACGCTGACAGAGTTAATAGGCCAAGATGGCGAGGCTGTTAACGTACCAATTCGCCCTAACGGGGAAAGTCCGAACCCTTACATTTTTGATAGTGGGAATGATTTAAAAAATATCGATTCATTGAGTGTCGGCATTGACGTGCAGGAAATAGATGAGTTTTTTGCTGCAGGCTTTCCAAGAGATCCCAAGTCGTGTGAGTTTCTTACTGGAGTTCTGTCTTTTGAGGAAATTTCTTATGCTCAATCTCAGCCCAATATTAAGCAGACTCTTGTAGGCCTATTTGCTGCGAAGGAAGCAATAATTAAATGCCGTGGCGAAGTTGTTGATTTAAGGGATATAGAAATAAAGCATTTTTTAAGTGGAAAACCTTATTCACCCGGTTTTTTGGTCAGCATTTCTCATAGTAGAAATTTTGTCGTAGCAATTGCAATTAAGTATAAAAATTACGAAATAAATAACCTAAGCAATATCGCTAAAAGAGCTAATATAAAAGAATTAAGGCATAAAAAACCATGGCTCATTTATTTACTTTTTGTTATTCAGATAATTACTATTTCATGGGTTATTTACAAATAATATTTACAAAAAATTTGCGTAATTAACTTAAATAGACAAGTCATAAATTTGGTTACCATCAGTTTTAACAAGTCTGAAATAAATAAATTCCCAGAAATCAAAATTAATTTTCCCCAATAAATAGCTGACCTAAATTGTCTAAGAGAAGAAAAATTATTTCAGGCATTGGGATTGACGTGTTTGGCACAATCATATCAATGATTGTTGGCTTGGCAGTGGTTCCAATATACTTCTCTTATATTTCTAACATTCAGTATGGAATTTGGTTGGCAATTAATGGGTTGGTAGCAATGCTATCAATTCTTGACTTTGGCACTGATCAGTATTTAATGACAGTTGTTTCTAATGATCAAAAATTTAAATCAAATCAAATAAATAAATACATCTCCACAAACATAAATATAAAGTTAGTTGTATCGATTATATTGTCCTTAGTTAGCGCCATTATTTATTTGTTTATTTCCAATATTCTAAAGATAGATGAAAAATTCCTTGAAGAGGCAAAAGAGGCATATCTTTGGGCATTTGTTTCTATCATCTTAATACTGTTTAATGGAACAATTTCAACAATCCTGTATGGTCGCCATCATATTTCACTTGTAAATGGTTTATCAACAGTCGCTGGGCTTCTAACTAGCTTTCTTACAATTTTTTTCTTAAATTTAGGATTAAATTTAACCTCATTTCCACTAGCCATTTTTTCTGCAGTTGGAATTCAAATTACGTTTTTGAGTATTTATCTAATTAAAAAATATCCACATATAAAATTAATACAATTAAAATTTACTTTTCATGATAAAAGTGAAATTTTCAGATATACCCTTTCATTTCAGGTGCTTAGATGGGTTTATATGTTGAGAACTCAATTTATTGTTATTGCAATAAATAATTTTGTTGGACCGGCGGCCACTACTTCTTACAGTATTACTAATAGGCTGCCACAAATTATCCCGCTAGTTAGCTCAAAATTAGCATTACCTTTTCTGCCATCATTTTCAGAATATTTTTCTACAAAAGACCTCTACAGGGCGGGAAATATCTTTATTTCACTTAATAAAATCCTATTCAGGTTTGCACTATTCTCCTCAGTCGTTTGCTTTGTAATTACAAAATCATTCGTATCCTTGTGGGTGGGAGTGGATAGTTTTGCTGGGCCTGGCACTCTATTTTTTTTGTGCCTTTATGTTTTTATTATTGCTGCGATGGGAAGTTTTGGGTTGGTGATATATTCTTCAAAGAATTTTGAGCGGTGGCCAATGATTTCAGCGCTCGAAATACTATTTACTGTTATCTTTTCTTATTGGCTCTCCGTGGAGCTTGGATTGATGGGAGTTATCATTGGCTTCGCCTTCGCCTCTTTAATCAGTCAAATATACCTATTTAAAATAGTTTTAGAGCAGCTAAACATTACTATATTGAAATTTTACAAATCGGTGATAATTTATTCTTTAGTTGCTAATATACCTACTATAATAATTGCATTTATTATTTACATAGCTATTAAAATTGATAGTTGGAGTGATATATTTGTAGCGTGCTCAGCATTTTTAGTTACAAACATAATTTGCTGTGAGGGATATTTAATGCTTAAATCAAGTGAAAGAGATTTAAAGTCAAAATTTTTATCCTTATTTAAGTTATGAAGATTGGATGCGTAGTACAAGGGGACGTTCGCAGGGGCACGGCTGAGGTGTTAAGTGAGATGTGCTCGAAATTTGATTACGTTGTTTTATCCACCTGGATGTGTGATCGCATTAAAGCGCCATCGGGAATTTATAACCTGCTTTTAAATGACAGGCCACTTAATCCTGGATTAAACAATCGAAATTTGCAAAGATTAACAACTGCGAGGGGCATAAAATACGCAAAAGATGCCGGCTGTGACTATGTTCTTAAGTTACGGACAGATATGTTGCCAGGAAAAATAAATATTGATCAGCTGCTGGCTTGGTCAAATTATGATGTTAAGCCCGAAATGAGGGCTAGAATAGTAATGCCTACATTTAGAAATTTGTCTGTTGAGCAGGATTGGTTTTCTACTATTCCAGATTTGTTCGCTTTTGGCCATATTTCAGAAATGGAAATGCTTTGGGGCGATTTAGATTTTGACTATTCTCTAGATATTAATCTGCCCAAACAGATGCTAAGTGGCGATGGGGGTTTTTCGCCTAACTTATTAGAGTTAACTGAATCGTATTGCCCGGAAGCTGAACTTTATGCCATTTTTAAGTCCAGACTTGAAGATAAAGTGGGCGGTAACTTGAATCATTACAAGATCGCTAAAAATTACCTACGCTTAATAGAGCATAATCGCATTGGGATGTATTGGTTTCATGGAGATAGGGGTTTTAGGAGTATTCGACAGGCATGGGAGCATCCGTGGTGGACTGAGGCAACCTGGCTCAATAAGGCCCCTATTGTGGTCCCTGCTGGATATCGTGTATCAGGTTTTGTCTCCACCTTTCGAATGAGATTTTCCCCATTTATGGTGAGGGCAGATCAAATGCGCCAACTTATTTCGTGGAAGTTAAGTAAATTCATAAAAAAATATTTAAGAAAGTGAAATTATGGGTCTTTTGTATAGCTCTGACATAGGTGAATTGGTTAAAAAGCACATCTCAGGACATGTCGCGCGAGTCGGGGGTAGTGTGGATCAGATGATTAGCTATAACAAAAATATGGAGGTGCAAGATATCAATATCCTGGACGGGGGTTTTGGATCTATTAAAAGTTTAATGCAGGGGAGTAGTTGGTCTGATTTTAAAAGAATATTAAATAGAAAAGTCAGGCAAGAAATTAAGCATACTCTCTGGGGTGAGAGAATTTCTTTAGATAGAAAAACAATTGAGTTGGATATGCACTTCGCAATCCAAAATAAATCATTGCTAAATAGGTTTGATGCTTCAATTTCTTCAAACGTTATTGAGCACTCCCCCAATGTAATTTTTTTCTTATTAAATTTTCACTTTATTACAAAAGAAAATGGATGGTTATATCATGCAATACCAAACTACAGATATACCTACGACAGATTTAGACATCCTACTCCACTGGAGCATTTTTTTGAAGATTTTGAGGGTCGCCAAACATTCTCTGATGTAAGTCATGCCGAAGATTACATTCAATCTGCAATTGTGAAAGATGGATGGCAAAAAAAATTTCATGAAGAATTCCCTATAACTTATCCCTATATGCATTTTCATGTATTTGATGAGCACAATACAAAAGAGCTTTTTGAGAAAATTTTTGAGGATGTTACCTGTGATGTTCTCAGAAGCGACTCTTTCTCAGATAATTTGGTTATATGCAGGAATAAATTAAATAAAAATTTCGTAGAAAAATATGGTGACTTAATAGAGGAGGTTAAAAATAGTACATATTTTCTCTTGCCTCAGAGCAGAAGCTAGTGCATGAAGTTGCTATCAAGATTTTTCAAAATCTGCAAAAGATTAAATTCTAGTAGAGAGTTTAGATCCCTACAGCGCGGAATTAATAAGAAGACATATTTAGATCATCTATCAATTATTCGATCGGCGGAGATGTGGGAATCCAATCCAGCGCTACCAAATTCGAGCGAAAAGATTGTACTTGAAGGAAAAATACTTCGCGAATCAGTTTTGAAGGAGTTTCATAAAAAACATCTGGTTAGAAGCGATTTGAGGGTTTTGGTACATGTACCATTAGCCAATATTTCACCAGCAGGCTTTTCAATATTTTCAAACATAATTGATACTTTAAGGTATATGGGCGTACGCTGTGTGCCATATTATTCTGGAGATTCTATTGTAGCCACGCTAGATTCTTTTAAGCCAAGCATATTCTTGTCTAGTGATAACCCTGTATACCTAAATCAATTGGACTGGAATGCAATTGATCAATACAAAAAAAATCATCAACTTCGCATTGGGTTGACAGCCTCTATCGAGGCTTATGGAAGCGCCCCTTTGGAGGGGAGATTGCGGTGGGCCAAAAAACATGGGATTGATTTTTTCTATAGTTTTCGAGCAAGAGAATATTTTCAAGATCATTCTGGATATCGGTTGTTTTATGATGAGGGGTATAAAATTCATAGTATAGAGTTTGGCGCTAATGTGCTTTTATATTTTCCTGTTGATGTTGTACGTGATTTACCATTTGTTTTTTTAGGCTCCTCAAATTCCGACAAGAGAGGTAGATATATAGAATGGATTGGAAGTATTTTTAGAGATCATCCTGGTTTTATAAACGGCCCTGGATGGAAGAATTTAAATTATCAAATTCCAATGAATTTGAATCGGTATATTTACTCTAGGGCAAAAGTTGGAATTAACTTACATTTAGCAGAGCAAATTTTATCTGCAAATGAATTAAACGAGCGCACTTATACTCTTGCCGCATGCGGTGTACCGCAGTTGATTGATAATCCTAGGCTTTTATCAGCGCGATTTTCTAAGGACTCAATGTTCAAGGCTAACACTCCAAGGGAATATATTGATTTATTTCATTATATGTTGGAGTCGCCCGCAGAGGCTGAGTTAAGGGCTTTAGTGGCGCTTAGGGAGGTCTTTTCAAAGCACACAACTTTTCACAGGGTAGATAGTTTTATTAATGAGATAACAAAAATTTCTGCATAGCCAAAAGTAAAATGGATATATTTCGGGTGAAGTCAATAATAAAATCACTATCGTGGAAGATAGCTCGCTTTCCGATTTCTTATAAAATCTATCAAGCTTCGCGGATGGTGACCCAAAAAAGAATTAGTGCGGTTATCTTTTCAAAAGATCGAGTAATGCAGTTGCATGCTTTACTAGAGTCATTTTTTTCCACTAAAATCGGCGAATGTAAAATAATAGTGATTTATGCGGCCAGCTCCAATGATCATCAAAAGGCATATTCTGAGGTAGAAATTCTATATAAAGATAGAGTGGTATTTGTAAATCAGAATAATTTTTCAAGTTTTAAAAATTGCCTTGTTGATGTAATCGCAAGCATTCATTCAGGAAAAATATTTTTCTTGGTCGATGATATTATTTTTACCGAAGAAGTTGATTATCAAGGTTTGGCTAGCTTGAATTTGCATAATATAATTTTTAGTCTCCGCATGGGTCAGAACCTAACATATTCTTATGTGGTTTCTAGAGAGCAGCCTTTGCCTACATTTCTGGTAGACGAAGATGGCAATCTTAAATGGAATTGGGTCGACGCGATACTTGATTGGCGTTATCCATTATCTGTAGACGGCCATATTTTTAATGCAGCCGAGGTATTTCTATGGGCGAAGCATTTGGATTATATAAGCCCGAGCTCTTTTGAGAGTGCAATGCAGTTATTGCTGTTTATTTATCGCAATAAGTCAGGGATGTGTTTTAAAAAGTCCCGAATAGTTAATATACCGGCAAATAAAGTCCAAAATGAAGTGGCTAACCTTCACGGTGAGATTCATCAAGATGATTTGCTTCATTTATGGAATAAAGGTTTTATGATTAATTATCAAAAGTTGAGAGGTTGGAAAAATAACTCAGTACACCAGATGTGCGATTTTGAATTTATTCCTCGTAAATGAATGCTTCATGAAATGACTTTATTCTTCGTTTTAATAATTGGAGTCTTTAGTGGTTGAAAAACCGTTAGTATCAGTCATTATCCCCGCCTACAACGCTGAAAAATGGATTAATGAGACAATAGAAAGCGTCTTGTCTCAAGATTATGAGAGTCTTGAGGTGATTGTGGTTGACGATGGGTCCACCGATGGCACGGGATTAATTGTAGGCCGCTTTGAGCAAAGAGT
>TBL_comb47_HYPODRAFT_10005571_pt1 | contig 13992 bp, 10 predicted proteins | sample TroBogypolimnion_40_FD_10682 | JGI IMG/M metagenome (IMG submission 10682)
ATGAAAGTTGATTGTGTAAAGATTTCTTTTGCATACATTAAGGCTTCCGAAGGAGGTGGGCTTATCGACAGGCTTTATGATTATAATTGGGAGAGTGCTAAGCAGTATCATGTCATACGTGGGGCTTATCATTTCTATCGCCCGAACGTTAATTCTAAGATTCAGGCAAATTTGTTCACGAGTGTAGTTACTCTTGAGAAAGGCGATCTTCCTCCGGTTCTGGATATTGAAGTGTTGGGAAGTGATGTAAAGAATACAGTTAAAGGTGTTAAGAATTGGCTTAAGATCGTAGAGAAGAAATATGAAATGAAACCTATTGTTTATACTAATATTGACTTTTATANTAAGTATTTAAAGGATGAAGGCATCGAGAATTATCCTTTATGGATTGCGCATTACTATGAAGACGAAATAAGTAATGATTTGAAGTGGTATTTTTGGCAACATAATGATGGAGGGAAAGTTAATGGCATTGCCGGAGATGTTGACTTTAATGTTTTTAATGGAAATATGACTGATTTAATGAATCTTTGTAAGAAATAAATACTGTAATATTTATTTTATAAAACTATACATTTTCATTTCTTTTTTTAATACATTTGTAGAGTTAATTTTTAAGGCAATTAAATGTATAATAACTCTGAATTATTTGATGATAACGCTCTAATGTTTGCTTCGATGTTGAAAGATATCGAGGAAGCTAAGCATTATATATATTTGGAGACGTATCGTTTCAATAATGATTCAGTGGGGATTAAGTTTAGAGATGCTTTAGCTTTAAAATGCAAACAAGGTGTGGATGTTAGGCTACTGGTTGATTCGTGGGGGACAAGTGTTTCTGTTTCTTTCTTTAATAATATCATTAATAACGGAGGTGATGTAAAGTATTTTAAGAAAATTAAGTTTTTTATTGATTTCTTTACAAAGAATCACCGACGCAATCATCGTAAGCTGCTTATTATAGATAACAAAATCACATACATAGGCTCTTCAAATTATTCCGAATATAGCTTAGCTTGGCGCGAATCTGTTTTAAAGATTGAAGGGAATATTTCAGTTTATTTTAAGAAAACTTTTATGGATAGCCTTGCTATTTACAGCAAGTATAATTTCGAGAAGTTCTCTTTTAAGAAGGTAATTAAGGTTGGTGATTTTAAAATTGTGCAGGATATTCCTTCTATTTATCGTCAACATATTAAGAAGTATTACACTAAGCTTATAAATAATTCTCATAAAGAGATACTAATTGAAACTCCATACTTTATACCCGGTTATAAGTTAAGAAAAGCTTTGATGGATGCTGCCGACAGAGGAGTTAATGTTAAGGTTATCATTCCTCAGCATTCGGATGTCCGATTAGTTGATTTGTTGCGCAATAAATATCTGGGTATGCTTTTTAATAAGAATGTGCATGTATTGTTTTATAAAACGGGAAACCTTCACGCAAAGTGTTTGCTTATTGATAAGGAAATCTTTTCGATAGGCTCTCCTAATTTCGATTACCGAAGTTTTCGGTATCAATATGAAATTGCTTTGATAGGTAGTAATGAAAAGATAGTAGCTGACATAAATAGCCATGTAATGAAGACTCTATCCGAGAGTCAACCTTTTGATTATCATGAATGGGTAAACAGGCCAAAGATTGATCGGCTTTTTGAATGGTTACTTTTACCTTTGAGACATTTGCTTTAAGATTGGAGATTAATCTTTTTTTAAAGAATAATCGTTCGTAAGATTTTGGTGATATTTTTATAATAAAAATCCTATTAAACTGATTAATAAGAATATATTATTATAAATTATGAAGAAAAATCTAACAATATGTGTTTTATTTGGTGAAACATCAATTGTTGGACGACAATATCATTCCTACAGAATAAAACATCAATTGTTGAACGACATTTTCATTCACACAGAATAAAACACTAATTGTTGGACGACAATTTCATTCACACAGAATAAAACATCAATTGTTAGACGACAATTTCATTCATACAGAATAAAACATCAATTGTCGTCCAACAATTGAAGATTCACCAAATAAAACATACATTGTTAGATTATAGGATAAATATCACAAGAGAGAATCTAAATAACTTTTAAATTATCTGTTTCTCAAAATATATGATTGTAAAATAATAGAATCTACACTAAGATTAAATTATGATAAGATAAGAAATGAGAAGTTATACACTTTTCAAAATAGAAAGTTTAGATTTAAGTCTTCCTTTTTTCTTTTTTTGCAGCAGGAAACAGGATGTTATTTAAAATTAAACGATAACCCGGAGAATTAGGGAAAAGACTAAGATCTGTAGGAGGGTCGCCAATTAAATGTTCGTAATCCTCAGGATCATGGCCACCATAAAAGGTCCACATCCCTTTACCAAATTCACCATGAATATATCTAGCTTCGTTCAAAGATTTACTTTCGCCCATAATTAATACACTAGATTTGATAAATTGTTTTCTGAAAGCAGTTGTTTGTCCCATAAACCCTCTAATAATCTGAGTATGATTCTGACAAAGCATCGAAGGAACCCAATCCCACTTAGCAGAAAAATCAAAAAGAGTAAAGAAATCTTTATCTTTAGTTAGCCTGGGGCGTGTTTCTGTAGCATCAATAGAAGATATCTCATATTGATAAGGATTTGTGACTATAGTGAAGTCTTTAAAGGCAAAACAATTCTCAAAATTTAATTTAGATTGAGCATTGGGATCCATAGCGTCGCCATCGAACATCACATCGCAAATGTCAACACCATCAGCAGCTAAAGCCACATCATAGCTATCAGGAGCCGAACACATCGAAAACATATATCCGCCACCCGAAACAAAATCTCTAATTTTTTTAACTACAGCCAATTTTAGTTGAGATACCTTTTTAAAACCAAGTTTTTGAGCAGAAGCTTCAGATAATTTCACATCTTCAACATACCAATCAGCATTGCGATAAGCAGCCCAGAATTTACCATATTGTCCTGTAAAATCTTCATGATGAAGATGAATCCAGTCGTAAAGGGGCAACACACCACTCATTATTTCCTCATCATACACAATATCGTAAGGTATTTCGGCATAAGTAAGCACCATGGTTACAGCATCGTCCCAGGGATGATTATTTTTAGGAGCATATACTGCAATTTTAGGGGCTTTATGAAGTTTAACTTCGTCCATATTAGCCTCAGGATCGGCAATTTCTCTTAAGATAGCAGAAGATTGAACGTCGGCAATTATTTGATAGGAAACACCTCGTATCTTAAGCTCGTTTTCAAAGACATCAGCTTGTTTAAACATAAAGCTGCCACCCTTATAATTGAGTAACCAACTGGCTTCAACATCATGCTGCAACACCCAGTAAATAACTCCGTAAGCCTTAAGATGATTCTTCTGAGTGTCATCCATAGGTATCAGAATATAAGCGGCATTAGCTGCAAAAGTTAAGAAAAGAAATAGGGAAATTATAAAAAGTTTCTTCATTTTAATCAAAATTATTTAGAATCATTAAACGTTTGAAACGTTAAAAATATTTCATAATGTTAATTAAAAAGGAACATCTTCATCCGTCATGTCATTCATTTTAGACGATCTTGTTATTACTGATGGGTTCTGATTGTCGAAGTTAACATTCGAATTTATATTATCCATAATATCAAATTCGTTGCTTTCGACATCCATAAACTTAGCAAACTTACTTACAAAACGTAAACGAACCTCGTCAGTAGGCCCGTTACGATGCTTAGCTATAATAACATCGGCCATTCCACGAGTATCGCCTTTTTCGTCACTATCCAGTTTATAATATTCAGGACGGTAAATAAACATAACAATATCGGCATCTTGCTCAATAGCACCTGACTCACGAAGGTCGGAAAGGATAGGCTTTTTAGTTCCACCTCTTGTTTCAACAGCACGACTTAATTGTGATAAAGCAAGTACCGGTACTCTAAGTTCTTTTGCTAAGCTCTTCAGCTGTCTGGAAATAGTACTGATTTCCTGCTCTCTATTCCCTCTAGCTTCAGCGGAACCTTGCATTAATTGAAGGTAATCAATAAATATCATCTGGATGTCGTGTTTTTGTTTCAAACGGCGACATTTTGCTCTTAATTCAAAGATAGTTAAAGCGGGTGTGTCATCTATAAACAAAGGTGCATCAACAAGTGTAGCAATTTTTGAATTCAATTGTTCCCATTCATAATCTTCTAGCGCTCCTTTTTTTAGTTTCTCGGAAGTTAACTGAGTTTCGCTCGAAATAAGACGCATTACCAATTCAACTGCCGACATTTCGAGAGAGAAAAAGGCTACAGGTTTCTTAAAATCAACAGCAATATTACGAGCCATTGTAAGTGCGAAAGCAGTCTTACCCATTGACGGACGTGCAGCTAATATAACAAGATTCGACTTTTGCCATCCTGATGTTACCCTGTCCAACTGAGTAAAGCCTGAAGGAACTCCACTTAAGCCAGCTTCATAATCTTTTGTAGCTTCTATTTCGGCAATTGCTTGTCGCAATAAAGTAGGCATGTCCGAATAGTCGCTTCTGAAATTCTTTTCGCCAATAGATAATAAACTGCTTTCAGTTTTATCTAATAATTCCAATACATCGGTTGTATCTTCGTAGGCTTCGTGTTGTATTTCGGATGCTATTCTTATTAATTCCCGCTGAATATATTTTTGAGCGATAATACGCGAATGGTACTCAATATTAGCTGAAGATGCAACTCTGTTAGTAAGTTGTGTGATATAATATGCACCTCCTACAATATCTAATTCACCTTTTGTTTTTAACTCATTTGTTACAGTTAAAATATCTATGGGACTGGAAGCGGCAAATAATCTTTGAATCGAAGTATAAATTAATTGATGAGATTGCCTGTAAAAAAACTCAGGTTTTAATATATCAATTACCGCATTAAGAGCATCTTGTTCTAACATTAAAGCACCCAAAACTGCTTCTTCTAAATCTATTGCTTGAGGAGGTAATTTCCCTTGTTCGGCAAATGACTGCATAGCAGACAAGCCTTTAGTAGTTCTTTTTCTTGTGTTTTCTTTTGATGATAATTGGTCTTCCATTTGTCAAAAGTACAAAAAATATTCATACGATAAACATTAAAATTAAAATTAATCTAAAAGGAGAATATAAAAAGATTCAAACCAATTGACATTGTATTGTTTCCTTTAAATAAATATGCAGATAGCTTTGTAGCCTAAGAAAACACCAAACAAACAAAGTACTATGCCAAGTGCCTGTATAATACGGTTTACAATAAGTATATTAATTCGATGCCGGAACTTGGAAAGAAGCAACGCGAGATAATAAAACCAGATTATACTACCTAAAGATAGAAAGAGTGCATAAAAAAAGCTAAGTAATAGCGGGAAATACTTTGGGAAATGTGCTACTTCTTCTTCAGTGGCATTGTGGTTAACTAATTTTACAGAATCGAATTTAAGATAAGAAGGAGCTTCAGGTTTTAATTGTGCACTTTTGCCTTCAATCTTATTAATTTCTTTAAAATTATCACCAATGTTTTTGTCAAGCCCACCGGTATTAAAACCTAAGGAGGTAACTAACGATAATACAAAAAATGAAGAGGTAATCCATCCAAGAAATAATGTTGGATTCAGGAAGTTTAACATGAACCCTGTCCAAAAGCCGCCCCTTCCTTTTTTAATTTTACCGGATAGCTGGCTTTTGTCAATATGTTCGAGGTCAACTTTTGTTTTAAATATTTTTATTCCTACAGATACTAAGAAGATAGCTCCAACTAATAATACATAAGGTATTACTGGCTTGTACCATGAATAAAGATTGGTTAAACCGAAAACTGCAATAAATACGTAAATAAAATCGGCGAAAGATGCTCCAATAGTAGCTTGATTGCAATATCTAATCCTTCCTTTAAGAGCGTTTGAAGTTATCAATATGCTGATAGGTCCAGCAATAGGCATCGAAAAGATGAATCCTGCAAGTAATCCTACTATAGATATTGTTAGTAAACTTTCGCTCATTTTAAGTATTTTACATTAAACTATTCATTAATACTTCTCCTGCTGTTTCCAGATCATGAGCTGTATCAATTTCCATGCAAATATAAGAAGTTGTATCGACAATAAAAATATTTTCTTTATTATTTATTAATTCCTGGAAAGCTGCTTCGTAAAACTGATTAACATTATTCTCTTTAATTACTTTACGATCAATAATCTCAAATAATTTATATAGTAAATCTTTCCCGAATTTTTCTATCCCAATTGATTCACCAATAGCTTCACTTGGAATCACTTCTTTGCTAATCTCTAGAACTCTTCCCTCGGTATCAGCCTTTACTTTTATTTCTTCATCACTAACAGCATGCCTCTTCAAAGCCAGACAACTATCATACCCGGAGTTTATAAGTTCAGCTATTATTTGTTTGTCGAAAATAATATCACTATCCATCAATAACATTTCATCACCCAACAAATAATCTTTAGCCATCCATAACGAATAAATATTATTGGTTGAATCATATACATTATTATATATATAGGTAACATTAATCTGGGGGTATTTTTTAGCAATAAAATCTTTAATCTGCTGTTGAAGATAGCCGGTAACAATAATAATTTCAGTAATGTTATTAGCTAGAATATTATCGATAGTAAGTTCAAGAATATTCTTATCTCCAACTTTCAAAAGACATTTGGGAGTGTTATCAGTCAAAGGCCTGAGTCGTGAAGCAATACCGGCAGCTAAAATAACAGCTTTCATATTTTATTTATTTGTGTTTAAAGATTTATCAATTTGATGTTGAATTATCCAAAGAATTAAAGCAAGTAGGTTGAATCCTAAAATCATTATCCAAAAGAAAATATCAAATCTATTAATGATCGAGCAGATAATAAGAGCACTTATTTGAGAGGTTGGCCCTAATATTATCCAAAAGCGAATAATAGTTTTATTCTTTTTAAAATATTCCTGAGGAGTAGTTTTAAATAATTTATCTACTTTTTTATTTGCTGTAAGTTTACTTTGTATATTATTATACTTTAAATATAAACTAATAATAAACCTATCAAAGCCTTTACCTTTTTTACCTTTAATCTGAACGTATTCATTTTTGAAATCATCAAGTTCTTCTTCAAAAGTACTCTTACGATCAAGAACATAATCAAGAAAACGAGTTCTGTAATAATCTACCAGAACAGCATGCACTGTATTACTAACTCCTGTAGCAACCAAAAGCATCCACCAAAAAGCAGGATCACTCTGCTTGTTAGCAAAACCAATACCTATTCCAATAAAAACAGCAGTTGTAGAAATATAATCAGCAAAGCCATCAATGATTCTACCCGTATGAGTCCCATTCTTTTTTAAACGGGCAAGTTGACCATCACTGCAATCAAGAATATTGAACATCATATAAAACAATGCTCCGATAATGAAATACTGGGGAAGTCCCTGTGCATAAAAACAACCTCCAATTACACCCATAAATATGGCTGCAATAGTAAGTTGGTTAGGAGTTATGTTTGTTTTGTAAATAAGTTTTACTAAAAAAAAAGCAAGTGGCCTATAAAAGAAGAGGTCGAAAACTTCTTCAACCTCTTTCATCTTTAATGATTTCTTATATTCGCCGAACCAACTCATTTACTATTTGTTTTCTTTCAAAAAATCTTTAATCATACTCAAAAGCAATGCATTTTGTTCCTGAGTACCTATAGTAATACGTAAATGATTGAACAAGCCATCTTCAGCCATAAACTTAATGATCATATCACGATCTGTAAGATATTTCTTTAAACCATCTTTAATTTCAATAGGTATTTTAACAAGAATGAAGTTTGCAAAAGATTTATAAGCCTTAAATCCTGAAATATTATTAAACTCATTATAATAAATATCCATGTCAGAAGTCATCTTATCACGCATATCTTCATAATATTCTTTTGAATCAAGTGCTGCAATAGCAATTCTCTCTGATAAACGATTATAACCTAAATATCTTGCACTGAATAAAGAGAACTGAGCATGATTTTCGCCCAACAAAGCAAAACCAATTCTTATCCCTGCTAATCCATAATATTTAGAAAAAGTACGAATAATAATAACATTAGGGAATTCAGCAATGATTTCTTTTAGATGTGAGTTATCTTTATTGTAGAAAAGTGTATAAGCTTCATCAAGAACAACCACAGCATCTTTCATCTTGCTGATAACGTATTTCATCTGATCAATTTCCAGACGATTACCGGTAGGATTGTTAGGCGAACTTATAAGAACTAACTTAGGTTTTTCTTCTTCGTATATCTTTAACATTCCTTCAATATCATAATAGAAAGAATCTTCTCCTTCAACTATAGGATATTCAACTTTTAAACCCTCAACTTCATCTGCAATCTTTTTGTAATACCACCATGAATAAGATGGGATCATAATTTTATCACCTTTGTGAATGTAACAATGAACAGTTTGTTTTAGAATGTCTTCTCCTCCAAAACCAAGCATCACATTCTTTTCATTTATTCCAAAATCAGCAGCAAGTCTTTCTGTTAATCTACTCTTAACACCTCTAGAGAAATCACGAGAGTATTCACTTAGTTTCTTAAAGTTCTTTTTTCTTAATGCTTTAAAACATTCCGGAGCTGGACCATATTGATTTTCGTTTCTATCAAGATAGGTAATGATCTTTTTTTCTTTTTTCATATTTCAGTATTCTTTAGTATTTTAGATACCAATTAGGCAAATTAAATTAAATTATAAAACAGAGTGCAAAATTACAAATTAAATTGATTTTTAATAAGCATTAGTTAACTAATTTATTAAAAAAATATTTAATTAATAAATACCAATGGTCTTGAATAAAAGGAAAAGTTAAGTCTATTCAAGAATAAAAATTAAACTCTCTTAATATGGTGTAATAGATATACCAACTGATATTGGATACATCTGTGGGCCATCAGTATTAAATATCTTTGATAAAGAATAATAAGCCATTAAATTTAAAACACCCTTACCAACTCTTGCTGTTACACCATAATTCCAATTATTGATGTTTTTTATATTTCCTTTCTTAATAGTGATTTGATCAGTAGTCCCCTCTAAAACATCATCACCAACATATTTAGTATGATCGCTTAACTCATAACCTATTTTAAAACCTAGAGAGAATTTTAACTGCCTATTGTGTGCATCTCTGGTCTTAAACTTTAATTCTATAGGAAGATCAAGGTAAGTAAGATTAAGTTTATTGGTTTTGTAATTAACAGTTGTTTGATAATGCGAACCCAATGTTTCAAAAATAGTTTTGCCAGTAGGAACACCATTAATTTTTTCTAGAACAGGCATACCATCACTGTAAAAATTATGTGAACTGATTCCTAATCCATAAGCTATACTAAAATTACTAGTACTTATAGGACGATTAATCATTAAATAGAAATTAATACCCTGATTTATGGTTCTTACACTAATTATATCTGGTTTATCTTTCAAAATCCAAATATCTGAATAAAGATCAAAGATAATAATATCTTTTCCTTTATTTTTATCTTTTGGAAATCTTAAAGTATCATCTTTTAAGGTTGCTTCTTTCTGTGCATAACTGTTAATAAATAACATCATTATGGCAATTGATAGGATTATTTTTTTCATATCGATAAATTGTTTTAATATTTTATGCAAAGATAAGTACTTTTGCAGTTAGAAACCAAATTAAATAATACTTGTTTTAATAATTATAATGTACAATCCTAATTTATCTGACTGGCTGCCTACTACAGCAAAAGAAATTACACTTAAAGGCTGGGAACAACCCGATGTTATCATAATATCGGGCGATGCTTATGTAGATCATCCGGGTTTTGGGCACGCAGTTATTGGTAGAATATTGGAACATGAAGGTTTTAAAGTAGCAATTCTTCCTCAACCTAACTGGAAAGATGATCTTCGCGACTTTAAGAAACTTGGAAAGCCAAGATTATTCTTTGGAATTACAGCAGGCTGTATGGATTCGATGGTAAATCATTATACTGCTGCTCGCCGCCGTCGTTCTGATGACGCTTATACTCCCGGTGGTGAGGCTGGTTTTCGTCCGGATTATGCAACTATTGTTTATACCAAAATATTAAAGAATATATATCCTGATACTCCTGTCGTTATTGGTGGCATCGAAGCTTCATTGCGAAGAGTTACGCATTATGATTACTGGAGTGATAAACTTAAGCCTTCGATTCTTATCGAGAGTGGTGCAGATTTGTTAGTATATGGAATGGGAGAAGAGGCAATTAAGGAAATTGCAAATAAACTTAATGAAGGTATTCCTGTGGCTGAGATAAAGGATATTCCTCAGATAGCTTATGCTATTCCTGCTAAAGAATTTAATAATTTACACTCAAATTTTAGTACTATTGAGATTGCATCTCATGAGCAATGTCTAAAAGATAAAAAAATATATGCCAATAACTTTAAGACTATCGAAGAGGAGTCTAATAAGCAGCAGGCAAATAGAATTATTCAGAAGATAGGTAGTGATATATTGGTGATTAATCCTCCATATCCTGTGATGAGCGAAAAGCAGATCGACAATTCTTTTGATTTGCCCTACACCCGACTTCCGCATCCTAAATATGAAAAGCGTGGACCTATTCCGGCTTATGAAATGATTAAATTTTCTGTTAATATTCATAGGGGATGTTTTGGTGGATGCTCCTTTTGTACTATTTCTGCCCATCAAGGGAAGTTGATTAGCAGCCGATCCGAAAATTCTATCCTGAAAGAACTTGAAACGATCGCTACTTTGCCTGATTTTAAGGGATACATTAGTGATTTAGGCGGACCATCTGCTAATATGTACAAGATGAAAGGTAAGGATATGGATATTTGTAATAAATGTAAGCGTTATTCTTGCATTTATCCAAGCACTTGTGCTAATTTGGACACCAATCATAAGCCATTGCTCACGCTTTATAAAAAGGCTGCCGCGATAAAAGGTATTAAGAAAGTTTTTATTGGTAGTGGGGTCAGGTATGATTTATTTGTAGGCAAGCCACGAAATATTAGCATCGCAAATTCTTATGATGAGTACGCCGAACAGCTTATTAAGCACCATGTTTCAGGTAGGTTGAAGGTGGCACCCGAACATTCTTCCGAAAATGTTCTTAAGATGATGAGGAAACCTACTTTTAAACTCTATAATGAATTCTTGTTGAAGTTCGAAAAGACTTGTGCTGCTGCCGGACTTAATCAGCAACTTATACCTTATTTTATTTCGAGTCATCCGGGATGTAATTTAACTGACATGGCTGAGTTAGCGATTGAAACAAAGAGGTTAGGATTTAAGCCGGAACAGGTCCAGGACTTCACCCCTACTCCCATGACTCTTGCAACTGAGATGTATTATTCTGGAATTAATCCTTATACAGGCGAAAAAGTGTATTCGGCTCGGGATGCTGTTCAAAAACAGGAGCAACATAGGTTTTTCTTTTGGTACAAACGTGAAAACCATCAATGGATTGAATCTGTTTTGCGCAAAATGAACCGTGGCGACCTTGCATCTAAATTATTACCTCAGAAAAAATTTAGAAAATAACAGCATACTCCCTTATAAACTTATTTAAATCTTAATTTATATTGATTTGTTTGTATTTTTATTTGGCAGATTTAAATATTTATACTACTTTTGCACTCTGATGAATAAATGGTAGTCGTAGCTCAGTCGGTTAGAGCATCAGATTGTGGTTCTGAGGGTCGTGGGTTCGAATCCCATCTTCTACCCATTAAAAAAACCATCTTGTTAATTCAGGATGGTTTTTTTTATACCTTTGCATTTTAATTAAAGAACAAAAATGTTTACTAAGATATTCAAATCCGACTATATTTATCAGCTGTCTTTTATAATGATAGCCGTTATTGTTATCTGGATTCATTCGTTCTTTAGTTTAACAAGCCTAACAGTTTTCCCAACATTATCGCCGTTTTATTCTATAATCGGAAATTCTTTTCTTACCAATAATATTTTAGCTGTAACAATAGCATTTATCTTGCTTATAATACAGTCGATTATGTTGAATATGGCCTTTTCTTCCAATGAAATGTTCAACAGAAATAATTATTTAATTACCTTTATTTATTTCTTGATGATGAGTAGTTCAACAGAGCTATATACTATTCATCCGGTGTTGTTTTCCAGTCTATTCCTTATATTTTCGCTTCGCAACATCTTGGGTATTTATGGTAAACCCGATAGTTTTTCGAGTGTATTCAACGCAACATTATTAATAGGCATTTCATCGTTATTTTATTTCCCATCCATTTATTTTATAGTCTTCATATGGCTTAGTTTCTTCATCTACCGTCTTTACGCTTGGCGCGAATGGGTTATTTCGGTACTTGGCTTGGGTACGCCTTATCTTTATTTGTTTTCATACTACTTTGTAACAGATCAGCTTAAAGTAAAATATTATTTGTACATCGATTTTTTCAGAAGTTTCAAACCTGCATCTTTTCATCCCGACAAGGGGAATTATATTTTCTTTACTACAGTGGGGCTGATGTCTGTTTATATCATTTTCAACACTCTCAATCGCCTTACGGAGAAATCGATATATTATCGCAAAAAGGTATTAGTACTTACAATGTTTCTTTTAGTGGCTTTTTTTACGCTCATCTTTTCAGGTGCATTCTTTACCTATCATTTATGCCTGGTATTTATTCCTTTATCGTTCTTCATCCCCATTCATATCATCCAAATCAAGCGTTTAGTTATCTCCGAAATGTTTTTTATAATATTAATTACAGCATGGCTGCTTAATATAATATTATAAAAGAATTTTTTTTAAACTTTATCAGCATTGAATTTGAGATTGCAAATCTGATACAGATAGCTCTTATTATTTAGTGACGATTATTTTTATTTTGAAATATTGTTATTATCTGGATTAATTATGTTTATTTTGAAAAAAAATATTTAAAAAAGCATTTTAAGTTTGATTGATATAATTAATCATATAGTGTAAACAGCAGATATTATACTCTTTAATTGGGTACTGTTTGAAATTATTGCTAAAAGGATGGACTTGTGAAGCTAATTAACGGACTTTTTGTTTTTATTTATTTATTGGTTTAGATTATTTATTGACATTGGCATAGTATTGATAAGGTGTTGAGGTTATAGATGGAGAGTAGTGATATATTTAACGGGTGTAGCCGGAATTTTATAGAGTCTTGTAAAGTATTCATTGACTTAATTTGAAAACTAATCGAGCTTATAATATTATTTAAGGTGAGTTCTTCGGCATTTATAAGGATTAAAATGAGATTTATTTAAATTGAAAAGTTATTTGTAGCGTTCGTCTGGAAATTTAAAGGGGTTGAAAAGTTATTTATAGAGTTTAATTGGAAAATTATTGGGAATAAGAAGTTATTCAATAAGTTCAGATGTAAATTTATTGACATTTATAAATAATTTAAGGAGTTGAAGAGGAATTTTATTGACATTGTGAAGTTATTTATTGAGTTGAAGAGGAATTTTATTGACATTATGAAGTTATTTATTGAGTTGAATATTTTTATACACTCGATTTTGAAGGGGATAAAAAGGGCTAAAGCTTGGAGTTTGGAAAGTAAAAAGTGATAAGTTAAAAGTAAAAAGTAAAAAGTAAAAAGTGAAAAGTGAAAAGTAAAAAGTAAAAAGTTAAATTTCACACTAAGAACGCAAAGGAATTTCGCAAAGGATGCACCTCGGCTCTGCTTAGTGACCGTCTTGTTTTTGTTTTTTTGGTGAAAAAGAAATGGAGAGACATTAAGCGTAGCCGAAATGCCCGTGGTCCAATTAAAACGTAGGACTAATAGAACGCAGATGACGCTAATTTTCAAACGCGGATTATCGAGGATTATATTTATCGTTTGTTTTCTTTTTTAAAAAAGTTGGACAATTGGGACAACGTGCTGAAGTTTTTAAAACTATGAACATCATCAGCATACTTCTAATAAAAGCAACAAAATTCACAACT
>TBL_comb47_HYPODRAFT_10005572_pt1 | contig 13991 bp, 13 predicted proteins | sample TroBogypolimnion_40_FD_10682 | JGI IMG/M metagenome (IMG submission 10682)
TTCCCCGCCAGTACCGTCGTTCCATGGGGCGGGTCGCTCACCTGGGAGCCCTTGCCGCGCTCGAAGCGGTTGAGCACTGCGGAGCAACGCCGGCAATGATTTCAGCTCCGCGCACCGGCTGCATAATGAGTTCCACTATGGGCAGCGCCAGCGAACTCCATGCCACTTTTGATACAATCTTTACTGAAAAAAACATGAGTTCTGTTTCCGGCATGCAGTTTTTCAAATGCGCCTCCCATACCGTAGCAATGAACGTGGCGCAGATGCTTGGCATTCGCGGCAGTGTGCTCAGTCCCTCGGCAGCATGCGCTTCTTCGATGCAGGCCATCGGCCTGGGCTTCCAACTGATTCGGGGCGGCATACTCGACATGGCATTATGCGGCGGCGCCGAAGAAGTTAATTCCATGGTAGTCGGCTCCTTCGAATCTATCTTTGCGGCGGCGCCCGCCGCCCGTAACGATAACCCGGAGACCGCTTCGCGCCCGTTCGACGCCCAGCGCGACGGGCTTGTCTGCGGCGAAGGCGCCGGAGTGATCGTTCTGGAGTCGCTGGACAGCGCTCTGGCACGCAGCGCCGCCATCTTCGGCGAGGTTATCGGCTACAATACATCCGCCAGCGGCAGTCATATCAGCCAATCAGACTCAACCGCCATCCGCGATTGCATTAATGCCGCGCTGCGTGATGCCAATATTACTCCCAGGGAGATCGACTATATAAGCGCCCATGCGACCGGAACGGTTCAGGGAGACGCTTCCGAGGCCGATGCCCTGTGTCAGGTCTTTGGCGGCAAAACTCCGGTGAGCAGTCTCAAAGGGGGGCTGGGACATACAATGGGTGCGTCGGGGGCCATTGAATTGGCGGCTTGTTTGATGATGATGCGCGATGGCGTCATTTATCCCACGAAGAACCTGGAACAACCGGCGGAAGACTGTTCGGGCTTGAACCACATTCAACAGCAAACCTCAGCGGAAATAAACTGTTTCATCAAAAACTGTTTTGCCTTCGGCGGAATCAACGCAGTGCTTGTTTGCAGAAGATTTAACGCTTAGACCGAAGGTTGATTTTTCGGCTTTTGATAATATATTAAGCCCATTATATATAATGAGTTCTTGATGAGATAATAATGAGGTAGCAACTAAATGACTGACAGTGATATCAGAAGTAAGATTAAAGAAGTTTTCGTCAAAAATTTTGAACTGGACGAAGCCAAAATTCAGGATGATAAGCTGTTGTTTGATGATCTCGGACTGGACAGTCTGGATATTGTTGACCTGATTGTCGGGCTGCAGCGGGTGTTTAAAATTGATCTGCGCAAATACTCGGAAATCAAAAGCATCCGCACATTCGGCGATGTATGTAATGTAATTAATAAAATAATCAATGAACAAAAACCAGATGCCGTGAATAAAATAAGCGACGAACAAAAATAGAGGAAACGGCTGCAAATGGGTTCATCTCCGGGATTCCGATTACGTTTATTCAGTTTCCTCTTCTATGTGCGATTCGTATTTGCAACTGTAATATACTGTCTGTTTATCGGCATCCCGAAAATTATGGCAATGCCGTTTCTTTCTTCAGCCGCGCGGCGTAAAATATGGCGGAATCTGATAAGATTCTACGGCAAATTTGTAATCAGGGCATCCAGCTATCCGTTTATCAAGGTTGAATATTACGATCTGGCTCCGCATGAAAAGTCTGCCGGCGTTGTTGTCGCTAATCACCGTTCCGGCTCCGATGCGTTCATGTTCGGCATGTGGCCGGGCGACTTGGTCCAGATCGCGGGTGAATGGCCGTTTAAACTGCCGTTTTTCGGCTTGCTTGCCCAATGGGGCGGTTATTACAATATAAGCAAGATTGCGTTTGATGACTTTATGCGCCTTGCTTCGGATGATATCCTGAAGAACAAGGTCTCGGTGGTAGGATTTCCGGAAGGAACCAGGTCCGCCAACCGCGAGATGGGACAGTTCCACGGTGCTTTATTCAGGCTGGCGGCCAAGATTAACTGTCCGGTATATCCATTTTTAATTCTGGGAACGGAAATAGTGGTGAACCGCCAATTTGTGGTTAGTCCCGGCTCCATCAGGTTATATAAACTGTCGGCCGTGAGTCCGGAGCAATTTGCCGGCTGGACTCCGTTTCAACTGAAAGTTTACGTCAAAAACTACATGGCAGCAAAGATTGCTGAACTGGAAAAAGCGAGTAATGAATGAGACAGTTTAAATATGACCGTCAACGGGAATTTCTCAATCGCGCCGCGATTCGTGACGAGCAGGCGCAATTATTGGCGGTACACCTTGAGTATTGCCGCGCAAAATCCCCGTATTACGCGAAAATGTGTGCTGACTTTCCCGCGGCGACGACAGCAAACAGTTTTGATATTCTCTCCTCCATGCCATTTACTACGAAGGACGACCTGGCCGGAAACATCAATCGTTTTGTTGCCGCGCCGGAGTGTGATATTCGTGACATCGCTTTTTCTTCCGGAACCACTGGCGCTCCGCTTCCAATCGTCTACACCGAAAATGATCTGCAACGGCTGGCCTACAACGAGCAGAAGGCCTTCATCGCCTGCGGGATGACTCCTCATGACAAAATATTGCTGACCTGCACCATGGATCGCTGCTTTATTGCCGGTCTTGCCTATCGCGAGGGAGTGCGGGCCGTCGGGGCTTCCGTTATCCGCAATGGCTTGAACTCGCTTGAGAGCCATGCCGGAATTATCGCAACCCTGAAGCCGAGTATAATCATCGGCGTTCCGTCATTCCTGAAAAAACTGATTAAATTCCTGACTGCCGAAAACATCGACCCCGGCTGCGTCAAAAAGCTTATTTGCATCGGCGAACCGGTCCGGAGCAATGACTGTCAATTAAGCCTGCTGGGGAGCCTGCTGGAAAAACTATGGGGAGCCAGCGTCTATTCGACCTACGCGTCATCGGAGACAATTACGTCCTTCTGCGATTGCGAAGCCGGCTGCGGCGGGCATTTGCACCATGACCTCGCTATTCTTGAAATAATTGACGACAACGGCAACCAGTGCGGTCCCGGCGAGACGGGAGAAGTTGTTATTACTCCATTGCAGATGGAAGGAATGCCGTTGCTGCGCTTTAAGACCGGAGACATCAGCCAGTACTTCGATGAAAAATGTGCCTGCGGCCGCTCTACCCCGCGTCTCGGTCCCATCGCCGGGCGCAAACAGCAGATGATGAAGATCAACGGCACCACCGTCTATCCGGAAACGGTATTTTCCTGCCTTGAAACCCTGCCGGGAATTATTGATTACTACATTATTGCGCAATCATGCGATGGCCACTTGACACAGGCGGAAGTCACGGTTTCCATCAGCGGCGGCAGTGCGCTGACCGTGGAAACAATCAGCAGCCGGATTGCGGCAACCGCGCGAGTGCGCCTGCCCGTAGCCATCAAACCGTACGATCAAGTATGCCGGCAAATATTTCCTGGCGCGTCACGCAAACCAATACGCTTTTTCATCGTTGACGGCAAAGAGATCGCAACATGAGAACTCAGGAGATAATTGATTAATGGATGAAAATGTAAACAACCGCTGTAATTCCGAAGGTGCATTCACTTCATTTTCTCCGTCGTATTCACTGGAACAAATTCGACAGACGGCCGAAAGCAACCGATTGTTAAGCATAGAAATAGAGCCTACTTTAAGCTGCAATTACCACTGCCCGTACTGCTATGCAGGCAGAAATGACAACGTGCCGGACAGTGAACTTAGTTACCATGAAATTACCGGTGTCGTAAAACAGGCCAGGGCTCTCGGCGCTGAACGGGTAATCATCCTGGGCGGCGAACCATTGATCTACCCAAAGATTTTTGAGCTGATCGCTTACATCTCATCTCTCGGCATGTCCGTTGAACTGTTTTCCAACGGCTCATTGCTGACGGCTGAAACGGCCGGTAAACTTTTTAAGGCTAATGTTAGACTGGTACTCAAGCTCAACTCTTTCAAAGAAGAAGTACAGGCAATGCTCACCGGCGAAGCCGATGGTCTGAAAAAGGCCATGCAGGCGCTGGAAAATGCCACGGCTGCCGGTTATGCTCAAGGTAATGAGCTATTAGCGGTCAGTACCATTATCTGCCGTGCCAATCTAGGTGAAATGGAAGAGTTGTGGCGATACCTGCGCGACCGCCATATCATACCATATTTTGAGGTTATTACCCCGCAGGGAAAAGCGGTTGAAAACGCCTGGCTGCAACTGTCGTCCGAAGAGATTCGCGGCGTTTTCGAAAAGTTATCGGCGCTGGACCGCGAATACGGATATGACTGGGAACCGCGTCCTCCCCTGGTCGGCGACCGCTGCCTGCGTCACCAGTATTCCTGTCTGGTCACCAGCACCGGCAACGTTTTTCCTTGTGTCGGCATTGACGTATCAGTGGGTAACATCCGGGAAACGCCGCTGCGGGAGATAATCTGCGGCAGCGAAATCATTCAGGACCTTCGCAATCATCTGAACACCATCAAAGCGCCCTGCGGAGCGTGCAAACTGGCCAACGAGTGCTACGGGTGCCGCGGAACAGCTTATCAGATGACCGGCGACTGGCTCGCCTCCGATCCGCTATGCTGGCGAGGGGATAAACACCCCATTCAGACATTACCGATAGATGCCGCCGGGCTTATCCCGCATAAAGCTCCGATGCAGTTGATAGACTCTCTGGACGAAGTTGGAGAGAAAACCTTTACCTCTTCAGTTAAAATAACGCCGGACAACCAGTTTCTCTCTCCCGATGGAGAAATGATTGAATCAGCCTATATTGAGATGATCGCCCAGACCATGGCGGCCGGCAATAATTTTCGCGAACAGTCAAAATCCGGGGGAATGCTTGCCGGAGTTAAAGACTTTCTGGTGCACGGCTCATGCCGGGCCGGGGATAAATTGAAAATCACCTGCACCAGGAAAATCAAATTTGATAACTGGAGTATTATTTACGGCGAGGTACGCCGCGAAAACAAACTCATCGCCGAAGGCGAGCTGAAAATATGGATGACTTCATGAAATACATATATACAATCATCATCGCCGCAGTCTCCTTGTGCAGTATTGTGCTCAATGCCGAAACCGATGCCAAGACCGTCGATGACGCTTTCACCCAGATCAATCAATCAACGCGGGAGATGTCAACCTTCAGCGCAAAATTCAAGCAGATTAAAAAGTTCCGCATCCTTACCTCGCATATGGTGCTGGAGGGCTCGCTCTACATCAACCGCACCCCGTTTAAACTGGCCTGGCATATCGAGAAGCCGATCGGCTATACGGCAATCATCAGCGAAGACCGGCTGCTGCAATGGGATAAAGAAACAGACCGTACGAAAGAATATAAATTCAGCGATAATCCGATACTGGGGATGATCGCAAAAATATACCACGATATTCTACTTGGAGATTTTGCCAGAATCACTCAGGATTGCGATGTCTCCGTTGATAAACCGGCGTATACCGTCAATGTCACGCCGCAGGCAAAAAGCGCCATGAGCAAAGCCGTTTCTAAAATCGTTTTTATCTTCAACAAGGATTTCCGCAACCTCATATCCGTCTCTATTGACGAATCCGGAGGCAACAGTACAACTATTGATTTCAACGATATAAAAGTTAACGGGACCATTCCGGAAAAAGCATGGAAGACTGGAAATGATTCTTGATTTGAGACGTTACCGCAAGGTTATTATCGTTATCCTTTTTGCCATTGTCGGCATCTGCCTGTTACTGCTTTCCGGTAAAAAATACAGCAGCGACATCACGGACATGCTGCCCGATGGATCGGTCGCCGCCAAAATGTTGAAATACCTTCACGAAGAAAACGTCGCCGGCAGAATAACCGTTGAACTGCGCTTGAAAGACAACTGCAACAACCTGAAACTGCTCCCGCAAACCGTGACGCAGCTTGAAATGACGCTTAAACACCCCGAGATCATCTCCATTTTTACCGGCTTTGCCATGCCCGATGCGGAAACCCTGGCCGAGGCATACACCGCGCTGCCGCAACTAATCGGCAAAGAGGATATGGACAGAGTCGCTGAAATGACCGGTATGGATGAAATCGACCGGACCATGCGCGGAAATTATATCCGGCTGGCGGCTCCGGGCGGCGAGGAATTATGCCGTTTCGTTGAGAAAGACCCTCTCGGACTCAACCGCATTGTCCTGAAAAAGCTCGGACTTTTCTCCGATATCGTCACCTACCGGACGGCTCCGGGCTCCACCATGCTGATCGGGCCGGATCAGCGGCGGGCATTGTTGGTAATTGAAACCGCCATTCCTGTATCCGATGGCCATCGGGCGGCCGTTTTTCTCGCTTTTCTGGACGGCGCGCTTAAAAAGCTGCCTGACCAGGTTACCGCATCCGTGCTCTGCGGACACAAGCATACCATCGGCAACGAAAAAGTCATTGCCGGCGATATTCCCAAAGTGTCAATCGCCTCATTGATCATCTTCGTCCTCCTTTTTGCGGTAATCTACCGTAAAAGGGCGCAATCATTCCTGATTGTCCTGATGCCGATGGTCGCGGTGCTGATCACGGTGGCAGTCATGGGGCTGGCGATTGACCGGATATCGGCCTTTGTCATCGGCTTCGGCGGCGTAATGGCCGGCATTTCCGTGGACTACGGCATCTGTGTCTATGAATTATGCGGCAAAACCTCCGGCAACAGAATATATGAGGTCAGCAAGATTGTCCGGCCGCTTTTTGCAGGAGCCCTGACGACAATAGGCATTTTTGTCGCCTTTCTTTTTTCCGGTACCGGCGCGTATACCCAGCTTGCAGTCTTCGCGATTCTCAGTGTTTCGCTCTCTCTGGCAATGGCCATATACATTTTGCCCAATCTGCTGCCTGACAACGTGAAAAGCTCGATTATTCAGTTAAGCACCCCTGTCTTCAAATACCGCAGTTCAATCTTCATTGTCACTGCCTGGGGCATTGTCATCGCCGCATCAACAGTGTTTGCAATCTCATTCTCTTTCTTTGACAGCAGCGTCACCTCCCTCGACGGCGCGGGCAAAGACGTCATTAACGCCGAAGCGGAATTCAATGCCTACTGGAGCAAACGCGAAATGCCGGCAATCCTGGCGATAAAAGGCCAAGATCGTGAGCAGGTGCTGCAAACTGGGGAATCGCTGGCCGCAATGGCCGGGGAATCCGGCATTAAAGGCTTTGTCTCTCCAGTCATGCTCACTCCGAGCGCCAGAACCGCACAACACAATCAAAGCGTCTGGCATGAATTCTGGACCGTGGATAAAATCAATAAGACGCAGACCCAAATCGTCTCATCCGGCTGCAAAAGCGGTTTCCGTGAAGATGCGTTCAGCGCGTTCAACGCGTGGCTGGCTGCCAGCCGCGACAACAGCAGCAGCAAATGCCCGCTGCTTGCCGCCATTCAGGATAAACTGCTGAAGCGCAACGGGGAGGAATGGACGCTCACGTCGTTCATGATTGATTCCCCGGAAAATTACAAGTTAATCGAGAAGGTCCAGAAACAGCTCCCCGGCCTTCGTGTGATTTCTCCGCGCGTGTTGCGCTTTTCAATCGGGGAGGAAGAGCTTAACCGCCTGCTTGGAATCGGCATTGCCAGTTTTATCATTGTACTGCTGCTGAGTATTTTCGCCACTGGCGGCTTTACAACCGGAGTCGCGGCGCTGCTGCCGGTAGTGGCGGCAGTGACAGTCATTTGCGGGTTCTCCGCCGCCTTCAAACTCCCGCTGACCATCCCGTCCTGCGTTGCCATGATTATTATTATCGGACTCTCCAGTGACTATGGCATATTTATGGTTTTCCGCTGTTTTAAATCGCTTCAAAACGACATCATGACGGCAGTAACTCTGTGCGCCATGGCCACTGCCGCGGGCGCTTTAACCCTGCTGTTCGCCTCGCATCCGGTAATGTTTAAACTCGGGATTACTTTATTTGCCGGGATTGTCATATCATATGTGGCGGCAGTGACGCTGATTCCCGCGCTGGCGGTACTCTGCAAAGGCAGAAATAAAATCGGGATTCAGTTGCTGATGGTTCTTATTGCCCTGGCTGGCGGCGGCGGATGTTCGCTGTACAATGCGCTGCCGGAGCCCGGCCCGTTGCTCAGTTCTCCGGTTCCGCAGGTATATAATCCGCCGGACAAACAGTGGAGTACGATTTCCTCGCTGACTTTCTCTGTATCCGGTTATCAGCAGGACAGCCTGCTGTGCGCGGCGGAGTTCGACGCGGTCAGCCGCGGCGGCTCAATTGTCTGCATGCAGCCGGCCGGTATCAAATTACTTGAGACTTCATTCTGCGGGGATAAAATCACACACCGGTTTGTCATTCCTGAGCTGGAAAAACGCGGGCTCAAGGTTGAGGACGTGGTCCGGGACCTCCAGCGCATCAGTTTCGACACTAGGGTGACGAACATCCCGGAAATCGTTTATGAATTCGATAAAAATACCGGAATGCTCAGGACAAAGAAATGTATTAAGAATGACCGCTGTATCTGGAAAATATCATACCGGCAGTATAAGTTAATCGGCGGTTATTCAGTTCCTTTTGAGATAAGGCTGGACTGCAGCGAACCGGAATATTCACTGCTGATAAGGATCAAGGAATTTTCAGAAATGTCATCAAAGCGTGTGCAATAAAATGTCGTATAGTGAATTAATCAGTGAAGGCGTCAAGTCCTGTTTGCAAAACGAACAGGGCGATATTGTCGCGACCTTCAATTTCCCCCACGGGAGCGGAATATTCGACGGACATTTTCCCGGCAATCCAATCCTTCCCGGCATATGTCAGCTTGAAGCGGTAAAATATATGCTCGAACGAACGCTTGGCTGGAAATGCCGCTTGCGGCAGGCATCCGGCATCAAATTTTTCCAGCCGATCCTCCCTGATCAGGAATTTATCCTGGTTATCAGTTACGCAAACAATGGCGACAACCTGCTTGACGTCAGATGTAAAGGAACAACCGGCGAAAACAACGCCAGAAGCACAGATATAAAAGCAAGGTATGAGATAGAATGACGCGACGTAAAAAAAATGATTACTTTAATGTGCCTGACAACGCGCCGGAACTTATCAGCGCATCCATAACCAGGCGTTGCCAGTTCAGTGAAGTTGACGCGCTGGCGATTGTGTGGCATGGCCGCTATGTCTCATTTTTTGAAGAGGCGGCAACCGAACTCGGACACAAATGCGGCTTGACCTATGAAGCCATGCGTGAAGCCGGCGTCACTGCTCCTGTTGCCCAGTTGCATATTGATTATTACCGGCCGCTTCATCTCAACGAGCGCTTTACGGTCCAGGCCTCGGTTGTCTGGTGCGAAGGCGCCAAACTTAACACTCAATTCACAATTACCGGCGGGGACGGCTCCTGTGCCTGCACCGGGTATACGGTGCAGATGTTCGTCGAAACTGAAACGGGCGAGGTCTGTATTTTTCCGCCGCCGCTGCTGGCGGCATTCCATGATAAATGGCTGGCCGGCGCATTCAATGACTAAACCAACCCCAAACGTTAAAGCGGTAATTACCCTGGCGGAAGTTGTAAGCGCCTACGGCGATGGTTGCGCCGCACTCTTCGACGGACTTTACTCGTCCGTCTCCGCGGTCGCCTTCCAAGCCGGCAACCCGTCGCCGCTATACCAGACATATCCTGTCGGAACTATTCCCGGAATAGAAGACAAAGATGTCAGGCTGTTCAACATCCTGCGGCGGCTTGCAACCATCATCGGTAAACTGCCAGACGGCGCACCGCTTTACCTGGCAGTCACCATCGGCGCAATAGACTTGCTGGAGCGGCAAATCCACTGTGGATCAACAGACTATCAACCTCATCTGAAGTCGCTGACAAAGATAGTTAAACAACTGTTTGGAGAACGCCGGATTATCATTATTTCAGGTGCGTGCGCGGCATCAACCTGCGCCATCGCCAAGGCCGCCGCCGATATTGACGCCGGACGAACTGATCGCGCAATTGTCCTGTCCTGTGATGCCTTGAGCGAATTTATCTTTTCCGGCTTTGCGTCGCTTGGAGCGCTGGATCAACAACGGGCGCGTCCTTTCGACAGGGATCGGGTCGGGCTGAATTTGGGAGAAGCCGCAGCCATAATGGTTTTACAATCTCCGCGCCTTCCCGGCGGCGATAAAGTTATTGGCCGTATTGCCGGATGGTCTTTGTCTTCCGATGCAACCCATGCTACCTCTCCCGATCAGGAAGGCAACGGACTGACTCGTGCCATCCGTTCCGCAATTGCGGCGGCGGAAGCTGCACCGTCAGATATTTCATTTATCGCCGCCCACGGTACGGGAACTCAATATAACGATACTATGGAACTTGCGGCATATCATCAAGTTTTCGAGCAGCCGCTGCCGGTCTTCTCAGTCAAGTGGGGTACCGGACACACTATTGCCGCCGCCGGCATGGTACAACTGATAGTCGCCTGTCAGGCGAAAAAAATCGGAAAGGTTCCGCCTAACGCACTGACCCTCACTCCTGAAAACAATGCAACAGGCTGGGTTTCGTCTTCCGAAACCGCAGTTCGCGATGGTTGTATTCTATCCGTCAACTCCGGCTTCGGCGGCATCAACGCCGCACTGGTATTATCCTGATTTATCCTAAAGCGGATAAATATTGGAAATATCCGCTTTCAAATTTTTCACCCATGTATTATAATGAGAATTGATGGTATGCGCCGCCGGATCATATTTGAGGCCGGAACTGTCCTTGTATGTTATGGAAAAATGTTCAGTGGTATATTTTATATCCATAACTGCTCTGACATCGCGTTTAGCGTAAAATGCTTCAATATGTCCTGGCGTAATAACTTTCATTTCGACCTTTCTTCGTTTGCCGGCTTCAATTATTTTTTGGGTAACCTGATTCAGGTCGGCATTTTTTGAGGCGGCGAAAAATGGTTCATCTTTAACTTCAACGACAGGCGCTGAAGACCGGCAGCCGCCGACAGCAATCAGTACGAACATTAAAGCGAACAGAACATAACGTTGTTTCCGGATCATTTGCTTAAACATAGTTGTCTCCTTATTATTTGCTGAAGTTGAATAATATCATGAAGGGCATTGATGATTTTTCGTTGATATTGATCAGGCCAAGTTGAAAGCTGCTTCTTTCAGCAACATTAACCAGGCCAATCTGAGGACCCATGCTTCTCGTTACCACATTGACAATACCTGCCTGAAAACCCTTGATCTGTTCCACAATATTAACCAGGCTAACCTGGCCGCCATTAACATTATTGCTTAAATTTGCGCCGCCGACCTGCCACCCTTTAGAAATTTCAGCTTTGTTGAAAAGTGAAACCTGAGCGCCGTCAAACTGTCCTTTGTTAATGCATGTGCCTACGGAGGCCTGCAAACCGTGACTGCTAGTGGAAGTATTGCAGAAGCCAATGCTGAGCTGCGCACCGTTAAAACCTTTGCAGTCAGAGCCGAAAAGCGATAAATCCAGTCCGCTTACATGAGATGTGCCGGAAAACGGAAAACCAAATCTGAACCCGGTAACCCTGACTCTGCCCGTATTGCCTGGAACGTCAAACCAGAAACCGATTTGAACAGGGGCGTGCTCATCTACATTAGAAGTCTTTTCCTGATTTTCAGCCGGCTCCGGAGATGCCGGTGAAGTTTGAGCAGAAGTTTGAAATGCAAAGCAGCCAATAGCCAGCAGATACGCTAACGTTATTTTCTTTAACATAAATTTCTCCTTTTTTGTAACGATCTTTATATAAAACGCTTAAGATAAATAAAATATAAACATGGACATAATATAAATCAAGACGATTTTTACTTTTATTGCTTGTCAATTATGACGTGCTGTTCCCTGAGCCGCCTTTGCAGTAACGGAATATCGAGCTCGGCGAATGCAGTTTTGTTCTCTTGTTTCAGCGCGGCGGCGGCGGTGCCGGCGGCTTCACCGGTTACCGCGCAAGTCGGAATCGCGCGAGTGATGTCCCATGCGGTGGAACCTGCAGAGATACAGCGGCCGACCGTAATCAGATTCCCCGTCCGAACCGCCGTCAACGCCCGCAACGGAATATAAAAAACGGGACCGTTCTTGCGCCAATCGCCGGTCATACCCACGGCATCTTCGAAGTAACGCTTGTCGTCCGTCTCCTCCAGTTCGACTGCGCCTTTGAGGCGGCGCGTCATGCGGAACGTCGGAATTGAAGGCATGAACAGCGGGCGGACCGCTGAGTTTTTCTGTTTCAGCGCAATCAATCTCTGCTTGAACAGTTTTCTGGTCTCAAGCACGAATCCGGTGACATTGTCAGCATCATCACCGGCAAATCCCCGTCCGGAATCCGGCGGAAGTCTGCCATGCGCGTCATACCATTTTGTAAACGCCTCAAGTTGAACAGTTGCGCCATCGAAATAATAGAACCAGCCGGCGCAGACATTGGAGTTCCATGATACCGTTTCTTCGCCCGCGCGAAAACAGACATCCGCATCGCCAGAGGCATCTACTACCGAACCGCAGGCAATCGCACTGCGTCCGTTCTTGTTCTCGACGATCACGGCTTTGATCAAACCGGATTCTTTGACTACATCACAAAAACGCGTGTCGTAATAAAGCTTGACATGGTTGCCGGCGAGAAACTCTTCCAGTTCCAACATAAATGACATGGGGTTAAAATCAACCTGATATCGTTTTTTCGTGCGCGCTTCAATGTCGCCGCCGGGCAGCCAGCAGTCTGGAATCTTGTCGTAACCGTCGCGGATGGATAGTTTCAACAACTCTTCGCTCAAGCCTTTTATGACCTGATTGCCCCGCCCGTCACAGAGCGGCAGATAAATAATCACGTTTCCCAGGGTGGCAAGCCCGCCGAGCCCGAATTCTTTTTCAATCAGGCAGGTGCTGGCTCCATTACGCGTCGCGGCGACGGCGGCGGCGACTCCGGCGATCCCTCCGCCAATGACCACAACGTCATATTCGGCGGATACTGGAATGTTTTTCGCACTTTCAACAATATTTTCCATGATTGTCAATTCCGTCAGTTATCAGCTATTTGCCGCTTAATTTGTCTTGATGTCTTCGTTCAATGAGCCCTGGCGATAACCTTCCAGGTCAAGCAGGACGCCTTTGAAGCCGCAGTTTTTAATGCCCTGGACTATTTCAGCGCGCATCGCGGCAACATCCGTAATGTCATTGACGGATGTTTCTATTTTGGCGCGCCCGTTGAGATAGCGGATCCGGCTGCCGCGGAAGCCGAGACTGAAGAGAAAGCTTTCGGCGGAATCAATCATTCTCAGGATGTCGGCGTCAAGTTCCGTATGATAGGGGATGCGCGACGCCAGGCAGGCGGCAGCGGGGTTGTTCCAGTTCGGCAGATTATATTCTTCCGCGAGGGCGCGAATCGCTTTTTTGCCCATTCCGGCCTCGACAAACGGATGGCGGATGCCCAGTTCGTCGGAGGCTTTCATGCCGGGGCGGTAATCGTTGAAATCGTCTGTGTTGGTGCCGTCGGCGACGGCGGAGATGCCGCGAAGCGCGGCTTCCTTGATTACGATACCCATCACATGTTTTTTGCAATGATAGCAGCGCTGTTCGTCATTTTTACGGATTTGTTCGTTTTCGAGCGGATTCAGATGTACTTTCAGCAGATTATAGCCTTCACGCCCGGCCCATTCTTCCGCGAAAGAGCGTTCCGCATCGGGCAGCAGCGGCGAGTCAATATGAACCAGCAATACATTATCCCTGCCCAATACTTTATTGGCTGCCGCCGCGAGCAGGGTGCTGTCTGTGCCTCCGGAATATGCGATCGCCAGCCTGCCGCAGTTTTTTAATATTTCGATAAGTTTGGCTTCATAGTCCACGGAGTTCATTTTCCCCTCTGGAGTTGTTTCAGATATTCCTGTTCCAGAACATCGGCCATATAATGCCAGTCAAATTTTTGAGCGACGAACTGCTTGCCGTTGCGTCCCATCTGCTCCGCCAGGGCGGGATCGCCGAGGATTTTCAGAACTCCTTCGACCACGCTGTCAATGTTTTCCGGTTT
>TBL_comb47_HYPODRAFT_10005573_pt1 | contig 13991 bp, 15 predicted proteins | sample TroBogypolimnion_40_FD_10682 | JGI IMG/M metagenome (IMG submission 10682)
GACGGTTGATTGCGCGGAGTTCTTCCAGCAGGGCGGTTTTGCCGGATTTTTCCAGGCGCTGCTCCAGCCCGAATTCCGGATTGAAGTGGTCCTGGATCGCCATTTTGCCGCCGCTGATAATAATCAGGATTTCAGTCAGTCCGGCGGCGACGGCTTCCTCCACGACATACTGGATCACCGGTTTGTCGATCAACGGAATCATTTCCTTGGGAACTGCTTTGGTAAAAGGCAGAAAGCGCGTGCCGAAACCGGCCGCGGGAATCACTGCTTTTCTCATATCATCTCCTGAATATATTTGCCGTCTTAAAACGGATTTGACGGACATAAACGGACATAACGGACACGACGTCAACTGAATTTACGTTTTCCGTTTTGTTTTCTACACTTTAGAACTGTTTTCAGACGGCCAGGTCGCCGGAAGTGACGATCTCCGGCTTGATGACCTCAATCCCGAAATCTTTGAGTTTTTCCCTCAATTTTGAGAACATTACTTCGTCTTCATAGGTGCCGATGATCGCGCCGCCGGAACCGGTGAATTTGGCCGAAGCGCCGACCGAACGGGCCAGTTCGACCATGTGCTTGTTCTTTTTGCTGACGGAAGAGCATACTTCGCAGCGGAGGTCAAAATTCCGGTTAAGCAACGCCGGAAGCCGGAGGAAATCGCGATTATCCATCGCTTCCTTGACTTTTACGGTCAATTCTGCCCATTCCTGCATTGCCGCCAGGACTTTCGGATTCCCGCTTTCATAGTCTTCCCGCAAATGGCCGTGCAGGATTTCAGAGCCTTCCGCCAGGTCGGTTCTGAATGCGATATAGATTTTCAGTTCAGGCGGTATCTCAATCGGCTGATAATTACCGTAACCGTGGTCTTCCATGAATTTTTTATTAAAATCCATGAATACCGGCGTATTGTAGGATTGCGCCACGCGGTCCTGGAGTCCGGCGTCAATGCCGAGTTCCTCTTTTTCCACCGCCAGGATCAGGTTGGCCAGGAGCGGTTTGGGAATCCTGACATCGTAAAAACGTTTCAACGCACGGGTACAGGCTGTAATGATCGCGGAGGACCCGGCCAGCCCGAGACGGTTGGGAATACTGGTCTGGTAACGCACGGTAAAATTCCGGTCGTTCAGTTCAATCGAGTTCTTCTGGCAGTAGTCGTAAAATTTTCTGATCGTTGCTTTGAGCAGCCGCATTCCGCCGTAGTAACCGTAGAGATCAACGTCTTCCGCCAGGTGCTGAATGCTGTTAAATCTGGAATGGTCCCGCACCGCCGGCAGCAAATCCAGTTCCGGACTCTCGTAAAGCATGACTTCCGCGCAGTAGTTGCTGAACACAAAAGCGATAGTTTTACCGTAATAGCCGTCGGACGGATTCCCGATCAATGCCGCCCTCGGATATGCCCTGGTTTTTATAATCATTTCAAACTCTATATTAAAAGGCCGTTAAATTTCTGTAATACAAGCTCTAACGATAGCATTTTGAATGCGTATTTCAACTATTCCGGAGTAAAAAGGGATTTTTTTGCCGTTACCGGAGAACAGTCTCGTCCAAAGACTCTTTTCGGATTCTGATGTCGCCGCTGTATAATTTAAGCGTTTTGCCTCCGGTTTCAAAAAATATTTCTCCGGATTCGCCGATATCGACAATCCGCCCTTGAAGTATTTTCTGTCCGTCGTCAACAATTTCAACCTGCTTGCCGATCAGCAGATTTTCCTGCTTCCACAGATTAAACAACTGCGTTGGCGCTTTGGAATAATCCGCATAATATCCGCGGAGCGTTTCCGCCAATGCCGTCACGGCTGACGGCAGATCAAATTTTCTGCCGGTTTCAACCGACAGCGAAGTTGCGGGCTGGTCAATTGCGTCAAGCGTTGACTGAGGCATATTAATATTGATCCCGATACCGGCAATGATGCCTGAAGGTAGCCTGCTCTCGCACAAAATCCCGGCAATTTTTTTAAATCCGCAATAGATATCATTCGGCCATTTTATCCAGAATTTGACGCCGGGGGCGGCATCCCGCAACATCTTCAATGCCCCCAGAGAAGCGATGATTGAAGCATTGCAGACCGGCGGCGCAATGTTTTTCATTACAAACGTGGCGTAAATATTTTCCCGCGGCGGGGAAACCCAGGTTCTGTCCTGCCGCCCTTTGCCGGCGGTCTGGAATTCGGCGGCAACCAGAGTTCCGTCAGCCAGCGCGTCAAAATTCTTCATGGCATAACGATTGGTTGAATCGACTTCGGACAGCCGGATTATTTCAGGCTTTGCTTGCATAATGCCTCAAAATAATAACGGAAGACCGGTTAAAGTCTTCCGTCAAATCATTGTTTTAACAATAATATTACTGTTCCTGCGAACGGTGTTTCGAATTCATGTGGAGACATTTCTTCGGACACACTTCGACGCAGTATGAACATACGATACAACGATACGGGTCCAGCGTCCAGGTTTTGTCCGGTTTTCTGGTGACCGCTATCGCGTTAGCCGGGCAGCGTTTGGCGCAAATTCCGCAGTAAATGCAGATATCGGGATCGATTTCAAGCTTGCCGCGGGCGCCGTCGAACGGCGTTCTTACTTCGTACGGATACAGCCTGGTGGCGTATTTGCTTCTAAGATTTTTGAAAACATTGCCAATTATCGTAAACATAGTTTATCTCTCCGTACAACTGATACATGGGTCAATTGAAATCACGATTACCCCGACGTCGGCAAGTTCGCAACCGGCCAGCATTGCCAGCACCGGCGGAATATTTGCGAAAGTGGGAGTACGAACTCTTAAGCGTTCCAGCATGTCGGTTCCATTGCCTTTGAGATAATAAAGAACTTCGCCGCGGGGCTGTTCCGCACGGGAAATCACTTCACCGTCAGGTTTGGTCTTGAACGGAACATTAATCGGGCCGTCCGGAATCTTGCCGATGGCCTGCCGGACAAGATTCAAGGACTGATATAATTCCCTGACGCGGACTTTAGTTCTCGCATAGCAATCGCCGTCAGTCTCAACCATCGGTTCAACGTCGAGGTCGCCGTAAGCGGCATAACCTTGAGTTCTCAGGTCCATGGCAATACCGCTGGCACGGGCAGTCGGTCCGACCGCGCCTCTTTCGTATGCGACCTGTTTGTCAAGGACGCCGACGCCGCACATCCGCTGTTTGACGCTGTAATCATTGAGCAGCACCGGCATATGTTCGTCAAGCTCTTTTTCCACGGTCACCAGGGTTTTCAGAACGGATTTCAGCAGTTCTTCGCTGACGTCTTTTCTTACGCCGCCGATGCAGCAGGTGCCGAGCATTACCCGCGCTCCGGTGGTAGCTTCCATCGCATCCATAATATGCTCGCGGGTCCTCCAGAGCTGCATGAAAAGGTTTTCGAAGCCGAACGCGTCAGCCAGCAGGCCGGTGGCCAGCAGATGGCTGTGCATTCTGTGCAGTTCGCTCCAGATCACGCGGAGATATTGAGCGCGGGGCGGGGGAGTCAGCCCCATCATGTTTTCAATGCCCATGCTGTAGGTCAGCGAATGGATGAAACTGCAGATACCGCAAATGCGTTCGATCAGATAAGTATCCTGTAAAAAGTCTTTCTGCTCCGCCAGCTTTTCAAGGCCGCGGTGAACGTAACCGACCACCGGGATTGCCGAAACAACCCGTTCTTCATCAAGCACCAGACGCAACTGGATCGGTTCCGGGAGTACCGGATGCTGCGGACCGAACGGAATAATTGTATTCTTTGCCATTTTACTTCACCTCCGCGGCTTCCGCCGGTTTTCCTGCTTCGACCATCATCACGCCGGGAACCCGGCACAGCGGCCTTTCGGGAGCGGTTTCAGTCAACAGGAATCTGCCTTCATAATCAAGGACGAGACCCGTGACCTTAACTCCGAAAAGATCCTGAATTTCATTTTCCACCACCAGCGCGGCGAAAATCAGCCCGGAAATGCTCGGCAGTGATTCGCCTTTTTTCAAGCTGAGCCTGAAGTTGCTCAATTCGTAATTTTTGTCAAAGTGGTACAAAATGTCGAAATGTTCTCCGCAGTCAACGCAAGTCATCGTGACGAAGCGAAACCCGAGAGGCATCTTGGACGCAACCTTGTCCAGCAGATTGTCAACAGTAATATTTTCTACATTGTTAATCATAATCAGACCGTTTTCTCTTCTTTTATTGCCGTTTTTTCCGTAGATTGCTCTTCAGAAGGCTTAAATTTACAAAGCGGTTTGGGCGCGGTCGGGAAAATTTCCCCTTTGCGCTTTCTTTCCAGAATTCCCACAGCTTTGACAATTCCATCAATCATCGCTTCCGGTCTCGGCGGACATCCCGGCACAAAAACGTCAACCGGAATGACCAGATCCACGTTGCCGAGAATATTATAACATCCGGCGAAAACGCCGCCGCTTGAAGTGCAGACCCCCATCGCGACCACGACCTTCGGATCGGGAATCTGATTGTAAACATTCTGCAACACGCGGGCATTGCGGTTGTTGACCGAACCGGTCACCACCAGCACGTCCGCATGTTTCGGATTGCCGATATGCAGAATACCGAACCTTTCAACGTCATAATGCGGGGTGAGGCATGCGAGAAACTCAATGTCGCAGCCGTTGCAGCTATTGCAGTTGAAGTGTACGACCCATGGCGATTTTGAAACTGCGTTGAACATATTATTTACTCCACAGCCAGATTATGTTTGCGATTGATAAAAACAGCGGAATGGACCACATATATTTCAGCATCCATGTCGTCGTTAAACGGGAAAAAGTATTGTCCAGGATGAGGATTGCCAGAAACGCCAGGGTCTCAAGCCCGAACCCGATATAGAGATTGGTCTGCCAGAACATCATAATGATGAAGAACAGAATCGCCGTTTCATAAAAATGCGCGATTTCTATAATTCCCAGATAAGGCCCGGCATATTCAATGGTAATCCCTTTAACGATTTCCTGATGCGCATGGTGCGAGGTGGAAACGTCAAACGGAGACTTGTTCAGCTTGATGGCGACGGCACAGAGAAACGACAGGAACAACAGCGGCATTGACCACAGCATCGGTTTGCTCATGCTCATTACGCTGCCCGCCAGGAAGCTGTCCGTCTGCAGGTAGATTGCGACGATAATCAAAATCAGGATCGGCTCATACGCCAGCATCTGCATGATTTTGCGCAAACTGCCGATACGGCTGTAGGGCGACCGCACGCTCATCCCGCCGAGCACCAGACAGATGGTTGAAAACGCATGGGCGAAAAGAATCATCAGCAAATCCTGGCCCATCGCCAGAAACACCACTACCAGCATCATGAATACCAGATGCAGGAAGGCGTAGAGTATCTGAAGTTTGTGCAGTGCTACCGGCTGTTTGGAAAACAGCTTGATGATGTCGTAAAACGGCTGGATTACCGGCGGCCCTTTGCGTCCCTGCATCCGGGCGGTGACTTTCCGGTCAAGACCGGCAATCAGCGCCCCGATGAACGGCGCGGCAACTAACGACACTGCAATAATGATCCATTGAGTAATGTTTATTTTTTCGATCATAACAAATGCGCTTCCCCTAGTAATATGATAATAATAACCCATGCGATAAGATTAAGCCAGATTGTGACTTTCTTCTCACTAATAAAGTTCTTAAGATAAGTGGTTGAAGACCATGAATTTTCGATTTTATCGCCCATGCTTCTGAACGCGTAGCTTCTGATCCCTTCCGAATTATGGAAGGCGGAAGTGGTATAAACGGTGCTCTCCGCGTTTTCGCCGCAGAGAAACGGCAGCCGGACGTCGGTTTCCTTGAATCTCCTCCAGACCAGCAGCCAGTATGCCAGGAACGCAATACCGACGGCCACGAACAAAGTCACCGCGGCAAAATTACCGGCGGCGTTAAAGACACTCCACAGTTCTTCGGAAATATCAGTTCTGCCGGCAAAAACCTCTTTCGTTATCGGAGCAAGGAACTCTTTGAAAATCCACATGGAGCCGAGCCCCGTGAGCAGCACTCCCAGCGCCAGGGTTATCAGCGAGAATCCCATTGCCGGGTCAATGCTTTCCTTATTGAATTTAGGATGATAAGAGGAAGTCTGAATACGGCCGATCCATTTTGACCAGAAGAACACCGTAAGCGCGCTGCCGAGAATAATAAAGACCAGAATCAACGGCGAACGAATGGTGGATTCAATCGCCATCCACTTGCTCAGCAGCATACCGAAAGGCGGCAGCAGCATGGACATCATGCCGATCAGGGCAACGCTGGTTGTAACGGGCATCCGGTACAGAATGCCGCCCATATCTTCAATATCACGGCTGCCGATTTTCTGTTCAATTCTGCCGACGCACAGGAACAGCAGGCCCTTGGAGATGGCATGGAAGCAGATGATTGCCAGCGCCGCGGCATAAGCCAGCGGCGTGCCGATTCCGGCGCAGGCGACTACCAGGCCGAGATTGGAGATAGTTGAATATGCCAGCACCCGTTTGGCGTTGCTCTGGGTGACGGCCAGCAGTGCGGCGCCCGCAAAGGTCAGCGCCCCGATAATCGTTATTACCATCATTACTTTGGGCGAATCATGGAATCCGGGAGTTACGCGCAATACCAGATAGGAACCGGCTTTCACCATCGTCGCCGAATGCAGCAGCGCGGAGACCGGGGTCGGAGCGATCATTGCGCCGAGCAGCCAGCTCTGGAACGGCAGCAGGGCGGATTTGGTAAACGCCGCCACGCAAAGCAGTACCATCGGAATTACGGCTTTGGCGGCCAGCAGTCCCTCAAATGATTCAGTTTTATTTTCCACTGTCAGCCAGAGCACTCCGGCAACCATGGCAAGTCCGCCGAAGGTATTGATCAGCAGCGCGCGTTCCGCGTTTTTCCTGGATTCGCCGCCGTCCTGGCCGATCAGCATATAAGAACATAAAGTGGTGGCTTCCCAGAAAAAGGAGAACCATTTCAGGTTATTGGCCATTACCAGGCCGTTCATGAATCCCAGGAACGCGATAAAGAAGAAGAAGAACTGTCCGAGCGACGCAGCCGTCGGCGGGGCGTGTTCCTGATGGCTTTTCATATAACCGATCGCATAAATGGCAATGATCGGACCGACTATCGAGGTAATTAAGATCAGGATTTTGGTAAGCGGATCAGTGGCGAAGTCGTAAGAATGGGTAACTGTGTGACCGGTCTGGGCAAGAATTATTTCAGCAACAATCATTCCCAGTTGCGCCAGGCTCATCAGCAGAATCAGCCAGTTTTTGATCGTCATCGCTATATACAATATTATACCGACGATGGCGACTTCCAGAATCGTGGCAATCATTTCAGATCCCGGAAGTTCAAATGTGTTATTCGGTTTGATGGTAATCATGATTCCGGCGGCGGCGACAATTACCGAGCATAAGATAATACTCATGCTTCTAAGTTTATCCGGCGATAAATAGGCCACGACTCCGAAAACGACAGGCGCAATAATCAAGACTGCAAGCAGAAGGTTAAAACTCGTTATTTCCATGTTTTTATATCCCCAAAAGTAAAAAATATAGACCCTGAGACGGGCTTTTACAAGCAACCGATTTCGATAATTTATTGAAAAAAGTCACGTGCACTAACCGCATTTAAAATACCATACTATAATAGTGTTTTCAAGTAAGAAATCCACGAATTTACGCCTTTTTCCGAACGGCTGCTTAATTCGAAAAGCAAAACTTCCGGATTGACCCCCCGAATGTACCGGCGGCATTTTTCAATGTCCCAGTCCAGATAAGGGCAAAGATCAATCTTCGTAATAATTACCGCACTGGCGGTATTGAACAGCGACGGATACTTGAGCGGCTTGTCTTCGCCTTCCGGCGTGGACAGCAGCGCAATTTTGAAATCTTCGCCTAAATCAAAGGCCGCCGGACAAACCAGGTTGCCGACATTTTCAATAAACAACAGCTTCGTGTCCGGCTGTAAAGTTTTTTCCAGCGCCAGCGCCACCTGTCCGGCGTTTAGATGGCAGGAATCGTCGGTCTCGATCTGAGTTACCGGCGCACCCCGGCCGCGCAGCCGTTTCGCATCTTCGTCGCTCCGCTGATCGCCGACGATCACGGCGCACGGCACATCGCCTTTCAGCAGATCCAGGGTTTTCTCAAGCAGCGCCGTTTTTCCGGAACCGGGTGACGAAATCAGATTAACTGTGACAATTCCCCGGCTCTTAAGCAGCGCCCGGTTTTCCGCCGCAATCCTGTCGTTTTCCGAAAGGATGTTCAGCGCCATCTCAACATGGGTGATTCCAGGATGTTGATGCTCATGCTGATGATCGCCGTGCTCATGCTGATGTTCGTGTCCGCTTTCATGGTCATGATGGTGTTCATGCGCATGATAATGGCCGCCGTGCTCATGACGGTGTTCGTGAGCATTTTGGTGCAATTTATCGCAGCCGCAATTTTTGCACATATTAAGCCTCCTCTATTTCCATCGATTTTATTTTCAACTCCCTGCCCGAACATATTTTGACATGCGTTGACGAACAGGAAGCACACTTCAACATAAATTTATCCACCGCTGATTTTGCGCGGCAATCCTGACATTCCACGGCGACCGGCACCGTTATTATTTCCAGTTCCAGCTTGTCCAGCGAACTCGCCTCCAGCGCCAGCGGAAACGCGAATTCCAGCGCCGAACGGTCAATCCCGGAAATCACTCCGACCTCCAGCGTCACTTTCTTTACGGTACATCCCGGATGGGTTCCGGCATAACTTTCCAGTTGTTTGATGACCGCCTCGGCTATGGATAACTCATGCATTAACAGATCCTCGGTAATAATTCCCCGGAAGGCAGGTCGATCAGACGGCTGACTCCGGTTATGGTTTTCATCGTTACAGTTCCGGCGATGCCGCCGACCGCGCCGATCACACAGACGCCTTTGCCTTCCGGCAGCGACTTGAAACCGGACAAAATGCCGTCCGCCGCCGACTGGTCGCAAATCAGGATCATCCGGCCTTCGCAGGCGACATTCAACGGGTCAATGCCAAGCATCTCCGAAACCGACCGCACCCCTTCCGACACCGGAACCGCGTTCTGTTTCAACTCGATGCCGAACTCCATGCCTTCAACTATCTCATTCAACACGGCGGCAACCCCGCCCCGCGTCGGGTCGCGCATGAATTTTACTTTATTGCCGAACGGGACCGCCTGTTCCAGCAGGCCGTTCAGCGGGCCGCAATCGCTGACCAGGCCTTCGCCGGTGCGGATGCCGTTTCTGGCGGCCAGCACCGCAAAGCCGTGTTCGCCGATCGTGCCGCTGACAATCACCGCGTCGCCGGGCTTGATCCGCTGACGCCCAAGTTCCAGTCCCGCGACTTTCACCCCGATGCCGGACGTATTCATATATATTCCGTCGCAATTGCCTTTCTGGACGACTTTCGTGTCGCCGGTAACGATTGTCACCCCGCACCGTTTCGCCGCTTCGGCGGTGGAGTCCAGTATCCGGCGGAGGTTCTCCAGCGGAAAACCTTCTTCGATTATCAGCGCCAGCGAGAGCCATTGCGGACGGCCCCCGGCCACGCAAACATCGTTTACCGTGCCGTAAACCGCCAGTTCCCCGATATTTCCGCCCGGGAAAAAATACGGTGAAACCACAAAACTGTCCGTGGAATATATAATGTTTCCCGCGACCGGCGGCAACTCCGCCGCATCGGGCAGATTTCGCAACGGTCCGTTGCCGAAACGGCTCAGGATTTCGTCTTTTATCAGCCTGGCGCTGAGCTTGCCGCCCCCGCCATGCGCCAATTGTATCTTTTCATCCATATTATATAAGGTTTCCCAAGTTGCCAAATTGAAATAAAATCATCCGATCACGCGTCCATATTTAAAATATGCCGAACAAGTTCCCTCGGAACTGACCATGCAGGGGCCTACCGGATTTTCCGGGGTGCAGACTTTCGCGAACATTCCGCACTGGTCCGGACGGATTTTGCCTTTCAGCACATTGCCGCACTGGCAGCGTTTATCCGGTTCGCCGCGCTGAATCCGGACATTGAACCTGGCCGCGGCATCGTAACCGGCGAATTCCTCACGGACCGACAACCCGCTTTGCGGAATTACGCCAATGCCGCGCCACCAGGCGTCGGCAGTTTCCAGATAAGTATTGATAAAGTTTCGCGCCCGGACATTACCCTCCGGTTTGACGACCCGCGAATACTGATTTTCGACCGTTGCCGTTCCCGCCTGGATCTGTTTAAGGATTCCGATAATCCCGTAAAGGATGTCCACCGGTTCAAACCCCGCAATCACGCACGGAATCCGGCGCTTTTCCGCAAAGGGTTTATAGGCGTCCGCCCCGATGATGGCGCTGACGTGCGCCGGGCACAGAAACGCGTCAATCCGGATTTCCGGATCGGAGGAAAGCGCTTCCAGTGCCGGCATGATCTGCTTGAATGCGGTAAGGATGCTCAAATTGCCGAGACTTTTGCTTATCGCGGAATCAATCACGCTCACCGCCGGGCCGACGGTGGTTTCAAATCCCACCGCCAAAAAAACGATTTCCGTATTCGGCGCTTTTTCAGCGAGTTCAACCGCCGAATCGGGGGAATAACATATTTCAACCCGGCCGCCTTCCGCGCGAAATTTGGCCAGCGAGGATTTTGAACCGGGCACATTCAGCATGTCGCCGAAAGTCGCGGGAACCACACCCTGTCCGCCGAGTTCAATGGCGGCGTCAATATATCCGGATTCGGTCACGCAGACCGGACAGCCCGGCCCGCTGATGAGATTGATGTTGGGCGGAAGCGCTTCGCGGATGCCGTGCCGGGCAATCGCCATGGTGTGGCTGCCGCAGACTTCCATAATATTAACGGCTTTATTCAGGGAAGACGACAGTTTCGCGATCTCGCGCAACAGCGCGGCGGCAACGTCGGAATTCCTGAATTCATCTACATATTTCATCGCGACTGCCTCTGGATTCCGGACATTTCCCGAACGAGTTCGTCAAACAGCGCGACGCTCTTTGCCGCCTGTTCCTCGTCAAGTTTTTCGATCGCGAATCCGGCATGAATGATGACGTAATCCCCGACCGCGCACTCGTCCAGCAGTTTAAGATTGACTTTGCGGGAAACGCCCCCGGACTCGGCGATGCCGGTCCGGTCTTCATTTATCTCTATAATTTTCATCGGCACGGCAAGGCACATTTTTAAATCTCTTTATGTTATGGGCAACCCATCCCGGCGTCAGCTAAAAAATCCGCAAAACTGCAAAAACAAACCTGTAAATTTACAGCTTTATTCCGATTTTACAAACAGTTAAATAATGAAAAAAACCTGGCCGGATCATTTCCGCTTAAGGTTGGTTTAGGAATATGGCAGTTTATTTTATAAATAATTATGCGGTTATGCTTATAATACCTGCATCTTTTCCTGCACATACTTTATCTTTCGTGCCTTTCAGTGTGTTCCGTGATAAGAAAAATTTCTTGAATTTTTGCATTTAACATCCTGTATTTAAATACTTAACACTACCTGCAATTGACAAAAATACTATATATAAACGGGCAGGAGTCAGAATTCAGAATAGAGCAAAGACAAAATAATAATAAAATTCTCTGAGACTTCCCGCAGACGCGGGATTAAAATTGAAAACTGTTATGTTCAGCGGCTATCTAAAGTCTCGGAGTGTGTCCAGGAATGGGCAGTTGAAAATGAAAAACGGTTCTGTTCAACAGCTATCTAAAGTCTCGGTGTGGGACCGCAGATGACACAGATGAAAGCAGATGTTAAACGGAATGGTTATGCTCAACGGCCCTCTAAAACCTCGGAGTGTACAACAAATGATGGTGTCCAAAATGTAGGATGGGGCTCATGTGGCCTATGGGGCTTTGCACAACGGGGGTCCAGAATGAGACTGCGGAGGTCCAGAATGAGTTGGAAGCAAGAAAAGTGGAAATTGTTTGTGCTGAATTGGTCTCTAAGTCTCGGAGTGTTCAACAAAGCATGGGTGTCCAGAATGGGCGGCGGGCGTGTCCAGAATGGTAGAGTCTGACCTGTCTGACCTGTCTGACCTGTCTGACCTGTCCGACCTGTCCGTCTCGGACGCGGGGTGTCCAGAATACGCAAGAAGGGTGTCCAAAATGCGGACAGTTGTCCGCTGTCGCATCCGGAATTTGTTATGGTTCAACCTCAGTTCCGGCTTTGCTTTTCGTGTTAAACAGGTATATATTAAATATTTGAAATTTGTTTGGGTTGTATTTAAAAGGAATTAGCATGAAAATCTATATATTGGCCGACATGGAAGGCATCAGCGGCATCAGCGGCAGTTCTTTTGTGCTTGCGGATGGCGCAAATTACCAGTTGGGACGGAAACTGCTGACTCAGGATATCAATGCCTGCGTCAAGGGTTGTTTCAAAGCGGGGGCGACTGAAGTAATCGTTTGCGACGCCCATTGCACCGGAAGCAATATTCTGTGGGAAGAACTTGACCCCAGGGTTGAACTGATTCAAGGCAACGGTTATCGGGCGCGTTTTCCGGAGATTGCCGGTTCCGCCGGCCTGATTCTGCTGGGTTACCATGCGATGGCCGGAACTTTCGAAGGGTTGCTGGAGCATTCCTATTCTTCCCGCGAAATCCAGAATATCTGGATTAACGGCAAGAAAGTCGGGGAATTCGGCATTGACGCCTTGATTGCCGCGGATAAAGGCATTCCGACAATCATGACCTCCGGCGACGACAAGCTCTGCGAGGAAGCCGCCCTTTTCCATCCGGAAGTCATCACCTGCCAGGTAAAAAAAGGTCTAGGCTGCCAGGCCGCCAGAATGCTTTCCGCAACCAAAGCCCATGAACTGATTGAAAAGAAAACAATCGAAGCAATCAAGAAAATAAAAACCATCAAACCGCCGAAAACCAAATTCCCGGTTACGCTCAGGGTGGAAAAAATTGAACGCGGCACGGTTCCCAACCGCGACAATATTAAACTGGTTGACGGCAGAACTTATGAAGCTGTCGGGCGCGCTTCAGTGGAAGACGCTTTCAGAAAGCTGTTCTGCTGACGGTTATTTATATGAAGTTAAAGTTATAATACATAACATAAGGAATTATAGAAGATGAAATTTAATCTGCTGGACCTGCTGCTTCCGCGAGAAACCAAGTTTTTCGATTACCTCGATCAAATGAGTGAATTCATTTTGAACAGCAGCAATGCTTTAAGCGACCTGGTCGTCCATATTGAAAGCCTGTCCGAAGAAGAAATCAAGAAACGGCTTTACGCGATCAGGGATTACGAGCAGAAAGGCGACAACACTGAAGAAACCATTATTGAGGAGCTTGGCCGCACCTTTATCACGCCGCTTGACCGCGAAGACATTCACACCCTGGCCATGAACATGGACCTTTCGCTGGATATCCTGAAAGGGGTTTCCCGTAAAATAGAATTTTACAATATCCGCAAAATGCCGTTGAATGTTTGCAAGTTTGCCGAGATTATCTCCACCAGCGCCAAACTCCAATTCGATCTGGTGCATGAACTACGGACCCGAAAACAGGTGCGGAAAAAACTTGATGCGCTGCATCATCTGGAAAAACAGGCGGACGACCTGTTCCATAACTGCATGGCGGATCTGTTCGTCCGGGATGATAAGTTTCAGACAATTGAAATGACCAAACTGAAAGAGCTTTACGAATTGCTCGAGGAAGTGGTTGACAGCATTGACTACATCGGCAAGCTGATTCGCGGCATCAAGATAAAACACGGTTGAATAACGAATCCATTCTGGAGTAGAAATGACCTCATTGGCAATATTAATGATATTGGTGATCGTGCTGGCGCTGGCGTTCGATTTCTTGAACGGATTTCATGACGCCGCAAACTCGATCGCGACGGTGGTAGTGGCCAAAACGCTTACTCCGCTGCAGGCAGTTATCCTTGCCGGACTGGCAAACTTTATCGGTTATTTTACCTTTGGCCACGCCATTGCGAAAATGGTCAGCTCCGGCATTATCAATCTGGATATATTGCCGACGCCGGAATCGAAGCTGCTGCTGCTGCTGGGCGCATTGCT
>TBL_comb47_HYPODRAFT_10005575_pt1 | contig 13986 bp, 16 predicted proteins | sample TroBogypolimnion_40_FD_10682 | JGI IMG/M metagenome (IMG submission 10682)
TTTGACGGCCTCCATTCGAAGGCGAGGCATCTGGGGATTAATCGTATATGGCATAAGATTAGAAATTAACCCCTGATTATAGCACTTTTCGGGTTAGGTGTTTCCAAGCTATTGAACCATTGCGGTGAACTTGACATTTACAGGTAAATAATGGTCAAAGCTGATAAAAATTCTTGACCGCCTGATTGAAATTCGCGGCCGCTTGATTATAAGCGGCGACTTGAGCCTGATAGGCGTCATTGGCGGCGTTGTACTGATTAATCAAGGAATTATATGACCCGACCGAACTATTATACTGCACTGTCTGCCCGTTCTGGGCATAGGCATCTAGCTGAGCTTTGGCGGCGTAAATGGTGTTTTCCTGATTATTCAAGGCCGCCACTTGCGTATTCAGATCCGCTTGCTGAGCGATAAGCGCGCTTTGCGTTTGCTGTAAGCTAGCCACTTTCGCTTTCAGGGCACTCATCCCGGTATAAATTTTTCCGCTTGTGGTCTGATACATTTCTATGTGCCCCAAAACCGTTGGATTAAAAAGATTATTGAGTTCGCTAAGCGAGGTCTGAGCTTGGCCGCTAATACTCTGCGGGATAACGCCCAAAGGAAAATAATTCGTTGTTTCACCGTAGCAATAGCCAGAGCCATTAATAGAATCCGCGACCGGACACTGGATGCCCACCGCGCTATGGTCTATGTCCGGAAAGTCCAAAATGGCCGCGCCAAAACCCAAACGGCGCAAGAGGGCGACGGCTAAGAAAGTCTTGTCGGAACAGACACCGCGATCTAAGTATAAAGTTTCATAAGGATAATAGGGGTCAACATTGCGATTTGGATTACTAGCCAGTTTGGCGGAGTCATAGGGGATATATTGAACAAAGGCCAGGGCGAATTCCGCCAACTGATCGCTGGTCCAATTATTAGCCGTGGCCGTCGCCTGCAATTTAGCCGCTAAGTTGTCTAGCGTCACATCGCCGCTTTTTGGCTGTAAAAACATCGCATAAAACGTATCGCGGGGATTAGCCGGCGGATTATCAGCGTTATAGGTTAAAACTTTAGGCGAACTGGTGTAAGACTGAAAAACCGAAGCTGACAAAGGTATATTAAGATTAAAATTCACGGTCTGATATTTGAAACTAAAATTAGCCAAGGCCGCGTCACTTAAAGTGACCGCGGGCATAGGTTGCGTACTAACCACAATCTGATTAGGCGCTAAAGGTATCAGGGCTAAATTAGCGTCCGTAATGCCCAAACCCTTTTGCCGGATAACATTAAAAGCGTTAGTCGGGCTTCCGAGCGACAGCAAACCGCGGCTCAACGGATCAACATAATAAGCCTGGCCTTTATCCTGAACCTTCAACAAAATACGTCCGCTCAAGCTAAGAGGCGCGCCACTAACTAAGAAACGGTTTAGGTCCGTATTGCTAACACCCAGACCGAAAGTGCGCATTAAATTAAAAGCGTCCGCGGGCCGGCCCAGATAATATCTTTCGCCATTTAGCGGATTGACATACCAGGCCTGGCCTTGCTCTTGGACTTGCAGGAGAATCCGGCCGTTTAAATTCAATGTGGCCGCTTGCGCCGGGCTGACAAACCGCTGGCCCAATCCAAAATCAGCGCCCAAAATTAGGACGCTGATAGTCGCGAAGGCGGTTAAGCTATAAAATATTTGGAGTAATTTATTTTTCATATGATTTCTTAGTCAATCAGGGTGACAAAAAGATCTTCGGCTGGCGCGCTCGGCAGATGGCTGGCGTCGTTAAGATAGTTGATTTTAACATAGCCGTCGCGATCAATCATTAATTTCGTAATTGACGACTGGAAAATTTCCATAGACAGAAAGCCAATCACGTCGGCGTTCAAAATACTGGTCACGAGCGCTTTAATGAAATTACCATGGGAAAAAATCGCAATTTTCTTACCTTTATTATGCCGGAAGACGTCCGCTAAGGCGCGCCGCGCCATAATCTGCATTTGATCTAGTTCCTTATCTAGCTCATGATATTGGACCAAACGTTTCTCCCGAGCTTTTTCCGACATGTTGAAATACTTGATACGATACCATTTAACCCAATCTATTTCGTCAAAGCGCTTATCAACTAAAATCTGTTTCTTGGTTCGGGCCGCATAATCAGCCGCAGTTTCCTGAGCGCGCAAGAGACCGCTGGCATAAACTTTATCTATTTTCATGGCCAGAAGCTTCTTGGTCAGATAATTACGCTGTTTCAAGCCGGTTTTAGACAAGGGCATATTATATTCGCCCAATTTCTTTTCCAGACTATAATCGGGGTGGCAGTGTCGAATTAAATAAATTTCGGTATAAGGCTTAACAGTCTTGGGTTTTAGCTTAGTATAGGGATTTTTATACATAATAACAAAATCGGCGGCCGGGCGCTTAGTTCGGCTCCATTTATTAATACGAAAAATAATTAGAGATTATTTTCGGCAAATTTCCAATTCAAAAGATGACGGAGAGTAGCGTCCACAAAATCGGCGCGGCGGTTCTGATAGTCAAGATAATAGGCGTGTTCCCAAACATCCAGCGTTAAAAGCAATTTCAAACCGTCACCGTTAGGCATCTCAGCGTTCGGGGTTTTCATAATCTTCAATTTCCCCTGATCAGACACTAGCCAGGCCCAGCCGCTGCCGAATTGGCTCACGGCCGCCGCCTTAAACTCACTATACAGATTTTCCAGGCTCCCGAAGTCAGCTTTAATGAGCTCCAACATTTTCGTTGACGGTTCGCTTTTTTCCGCGGCCGGCTGAAGACTATTCCAAAAAAAAGTATGATTAAAGTTCTGAGCGGCATTATTGAAGATGGCTTTCTTGTCCGCGTCCAACGCGGTTTTTTTAATTATGGTTTCCAAATTTTCTTTTTCCAAAGCCGTTCCAGCCACCATCTTATTCAGATTATCAACGTAAATTTGGTGGTGTTTACCATAATGGAATTCCAGAGTCCGCGCGGAAATATGCGGTTCCAAAGCCTCTTTGCTAAAAGGCAGAGGTGATAAAATAAACATATATTTCAGATTAAAATAATTTAAGACACGCCGGCCAAAATAGCCCCAGGCAAGTTGATTGCCGCTTGCCTAGAGCTAGGTCGGACGTAAAATACATTATAACAAAGAAATGAATAATTGGCCAGGCCGAAAGCTTAAAAATTCGTTTGACATAAGGCAAACAAGGTGATAAATTGATTTATTAGTCAAAAATGAACTTTAAAATCAACCAAAAAGGAGGCCATATGAGAAACCTAAAAAATACGATTATCGTTATCGGCGCAAATAGTCTAAGCGGCCATGAAGTTAGAATGCTCTGCCAAAAATGGGGCGTTATTACGGCCACGGCCAACGGTTCTAATGAGCTAAAAATAGATTCGGAACAAAAATATTTTCCAACCGAGTTCTGGGAAAATAGCCAGGCGGTCGTCTATGAATGCCCAACGGCTTGCGCTTGTGAACTGCCGGTCATAATGAATTTCCACTATAATCCATTGGAAGCCGATATTATTAAAGCAAGCAGCCTAGGACAATTATTGGCTTGGCGAGAGTTAGAACCCAACCCTAAACAGCTTTTCCAAATTCTAAGCGAGTTTGATCCAGCCGGCGCCTATGATCATCAATATGACGAAATGAAAGCCGAAAATTTTCTGCGATTACGGATCAGGCAATTTATGGAAACAGAAAAAGAAGGCGAAGCTAAGGGTCTAACAGAAGAAGAAATACGCCTCCAAATAAACGAGGCCCAATTAATTCTTGAAGGATCAGACCTTATCTCTCTCGGCGTGGGCGGCGCTATGGTTCATGCGGTTAGGACGCCCTGCCCTTCGTTATTCTGTCTGGAAGAAGCCGCTCTCGCTCGTCCCAACTTCCCGCCCTATGTTTTTTCGCGGGCCGTCTACAATCAGCCAGATGGCGCGACAATTGGCTGTGAAATTATTCTTGGCGGACGGACGAACAGTAGAACCGTCAGAAATTTCGTCGGACTAATGGATTGTCTGGCGCGGATACAAAATAGAGGGCAGATTGAGAAATCGGTTGATCTGTTTCAAAACAAAGCCAAGGCAACTTTTTTGGGGATGCTGATTGAGCCGGTAAATTTTATTTTTTCGTTTTAAACTGTTCCTAACATCCTTCTCAAACCAAACCCGGATTTTTCCAACCGGGTTTTTTTATTGCCTTTACGCCAGTCCGCGCCGTAATCGCTTCCGACGTTCCAGATAATCCGGCACGGCTTGCGCCACTAAGCGCCAAAAGCGCGGCGAGTGATTGAATTCTTTTAAATGGCAAAGCTCATGCACAATGATATAGTCCCGATCGCCGGGCTCTAAATCCAGCAGGCGATAGCTGAAATTCAAATTCCCTTCTTTGGAACAACTGCCCCAGCGCGTTTTTTGATCGCGTATTGCCACGCGCCGATACTTAAAACCATAAAGCTGACGGAAATATTCTAAACGTTCTGCAATGATTGCTCGCGCGGCTTCGCGTTTTTTTAAATAATCGCGCCGTGTCGCGGGTTTGATCAACAAGGGCTGATTTTTGAAGCGCTCCAATTGATTCAATACCCAGGGCATTTTGGCACGCAAAAAACCTTCCGCGCTGGCTTGAGACATAAATAATGGCCTAGTCAAAGTCACCCGTCCATCCTGACGAACAGAAAGACGCAGGCGTCTCGCCTGACGGCTAACACGCATAATATATTGCAAATTGTTCTCGGATTTAATCATGTAAATTCATTAATTTAGCCCTGTCCGATATTATACTATTTAGGAAATAATTAGGCCATAAACAAGGACATTTATAATTAATATTAGCTAAATATTACATGCTGTGGATAACTTGGCCAGATCAAGCTTAAAATATATTGACATTATCAAAATTAAATGCTATTATATACGGACATAGTGGATGCTTGAAAACCAGGGGGAGCGGAGCCGGACACCGGCCGGCCATAATCAGCGTCAAGCTGAACCAAAAAGACCATGGCAATCGCTATGGTTCCCGTTGAAACGTCATGCTGGGGTTGACGGATCAAAAATGGAACCAGAGTTGGGGTTCAGTTATGCCTTTGATAAAAAATGGTTAATGCTCTATCTAATCCCTGAAAAAACAGTTTCACTATATATAGCGGCTTCCTAAAATTCTTTAGGAGCCGCTCTTTTTTATTTCCAGACTTTTGAAAAGAACGGCTAGGCGCCGCTCTTTTTTAAATTATTTAAGGCAAGGCGCGAAAGCGCAGTCCGGCCCGCTCCGGCCGACGCTGGAGCCGTCCGGGCAAATCTTGGCCTCCTGGGTGCAGGCCACAGGGCTCGCAATTGGCGTTTGATTTAAATGCCAAAGAGAAAAATTTAAAACTCCGGCAAAACTAACCCAGAGAATATAAGGGATAAGGAAATAAGCGGCTTTTGGTGTAACGCGATAGAAAGCGATAATCGTGGCCATGATAGCCAGCCAAAGGAAGACTATTTCCACGAGGGCGGCCGCGGGATTATGAAGTCCGAAAAATAATATGGACCACAGCGTATTCAAAACAAGTTGCGTCAAAAAAATTATCAAAGCGATGCGCACGGCTTTTTTGCCCAAGCCTTTTTGCCAGACAAAAAAAGCGCCTATGCCCATCAGCACAAATAAAGTCGTCCAAACTGGCGCGAAAATCCAGTTAGGCGGATTAAAACTCGGTTTAACTAAAGTCGCGTACCAAGTGGAAATCGCCGTAGAAGTGAACAGCGAACCAATGGCGCCGGCTAATTCCGCCACTAAAACAGAGACAATTAATTTAATAATGTTAGGCGTTTTCATAATGATTTAATTTTATAAAAATAAAGCTTCTTCCCTTTTATTATTAAAACTTTCTTTGGCAGATAGGATGAGAATGAGGAGGGTCACAAATTAGCCTGAATAAGTAAATAGACCATATAAGCCGTGGCCGCGTTTTCCAGAACGAGCAGCGGAATGCCAATTAGAAAATACCATTTGCGAGTCTTGTGGCGAAAAGCGAACATGCTAGCCAAAACGCCAAGGCTGCCGAAAATAGCGGCCAGGAAAAAAAGCATGCCTTCCGAGGTTCGCTCAGCGCCCGGTTCAGCGGCGCGGATTTTGTCGGACAGCATGATAAGAAAGGCCAGGAGATTAAGCGCGGCCAAAGGAACGAGAACGATAATTTGCGCCAAGGTGAAAGTCATAAATTAAATTAGTCGCGGGACTGAAAAAAGTCGCAATGAGCCGTGGCCGGCACATCGGTTTTAGCTTCCGCGCAATAGCCTTGACCACCGTAATCCTCAAAGCTAGTGCAATTCCGGCACTGCCCGGATTCCACGGACCAGTCGGCCACAAAGTCGGCTTCTATTTCGTGAGACATATGAGTACTTAACAGTTGGGCCTAAATTAAAGGCGCTACAATAGTAATTTTAGCTTATTTTTTAAGGGAAGACAAATTGAAGACAATAACGCTTGCTTCTATAATTATTATTTGCTATCATAATACCAGCGTCTCAAATCTCGGTTTCTTAATTGATTCACAAATTAGAGATGTTTGCAAACTTCGGTTTGCCAGATTTTGATCGAAATCCGCCCTTGAGGCGGGTTTTTGATATAGATGGCTATCTATCCCTGCTTTGTTCATATTTCTGCAACAATTTCTCTTTGGCCGCCAAGAGCTCGCTTAAACACACAAACTCGCCCCGCGTCGCCCGGCGCAGAGCAGTCTCAACCCGGCTATTATGCGACCAGGCAACGCTCTCCAACAAAAAATCCCCCATATTTTTTATCAATTAAATTATTAATTGATTATAAAACACGGGGGCTGAAAAAAAGTTAAATATTTTTTAAAGAGGGAGTTTATTTTTTTAGAGACTCTTCTTCCTCAAGCTCATCCCAGCCCGGATATTGCTCCGGAGTGACACCGCGCTGGTCAGTTAGCCTAGGAAAATATGGCGATTTTTCATGTTTATCCAGGACGCGCGTTCCCTTGAACTCAATCTTAAACTCGTGCCCGTCGCCATAATCAAACATAAACCTAAGTTTCGGCTGCTTGGCATAATCAAGATCAGAAATCTTAACCTCGTCCGACTTGAACGTCGGATAAGAGTCATCTTCCCAGCCCGGCGCGAAAATCGTTAGGCATAAACCCATGCGCCTGGGGTCGGGCTTTGGGGCGGTTAGTTCAAAGCCATGCATATGATCATTCAGCCAGCCCATGGAGCCAATAATCATTTCCGCTAAATCGCAAAAGGTCTGTTCGCCCAGAATCTCAATCTCGCGCCAAGTCGCCTTCTTTAAAAGATAGATCGCGCGAAATTTATAAACCGCCTGCTTCGGGCTCTGATCGCTAAAGTTTTCCGCGAAAATTCTTTTGTATTCCTCAAAATCTTTTATAATCTCCTTCAATTGCGCGACGTGGCGGCCTTCGGCGATCGCGCGATTGATAGTCTTATAAAAATTTCCTTCGTTAACTTTTGGCATAGCGTTATATCTTTGAATACAGTTTTTCTTGAAAGGCGAAATATATGGAGCGTATTTTCTCAACATCGCCCAATTCTCTTTCGGCGTCTGAGATAGCGTTGTATTTAAGATTCAATAAAATCGGCAATTTCTCTTCAGCCAGTTCTTCAAAACCTTTTTCTAAATATTTAAGCAAAACAAAATTCAAGAATTCTTTTTCTCGCTCGCTTAATTTAGCCAAAATTATTCTTTTAACCTCATTGACCCTGGTCGCTCTGGTAATGGGCTGGATGGCAAAGGACACATAGGCCAAGACATCAAACAAGTCGCTATCATCGGCATTAATCATTTTTTGCAGGCTTTCTAATTTTTCCTGATCATAACCCAGCTCCGACATCTTCTCCAGAAAAATTCTTCTGGTTATGGGATTTGCCCAAATAGTTCTTAATTCATCTTCATTCTTAAAAAATTCCGGCAAAGTTCCAAAAATATTTTTCAAAAATTCTTCTGCGGAAATTGGTTTGCCATCGGCATTCCAAAAAGACGTCGAAATCATATGCTGGATTTCCCGTTCCTTGCCGTCGCGTAGTTTAATTTTTAGTTTTTTCTTTGGCTCCTCGGAATTTTCTTCATTAACAACTGAATTTATTTCCTTAGCTTCTTTCAAATGTTTAACTTTAGTCAACTCTTTGTCGGTCGTCTCATCTATTGGCTCACCGTCCCATTCCGGATCAGAAAAATGCTTATAGGCGTCAACAAAATCAAAAACGGTAAAATACTCCTTCCCGTCAAAGAGCCTGGTCCCCCGGCCGATAATCTGCTTAAATTCAATCATGGAGTTTACCGGCCGCATCAGGACGATATTACGAATATTTCTGGCGTCAACTCCGGTAGAAAGTTTTTGCGAAGTGGTTAAAATGGTTGGAATAGACTTTTCATTATCCTGGAATTCTCGTAAAAACTGCTCGCCCCGCGCGCCGTCATTGGCCGTCACCCGCACGCAATAATTTTGGTCTTGGCTCTTTTTCATTTGATTGATCAAATCTCTAACAGCTAGGGCGTGGTCTTGCGTCGCACAGAAGATAATGGTTTTTTCGTTCTGATTTATCTCATCTAACACTATTTGTGCTCTTTTAGCCTCGCGTTCTTTAATGACAATGATTTTATTAAAATCCGGTTCCTCATAAATTTTTCCTTCCTCAACCTCCCCTTCAATGATTTGGTCATCAGCCGTATAAACGTAATCATCAAGGGTGGTTTTGATACGTTTAACTTTGAATGGTGTTAAAAAGCCATCATTGACGCCTTCCTTAAGCGAATAAGTATAAACTGGCTCTCCGAAATATTTATATGTATCCACATTATCTCTTCGTTTCGGCGTGGCGGTTAAACCGAGCTGAACGGCCGGCGCGAAATACTCTAAAATACCGCGCCAATTCCCTTCATCGTTAGCGCCGCCCCGGTGGCATTCGTCAATGATAATAAAATCGAAAAAATCTTTAGGATATTCACCAAAATACGGCGTGCCGTTCGGCCCGCTCATAAAAGTCTGAAAAATCGTGAAGTAGACGCTACCGCTCATGGGAACCCCGCCCCTTTTATGAATATCCAAGGGATTAATGCGAACGCGCGCGTCTTTATCAAAAGCGGAAAAAGCATTAATCGCCTGATCAGCTAAAATATTTCTGTCCGCTAAAAATAAAATCCGCGGCCGACGGGCGCCGTCGCGCTTTAAATTCCAGCGAGCCTGAAAAAGTTTCCAGGCTATTTGAAAAGCCACGGTCGTTTTCCCGGTGCCGGTTGCCATCGTTAAAAGAATGCGATTCTTTTCTTCGGCTATCGCGTTTAAAACATTATTAATCGCGATCTCCTGATAGTAGCGTTTACCATAATCGCCTTCATTAGGAATAAGAGCGAATTTTTCTTTCCATTCGTTTTGATCGGAATAGGTCTTATTCCATAACTCATCCGGAGTTGGAAAATCTGGGATATTTCCTTCTCGCCCGGATTTTAGAGACATTTCATAGATTTCTCGGCCGTTAGTGGAGTAGGTATATTCTATTTGTAATTTCTGCGCGTAGGCTTTAGCTTAAGCCACACCTGCAGTCGGCGCTAAACTATCGGCTTTAGCTTCAATAACGCCCAGCTTGCGGTTTTTATAAACCAAAACATAATCGGCGATTTCCGGCTTCGCTCTCGTCCCGCCGGTTTGAATCTTGCCCTCAGTTATTCTAAATTCCCTCAGGACTTTTGAGCCGTCAACTTCGCCCCAGCCGCTGGCTTTAAGTTTTGGGTCAATATATTCGGCCCTGGTTTCTGATTCGTTCATATTAATTATTGCTTTGAAAAATATCTAAATATTTTTTATAAACATAAGATTGACCATACTTCTTATCTTTATTTTTAGGAACAAGAATTTCCATTTCAATAAAACGTTCAATAACTCGCTGTGAACCCGCCCGAGTAAACCCCGTCCATTTCTGAATGGCGGCAATATTAACAATCGGTTGGCCATAAAGTTTAGGCAAAATCATCGTGGCGCTTTCTGAAGCCCGAGTACCGAGCTTTTGAATTTTTTGCCTATCTTGCTCACGCAACTGGGTAATCTTCCCGACTATGTCAATTGCCTCGTTGGCTATTTCGATAACGCCCTCAAGAAAATAATCAACCCAGTCGGCGACTTGGCCACTGTGATAACCAGAAAGCCTTTCGTAATAAAGTTTTTGATGCTTTTTAAAAAAGGACGATAAAAATAAAACCGGCTTTTCTAAAAAACCCTCTTTCCATAAATAAAAAGTAATCAACATTCTGCCCGTACGTCCGTTGCCGTCTAAGAAAGGATGAATTGTTTCAAATTGGGCATGAATAATCCCCGCTTTTATAAGAGTTAAAGTTGGATCATCCGAATGTAAAAATTTTTCCAAATCTGTTAAAGATTTTTTCATTTCCTCTACCGGAGGTGGAACAAAGCGGGCGTTATCAGGACGCGTACCGCCAATCCAGTTCTGGCTCTGACGAAATTCACCCGGATCAGAAAAATGAGTCGCTCTCGCTTGATCCATTAATTTGCCGTGCAGCTCTCTTATAAAACGGAGAGTGACTGGAAAATCATCAACCGCCACTCGCTTCATCCCATAATTAAGAGCCTTAATATAATGTAAAATATCATCTACATCTTCCGGCACATTAGTATTCACTTTAGCCTCAGCCTCAATAGCGTCAATCATAGTCGCTCTAGTGCCTTCAATTTGGCTGGAAGAAGCCGCATCTTTTCGTAGATACATTAAAAGAAAGAAATCGGCATCTGGCAGAAGCTTGGTAATACCGTCCAATTTACCTAGTAACCGCGTTGCCTGATCGTTTTTCTTTAATATTTTTGCCTCAAAAGAAAAACCGTCTTTCGGAGGAAAGGGGTTGGGAATAAAGGCTTTAAAACCTTTACTTTGCGGCCTATTTTTTCCTATTTCGATTATTTCCATAGTTTGTATCTATTTAATTTATAATGTATACAAAGTATAGCAGTTTGTATACATTAAGTCAACAGATGTATACAAACGTATCAAATTATAATTCCCCGCTAAAAGCTTTCTTCAATATAGACTTTTTAAGTTCTTCTAAATCAGCTAATTTTTGTTTATATATTGTTTCCAGTTTTTTTGTTTGAATAGAAAGGTTATCAAGTTTAGCGACGATTGTTTTTTGCTCTTTTAAACTTGGCATAAAAACATTTATTGAATATACATCATTTCTATTAATACCTGGCTTTACTCCTTTTGCCAACCTAGTTAATTTTAAAGTTAAAAGTAAAAAATAAATAAATTTTAAATCATATTTTTCATCATCCTTTCCCTACCAGGCGTGAGCGGTTCGCCCAGCTTATCTTCCCGTCATGCGCCAAGCGGCCGATGACTATGTCCCGGCTAATTTCCATTTTCTTGACAAATGAGTTAATCGCCGCGACCGAGAGACGTGGATTGTCCTGAATAAAGCCCTGGTAATCGGCCGTTGGTATCAGCGTCTCGCAGGCCCAGTTGTCCGCCTCTTTCTCTAAATCCCTTTTTTCACCCTGGTCGTAGTCAACATAGTCCGCCCGTTTGTCGTGGAGCAAAATATGAGCGAACTCGTGGAATAAGGAAAAGTAGAAACTATCCGCCGCCTTAAAATGATCATCTAACTGTATCAAAGGGTGGCCCCCTAACCAGCGCAAGGCGCCGCTCACATAGGTTTTGGGCAAATACGGACTATATACCAAAATTATCCCATATTCCAAAAGTTTTTTGGGGAGTAAACTGACAAAATCCGGTTTAATAGTCAGGCGCTTAATCTCCGTTAGCGATTTTCTAAACAAAGTTTCATTATAGGCCGCTAAAGTCGGGTTGCTGTCAATTATCTCCTTAAATTTTAACTCGCCGATTCTGAGCCAAGCGGCCACGGCGCCCTGATCAATTTTCTGGCCCTTAATCACGCTTTTACGAAAAGCGACGGCTTGGACCGCGGGTATTAATGTTAAAGAGGGGACGCCAAAAAACTTAAGCGATGACTTAAGTTTTTCTTCTAGGCTTAGGGCCGGACCGATAAATTTTAATTTCACAAGAAGTCGGATTGGGTATAATTTCATGAGTTTTTCCTCGGCTTTCAGGCCCTTCTTAAAGCTCAATCGAGCTTTATCTTCATCATAATTCTTCTGCAAATTTATCCAAAAACTCGCTTTGCCTCCGAATACATATTCCAGTTTAATAGCCGTGTCTTCAGTTATAGACGCCTTACCCTGGATAATGTTGGAAATATGCTTTTCCGTCAGCCCGGTCTTAAGCGCCAAATCTTTCTGAGAAAGACCGTTCTTCTCGAGAATCCTCGCTAAGGACACCCCTGGCAAAATGGCTTCTTCTGACTCATAAACAAACATAATATAAAAACAAATTAAAAATTAATGGAATGGATCGCCGTGAAAAGCACGAAAATATTAAAAATAAATTAACCAACTTGGTTAATTTAATTATAGCAGTTTAAAATTATGAGTCAAGCCCTACCCCCAGTTCACCGATTCCCTTTGACGCGCGCGGCTAATGAAACTCTTCTGGGCGCTACGCGCTTTCCAGGCGCCCTGTTTTCTATACTCCTTCAAATCTCGGGCGGAATCACTACGGAGTTTCTTATCTAATTCAATCGCCTTTTCGTTAACTCTGAGCGCCATAGCATTCAGGCCGAGAAGGCTTAAGCCGCTTAAAGTCCGGACGCGCGACAAGGCGACATAGCCCATGCCAAATTCAAAAGCGCGGCCCAGGTCTATCTCCGCGCAATCTAAACTCATGCCCTGGCTTTTATGGACAGTAATCGCCCAGGCCAAGCGCAGAGGCACCTGGCTCACCGAAGCCAGGGTGCGGTAGCCATCGTCTATGACCCAGAGTTCCGGGGTGGCAATAATTTTCCGTCCCGACAATATTTTCACGACCGGATAGCCGCTATCATCATTGAAGTCCACGACTTGCCCCAGCGTGCCATTCACATAACCTTTGTCAAAATTATTACGGACAAACATGACCACCGCCCCAATTTTTAAATCCAGATTTTCCGGCGCGAGGCAATAACTGTCTTTCAGACTCTTGACCAGGCTCGGTATGCCCTGCACCTGCATTTCATAGCCTCGTCTTTCGCCCGCTAACTTCTTAAGCTCGGCCAGATTTTCCGCGTCCACGTTTTTATTATGCGCGTAAAGCTTAGTGGCTTTGAAGCCGCCTGTTGTGGGTTGATTAAGCCGGGCGCTGAGTGGCGCGATATTTTCTTCGGTCGTCGCGTTTTGGCGAATGGCCGAGAGAATCGCCAAAAAGTCCTTATCTTCTTGGCGGTATTGATCCGATAAATAACAGATTTTCAAATCCATCTCCGACCAAACTGCCGACTCCACGACAAAACGACTATCTTCCCCGTTTCCCCGAGAAACCGGCGGCAACTGAAAAAAATCGCCGCAAAGAATGACTTGCAAACCGCCGAAGGCGCGCTTGTCCTGGCGTATGGCTTGGCAAATATGGTTAGCCAGATCCAAGCGGCTAGCCGAAAGCATAGAAATCTCATCGATGATTAAAACGTTGGCGCCAAGAATGCGGTCCGCCACTTTGTCACTCATGCGTAAATTTTCAATCTGCTCCCGGCTCAACTTTTCGTTAATGCCCATGCCGCACCAAGAATGAATGGTTCGGCCGTTGATATGCGTCGCGGCCAATCCGGTTGAAGCGGTTATGGCGACTTCAATTTTGTTTTCCTTTAAAAAAGCGACGTACTGATTAAGCAAGTACGTTTTGCCGGAACCGGCCGCGCCGGTTAAAAAAACATTCTCTCCGGTTTTAAGGATTTCTAAAGCTTCGGGCTGAGTCATGAATCTTGATTTTAATATTCCTAGTATAACTTAGGGGGCGGCTAATTGCCAAACCGAATCTGCCGTTATCTAATCAATAGCTTGGAAACACTCAGCCGGAGTCCGTAGGCCCAAGCCTAGGTGCAATCGGGAGTGATTGTAGTATTTCAAATAATCGTTAATGAGAGACAGATAGCGATC
>TBL_comb47_HYPODRAFT_10005576_pt1 | contig 13986 bp, 13 predicted proteins | sample TroBogypolimnion_40_FD_10682 | JGI IMG/M metagenome (IMG submission 10682)
TCACTATTTTTGTGATGCTCACCTTAGCCCTCCCTTTTGCATATCTCAAAGTACGCGCAGGTAGTGTCGGCATCAAAGTATTTGGTGGAATCATGCTTGGCATGACCTTCCAACTCTTTAACTCCCTGTTCTCCAATGTGGGCTTGCTGGGCTCTTGGCCTGCCCTTCTAACCGCATTGATTCCGCCGCTAGTCTATTTTGCTTTAGCCCTGTTTGCACTGCGCAGGGTCTCTCACGCTTAGGCGTTTCATTCAAGGACTCACATGCCCATCCAGCTAGTGCGCCAGATTCAGGCGATTGCCCTTTGCATCAGTCTATGTCTTGTCAGCATTGCTAGTTGGGCCATGAGTTTTGAAAAACAAGAGCGCTGTATCGATGGTCTGAATCCTAAATGCCAAACCATGATTTTGGCGATTGGACAAATCGACAAAGAGTCACCTGCGCAATTTAAAACCTTCAGTAAAGACTTTCCCCGTGGATCTTGGGTTGCCATCTCTAGCCCAGGCGGCAATCTGATTGCGGGAATGCAACTGGGTTTAGCCATTCGGGAGGCAGGCTTTAATACCGTGATTGGTAATAGCGATTACAGTCCACCAGAGTGCTTGTCAGCCTGTGCATATACTTTTTTAGGCGGCATCTCGCGCAAACTCACCCCTGGTAGTCGCTATGGACTCCATCAATTTCGCGGCAGTGATAAGGCAATTAGCGCCGAAGAAACCCAAAAGATTAGCGCCACCATGGCCAAGTATGTTGATGCCATGGGGGCTGATCGGCGCCTGCTCGATTATGCTGAACTCACCACCAGCGATAAAGTAGCTGTACTCACGCTGGCGCAGGCACAAGCCCTCAAGGTGGATACTGGGGGCCAATCTGGATATGGGCGTTGGCGCATTGAAGTCACGCCCGATAGCAAGTTGCTAGCTATCAACAGTAGTCCATTTACCGCTGGTAGCCAGATCCCGGTCACCATGGCAATTGTGCCAATTCCCGGTCAAACTAATAAATGGGCTTTTTTACTTTTTTATAAGAGCACCGATCAGATAGCTTTTGTATCTAGCAACTCTCACCAAATAAAAATTGGTAAAGACAGTTACCCATTAAATCAGGTTGGGGCCTGGCAAGAAAAAACGGGCGGCTATCAAGCCACTTTCGCCCTATCTGAAACTTTGTATAGCGCTTTTATACAAATGCCCGAAGATACCGTTGCTGCTCTGTCTGGTGAATTCACTAAAGCACCCAACAGTAATACCAATTCTCCAAGCACCAATCCTGTGCTGACTTACTTTGGTCTTGGTAATCTAAAAAGTAGTTTACTGGCACTAGCTAAAAAATAGCCATTCAAACTGGCAAGCGCTCACAAGAGAAAAGCTAATGTAAATTTTTCTTAATATCTTGGGCGCTCGCCTCGGAAGACCGATCAGCCTGCTCACCATCTTCTTGAGGATTTGCTGTGATTGGTCCCAGGGGTTTGTCTAATTGCAATTGCCCCCAGTTAGCCTGAGCAGCAAGACGCTCTAGAAGAATACGCATAGTTTGTAAGATAGACATGGTGAGCTTGAGGTTTAAATTCGCACCACCAGGCATAATCAGATCCATTGAGAGAATATCTACTGCATCAACCTGCGTCATCGTACATTTCACATCCATCACTAAAACTGGATCAGCCCCAATCGGATATTGATTCGCCACTTGATACTCTGAAGTGAAATTAGCTTGCTCCTTAGCGGCTTCTTGCTGAAATTGAGCAATTGCTTTAGCAGCTGGTTTAGGATGCTCCTGCTCGAGCTTCTTTTCAACCAAGTGTTCGGTAGCAGCAAGGATAAATAAGGCGACGCGGCGAGTAAACCAAAAACGATACTCCTTATCGTCTACCGTATTAAAACGAAATAAAAGGCGATCTTCGTGAGGCATATAAGTGCCGTTAAATTGCTTGATGCTCATCTTCTTTCCATTACTTTCTTCGAGTTAATACTTTAACCTGAACCGAGGGTCTAAAAAGTACAAAATCGTCAAATTTAGTCCTCCCCGAGTTCTTTAAAGTGGTCCAAGCCAAATTTGAGTATTTGCGACATAATTTCGAATATGGTTAGCAACACCTCACTGAATCTTTATCAAATCCTCGGCGTTAGCCCAGAGGCTGAGGATATTGTGATCCGCGCAGCTTATCGCGCTTTAGCCCAACGCTATCACCCTGACAAATCCTCCGAACCAAAAGCGCTTGCCGAGCAGCGCATGCGCTCAATTCAGGAGGCATATGAAGTCCTTTCTGATCCCGTCAGTAGGGTGGCATATGACGCGAGTATTTCGGCGGATGAGCAATATGCTTTCTTTCCGACTACATCGCCTCACTCTATTGCAAACTTAGAGTCGCAAGCTTGGGAAATTCTGCTGCGCCTACATCCTGAATTAGGCAGCAATCTGAATAAGTTAGAAGCCAATCAAAAGCAGCTTGCGAAGACCTATCGCTCCCTACTCTTAGAAATGATTTCCGAGAAACTGGTTTCTCATTTGGTCAAATCGATTTGCGAAGAAATAAAAGAGATTGAGCCTGAAGTCCAGTTGACGAATTCAACTCAAGTGAATCTGCATTAAAAGCCAATATATCGCAACGGCCGTAATTGCCAAGCAGATAACTGGCAACAAGCTTTTCAAGGCAACACTCAAGTCCTGCCAACTAGGTAAGCACATGAGCAGGATCGGTGAAGTGCATACCCAATACCCAAGATCTCTTTGTGAAAAACTCCAAGTGGAATATTGCGGGGCAAGAAACAATAAAAAGATAAAACTCATTAGGGGCGCCAGGCCAATCCAGAGTCCGTTATACCAAGTGAGATTGCTAATCGCTACCGTCCCTAAAACCCAATTCCCATTTTCAAGGCGCTTGGGCCAAATTGAAAAAGAGGCGGGTTGACCGTTGAGTAAAAAAGCGGCTATCCAATGCAAACCCTCATGCACCAAAGTACCAGGTAGAAATAAAAAAGCCCGCAGGTGTGGTGAGGTAATGGCGCGATTCAAAACCAGCCCTAAAAGGATGGCGGGCACTTGATACGCTATCGCAAAGACAATTTGCTGCTCTAAGGAAGTCACTAACACTACAGATCTTAAAAATTAACTAATGTGCTTTAGTAACACGGGGCTACTCACTCTGCCATCAAACCCAGTCTTCTGACGCTCCAAAAATAGTTGTCGATCGCGCGGATCCACTACAGACCCATCTTTGTCCCAATCGACCTCTATCAATAGGCTATTAGGATCATAGGCATATACCCCTGCCTGCATCGCCAAGAGGGTCAACTCTGCATCTGCGTAATGTCTTTGATAGTCTGGGAAAAAGAAATTGCCAGCATAGTTTTGAAGCGCCCAACTTCTGCGAGCCACTCCAAACCCGGCTAAGGCACCCGCCCACTTACCGTCATTAAATCCTAAAAAGTGCTTTTGATCCCCTAAGTGAGATAAAGCCAAATTGAGCCAATCCTTGCCCGCAAAAGCATCCTGAGCAACATAGGCAAAGTAAGCACTTTGAGTTTTGGCAAACGCACGATTAATTAGCGTAATAAAGCCTTCTCCTGCTTGATCATGAATACCCAAAATTAATCCTGGAGCATCAGTGCGACTGGCCATTAGCTTTGCGGCGCGCTGCGCATGGTCGGCATGTGTAAATGGCATTGCTACCAACACCCCTCCAGCGCTCAAGGAGCTATTCTCACAAGCCTTCAGTTCTTGACTATTTAAGTATTGAATTTGCATCATCGCTAAGGACCATCTTAATGGGAATGGGTAGAAAAGAGTGCGGCAGTGTGACGCTCACAAAAGAGTTCCCCCACCCGCAAGACCTGAACCTGGGTACCTAGCGCAAGCGCCTCTCGCGCAGTTAGGCCCCCGCTATAGGGGAAAGTATCAATCATCACTTGGTGAGCGTTCACTGCTTGCAAGGCTTCTTGGTGGGTTTTAGGAAAGATGAAGTGGGCTCGCTTACCCAGTACTGCTTGAATGCGCTCCTGAATGACTCCATATTGATACTGGCGATGAATAAATACCACCTCGCATTTTTGTGCATGGGTCAATTGACTGAGAGCCTTCAAATATGCAGTAGAGACTTTGGCAGGGTTAGCAAAGACACAAGGGGTTTTCGATTTCTGACTCCAAATTAGAGGCTTGGGCATATAAGGCGGGGGAATATAAGTTGCATACGAACCCGGAATCATGACAAGGGGTTCGCTGTAGAGTTTCTGTAGTCGCTTAGGAGATTGAGATTGATCCCCAATCCAGCCATCAAAACAATCTAAGCCGGTTGTCACGCTCTGACCACCCACCCACTTAAAGATTTTACGTGCAGGCTTGGTCGATAGCGCTTGCAAGGCTACGGCATCCATCCAGCCACCCAGATCATACAAAACATCCAAATCAGCTTCACGAATTTGTAGAGCCAAATGAGCTGCAGGCATATGCGCTACAGAAATCCATTGGCTTGCTATCTCCTTAAACTCTTCAGTAGCCCAATCATTTTGATTTCCCCGATCAAAGACCGTCACGTCACATTGCTTGGCAATTTTTCGCCAGCCAGCAATGGTTAAAAAATAGACAGGCGATACTCCAAACAAGGGGGAAATAATGCCGACCTTAGGTCGATAAGTTGACTGTTGATATGAAGCCTCCCGATTGTGAAACGGCTCTAAAACAATGTCTTTGAGTTGCAAATAGTCCTTAGAAAATTGACGAATCTGATCAGATAAACCCTGCGCGTTACCGGGCCGGTTCCAGTCGGGTCTGTCATAAAGACTCGCCATGAGCATCGTTAATTGCGCGTCCATACGATAGTCAGGATCGCGACGGAGAGGCGCCACTAACTCAATTGCACCCAAAGGGTTACCAAATTCATTCATGGCCAGATCAGCCAAGCCAATCCGCGCTTGAGCGTCCCCAGGACCACCCAACATTTTTTGAAAATACTGCTGCGCTAATTCCATCTGCCCAAGACTTTGGTAGGCTTTAGCAACAATCGCCAAACTTTGCCACAGACTGGGTTTTAAGTGCAAAGCGCTTAGACAATAATCCAAGGCCATCTGCGTCTGCCCCTGACCCAAATAAGACAAGCCTAAATTATGTTTAATCTCGGCTGATTGAGTGGCACCCTGTTCTGCCTGACGATAGAGAGCAATGGCGCGCTGCCAGTCAGCTCGATCACGCGCAGCTTGTGCCTGCTGCAACAGAGCTTGGAGCGATGCCGAAGGTAAAGTAGCCACGGCAACCCACTCCTCAATTACGAAAACTTGATTTCTGTCGGGGTGATATTACGCAAATGCTTTGCGCACCACTCTTTGCCGTTGACTTGGGTCAGATATAAGTTTCGATAATTAACCCAACAAGCCGCCAACCATGCGGACTTGGTACGATGAGCTACATCTTTCATTTCACGCAACAACTTTAAGTGCACATTCAGTTCACGTTCACGCTCAGGCAGAGCCACCTTGTAGCCTTTCAAGTCCTTACCCGCAGTTTTCATGAAGACTGGAAAGAGTCGCTCAACAATGAATGGCACATAGGTTGCACCCTTGTGAAGATCTGCAGTATCCGCATCCTTTGAGTGCATTAAATCTCTAATCTTGGGTGGGAGTTTTTTGTTAGCAACACTCATCACTTTTTGCACCCATGGCAAATACATTTGCCAGAATTTTGGGCTAGCGACAAAATAGTTTGCAGCAGAAAACTGCTCTGAGGTCAAAATAGTGGTGAGCTCTTCGACGGGCAAGCCCGTCACCTGAAATATAGCTTGGGACAAAGCCAAGAACTGGGGATGGCGGGTGTCACCATGCAACCACATATTATGAAAAAGGGCTTCATTTTCGGGATAAGGATTACAGTAATAAACGTCATAGCCAGAATGAGCAGCAATCTCTTTGACCCAATCGGCGCCTGTCATACCGGTTTTTTCGGTAAAGCGCCAAGACAAGGCTCCCCAAAGTTGGGCACCTTTGACATAGTCAGAACCTGCCAGTTTTTCAAAAACAGCAAACTCAAGTAACTCAGAATTATCTTTGCTGTTATCTAAAGCAGCGAAATTGGGATCAAGTAACTCTCTTTGCCAAGCCTCGTAATAGATCTGGAAAATCCGCACCGGGGTATCCAGAGAGCCTAAGGGTTTTTTGGCAAGATTCTTCTCTAATTTCGGATCTGCTTTAGGAATGGGTTGAGCAACAGCCTCCGGTAAAGGAGATGCAGCGCCTTTTTTACCCCCCTTGACCAAACTCTTAGTCGCCTTTGCGATGGGAGTCTTGGTAGCAAGACTTTTCTGGGCCGACTGCTGAGCTGGTCGAGCAGCTTTAGAGGCTATGGAGCCAGATCCCCTTGAGGCCGCTTGCGAGCCTGATTTTGCTTTTGTCTTGATGTTTGGCATCAGTTTTATTCCGATCGGTTTAGAGCACTCAAAATTTGCTCCCGGTAGATATTGACACCATCATAAAGGGGATTAATCAGCAACACCCGCTCAAAACTCTCCAGGGCTTTTTGTAGGGAACCAGCCTTCATTTGGGTCAAAGCGAGGTAAAAATGGGCATCAGCATATTGGGGATCTAGCGAGATCGCCTTTGTATAGCAATCAAGTGCTCCTAGGGTTTTGCCCACATTGCTGAAAACCGTTGCCTTACCGAACCACAGAACAGGGGAATCTGGCTTGATTTGTAAGGCTTGATCATACTGTGCCAAAGCCTCATCATAGTGCTTTAGCTCGTTAAGCGCATTTCCGAAATTGCGATAGACCATAAAGTCTTGTGGATTGATTGCTAGCGCTTTTTGGTAGGCAGTGATCGCTTTTTCATATTCACCCTTGGCATGAAACGCAAGCCCTAAACTTAGAAATGCAGCGCTCGATTTAGGCTCTATTTGAATTGCCTTTTCGAAAGCACTAATCGCTTGATCAAAGCGCTTTAATTCATAAAGAACATTCCCTTTTTGACATTGAGCATCCAAATGTTTGGGTCGCATTGTTAGTAAACGATTAAAGCAATCCAGAGCTGCCTCAAATTGCTGCTTGGCTAAAAACTCAAGGCCATGCAGATAGAGATCCCCCTCGGAGATGGGTGCTTCATTTTTGTGCTGAGGACGATTGGTAGACACAGGTATTTTCAATGTTGTTGGATTTACTGCAGATTGGCTAACCCGCATCAGAGCCTCAATTTGCCTCATCAGTTCGCTGCAATCTTGAGCACTCTTTTCATAATGCGAGTGCAATTCTTGGAGTTGAGTTAATAAAACTTCCAAATGAGCCTTAACATCAAGCGGAGCAGCAGACTGCCGAGTAGGTGCTTTTTTAAGAGCCGTCTTCCGCACTACTTTTGGAGCGCTTCCCTTGGCAATTACTGCTTTTTTTGCTGGGGTAGATTTAGTGGGCGCTTTAGGCATCGATGACCCCAGACCAAGAAATATGCTCAGGAGTATCACCCGCTAGGGAACGCTCGTATACCTGCAGCAATAGACTCTCAAAGTTTCTTGCAAAGGCTTTGGCATTAAATAAATCGCTCTTCAAACGCTGCTGAGCCAAACGCTCTTTGAGGGCTTTTAATTTAGCTGGGTTATTTCCCAATTCAATTGCCAGTGCTTGATATTGAGCAACATCATCAGTGATCAGCTCTGATAGATTAAGTGATTTTAATAGGCTGGCGGCCACCCTTGAGGCAAAAGTATTTCCCATGCGCGTCAAGACAGGAAGACCCGCCCAGAGTGCATCGCCAGCGGTGGTATGGGCGTTATAAGGCAGAGTATCTAAAAAAAGATCTGCCATTTGATAACGAGCGAGATGCTCTTCCATCGAGTTCATATACTTTGCAAAGACCAAACGGTCTGGATCAAGGCCACGCTTTTGCGCTTCTTTTTTGAGATAAGCTGAAGTACTCGGATACTTTTCATAAAACCACAACACGCTGCCCTTCACTTTCTTCAAAATTGCTACCCATACATCGAATACCTGAGGTGTGATTTTGTAGGAATTATTAAAGCAGCAAAAAACGGTCCCCTTTTCGGGCAAACCCAACTCTGCCCTAGTAAAGACACGATCTGAAATAGGTTTTTGATCATTGACCTGATAAATCGGAATATAGGCAAGCTTTTCAGTGAAGTGCTGGCGATCTGTATTGGGTACGATCGTTTCGTCAGCAATCAAGTAATCAATATAGGGCACTCCCATCGTAGAGGCGTAACCCAAATACAGCATTTGAACTGGCGCGGCACGGCGCGCTAAGATGCCAGCTCGGCAATACGCGGTATAGCCCCCTAAATCCACAGCGATATCGATTTCCAAGTCGCGCATCATTTGAGTGACTTGATCATCGCTCATATCCTTGACCCAAATAAAGCGATCAAAAGCCTTTTGCACGCGCTGGGTACTCTCATCTTCTGACTCGGGCCCCAGGGCAATCCCCGTTAATTCAAAACGCGATTTATCAAAGGACTCAAACATATTGAGGGTCAGCTGCAAAACGGGATGATTTCGAAAATCTGCTGATACAAAAGCAACCCGAACCTTTGCATGGCGTGGATATCGGCCAATGGGTGGGTAAGAGAGGACTGCCGGATAGGAGTGATTTCCCCAGATTTCATTGACGCGTTTTTGCAAATGCGCATCGTCTAATGCCGCTAAGGGTGCAAAAGTTGAAGCCAAGCGTTCGCCCTGCTCAATCCGTTTTGCCAGCTCTGCAAATTGCTCTTCAATGCCATCCCAGTCACACAAATCCATCTTGGCAAATAAACGAATGTCATAGAGGTAAGGAAAATTAGGATTAATCTCCAAAGCTCGGTCATAAGCCGCAATAGCCGCTTCAAATTGCTTTTGCTCCTTGTAAACATGTCCTTGAATGCAATAGGCTTCCGCGTTATTAGCATCTAAGGCCAATGCCTTCGTTAAATTTTCATGGGCAGCATCAAACTGTTTAATTTCTTTTTGCGCATCCGCCTTCTTAATAAAAGGATGAGGATCATTTGGCCTTGCAGCGGCAACCTGGTCATAACAAATTAGAGCATCTTCAAAACGCTTCAGACTCACTAAAGCATTCCCCCGGTTTAGCATGGCATCGGTGTAATCTGGTTTGATGACTATCGCACGATCGTAACTTTCAATGGCCTGCTCATATCTGCCTAGATTCTGCAGGCCAATACCCCTGTTATAAAAGGCTTGGGCATGGTTGCTATCCTTGGCAACGGCCAAGTCATAGCTAGCAATAGCTTTTGCAAATAGACCTTGATCAAAGTAGGTATTGCCAGCATTAAAGTAAGCGGCCGCAAAGTTCGGACTGATTTCCACAGCCTTTTCAAAGCTTTGAATGGCTGCCTCAAACTGCCGTAATGCCTTATGAATCTCCCCGCGGGAGCTATATAAACCTGAGTCCTGTGGGGCAATTAAGATGGCTTGATCAAAGCCCTCAATAGCCTCTTGATGCCTGCCCAATTTATGCAAGGCATTGGCTCGATAAATATGAGCGCGCATTTCCTGAGGGTCTAATTTGATCACTTGCTCATAGCTTTGAATTGCCAACTCAGGCCTACCCAAGTTCTCTTGACCAATGCCCTTATTTAAATAGGCTGGGGCAAATTGAGGATCAGCTGCAACGGCCTGATCATAGCTAGCAATAGCTGCCTCAAATTGATGCTGATCAAAGTAAGTATTGCCACGTTCGTAAAAGGCGGAAGCATATTGTGAATCTAGCTCAATCGCCTGATTAAAATAATGAATAGCAGTTTCAAACTGCCTCAACTCCTTAGCTTGCGCACCCAGATGCATATAACTAAACATTGAGGGTAACGATGTCTCTAAGTTGCTCAAATTTAGTGTAGAGGCTAATTTAGAAAGCTGCTCTTTAATAACTGGAAGAGTTTGAAGTGCGCGCTTTTCGTCTTGCAGCATTCTATCTAAGCAATTTTGCAGATTGTCAATTTCTACTTGATATGGAAGTTTGGTGATCCCGCTACCTTTTTCTGTTATTGGTTTAACCATATATTGATCCAAAAACAACCAAACTATTACTCAGGCTTTAGCAATATCGTATTTAAATGAGGGCCTTCCCATTCCTGACTTAAAACTTTGAAAGCACCATTAAATCCATAGGGCATCCCCCATTTATGCATATCATCAAAATATAAAAGAAAAGTATGTTCAGTAATGAAATTTACATGGGTTGGGTCTCTAAATACCTCAGGATGTGGGTATGCAGGAGTATGAGAAAAGAACTTACCACCAGGTTTTAATACCCTCCATATCTCATTCATAAGCTCAACGAAAGGGTTACGTTGAATTAGTTTGGGCGAATGTAGATCTTTAAGTCTTCCAACGAAAGAATTTGATCGGCTTGGAAGATAAAGTATTCTGGGGACATGTTCGATAAAGTCATGTGCAGTGACATAATCAAAAAAATTATCTGCAAAGGGAATATTCTCAATGGCTAAGTCAGCCTTCTGAATATTTGACTCATTTAATGACTGTATATCGATGCCATATACTATATCTGCATTAAAAAAATTCTTAGGCGAACGACCGCAGCCTAAATCCAGAGCTAAAGTTGACGTTTGCATTTGACCTCGGTTAATAAGATTTTAATGTCTTTATTTATCATTTATTAATACCAATGATTCTAGTTCATTCTTTAAAGCTGTCTTGTCGAATAAATTATGTAAATATTCCTTGGTAAGCCAACTTCTGCCATGAAAGCCAAAAACATCATTTAAATGAGCATCCTCTGGTGTTAATGTTATTTCTCTAGAGAATGCCCTAGCAATATCATAAGGAGCAAACTTTATACCTTGCTCAATCATATTTTCATACAAGTAATAACATATCAAAAAATCTTCTGATTTGATGGGCACCTGAATTCCATTGAAATCAACCTTGGCGCAAGCCTTCAAAAGCTTCTTGCTTCGCCATGAAAAACCCCCATTCCCAACGCGATTTTTTTTCATGTCTAGCTCACCTGCACTTGAACCTAAAATATTTGGCCACGGGGCGCCAATATAATCATACTTATAAAAAGTATCATTCCATAAGTGAGGATTAACTATAAAACCATCAGCCTGAATTACAATGCAGAATGGCGTATCTACGAACTGATCAAGTTCCTCAATCATGAATTTACTATAGCCAAAAATGTCTATTGGCGGGATTAGGATATGTTCAACCTGTTTATTCAAATTCTCTGGTGCATGAGATGACAAAATTTTGACAGCGCCAAACTGAATATTTTCACTCGATACAAGTAGCGCACTCATCGCCTGTGAAATATTTACAGAAGTTACTGTAAGCAGAGTAACATCCGCCAACTCAAGGGTCTTTTTCAATCCCATAGAACACCATTTAAATATTATTACTTAATGGTAACAGACAAGGCTGGAAGCTTTGTTATTTCAGATCCTAAATTCTGAAGAAAGACGTGTTAACAGCCCATTGAGACTTTTAGTGATATGGTGGTTTTCAATAGTCCATTCAATGCGTTTTTTTATCGCTCCAGAGCCGCCGTTTGCAAACTTCTCATTCGCCTCCAAAACCAGGCGATCTGGATTAAGAGTGTCCTCCAAGCCATACACAACAAACCAGGCAGGCAAAACTCCATATTCGATCAAATAATCTCGAATATAAAAAGGAACTATGGGGATGCCGCCTGTAATAAGTGAATCAAATACTCTAATAGGCACATCGCCAAATACAGGAGAAATGAATGAACAAGTATAAGACGACCATTCCTTGAGATGCTCTACTTCACCTTTGGATTGGTAATCGCCATCAGTAAAGCCTACCATTGGATAACGACGACCAACATTTTCTATCACTAAATTTCTCAGCTCTCGGTTGTATAAAACATGTTTCCCCAGGGGCTCTTGTTTACGTTTTTTTATTGTCAGCTCTTTTAAATTAGCCTCTAGGAGCTGAATTGAAAATTGAGTGACACCACAAGGTATTACCTTCAGCGGATTAGATGAAAGTAAGCTTAATAAGGCAAAGTGCTCATGATGGGCAATGGTGTAGATATCTGATAATAGAGCCAATGGCAAAGATTGAGACAGCCAATGGTGATTATCGTAATCCCAAATCATAAATACAGTTTTTCTATTGCCAAGATAAATATTTTTATATTGCTCAATTGGCAATGCATAATGACAATCGTTATTAGTAAGTATTACCGCAGAATAATCTGGTAAAGAAATTTTGTTGAGATCTCCTGGATCTACAAAATGCAGCGTTCTATCTTTAAAATTAAGTTTAGATAGATCTGCAGACTTAAAAAAATTTGAAAGAAAAATTTCTTTCACTTGACCCCGATTAAACAAAGAATCTAGCTTAGCTTTTTTATAAGAAGCTACCTTAATAAGACTTTTAGAATCTAAGTTGTGGTAGCTTAATTGCGAAAAATTTTCTGCCAGTAAGTTAACTTGATCAAATAAACCTAGATCCATTTCTGGCTCAGTCGAGCAAATCTGAATACCAGCAATACGTAAAGCCAAGGTACGTTCATCATCATTAACACCACATGATTTTGGACTTATTGGCTGACAACCAATTATCTCAATCTCTAGCGTATCGGGACAATCAAAACTATCCGGGATATCAAGCTCATGCCAACTTAAATTATCATCGACCTGAAGATTCCCTAATTGCAATCCACATAAATTAATTGCAATCGATTGATAGGCAAGCTTTCCAAACCCTGTAAATCCCGCTATGTGTAACTTTAATTTTGCTCCTTGGCGATAACCTTGAAGAGGCAGCAATATTGTTGCCCGCTCTGCAATCGCCCAGATATAAGATGATTCATGAGAAGCCCAGCCATCAATGAAGCATTCCTCAATGATAGCTGGGGAGACCATCATTAGCTTACCAAACTGATAAGGCTTCATATTCATTTCTTACGCAGCAAGACCCAGCAGTCAGTAATTGTCTCTAGAAAGCCCATAGATTTTGAGACTAAATCTACTTGATGACGACCATCTACAGCAATAAAGTTCGGGAACATTACATCGTGCTCGCCATGATAATCCAGGTAACAGATCATCATGAGAAAGCCACTTTCTTCCTGAAACAGCGTGCACCATATACTTTGGAGACCCCCAATAGCCAAGACCAATAACATCAAAATTAAATTCTTCAGCCATTCTCTCTAAATATCTGGGATGAAAGCCCGAGCTATAAAAAAATGGGTCGCCATGTATACAGTTAATAGTTGGAATAGAAATATAAAAATATCCTCCATCAGCTAAGTGATGTTTAATATTTCTAAAAACTTGACGGGGATTAAATACATGCTCAAGAACTTGATTAAGTAAAATAAAATTGCATCCAAACGCTTCTTTTTTTGTAAGATCATCGTCAAGATTAAAGCCTGTATCAATATTTGTAGTAGTCAGCTTTTGATATTGCAAAAAGCGTAGTTCTAGCTCCTGCTCATTTCCAGAAATTACTCCTACATGTTCTTGCTGAACAAGTGAGTTCTCCCTAAGAAATTTTTCAAGCCAGGCCATTGAAACAACTCTAGAGTAATTGTGCAAATTTGATAATGCTGGTCCATAAACATCCTGGAAACGAGCAATAAAATCCTCAACTTCTTCAACCTTAGGACAAGAATTTTCAGCCATAACAATCCAATATACCCACAAAGATAACTAAATGATTAATTTCGCATATCGTTAATTTAAGTCAAGATTTTATTAATATTTTCAAGTAAGATAACATTAATCTTTATCGTGATATCAATTATTTAAATACTTTTCACGGATTATTGATGGAGCCTTCGCATTTCCAGCCCACCGGCGTCAATCCTCAGGGCCTGACAGCACTCATACGCAATCTAGGTCGCGACTGCCCTCCGACGCAATATTTACGAGAATTCCTCAAAAACTCGATTGAGGCATGTGAGCGCACTGGCGAAGACTTGGGCCTCATTCGATTAGATTTCAATGAAATCATTTTCCAAGAAGGTGGCTTTTACAAGCTTGCCTTTACTGACAATGGTGACG
>TBL_comb47_HYPODRAFT_10005577_pt1 | contig 13983 bp, 15 predicted proteins | sample TroBogypolimnion_40_FD_10682 | JGI IMG/M metagenome (IMG submission 10682)
TTTCTTCATAAGACTTGTGAGCAGACAGTTTCACTAGGTACAGACGCTCAACCCCAGAATGCTCAATGATCTTCCAAGTGCCCACATACCCTCTCCAATTAGCCGTGTGTGGAGAAACAAAAGAAATCCCAGTTTGTTTCAAATAAAGCGACAAAGGATTGCTAAACAAGCCAATCTCTTTATTCCCACCATAAATCAGTCGTTCAGCAACTTGAGCAGTCATTCAGTTCCCCCAGTGAATGAGCTATTTATAGAGGGGTTGAAGCTCATGAGTCGAGCTACAGGAAATAATCTTAAAAATTTTAGAGTGATTCACAATTCATTGTTTAATGAAGGGTTGGCTGAATTCCTGTTTGAGGGTTATTGAAAAAAAGTTGCCTTATTGAATATGATCGTTCTTAAGTGGTTAATGCATAATGAAAACTGATTACTCAATTTTTGAGCTTAGACGAAGAGCGGATATGTTTAAGCCTTCAGAGCCTAAGCTAACGGCTAGAGATTTTTCAAACTGGATTTATAAGCTTTCGCATAATCCATATTTTTCACATCAACCCGGTGCCGAAGTTGTCGCACCCAGAAAATCTCAATCTGAACCATTTTTAGAGACTGATATACCGACTATTGCACAGTATATTTCTGAGAATAAAAAGGATCAGGCGTATAAAGATGGGTGGAATTTGGTTTATGCAGACCAAGGCCTTGGGGAGGATAAAATCCTTCTAGCCTCTACTTTAAGGATTGGCGATCAAGTCATGAGATGTCGACCTGATGCCGTGCTTTGTCATGAGCCCACAGGGGAAATCCTGATTCTTGAAAGAAAGATTATGTCTTCATGGAAATTAGAGGGGCAAATACCTAGCGATTCCTATCCAAATATAAGGGCGCAGCTATGGTGTTATTCAAAAATCGATGATTGGAGTTCGGCGCCTAAAATCACATTAATGGACGAAATATGGAGGAGGAATGCCATTTCAGATGTTGTGTCCCCACCTAAAAACAGACGAATCTGGGATCAGCAAAATTTTTTAATTTCTCAATTTGAGGAATTGTTTATGAAATATTGCGGACTTAACTAATTTGTACTTTTTTATAGCGTTTGATATCAATAAAGATGACCATCAGTTCCTAGCCACCATTCATCTAGTGGGCTCTCTTGATTGGGTGTATTTTTAGGTAAATTCAGATATCCATTTTTAGATTCGTTACATAAATCTTCATATTTTTTGAGATCAAAATTTGAAGATTCGTACCAATCCATAAACTCTTTCATACAGGACAGATTCGAAAACATATGCAGTAGTGAGTGTCTTTTATCACGATGTCTACTAATTCTGGTAAAAACTTTCTTTAGCTTGATCTTGGAGGATTCTGTAGGGCAGAGCGATTTCAACAATTTTTTAGTAGACTCTCTTTGGGCAAGGCTTCTATGACAGATGGCAAAAAATACTAGATTCTGAAGGAGTTGTGAGGGGGCAGAAAATGCTAGTTTTGCTATCGGCATGCAGATAGGTTCAATTCCCTTTACTTGACCGGCCCAGAAATAAGGGCCGCGCACCAAATCTTTGTAGCGCAACCAGTCCCCTTTTGTTAGACCATTCGTAGCGCGGCCTGACAAGCTTGCTTGACAGATGTCTTCGTAAGTCATGGCGCCTCTCGCCTCATTTGCTTGGCGACTAATAATTACGAGGTTTCCCCATGCATAACCTGCATTATTGCAAAGGCGTTCTACTGACCAGTCCGAAGGATTTTGAGTCGAATGGGTGAGGTCTTGTTCGGTTACTCGACAGTACGTCATATCCATTGCCTCTATTAACTTTGGCGTCACAGTTTCTGAAACTGTTCTTTCGCGAAGGTAGGCGTGATAACGAAGCTGCAACCATTTTTTAATGAATCGATCTACTTCTTTTCTGCCAAGTGGGTGTGCAGTATTGCTTTTATATCCGCGGTAAATAGCAGCATCTGCATTATCGGGTAAAGGCTGGTGGTAATAAGCCCAATCTTGACCAATTGAGTATCCAATTTTTTCTTTTTCTTCACGCTGTATAAGGGCATCTTTAGGGAGAAGGTGGATATCTTCCTTGGGCATGCCATTTATTTCGAGATAGAAAAGTTCGCTCATATTTAAATAATAGTCTTATCGATAGCTCAATTAATGAGTTAAGTAAATTTATATAACTTTACGGATGGGTGGCTCGCTATATGAGCTCAGACATCCGTAAGCTGACTTCATCACCCCAGCAATACCAAACCGCCAATACCCAACAACTTAATTTGGAGTCGATATGCCTGTACTCATAGAGGGCGTCTGTGTTTTATTGAAAAAAGGATCTGTGATAGAGCGCTATCAAGGTGGCTATGGCCAATTCTTATTTGACCTGCATGATCAAAGCAAGCTTATTGAAAGCAATGAGTTGCTCAGTATTAGTTTTAATAGCCATGAAGAGGCCAGAAGCTATCTTCAGTTCATCGCCCAAAAAGGGCTCAAGATCATGATGGTCAATGAAGACAATCCTCAAAAAGTCGATGCAGTGTTAGTAGACCAAGTCTTTGGCCCCAGTTGTAGGGTCTATTGGTTAGATTTCATCCACCTAGGAGCTAACCCCTATAGCAAGGCAAGGCAAAACAATAAAAGAAGCAAGACTAAAAGCAAAGTAGGCGATGGAGAGGGCATCGTCATCGCTGCCACAGATGAAGAGGTGGATGAAAAGGAGGAAGTAAGGCTGCATGACTGGGGTAGAGATGAAATCGCCTTCCCCAAAGATTGGGAATTCAAAAGCTCAAAGTCGATGGATCTTGAGTTCATGAGAATGGCAGAGAACCGCAGCAAGCTTACTCACTAGAAGAAAAGCAAATGGCAAACCTTAATAGAGAGCAATGGTTAATGGCTGCGGTAGATCACATCACCCCCATATTCCAGGCAAGAGGATATGCAGTACCCCAAGTTAAAGTATCAGTGGGATTTCCAAGTACCGGGGGCAAGGGAAGACACCTAGGACAGTGCTGGTCATCAAAAGCGGCAGAAGACAACATCAATCAAATCTTCATAGCCCCGCACCTTAAAACACCATTGGATTTTCTAGACACCTTAGTTCATGAACTAGTACACGCAGTTGACAACTGCGAAAGTGGCCATGGAGAAGGCTTCAAGAAAATTGCCCTAGATGTCGGTCTTAAAGGACCCATGAGAAGTGCAGGGGCAGGTGAGCACCTCAAGCAAGAGCTCATCCGCATTACAGAGAAACTAGGGACATTCCCGCACGGCAGATTAAGTCTACCAATACCGACAGCCCAAAAAGCACCCAAAAGACCAGGAGCTAAGTGTGCCAAGTGTGGCTATGAAGTGGTAATGCTAAAGAAACACCTCGATCTAGGACCTCCCATCTGCCCCAAGGATATGGAGGGGATGGAGGAGACGGGAGAGTGGGAATCGTTATAAATTTGTTAAATAAATCTCATTTGTAGTATTTCATGCTTACAATTAAATTACATATTTAGTGGCTTAAGGATGGAATTATGGCTATATCAATCTTCAATGAAGTTTTGTCCAAGTTGCCTCAATTTAATCCAAAAGATTTTGAGAGAATTGAGATTAATTATCCCAATGATGAGTTCCAACTTGAGGCGGAGCTATTTGAGTCGGGCGAGGTAATCCCATTACCAAGAGATAATGAGTTTGATCCAGAGTCACAATCGGTAAATGAAGAGGAGATGGGTGCTACTGAGGGTGGAATCCGTGCGGCAGGGATTGAAATACTGGCGTTCTATAAATCATATCGACACATTAATAAACCGCCGTTTCGCGGGGAGTGGGGAATCTTTTACATTAATCGTGGAATACAGCACATAACGCAGATGCTTTCTCTTGAATTCCCAGGCGCTTCAAATTTGAGAGAAATTACTTTAAATTTCTTATGGAATCATGAAATTTTTCATGCAAAGTTTGATGTTGGTGTATTGGGTTTTGAGGCATTTTCAAAAAAACATTTGTACCTTCCGCAGCAACTTGCTTTCCGTCGATCTAAGTCTCACCAGCCTGAAGAGGCTTTAGCCAACGCATCAGCATGGAAATATGTTAAAAGCATTGATCCCAATATGTCTTCATCTAGGTCTGCACATACCATTGGACTACCTGGAATTTCAGATTTTTTCTTTCAATTTATGAAAAATCAGCCTGCAGCATATTCGCGGTTTGATGAGAATCTTTTTGAGCTCAAGAGTGAGACTGCAGCAGGTATTTTCAATGGTCAGCGCTCAAAGTTCGCACGTTCTAATGATTTGGCCCCATGGATAGGGTTACACCCTTCAGGTTCATGCAGTCGCTCTAATATCCCTGAGCATTTAGTTGTAGGAATTAGTTACACAAAACTAATATCTCCCGCGAGATTCATTCCTAATGTAAAGGAAATAAGGGAGACGCCAAAATTTTTAAGTGATGTACTTCCTGGCCATCAGTCTTATTGGGAAAAGACCAAATCAAAGCTAATTAAATCTTCATGCTTACCAGGCCTCGATTTTAAGTACTTTGAACCTCCAGATATATGGTCTGCAAGAGTCAATGATAATTTTAGGGCGCACTTTTCTCCAATATCTATTGCTCAAGGTATATGGGAAGCACTCTCATACGGAAATCATAAGAAAATGGGTCATGGTTAATGCATCATGAAAAATAGATCGACCATACTTCGGGAGATTTATGTTGAATTGAGGAATTCTCTCCCGAATGGAACAAGCCCTAGAGAGATAATCACTCTTGCTCACGGGCTTCTCAGTCTATATGTAAAGAATCTTGAAGTTGGGGATGATTATGATGACGGCCCAGTTTTTGAAGATGATCTTGACGAGCTCTCTCCCAGTGAGTGGCCTGTTGATATGTTCATGAATAGCGATGGATGGGATCTAAATAGATACGAAGATGACAGAGAAATCTTTATGGATCGGCTGGAGCAAGATGATCCTGAATTAATAGATAGAATTAAAACAATATTAAATTCGAATTAAAACTTGATTATTAAAGGTGATGCATGTCCATAGCGCATGGTAAAGAAACAGCAGTAAGAGAGCATTTGTTAACAGGTAATCCAATAACAGGACTCGAGGCTCTAATTTATTTTGGTGTATCTAGCCTTACTAAAACTATCTCACTATTGCGGAGAGAGGGTTTTTTAATTAAATCTAGAACAATTCCATATGCTGTAGCAGTTGTTAGGATAAATACGGTTGCAGTTTTGAAGCCGCCTGCAGATCTACCAATTCGAGAAATTCAGCTAACTGAGTATTGGATATCAACTTGAATGGGACGTATTTTTTCCTCTATTCAAAGAAGGATTTTGATATTCAAATCTGCGGGAAGGTGTACTAGTTGCAATAAAAAACTAGAGGGATTTTTTCATGCTGATCATGTTATTCCATGGTCAAAAGGCGGTAAAACACTTGTTAATAATGGACAAGCTCTTTGTGAAAAATGTAACCTACAAAAGGGAAACAAAATGGCATTGAAATTACGAGACTGGCAAGAAAAAGCAATTAGTAAGGCTATTAAATGGCTGGTTGTTACTAAGACTGATAAACATTTTCTAATTAATGCTGCCCCTGGAGCTGGCAAGACGATCACTTCCTGCGAATTAGCTAGACGTTTAATTGAATTGGGGGAAATTGAAAGAGTCATTGTCATTGCCCCTCGGAGAGAGGTTGTCAGACAGTGGGCCGATGATTTTAAGGTTGTAACTGGCCGATATATGTCTAAGGTGACTGGCTCAGATGATGATATTAAAGACCTAGATTTGGATGTATGTGCCACCTGGGCAGCGGTTCAAGGATTACTAGAGCCATTTCAGGCGGTTTGTAGATCTTCAAAAACAATGGTTATTTGTGATGAACATCATCATGCTGCAATAGAAGCTGCATGGGGCGATGGAGCAACGAGTGCATTTGCTCAGGCCAAATATGTTTTGATTCTTACTGGGACTCCTATTCGAAGCGACGGGAACAGTACTGCATGGTTAGCCTATGATGACCGTGGAAAAATTGATCACCCTGATGAAGGTACTTACACCTTAACCTATGGAGAGGCAGTTGATTTGGGCTACTGTCGCCCCGTCACTTTTCATAGACATGACGGACGCTTCACAGTTTCATTTGAAGATGATCAGGTAACAGTGTCAGGTAGTGGAGAAGCTGAGTTAAGTGGCGATTTGAAGAAGATTCCTGCGCTCAAAAAGGCATTATCGTTTTATAGATTAGCATGCACTCCACTTTATGAGCAAGATGATCCTGAAAAGCCATTGAATGGCGGATATCAATGGTCTATGGTCGAGTGGGGTAGCGATAAGCTCACAGATTTGAGAAATAGAATGCCCAATGCTGGTGGCTTAGTAATTGCACCTAACATTGCTATGGCTGAATACTTTGTAAAAGTTATTGAAGAAATAGAAGGTGAAAAGCCATATATTGTTCATAGTGAAATGGGTGATGCCGAGGGACGTATCGCGGCATTTCGTAATACAAATAAAAGATGGATTGTCTCGGTGGCCATGATTTCTGAGGGTGTTGATATCCCTCGTCTACGTGTTCTTGTATATCTGCCTAATGCATCAACAGAGGTAGCCTTTAGACAAGCTATTGGTAGGGTAGTGAGAACGGCAGGACCTGATGATGATAGTCGCGCATATGTAATCATGCCCAGTTGGGAAATCTTCGATAGATATGCAAGAAGAGTCGAATCAGAAATGTCGGCCGCTGCAAAAAAAGAGGACACACCAAGCACGAAAAAATGCCCATCTTGCAATACCGAGCTACAGTTAAATGCCACGAGTTGCAATGCTTGTGGACATGAATTCCCAGTTAAGCCTCGGCAAATGAAAAATTGCCCAGCGTGTGATGCATTGAATCGACTTTCTGCTTCAGCCTGTCATTCATGTGGGCATAGTTTCTTGCAAGAATTCAAGTTGACTTTAGAAGATGCCATGCGCGTAGGCGCAATTGTTCGGGGCATTGACATGACAGAGCAAGAGGTGCAAGAGTCTGAAGCGATGGCCCCAAAGCTGAGAGAGCTATTTTTAGCCTCTGGCGATGAAAAGATTATCAAGATGCTCAAAACCTTTCCAGAGGAAACCTTTTCAAGGTTGGCTGCAATTATGGCGCAGGCTGGTAAAAAAGACCCTGAAAAATAAAACGATAGATTTGCCCCTTCGCCCCCAGATATCATTTTTTACTAAACTATTAATAGTTATACTTAGAAATTTAGGGTAAGAGCTATAAATGGAAAACCAAGTGCTAGAGGTCGATCTGGCCTCTGAACTCTCTAATACGCCTGATGCTAGAGTTTTTACTCATGGAAGTCTTTTTGCTGGCATAGGCGGGATTTGCACTTCGTTTAATTCACTTGGTGTCGTCAACGAATTTACAAACGAGCTTGAAGACAAGGTGCTTAAGACTTATCAAAAAAATCATTTTTCAAAAAGCTTACTTGGTGGATCAATTAGAGATTTGTCAGCAGCTAAACTTCCCTCTATAGACATTCTTCATGGCGGATTTCCCTGCCAAAGTTTTTCGATTGCTGGTTTAAGGGGTGGTTTTAATGATCCAAGGGGTCAATTATTTTTCGAAATTACGCGTTTAATTTCTGAGTATGGAGATCGTAAGCCCAAAGTTTTAGTACTAGAGAATGCGCCAAATTTACTTACCGGAGAGTCAGGAAGCTGGTTTAGAAAAATTACGATGGAGCTCTCAAAGCTAGGCTATTGGTTCGACCAAGTCAATGCTTTATTGCTAAATACTGCAGAACATACAGGCATTCCACAGTCAAGGGAGAGGCTGTTTATGGTCTGCCTAAATTCCGACTTCTTTGATTCTAATCCTATTAGGCAGGTTGATTTTAAGAAGGTGCCATTGCGACCCCTAAGTGAATTTATTTTTCCTTTTGAAGAAGTTGATCCCAGATACTATCTTGACCCAGAAAATAAGTATTCAAGATTAATTATGGAAAAGGAAAACAAGTCTGACCCCTATCAAATCTATCAATTAAGAAGGTTTGAGGTGCGCTTGGCCTCTGCAGGTATGTGTCCCACATTAACTGCTAATATGGGACATGGTGGCCATAATGTTCCATTTATCATAACTAACGGTAGGGTCAGAAAATTGACAGAGCGTGAGTGTTTAAATATTCAAGGATTTGATAAACAATTTTCGTTCCCGGAGTCTATTACCACAGGGGTAAAGTATGCGATGATTGGAAATGCTGTATCTCCGCCTGTATCTAAATTAATTGCAACAAGAGTGCTGAGTCTATTAAGAGAAAACGATGTCTAATACTAATTGGCTATTTCCAGAAAATAAATTAGGTCGCTGGGAAGGTATTAATGATGGCGATGCCCAGCATTTTACTAAAAATCCAATAGGTTCTCTGGCCCGAGAGATTATTCAAAATAGTCTTGATGCCAGATTGAATACAAATCCTGTCATAGTTTTTTTTGATCTCTTTTCAATCGATGCATCTGAATTTCCAAATATTGATCAACTGAAAAACAAGCTACTTAAGGCCAGTCAGACCCCTAAAAATATTTCTGACAACCGTACGCGAAAAACTTTAGAAGAGGCTCTGTCAATTATTAACAAACCCTCTATATCAATTCTAAAAATATCCGAATCCAATACGACTGGTATGGCTGGCCCCGCAGATGATGATTTAACTCCTTTTTACGCATATACGAAAGGTTCCGGCTTAACTGGCAAGAAAGATGGCCTAGGATCATTTGGCATTGGGAAAAAAGCACCAGTAGTTAATTCAGCCCTGAGGACTACCTTTGTTTCTACGGTATATAACCATCCTCAGTTCGGGGAAGACCTTCTTGCCCAAGGGATGTCTTATTGGGTAACGCATAAAGTGGGCGATGCTAGATTTGATGGTCTTGGTTATTGGGGTGTCAGAGATGCTTTTCCAGTCACTCAGAAGTCTGATTTACCCAAGTGGTTATTGCGCGAAGCTTTGGGAACTAATATCTATGTAGTTGAGCCCATCCTCTCAAAGGATTGGCATGAGTTATTAGTTGGTGCAGTGATTACAAACTTTTTTGCTGCTATTTTTGATGGTAATCTTGAAGTAAAGGCTGGAACATACGTTGTTAGTAAGGAGACCATTAAATCTCTTTTTCAAAATAAAAAGATTAGAGATGCCCTGCAAATTTTAGATGATGATCAGTATCTCGAGGCATTTAATTTCTCGGAAAAGTTTTTTGAGGCCTATAGTGATGAGCATGCAATTGTTGAGCAAACTCAAATGGCTCCGCCCTTAGGTAATTTTGAAATAAAGCTGCTCGTCGCAGATGGTTTACCAAAGCAAGTAGGATTTCTAAGAAACGGAATGTTTATTGCCTCAAATGAGCTTCCTTCACTGCGTAAATTTCAAAATACAAAAGATTTTGTTGCAGTTGTTTACTGTACAAATAAAGAGGGCAACAGCGTTTTAAGAGATATGGAGCCTCCTGAGCATAATCACTTCTTGGGAAATCAATATGATCGAGAGAATGGGCCTAAGCTTCTTAAAAATTTGGGAAAGAAAATTAGAGATCAACTCTTAAAGCATATACAGCCAGATCTGGCTGATGTCAGCTCAATTGATTTTATTGCTGATCTTTTGGGTTATGAAGGTCAGAATTCTTCTAACTCATCAGGTCCTACCGACCTTAATCCAGATGGAAAGATTGTTCAAAAACTCAAAGCCATAGCCGTTCCAAAAATTCGCAAAAAACCCAGCGACAAAAAAGGTATGGGTGAGGATGGCGGTGAAGATGATTCTGGTGAGGACGAGACTGAAACCCCGGGTGGAGGGAAAAAAGGGAAGGGTAAGAAGCCAGGTGAAGGTGGAGATAATCCGGGCCCGGGTGGCGATGGGGCTTCAGAGCAAGGCGTTGAGAAGCAAATTTCTGACCCTAGAGTAGTCCGATTAGCAGATGGAGCACTTCAAACATATTTTTCAATTGAGCACACGGGTGAAGTATTAATTAAGTTTTTTATATCTGGTGCAGATACCGACGAGTATGTAAATGTTCTTTCGAATTCAGTAGGTACTCGTTTTAATGGTGGCATTAAACTTAAGGCAAATGGATCCAAAGATAGAATTTCTTTAAAGGTACGCCTAGAAAATGTTGATAGAGAAGCAATTTTAATAAACGCATATGAGATTTGATCCCAAAAAATCCTTTGGCTATCCTGTTCTTCGCAAGGATAGCTCTGACTATGTCAATGCCGACATTAGTACGTCAATTGAGTTGCTTGAAACACAGGATTCAAGTCATGTGTATGAAATTGAATACCATGTAATGATTGGGGTGCGAGATATTAAGGATGCAATCCGTTCTCGCGACCTTTCTTTAGTGCTTAGTTTTTTTTGCCCTAAAACTTTGTACTCAGCATCTTTTGTTACCCAAGATTTAACTGGTCGCATGCCGATTGATATGAGGAACATCAAAGGGGATCTCTTTATTGAAGTTGAGGTTGTTGTCAATTCGAACACATTTAATCTAAGATCAGATAGATTTAATCCGGAGTTCTCTGAGCTTTCGGATTCATGTGTATTAAAAAGAGGTGATTTAGTCGCACAAGGATGGCCAGAGAAGCTTTTTATTGAGAGAGAGGTTTTTCAGTCCGTTATTTCATTATTTCAATGGGCCCCGGATGATGAGATGAGCGATGGAGTTTGGAAGCTTTTAGCTAAAAATGAATCCATTCAAATTGTTGCAAATCAAAATCAAATACGCCACTTAACCTCTGCTCAGCTAACTAAAGATGGTCGTGCTGTTCTACTCAATTCAATTATTCTTCCTGCGATTATTCAACTTATTAGCACTGTTATTGCAGATGAATTTGATGAGAGTGCTTTATGGTTTAAGGTCCTTGAGCAGAAGCTCCAGGCGACGGGTGATACTATCAATGCAAATAGTGATCCTATAGCTTTAGCTCAAAAACTACTTAAATTTCCACTTGCCGCTTTAAATGAAACTTTATTTATAGAATCATAATTATGCCTATACGTTTTTTAAAATCAGAAACTATTGCGCAGCTTCTTTCTCATGTCGATGACGATAAGGATCTTTATATCAAGGGATCATTTTCTAGCTACGGCCTTGATTCTCCTATGAGTTCATTTGAGTCTTTAGGTGCAGTTAATATCCAGGAGTTAGCCACACTTCTTTTACCAAGCGCTGATAATTTTTTTGAGCCTGAAAATTCTGAAATAGTTTTTGGAGCGTTTCGTGACATTACTAGATATCAGGCTGCTGACTCTAGAATGTGGGCCTACTACTCTCTAATGTATGGTTTACCATTTGTAAGAAAAAGATACCCGGCTAAATTTCAAATATCCAATTCTGTCGAAGATTTAACTGAAGCTGTCGACATGCATTTTTTGAAGCCTAATAATTCTAGAAATTTGATAAGAAATAATATATTGGCGCGACTTTGGTGGAATGCTAGGGTGGTTAATGATATTGATCCTAGAACTGCTCCTGAAATGCTGAGGGCTTTGTTGATCAATACCGATCATCGGGCCCAATTTATGGAGAGGCCGACCCAGTTTTCTACAAATGCTTTTCAAGCTGGCTTGATGTACAGCTTAAAAAAATATAAAGAGAACAATAAGCATAATTACTTCGATGCGCCTAGGTCTTCTAAAGGCGCCGCTCAAACTGCAACTCATTATAACTACAGGGCTACCGCTGCATTTTTGAATAGGCTCGGTGGAACTGTTAACTTGAATTTGTTGAAGCCGACTGAAATCATGGACCTAATTTCAAAAAATGAAGAGTCTTTTTATGCCAGGGTTGCGGCATAGTGCTGAGGAGTTAATTTCTCTATCAAGCTTCGTAATTTTTCTTTGGCTTGTAATTGGTTATTTATTAGGTCGCATTCCCAGAGAATGATTGGTTTGTAACCTCTCGAAATTATTTCGTAAATTACTTCCATATCCTTTTGAATTATTGCCTCATCCTCTTTTGTAATCTTCTGACACGAGTGCTTATGCCAAAAGCAACCGTGAACGAAAATTACTAATTTCAAATCCTCGATAACAATATCTGGAGTGCCTGGTAGTTCTTTGACATGCTTTGAGTATTTAATGCCAAGCTCATCAAGAAGTTTTTGTGCAATTAATTCTGGATAGGTATTTTTACTTTTGGACATGAAATTAGCCTTGAGAAAGTAACTGAATAAAGGGATTTAGAATTCTATTAACTCTTATAGATTATCTTTTATGGAGTTCATTCAACTATATCTCAATGGGTAATCCATAAGTAAGTACTTAGCTTATTACTCTTTATTTTTCATATTTATTTGATATTAACCAGTAATAATTTTGATTCCGGGTAGTAGCACCATACCCCCATCTAGCAATTGCAATACTCGTATCTCGGTTTGCTGAAACTCCGACTAGCTCACCAATCTTCGTAATTGCATCAGAATTTTTGGATGATAGTTCAACCCACTTATCCAAATGAATCTTTGCTGCTAGAGTATCTGATTTGCTTCTATTGCATGAGGGACACGCCAAGACAAAGTTATGCATTAGGTCTCTTGGGTAGAGCGAAAATGGTATGAAGTGATCCACTTCAAGCTCTAATGTTGATTTATTGCAATAAAAGCATTTGTTTCCATAAAGCTCTTTGAGGCCTTTGCATACAAGCGCTAAAGTTTTCCTTGGGGTTTCAAATAAGAAGCTATTGAGATCATCTTTTTCCCCAAGAATAGGGGTGTTTTTGGTGTTTTTCTTAATGAAGTCAGTCCATCTACTTCTAGCTAACTGCTGAATTAAAGGCTGAAATCTTCTCAAGCAATAAGCAACCCCACTTTTCAAAGTAATTGAGTTGGCATTGCTCTCATAGAGAAAGGGGAGCACTCCTCCACCAACATTTTGCAAGTAGTTAATTGGTTGCTTTGCGACTGTTGCAGCTACTGCGGTAACTAGCTTCTTATATTCTTTTGAGCGCTTGGCCGATTCTGAAGTATTGCAATTGTTTTGCTGTCGGAAGTCATTAATGGCTTTAACAATTGCAGCTTGGCTACCATTATTTTGAAAAAGAATGCCACTCTGATTGGCTTCTGAAGTCTTATAGGGAGTAGCTTGCTGCCAATAAAGCTCAATAAATCTTTCCGCAATTTGCCTATTACTTAATTCAAGTGGGGAATCATCGTCTTTTCCAAGTTCAATTGCTAAGTCTGCTAGAGAAATGAGAAGGGCGTATTTATAGGTAGAGCTAAAGTCACTCTCATTAAATAGCCTCTGAATCTTTGTAAGGAAGTCGAGTTGCTCTTGGGCTGATGGTGTAGAACTCATTCCCAATACTTCGCTTTCTCAGGAATAATCCATCTCACGCCGCCTCTAGCATCCGCTTGATCACCTTTGTATCTAGGGATGAGATGCATATGCAGATGAGGAACTGTTTGTCCAGCTGCAGGCCCATCGTTAATTCCAATGTTGTAACCATCAGGACTAAATTCTTTTTCTAGAACTTTTTGAGCTTTTGTGAGGAGCTCCATTAAAGCATTTTTCTCTTCTTTACTTGTTTCAAACCAGGATCCGACATGTCGTTTAGGTATAACTAAGGTATGCCCTGGAGAGACTGGGAAGCCATCCCGAATCGTTACCCCAAATTCATTGGAGTCAATGATCCGCTCTGTAGGCAGGGTGCAAAACGGACAGGGCTTTTGTGTGGGGGATGACATTTGGCTTGGATGGAGTTTCTTGTTACTTTTGTTATTTTTCATACTATCTCAATCTCCAAGCTCACCCCCTGAGCCTCTCCCCAACTACTGTTATCCCAAGGCAGTAAATAGTTCTTCATTTGATGAATTAGGCTATTGACATCACCAGTTATAGATGTCATATTGACAGTAATAGGTGTCAGTTAAGAACCTTGACAGTGGTTTAAACGGTGTTTTAGAGGGTAGGGGAATGTAAATGGGCTTTTTTATCAATCAATATCAAGGATTTAG
>TBL_comb47_HYPODRAFT_10005579_pt1 | contig 13980 bp, 11 predicted proteins | sample TroBogypolimnion_40_FD_10682 | JGI IMG/M metagenome (IMG submission 10682)
GAAGATGAATTCCGTCACGTCCTGCTGGATGAATTTGAAGTTCGGGTTGCCGCCGAGGTGGACGATGTTGTCCACCGAGCCGGTGACAAAATTGTCGAGGCCGATGACTTTGTGGCCGCGGGCCAGCAGCAGGTCGGTCAGGTGCGAGCCGAGGAATCCGGCCGCGCCGGTGATCACGGAGGTGGGCTGTTTCTTTTTCATGAGAGGCGGGTGGTGCGGGTAGGTTGTTGATTTATTTTGCCCCGGTGCCGCGCAGGACAGCGGGCAGGGTGAGGATCAAAATTTTCAGGTCCAGCCAGAGCGACCAGTTGTCGATGTATTCCAGGTCGAGGCGCACCCAATCCTTGAAATCGGAGATCTGGTTGCGCCCGCTGATCTGCCAGAGACAGGTGAGGCCGGGTTTCACGCTCAACCGGCGGCGATGCGCGAGATTTTCGAAGCGTTTGACTTCGTCCACCGGCAGCGGCCGCGGTCCGACCAGGCTCATCTCGCCGCGCAGGACGTTGAAGAGCTGCGGCAGTTCATCGAAGCTGTATTTGCGGAGGAATTTCCCCAGCGGCGTCACGCGCGGATCGTTGGTGATCTTGAAGACGGGGCCGGTCATCTCGTTCATGGCCGCCAGCTCGTGTTTGACCTGTTCGGCGTTGGTGACCATGGTGCGGAATTTGTAGAGCGTGAAGGGCGCGCCGCTCATCCCGGAGCGCTGCTGCCGGAAGAAAACGGGTCCGGGCATGGCGAGCTTGATCGCGACGGCAATCAGGGCAAACAACGGCGCCAGGAGCACCAGCAGCCCGAACGAGCCCAGGAAATCCATGAACTGCTTCACGAGGACCTGCCACCCGGCCTCGGGCGTGGTGCGGAAAATGAGCAGCGGCCGGCCCAGCAGTTCGTCCAGGCTGGTGCGGGAGATCTCGGTGCTGAAAAAATCGGCGATGAGCCAGACCTCGACGCCTTCCAATTCGCAGGCCCGGATGACGTATTCGACCTGCTCGAAGTTGGTGTGCTTGGCGCTCAGGATGACGCCGAAGATGGAATGGGCATGGAGCAGGTTCGCGATCTGCTGCACGGGCGTTTCCACCAGATTCAGTTCGGCGACGACCTCGACGCTGTCATTGGTGTGGTCCAGCAGATCCTTCCGCATCCGGGTGATTTCGCGGGTCGTGCCGACGAGAATGAAGCGGCGCTTGGTCTGGGCCTGGCCCATCCGGCTGCGCATCACCCGCCGCACCAGCTCCTCCTTCGCATAGACGAGGCTGAAACTGATGACCCCGAAGAAAATCACCATGCTGCGCGGGGTGACGAAATGCAGCGCATACATCGCCAGCACGAGGCCGAGGGTGGTGATGAGGCAGCCCTTGGCCAGCGGCCAGACAATGGCGAACCGCCCGGCCAGCGGCGGACGCTTGTAAAAGCCCTGGGATTCGAGGACGAGCGGCGCGGCGGGAATCAGCGCGGCGTAAAGCCAGACGAGCTTGTCCGCATCCAGCGTCGCGTCGGTGATCACGGGCAGGTGCAGCAGCGCGACGGTGGCGGGATCGCTGCGCAACACATACGCGATCCAGAAACTGGCCGCAAACAGGCAGGCATCCACCAGTTGGTGGGCTTGGGTGCGGATCTGCCGGGCGCGTCTTAACATGGCATTTTAGTTTTTCCGAAGCGACAGGATAAACAGGATGGGCACGAATTCAAATCTTAACGGTTCAGCGCCCGGCCGGCGCCGTTTGCAACTCCGGCACGGAATGGCCGATCAGCGCTTTCATCTGTTCAAACGTCGCGTCTTCCTGGCCCGGCGCGCACATTGCAAAATAGGCCACATAGGCCCAGCGCTGCAGGACGCCGGACCGCAGCAGGTCGCGCCCCAGCCACCACATCCGCTGGTAATTGTCCGTCGTCTGCTGGCCGTCCGCGACGAACCAGAAGACGTAAAGCCCGCTCACCGTTTGTTTCCGGCCGTCGGGGGTTTGATAGACATTGCCGACCGTCCATTTCGCCACGGGTAGCTGGTAGGGTTGCGGGCCGGCCACGGGAACGGTCGCCACGGCTTTCGCGTTGATTGTCCAGCCCTGGCCGGGCAGGCAGTAATCCGGCTTGTGGATGCTCGTGCGGTCGGCCCCCATGAGGATGACCGTGCTGTTGATTTGCAGGCCGTTGGTCGCGGTGTAAAGCCGGCCCGCATAACTCGTGTCCTTTGGCAGGTAATCGATGACCGTCTGCGGCTCCGGCATGTTCGTGGAGGTGAAATCCAGCACGCGTTCCGGCAGTTGGATGTCCACCATCACGCTGCCGGGAATCGCCACCGCCTTGATGCCGGGCTTGCCCAGCTTCTGGTTTGCCCGCAGCCAGTTCAGCGCGCCCGCCGTCCCCGCTATCAGCACCAGCGCGATCACCAGCAGCAGCCACTTTTGATTTTTCATACGCGATCTTCTCCGGCGGATTTGTTTTTCTTCCCGCGGTTTTCCATCCCGCGGCCGACCCAGACCAGACCGATGATTCCCGGAATGTAGGGCAGCAGGCTGAACACCCCGCCGGGGCCGCCTTCGTGGACGTAATTCCCCCATTCCTGCCCGCCCATTTCCGCCGCCAGGATGATGCAGAACAGCCGCACGAAATTTCCCAGCACGGCGAACGGCACCGCCAGCGCCATCAGAAAAATCCTTTTTCCCGGTGAGCGGAACGTGCCGAACGCATAGACCGTCGCCAGTAGGAACAGGGCGATCAAACTCCGCATCCCGCCGCACGCCGCCGCGACTTCGTATTGATAGTGGCCCGAGGGATCCAGCATCTGCGTGCCGTGCCGGATGAGGCTGATGCCCACCAGGTGCGCGAACATCTCCACCAGCCACGTCACCAGCAGCCGCAGCGGAAACAGGATGAAATTCAGGTGCGCCGCCAGCGGGATGGAAAACACAAAAAGAAAAAAGGGATACGCGCTGTGCCGCAGCCAGGCGCGGCCCCACGCCAGGCCCATCAGCCCGTAGATTCCCGCAAAGAGCGCGACCACCGACAGCACCGGTTGCTGCACGACGTAACCGGTGAAGTGCAGCAGCAGGGCCGCCGCCAGGATCAAAAGACCCGGCCACCAGATTTGGAGGGGCAACGCGAGCAATTCCTTCCGCTTCCACCAGAAAATCCCGATGACCAGAAACGGGATGAAATCGCCGTGCCCCGCATCCTCCGCCCCGGGTCCGTTGTAGGCTCCGAACAGCCACGCGAATAGCGACGATGTGTGGACGTAACCCAGGATGGAATTGCCCCAGAATTGGAACAACAGCGCCCACGCCGCGAGCAGTGTGAAGAAAAATGCCTTGTTTGGCAGCTGCTGCCAGCACGCGAGGGTGTCCGCCCGCCAGTCCGGCGGCGCGGTTTTAGTTTGGTGGCCGTTCATTTGTGCGTTGTTCCAGCTTTCAGATAACCAAACCGCGGAGTTTGCTCAAACAAATTCGCCTCCGAAGTGGTCTCCCGTCCTCATTCCAGAGTATATTTTTTGAGGCCGGAAAGCTGGCCGGCGATTTTCCAGGCGAACAGCGGATTGTTTTTCAGGTAGCGCTTGCCCAGCCGGCGCGGCTCGCAGGCCATCCGGAACAGCCATTCCATCCCGCTGCGCTGCATCCAGCGCGGCGCCTGCCGCACCCGTCCGGCGTGGAAATCAAACGCCGCGCCGACGCCGATCATCAGCGTCACGTCCAGCTTCGCCAGGAACTCCACCATGAACTTCTCCTGCTTCGGCGTGCTCAGGCCGACCCACATGATGTCTGGCTGGGCGGCCCGGATCATCTCCGACAATTCCTTTTCCTCCGCCGCATTGAGCGGGCGGAACGGCGGGGTGTAGCAGCCGGCGATCTGCAGTTTGGGGAACCGCGCCGTCAGTTTGTCGCGCAGTTCCTCCGCCACGCCCGGCGTGCCGCCGTAAAAAAAGTGGCGGCAGGGATTTTTTTCGCTCCACGCGCACACCTCCAGCATCAGGTCCGGCCCATAGACGCGGTTCATTTCGCGATGGCCGGCCAGTTTGCCCATCCACACCATCGGCATCCCGTCGGGCGTGCAGAGGAACGCCTCGTTCAGGATGCGCCGGAACCCCGGGTCCTTCTGCGCCAGCATCACGCCGTGGGCGTCCCGCACGCAGATGTAGCCCTTGCGCCGCGCCTGCACCGCGCCGGCGATGGCCGCCAGCGCGGTCGGCAGATTCAGCACGCTGATGCCGACCCCCAGGACGTTGACGCGTTTGATGCTCATGAAAAGTCCGGCCACTATATCCTGCCTTCATCAAAACGCCAGCCGAAGTCCGGGGTGGCCGGTGCAAAAAATCTTTCTTCCGCCGCCGGTTGGATTAACTTGAAAATTGAAATTTGATTCAACCCCCCATGAAGCTCCTCGTTTTTGCCCACACCCCGCCGCCGCACCACGGCCAGAGTTACATGGTCAAGCTCCTGCTCGAGGGCTTTGGCGGCGACCGGCGCCGCCAAAAGGAAAAGTCGCCGTCGGCCTACGGCATTGAGTGTTACCATGTCAACGCGCGCTTTTCCAAATCCCTCGAGGACGTCGGTGAATTCCAGGGCGCCAAGATGTTCCTGATTTTTTTGTTCTGCCTGCAGGCCCTCTGGTGCCGTTTCCGCCACGGCGTGACTACCCTGTATTACATCCCCGCGCCCGGCAAAGCCGTCGCCGTGTATCGCGACTGGCTGGTGATGCTGATCTGCCGTCCGTTTTTCAAAAAGATCATCCTCCACTGGGAGGCCGCCGGCCTCGCCAAGTGGTTGGAAACTTCCGTCCAGATCCGTTCGCGCGCCATCACCTACCGGGTCTTCAAACCCGTGGATTTGAGCATCGTGCTGTCCCGGTATAATTTTGCCGACGCCAAAAAACTTTTGTCGCGCCACATTTGCATCGTCAATAATGGCATTCCCGATCCCTGTCCGGAATTTGCGGAGACCATTCTGCCGCGGCGGCGGGCGCGTTTTGCCGCCCGCGCAAAATTGGCCGCCGGCGAATCCCTGGATCTGCGGGAAATTTCCAGTGCCGGCGGCGATCCGGAAACCATCAATGTCTTGTTCCTCGCCAACGGCCTGCGTGAGAAGGGCATTTTCGCCGCGATGCACGGCGTTGTCGCCGCCAACCGCACCTTGGCGTCGCGTCGCGGTCCGCTCCGGATGAAGCTGGTGTTTGCCGGTAATTTTATGGCCGCCGAGGACCGGTCGGAATTCGACCGGTTGCTCCAACAACCCGCATTTGCCGCCGCCGTGAGCCATCTGGGGTTTGTTTCCGGCGCGCAAAAAATCCGCATCTTGCGGGAGGCGGATGTGTTTTGTTTTCCCTCGCAATATCTCGGCGAAAACCAGCCGGTTTGCCTCATCGAAGCCATGGCGTTTGGCCTCCCCATCGTGACGACCCGCTGGCGTTCGCTGCCCGAAATGCTGCCGCCGGATTATCCCGGCCTCGTTCCCGGACAGGATCCGGACGAAATTGCCGCCGCCCTCTTGCGCCTGACGGACCTCGAAGGCAGCGAGCGTCTCCGTGAAAATTTTCTCGGACGTTTCTCGCTCGCCCAATATTTGTCCGGCATGGCCGCCGCCATCCGCATCGTGGAAAACATTTAATTTACGCTGGCGGGTTTCCAATTTACGCTGGCGTTTCCGGTTCGCGCATCGCGTGCATCGAATAGCACAAATCGAATATGATCGTCGGGCTGCTCCAACTTAATTCGACCATCGGCGATTTCGCCGCCAACCGGCAAAAGCTCCTGGCCGGCTACGCCCGGGCCGTCGCGCGCGGCGCGCAATTCGTCCTCGCCCCCGAGCTCTTCCTCTGCGGCTACCCGCCGCGCGACCTGCTCCAGCGCCCGGATTTCATTGACGCCAATCTCGCCGCGCTCGCCGAAACCGCCGCGGGCGTCGGCGCGGTGCCGCTCTGCGTCGGCTTCGTGGACCGCAATCCGCAAAAGCCCGGGCGCGGGCTGAAAAATTCCGCCGCCGTTTTGCAGCATGGGAAAATCATCTGGCGCACCGCGAAAAGTCTGCTGCCGACCTATGACGTGTTCGACGAGGACCGCTATTTTGAACCGGCCGGCAGCGTCGCCCCGTTCGCGTTCAACGGGCACCGGCTCGGCATCACCATCTGCGAGGACATCTGGAATGACGAGGATTTCTGGCCGGACCGGATCTATCGCCGCGACCCGGTCAAGGAGCTCATCGCGCAGGGCGCGGAGATCATCCTGAATCTTTCTGCCTCGCCTTGGTGTGATGGCAAGGAGCGCACGCGGCTGGAGATGTTGCGGCGCGTGGCGCGCGATGAGAAAATCCCGCTCGCCCAGGTCAACCTCGTCGGCGCGAATGACGAACTGATCTTCGACGGCCACAGCGTCGCCCTCAATGCCGCCGGCGAACCGCTCGTTTTGGGCCGGGGTTTTGCCGAGGATATTTTGCTCGCGGACCTGTCCCCGGCCGCGGTCCCCTCGTCGCCGTCCGCCGGCTTCGACTTTCCCCCGCGCGAAGCGCAGGTTTTTTCCGCGCTGTCGCTCGGCATCCGTGATTACGTCCGCAAGTGCGGTTTCCAGTCGGTGATCCTCGGCTTGTCCGGCGGCATTGATTCGGCGCTGGTGGCCGTGCTGGCCGCCGACGCGCTCGGCGCGGAAAATGTTCTGGGTGTGGCGATGCCGGCGCGCTATTCGAGCAGTGGCAGCTTGAGCGACGCCGCGGCGCTCGCCAAAAATCTCGGCCTCCGCTATGAAGTGCTGCCGATTGAACCGGCGTTTCTGGCGGTGGAAAAGCAACTGGAAAAAGTTTTTGCCGGAACGAAACCGAACGAGGCGGAGGAGAATGTGCAGTCGCGGCTGCGCGGTGTGACGCTCATGGCGCTGTCGAACAAGTTCGGCGCGCTCGTGCTGACCACGGGCAACAAGTCGGAGATGGCCGTCGGTTATTGCACGCTTTACGGCGACATGAACGGCGCGCTCGCGCCCATCGCCGATGTGTTCAAGACCGACATCTACCGGATCGCGCGCTGGGTGAACCGCGCGCGGGAGATCATTCCCGCCGCTTCCCTCACCAAGCCGCCGAGCGCGGAGCTGCGCCCGGACCAGACGGACCAGGATTCCCTGCCGCCCTACGAAATCCTCGACGCGATCCTCGACGCCTACGTCGTGAAAAACCTGGGCAGGGAGGAGATCATCCGCCGCGGCTTCGCCGCCGCCGTGGTGAACGACGTGGTCAACAAGGTCAATTTCAGCGAATACAAACGGCGGCAGGCCGCGCCCGGATTGAAGGTGTCGCCGCGCGCGTTCGGCATGGGTCGGCGCATTCCCATCGCGCAAAAATTCCGCGCCCAGTCCGCCCGGAGTTCACCCTGAACGCGCGCGGCGCCGGCCATGCTTTCTGCCGCGTGATTTTGATGCCCGTTATACCGCTGGCGTTTCCGGTGCCCGATGCTAGAGTAAGGCGTGCTCCCCACTTTGAAAACCTTTGCCACGCGTGTCTCCTCGTGTCGTGCGCCCGCTGCGCTCACGCTCGCCGGGCTGCTTGGCATGGGCGTGATCCTGCTGGCGACCGCGGCCCGGGCCGCCACCGGCACCATCCGGGACGTGCAGCACGTCGTCATCCTCGCGCAGGAGAACCGGTCGTTCGACCATTATTTTGGCACCCTGCCGGGGGTCCGCGGCTTCAACGACCCGAACATTCTGCTGTTCCCCAACGGCGCCTCCGACCTGTTCCAGCCCAGTGGCGGCAATAATTTCCTCCTGCCCTTCCCGGTGACCAGCCTCTGCCTCAATGATGTCGATCATGGTGAAGCGAGCGGATTAGGTTCGTGGAACAACGGCCGCTGGAATCAATGGATTCCCGAGAAGGGGCCCGACGTCATGGCTTACTACACCCGCACCAACCTGCCGTTTTATTATGCGCTGGCTGACGCCTACACCCTCTGCGACGCCAATTTCTGTTCGTTCGTGGGGCCAACCTTTCCCAACCGGATTTATCTGTTCACCGGCACCGTTGACCCGGGCGGCACCGGCGGCGGGCCGGTGCTCTACAATCACGTTCCCACCAACGGCTACAGTTGGACCACCTATCCCGAACGTCTGCAGACCGCCGGGGTGAGCTGGCGGGTTTACCGTCCCGCGGGCGATTGGTTCGGTGACGCGCTGCCGTGGTTTGCCCAGTATATGAACGCCCGGCCCGGCAATCCGCTCTACGATCGCGGCCTGGCCACGGTGAACAACGTCATTGCCGCGTTCAAGGCCGATGTCACCAACGGCACGCTGCCGCAGGTCTCCTGGATGATTCCGCCGGACCTGAGCTGGTCGGAGCATCCGCCGGATTCGATCGCCCGGGGCGAGTGGTTTGTGCAGCAAATCATGAATGCGCTCACCAACAACCCGGCCGTGCTGAACTCCACGGTGTTCATCATCACCTACGACGAGAACGGCGGCTTCTACGATCACGTGCCGCCGCCGGTGCCCCCGCCGGGAACGCCGGGTGAATTTGTCAATGGCCAGCCCCTCGGTCTGGGCGTCCGCGTGCCGCTGTTCCTCATCTCGCCGTGGTCTCGCGGGGGCCGGGTTTGCTCCCAGGTGTTCGACCATACTTCCATCCTCCGTTTTCTCGAAGCCTGGACCGGCGTGGCGGAAACCAACATCAGCGCCTGGCGCCGCCAAACCTGCGGCGACCTGACCTCCGCTTTCGATTTCGCCCATCCGGACTTCACCGTTCCCGTCCTGCCGGCGTCGCCTTCTCAAAATTGCTACGGCGTGACGCCGGCCATCCCGTTGATCCAGTCCCTGCCGGTTCAGGAGCCGGGATCGCGACCCGCCTGCCCGCTGCCCTATCAACCCGACGCCGCGGTTGTTACGGATTGCAACAGCAACCGCGTGTTCATCACGCTGACCAATGCCGGCGCCGCGGCCGTGCATTTCGCGATTTATGCCAACGCCTTCCGCACCGACGGCCCGTGGCAATATGACGCCCCGGCCGGCGGCTCGGTGAGGGATTCCTTTGTCCTCCCGGCCGGCGCCAACGGCCAATACGACCTGACCTGCTACGGCCCGAATGGCTTCCAACGCCGGTTCGCCGGCAACCTCAATCAGGACTGCCGTCAGCTTGAAATCGCTTCCCGGATTGACTCCGCCGCCGGCGCCCTCATCCTGCAGTGCCTCAATGCCAAAACCGTCCCGGTCAATTTCAGCATCTCCAACCACCTGGACCACGGCGCTTCGGCGGCTTTCCTGCTCCCGCCCGGTGAAGCCACCGACCTCGCCATTCCCGTGCTCGCCGGCAGCCAGGGCTGGTATGATGTGACGGTGACGGCGGATGCCGACCCCAATTTTGTGCGTCGCCTGGCCGGCCACATCGAGCTGGGTTCTTTCTCCTACACCGCCCTGCCCGCCATCGTCGGCAATGTCCTCGGGGCGCCGGCCGAGGCCATCACGCTCCCACCCCTAACCGGCATCAATTCCATCACCGACGAGGTCAACTCCCTGATTGCCGTCAACGCCCTGGCCACCGCCGGCACCAACCATCTGGCGCTCGTCATCGGCGCTTACGGGACCAACTGCGCGCTGATCTACCCCGGCTGGGCCTCCAATTATGTGGTTGAGTCCAGCCTCAATCTGGCGCCGCCCTGGAATCCCCTGAGCGCCACCGGGTCCGTGGTCAGCAATTGCAACGTCATCATCCTGCCCGCCACGAATGCGGGCCGGTATTTCCGGCTCCGCCAGTAAAGCTCGGAGCGTGTGGTCTGGCCCGCCGCCGTTTCCGTTGCACAATTCTCTTCTATTCCGGCTCGCGAGTGGTATGATCTGGACGGTTTTGGTGAATAAAATTTGCGGCAACTTTTAACGTAACAACCCATCAACCCATGCTGTTAGCCTACATTGATCCAGGCTTGGGGTCCCTTTTGTGGCAGGGGATCATCTCCGTGTTCATCGGCTTCTTGTTCTACCTCAAGAAAACCCGCCGGATGATTGTGAACTTTTTTCGCAAAACCTTCCGGTCTCCTCCCCGGGATGGCGGACCGGCTGCCCCAGCCCCGCTGGTGAAAAACGCGGCCGCCAAACCTGACGCCCGGTGAACTCGTCGGTCGCCCCATCCTTTCGCGACCCGGCAGGTTGCTGTTTCGTTTTTCAGGAGCGCGTGTTTCGCGTTGTGGCCCCCGGGGCCTTGGCGGAATTTACAGATTTTTTCCAAACGGCCGCGGCGCGGCAATTCATCGCCGGCCGGAAACTGGTTACGGCCCGGCCGCTGGCGGAAAGTGAAATCGCCCCGCTCCGCGCCGCACCCGGATTGCAATCTCTCCGGGCCGCGCTCAACCCCGGCGCGGTGTTTGAACATGAGCGGATCCCCTTTGCCGGCTATCCGCAGGATTGGCCGCCGGAAATGCTCTGGGCGGCCGGCCGGCTGACGCTCGACCTGGCTCGGGCGGCCCTCGCGGATGGATTCGGCCTGAAGGACGCGACGCCGCACAACATTTTGTTTCGCGGCCCGGAGCCGGTGTTCGTGGATGCGCTCTCCTTCGAGCGGCGCGCTCCGGGCGACCCGATCTGGAAACCCTACGCCCAGTTTCTCCGCACCTTCCTGCTGCCGTTGCTGGCGAACCGGCGCTGGGGGTTGACGATGGCGGAGATCTTCACGACCCGGCGCGACGGTTTGCAACCGGAAGAGCTCTACCGCTGGTGCGGTCCGCTGGAAAAATTCCGGCCCCGGACGCTGTCGCTGGTGTCCATCCCGACCTGGCTGTCGCGCCAAGCCGATCCGGATGACCCCAAAATTTACCAGCCGCGCCTGCTCGCGGATCCGGAGCAGGCCCGGTTCATTCTCGAATCCCTGTTCAACCGGCTCGAGCGCCAGCTCCGTTCGCTCCGCCCGGCGGCGGAAAAAAACTCGACCTGGTCGGATTACATGGCCACGCACAGCTACGATGACCCGGCGTTCGCGGCGAAGGAAAAATTTGTGGCCGGGGCGCTGGCGGAATTCCAACCGGCGCGGGTGCTGGACGCGGGCGCCAACACCGGCCATTTCAGCGCGCTGGCGGCGCAGTCCGGCGCGGCCGTGGTGGCCGTGGATCTGGACGCGGCCTGCGTGGGGAAAATCTGGCAGCGGGCGCGGGCACAGCGGTTGAACATCCTGCCGCTGGCGGTGGATCTGGCCCGGCCCGCTCCGGCCCTCGGCTGGTGCAACCGGGAACAGTCGTCGTTTCTCGACCGCGCCACGGGCGCCTTCGACGGCGTCCTGATGCTGGCCCTCATCCATCATCTCCTGGTCACGGAGCGGATTGCGCTGGCGGAAATCCTCCGGCTCGCGGCGGAGTTGACCCGCGGGGTGCTGGTGATTGAATGGATCGAGCCCGGGGATGCGATGTTCCGCCGGCTGACGCGCGGGCGCGACGGCCTGCATGCCGGGCTGGACGCCGCCGCCTTTGAGCGGGCCTGTGCGGCGCATTTTGAGATTGTGCGCTCCGCGGCGCTGCCGGGCACGCAGCGCCGGATGTATTGCCTGCGCCGGAAGGGCGGTGGCTGATGCCGAATTCCCCCACGGTTCCGCTGCCCGAACCGCTCAAGCAGAAAATCAAGGACGCCCTGGTGGCCTTGTCGTTGGCGAACCTCTGCCTGCTCAAGGTCTCTTTTGATCTGTTGTCCGACGCGGACCGTTTCTTTACCAAGCTGCCGGTGACCACGCCGATGCTGCTGGCGCTGGCGGTGAATGGGTTTGTCTTGACCCTGCTGTTCTGGCTGGTGCTGCAGGTGCGTCGCCGTTTTCAGAGCGCGTGGTTGCGCCTGCCGGTTCACTTGTTGTTTTTTCTGCTGCTCCTGTATCCGCTGGATTTTATCCGCATCACGTTCACCCCCATCACGGATTATCAGATTTATGAATTTGGGAAGCAGCCCGTGGTGCTGCTTGGCGGCGTGGCGCTGCTCGCCCTGCTGGTCTGGTGGCACCGGCCCGTTGCCCGGGCGGCGGCATTTGTCGTGGCCATTCTCTCGCCGCTGGCGATGTTTCTTTTCATCAAGATTGCTTTGACGGCCTTGGGTTTCACCCGGCTGATCAACTGCCCCGCCGCCCCCGTGCCCCCGCCGATGTTTCCCGCCCAGGCCGGTCGGCCGCGGGTGCTGTGGATTATTTTTGACGAGACGGATTACCGCCTGGTGTTTGAGCAACGACCGGCGAATGTGACCCTGCCCGAGTTTGACCGGTTGCAAGCGCAATCGTTGTTTTCGACCGGCGCCTGCTCACCGGATAATGCCACCATCCTGTCCATGCCGGCGCTCATCATCGGACGACAGATTGCGTCAGTGAATACGGCGAACACCTGCGATCTGCCCATCACCTTCGCGGACAATGGCAAGACCGCGGATTGGAACGGCCTGCCCTCTGTCTTTTCTGGAGCGCGTAGTCTCGGCTTCAATACCGCACTGGTTGGCTGGTATGTGCCTTACGATCGCGAAGTGGGCGGCGCGCTGAATTTTTGCCGATGGTATCCGTATCCCGCCTACCAGCCGTGCCGGGCTGAAACCTTCGGAGCCAACCTGCGGGCGCAAATCAGTTCGCTCACCGAAACCATCCATATCCGGCGTCTGTTCATCGAACTTCAACGGGATGGTTTGCGAACATCGTTGTCGCTGGTGACCAATGCCAACTACAGCCTCACCCTCCTGCATCTGCCCGCACCGCACAAACCGGGGATTTACCTGCCGGACCGGGCGGAGTTCACCATCTGGCCCATGTCGAAGGTGACGGGTTATTTCAACAACCTGGCGCTCGCCGACCGTGAACTCGGCCAGCTTCGCCGCGCCATGGAATCGGCGGGTCTGTGGGATAACACCTGGGTCATCTTGAGTTCCGACCATTCCTGGCGTGACTCCCGGCGCTATGACAACCAGCACGATTTTCGCGTGCCGTTCCTGGTCAAGCCGCCGGGTGCCGGTGATTCCATGCGCTATTCTAAATCGTTCAACACCATTCTCACGCATGATTTGATTCTCTCCATCCTGCGCGGTGACATCACCAATCAACTGAATCTTCCGCCCTGGCTGGACCAGCACGGCCGTCCGCTGCCGACCATCGAGGGGCAGGTGGGCAGTTGAAAGCCCTCTGAAAAAACTCGCGTGCCGCCCGTTGGCGGGTTAGTTCTTTCGCGTGAAATTTTCCATCATCACCCCGAGTTTCCGCAGTTCCAACTGGCTCAAGCTGTGCATCGCTTCCGTGGCCGACCAGTCGGGCGTCGAATTCGAGCACCTCGTGCAGGATTCCTGTTCCGACGACGGCACGCAGGACTGGCTGCCGCACGACCTGCGCGTGTCGGCCTTCATTGAAAAAGACCAGGGCATGTATGACGCCGTGAACCGCGGTTATCGCCGCGCCACCGGCGACATCCTGGCGTATCTGAACTGCGACGAACAATACCTGCCCGGCGCCCTCCTGGCCGTGCGCGATTTTTTTGCGGCCAATCCCCGGGTCGAAGTCGCGCTGGCCGGCACCATCGTCACCGACGCCGATGGGAAGTATATGTGCCACCGGCATTCCCTGGTGCCGCATCCGCAGCACATCTGGTTTCGCTTCCCGGTGTTGACCAGCTCGGTGTTCATCCGGCGCGGGGTCGTCCACGAACGCGGCCTGTTCTTCGACACCAAATGGCGTGACCTCGGGGACATGCATTGGATGTTCGAACTGATGAAGCAACAGGTGCCGATGAAAGTGTGTGATACGTTCACGTCGGTTTTTGCCGACACCGGCGATAACATGAACATGAAGCCGAACGCCATGCGCGAAAAGGCCGAGACCGCCGCCATGATGCCGGCCTGGGTGCGGCGGTTGAAACCCGTCTGGGTCGTGCAGCACCGGCTCCGCCGCATGCTGGCCGGGCATTTTTCCCTCAAGCCCACCGCGTATTCGCTTTACACCCGCCAAAGTCCGGACCGGCGCGTGACGATTGACGTGCCCAAGCCGACCGCGGTCTGGTGGAACCGGCTCTGAGCCGCGCGGTGACTTTGCGAATCAC
>TBL_comb47_HYPODRAFT_10005580_pt1 | contig 13978 bp, 19 predicted proteins | sample TroBogypolimnion_40_FD_10682 | JGI IMG/M metagenome (IMG submission 10682)
ATAGATGATGAAAAAAATGATGGACTTAGGTACTTTTATATTTAAGTCTGAATTTTTACATAAATATTTATATGATTACTCATTAGTTAAATATAATGGATGTAAAGAAAAAGTTGAAATAATATGTGAAAAACATGGTATTTTTAAACAAACTCCAGATAATCACCTACGAAAAAGAGGTTGCCCTAAATGTGATATTTCTAATAAATCAAATACTAATGATTTTATATTAAATTCAAAAACAATACATGGTGAGTTATATGACTATAGCTTAGTTAAATATGAAAATAGTAAGAAAAAGGTTGAAATTATATGTAAAAAACATGGAATTTTTGAACAAACTCCGAATAACCATCTAAAAGGACAAGGGTGTGTAATTTGTAATAATCTACGAAAAATAACAAATGAATCGGACTTTATAATAAATTGTATAAACAAACATGGTAATACATATGATTATTCATTATCTGAATATAAAAATAGTAAAAAGAAAATTAAAATAATATGCAAAAAACATGGAATTTTTGAACAAAAACCTAATAGTCATCTAAATGGTCAAGGATGCCCAATTTGTAAAAGTTCAAAGGGCGAAATTATAATTTTAAACTATCTAAAAAATAATGGTATAGAATATATAAGAGAATTTAGATTCGATGATTGTAGAAATAAAAATGCATTACGATTTGATTTCTTTTTACCAATATTGAATATATGTATAGAATTTAATGGAATACAGCATTATAAAGAGATTGAATATTTTAATAGAAAATGCACACTGGATGATACTAAATTGAGAGATAATTTGAAAAAATCATATTGTGAAAAAAACAATATAATATTAATAATAATAAAATAAGATGATAATACAATAGATATATTAAATGAATATTTAAAAAGTGATAATTAAATGGTAAAAAAAATAAAAACAAACGAAGAAAAATATAAGATATTAGATCAAATAACACACATTTTACTCAGACCCGGAACTTATGTCGGATCAAATAAGCCTGGTATATATAATAAATTTATATTAAAAGAGAATAGATTTATACAAGAAAATATTGAATTTATACCTTCATTTATAAAAATAACGGATGAGGTACTAACCAATAGTGTGGATGAGAGCCAAAGAAATCCAAAATTGAATAGAATTGATATTAATATAAAAGGTGATTATATTTCAATTAAAGATAATGGTGGGATACCAATTGAAATTCATAAAGATTATAAACAATATATTCCCGAAGTTATATTCGGAAATCTCATGTCAGGATCCAATTATGATGATAGTGATGAGAGGACGGTTGCTGGATTAAATGGACTTGGTGCAAAATTGACAAATGTTTTTTCAAAAGAATTTGTTGTTACTACATCTGATGGTATTATGCAGTTTACTCAAACATTTTCAAATAATATGAAGGAGAGAACAAAAGCTAAAGTAACCACATCTAATAAAAAATTTACAGAAATAAAATTTAAACCAGACTTCGAACAATTCGGAATATCTTCAATAGATAAAGATCATTTTAAAATGATAGAAAAAAGGGTTTATGATTTAGCCGCTTGTAATAATAATATTAAATTTTATTTTAATAATAAGTTAATAAATTTTAAATCATTTGAAGATTATATAAAATTATATACAGATGAAGTTTTTTATGAATCTAAAAAGGATAAGACTTGGTCGATAGGAATTGGATCCTCAAATAATGGATTTCAACAGGTGAGTTTTGCTAACTCAACGGATACTTATGATGGTGGTACTCATGTTGATTATGTTATGTCTCAGGTAATAGTAGCTTTGCGTGAGTTCTTCTTAAAAAAATATAAAGTAGATATTAAGCCGGGTGAGTTGAAAAATCATATGTTTTTGTTTTTAAATTGTACTATAGTTAATCCATTATTCTCATCACAGACAAAAGAAAAACTTATAAGCGAAGTTAAAGATTTCGGGTCAACATTTGAAATATCTCCGAAATTAATACAACAAATATTAAAATCAGAGATAGTTAATTCTATATTAGATTGGATTGATCAAAAGAAAAGTGCGGATGATAGTAAATTACAAAGGGATTTAAATAAAAAACTAGGTAAGATTAAAGTTGAAAAACTAATTGACGCTAAAGGAAAAGATCGTTGGAAATATTCATTAGCTTTGTTTGAGGGTGATTGTTTACATGAAGATACTAATATTAGAGTTTTAAGAAACGGTGATATTATCGATATTAAAATTAAAGATATAAATCTTGATGATATGGTAATAACTCATAATAACTCATTTTCTAATATTTATGCGATGACAAAGAAAATAAAAAAGAAATCAATCATTAAGACAGTGAATGATGAGTTAATATGTAGTAAAAAACATGAATGGTTTGTATATGATAATATTAAAAATGAATTTTATTTTGAAAAAACTGAAAATCTAGATAAAATAAAACACAAATTAGTCAAAAATTATTTAGCATTTACAGATTCTTTACTGAAGATAAAATCTTGTAATGATTATTTAATTATATTAGAATCTGAGGAAAATATAATAACAAACCCCACACATGAATTTGCAGTTTATAATATTAAATTTAATAAATTTGAAATGATATCTACAAAAAATATTATAATAGAAGAGCATTTTTTAGTAAACACCTTCAAATTATAATAACACCTTCTGATAGGGAGAGTGATGTTTTTAATATATACCTATATGAATATAAAATATGAGTATAAGTGTAAAATTTTCAATCTACCGATAAAAGATATTAACAAGATTAAAGGATATTTTAAATTATCATTAAGAAGAAAACTAGGAATTGGTATAGTTGAATACTTAAGATATAAAGGCTTTGAAATTGAATCTTGTAGAATATGTGGCTCTGTTGATGTTCCAATTGATATTGATATTATAATATCTAACGGATTTATAGAAATAACTAATTTCAAATATGTTAAAAAAATATATTGTTATGGGTATAATAAAGAGTGTGATGGTATAAAAATGAATTCTAATTCATTTGAATTCATTTCAAAGATTAATAATATATCCATAGATGATGCTAAGCAATTACTTAAAAAAAACAATAGAAGTCCTTTTTATAAAGAAAATTGGAATAATGAAAATGATTACAAAAAATCACAATCAAGATCTATAGATTATTATACTGATAAATATGGTGATGAGATAGGAAATGAAAAATTTAGAGAACATATGACTAAAATCTCACTATCGAATAGTGAAATAGGATATATTGATAAATACGGAGACGATCTAGGTAAAAAATTGTTTAAAAAAATATCTGAGAAAAAGGACTCAACATCTTTTAATTTCTTTGTTAAGAAAAATAATAATGATCATGAATTAGCTTTATTAGAATATGAAGAAAGATTAAAATCTGTAAATGTATCAGTGAAGAATTTTATAGAAAAGTATGGATATGATAATGGGATTAAAAAGCATAATGATCGTGTTGAAAAATATAGAGAAACGTTTAATAAAAATCCAAATAAAGATGAGATAAATAAATCGAGAGCTATTACAATTGATAATTTATATAAAAAATATGGCGATATGGATATAGCAACTGAAAAATATCTTGAACACTGTAAAAAAAAATTAGTCCCACTTTGTAGAGCATCAAAAGAATCTTTGAATATATTTTTACCTATAATAGAAACTATTAAGATTGAGTATAAAATAAAAGAAGATGACATATATATAGGTTTTAATAATAGTAGTGAGTATTTTATAAGAAATGTTAAGATGATATATTTTTATGATTTTACTATAAGAAGTAAAAAAATAATAATTGAATATAATGGGACTTTATTTCACCCAAGAAATGAAAATTCAGAGTGGGTAAATCCATTTAATAAAATGACATCAGAAGAAGCTTATAATAAACAAAAAGAAAAGATAATAACAGCGAAAAATAACGGATTTTTTGTATTGGAAATTTGGTCGGATGATGCAAATAATGTTGAAAAGTGTTTGAATTTTATAAAAAATAATATAAATAATGATAACTGAGAATTTTTTAGAATTGATTGATATAGAAGATATAATACACACAGAAGAATATGTAAACATGGTTGATATATCAGTGGATGTGGATCAAAGTTTCTTATTAAGTAATGGTATAATATCTCACAATTCGGCTATATCGGCTTTTAGAAAGCACCGTACACAAGAAACAATGGGTGGATTTGCATTAAGAGGTAAGTTCGTTAATGTTTCTGAGATGATAAATAGTAAACTAGTTTTAAATGAAGAGGCTGTTAATTTAATGGCTTCAATTGGGTTAAAATTGGGACAGCCAATTGATGTTAAAAATTTAAGATATGGTAGAATTTTATTCTATACGGACGCAGATTGTTTAGAAGAAAATACTATTATATTAACAAAAAGTGGTGAAAAAAAAATATCTGAAATAACATATGATGATGAAATATTAACACACACCGGTGAATATAAAAAAGTAAAAAATATAACATCTAAAGATATTTCTAAATTTATTAAAATTAAAGTGAATGGTAATGATATATTTTGTTCAGAGGATCATAGATTGTTAGTTTTTAGAAATGGTGATGTTATTGAAATAAATGCCAAAGATATAAAATATTCAGATTTTATCTTATTAAAAAATAAATAACGAAGGAGACACCATCATATTTAATATATAAATTAAAAATAAGATATTGACGGTGAGTACATCAAGGAAAAATAAATATATATCAAAAAAGGAACTAGAAAGAAGAAATTATAATTGTATTATATGTGATAAAAAAATATCTGATAAAAACTACGCGGTGAGTAGGCATTTAAAAGAACATAATACTAATTTATCGGATTATATAAGAAAATATTATAAATTAATAGATGGTGAGTATAACAAATGCTCCTTTTGCGAGAAAGAAGCAATACCATCATATGATATAAATCACAATGATAAAACATATAAAATAAATTATGATTATGGTTATTTATGTAAAACACAAGAGTGTAAAAATAAAATAAGTTTAGATATATTGAAATGTGAGTACAATCCTAAAAAATATGAGAAAATAGGATCTAAATCAGAATATTTAAGTAAATTGCATAAAATAACCATTGAAGAATCAAAAAAATTAAAATATAAAGAACAAAAAGTTAAATTCTTTAATTCATTAAATGAGTTTAAATATAAATATGGTGATATTGAAGGGCAAATAAGATATGATAAAAGAATCGAAGGAATAACTAAAAACACCGCTAGAAATAAATTTCCATGTACATTAGAAAATTTTATAAACAGATATGATGTTGAAATAGGTACTAAAAAATATAATGATAGGTGTGAAAGGATATCATATACATCATCCAAAGATTTTTTTATAAATAAACATGGATTAGAAAAAGGAAATGAAATTTGGAAAAATAAATTTATACAAAATAGATCAAGTAAAAAATCTATAATTGTAAATAATATTTTAAAACAATTAAATTTTAATTTTGAAATTGAAAAAAACATTTCTAGTAAATTTGTGGATTATTTTCTAACTGATTATAATATAGTTATTGAATATTTTGGTGATTATTGGCATGGAAATCCAAAAGTATATAAATCAAATTATTACAATCAACGATGTAAAATGACAGCAGGTGAATTGTGGATAAAGGATGAGGAAAGATTAAAAATAATAAAGGAGAATGTTGATTCTATAATTATAATATGGGAATCATCAAATATTGACATTTCTATTTTAGAAAAAACTATTAATGACATTAAGAATAAAAAAACAATAATATACATATGAATATAGACCTATCGGAATATAAGTTAGTAAAACCAGAATCTATCACTATAGAAGAAGGTATTAATAAATTTTATGATATAGAAGTTGAAGATGATCACACTTTTTATATAGTTGGTGAGAATGATCTAATATTAACTCACAATTGTGATGGCAATGCTATATCTGCTTTATTGCTTAACTTTTTCTATAAATATTGGCCCGATATGTTTGATCGCAGAATGATATATAAGGTGGAAACTCCGATTGTAGTGGCTATACCTAAATCTAAAACAAAGAAGAAAATATTATTTTATACACAGACCGAGTATAATGATTGGTATATTAAGAATGATGTTAAACAATATGAAATAAAATATAAAAAAGGATTGGGTGCTTTGGTAGATGATGAATATAATAATATTATAAATAATCCAAAATTAACTTTAATAAGTAGAGATGACATGTCAGAGAATTCATTAGATATATGGTTTGGTAAAAATTCAGACCTAAGAAAAACAGAATTATTAAAATGAAAGCATTAATTAAAATTGAGGAAGAAATTATTGGTCAGATTGGAGATGAAATAGAATTTAAATTCGATTATGAGAATTCACATTTAGTTATAACATTAGAAGATCAAGCAATATATTTTAATAAGGAATCAGAAGATAGAATGAAATATTATAAAAATTATTGTAGAGTATATTCTGATTTATTTAAATTTGATAAAATGGAATTAACTGGTAAATTAAATTGTTATTCAAGAATAGATAAATATCCAGTACTCGAAGTTGATTTTGATTTATCTGAAATTAGAAATAAAAGGATAGATTCTATTTTATCAAAAAATTAAATGAATTATTGGATTAATTTTCCTTATATTTGTAAGATGAGGGATCGTGCCTATAGAAGACATATAGAAGATATTTTTGTGTTGCGTAGATTACGTAATATTGCTATTAAAAGATGGCGATTATATGAAGATGCTCATAAAATGCGCCATGAAATGCCTGCTTTAAATGATTATATTGGGACTAGTTATAATTTTTTATTTAAGAATGATACCACTCGAATATATGATACTAGATATAAATACAAATATTCTCCTAATAGAACTGGAGACACTTGGTTTTATAATCATAGAAAATCAAGATTGTCGGATAAAAAGGAATTCACAAAAATATTAAAAGAATATGGAATTAAATAATTTAATACCAGATAATTCTATTAGCTGGTCAGTTAAGAAGAAATTTTTGATGTATAAGAAATATGAAAACATACCAGTTGCTTTCATACAGGATAATATTGTGTATATTTTTTTAGATATTAGAATTCATAATCAAGTAGTTAAACTTGTTGAATTTATGGTGAATAAGAATATTATATTCTTCTTTCATCACCCAGAATTATCTTCTCCAAAAGGAATGTATGATTATGAAAATATAAATATACAACACTACTTAAGATCATATGCTAGTAAAGAGTTTTATTATGGATTTAAAAAAATAGGATTTGATTTAATCAAAAATATGGTTAAATGGTGTGAACATGAAAATTGTTTTGAATTATTGAAAGATAATTTCATAGAAGTTAAAAAAATTGTAGAAAAAAGTTATTATGATTATTTTAGTAATACATATATACCCTACTATAAAAAAGAAATAGTGGATGATTTTAATACTTTATATAGAGATATACAAATTAATAAAATTTTATAAAGATGAATAAAGACGAATTAAGGGAATGGTTTTATGAAAAACTATTCAACTGTTATGTAGTTAAACATAAACATAAAACAGAAGAACATATTAAATATCTAGTTTATGATAAACAATTTATCCGGGATTGTAAACTATCCGATGTATTAGGTGATGATATTGTGTTCCCAACAGAACATACCGGAGATATTTTATTTAAACAGGATTTGAAAAATAAGTATCTTTACTGTGATTATAATAAAATCTGGTCATTCTTAGAATCCAATTATCTAGATAACTATCACGAAATCCAAGAATTAACTACAGGGTTCCTGGGTGAGATAGACAATTATAACCAATACACAACACAACTAACATATCATGTATATATTTCTTCCCTGGGTGAGATAGACAATTATAACCAATACACAACTATTCGGGGAAACGATACGCTTTCATCAAACCTGGGTGAGATAGACAATTATAACCAATACACAAACAATTATAAATAATAATTACATATAGAATATTTAATATATAATTCATATGAATGTATTAAAATATAAAATATTTTTAGAAGAGGTAGAACTTAATCTAGGAGAACTGGGTAAATTCAGAAAGGATGAATTCAGGGGTAATATTCTAGTTAAGAAATTGATGAGTCGTGATCCTATTTTAACAAAAAATAATAGATTTGTTAAAATACACAAAATGAAAAAAGGTGACCAATGGGTAAGTATTGAGGATGGTATTGATAATATCACTAATGATTCTGGTGAGTATGATTTAGATAAATCTAAATTATATTTTTTAAAAGGTGGTAATTATTTACCTGTTTTCAAAGATAAATATGGTAACGAATTTAGTGTAAATCAGTTTAAAAAAACCAGGGATTTTGGTTCCAGTGGCCCTGGTGGTAATATAAGAAAATTTGAATCTTTACAATGTGCTTTTATAGGAATTAAACAGTTATGTAAAGATGATGATATAACCGTTGATAATTTAACTGAATATTTTAATAAATATAAAGGCAATTTACGTAATGTATATTTAGCTGATGGTATTAAAATAGATGATGTTTTATTGGATTTATTTTCTGATAATAAAAATTGGTTGAATACTTTCATTAAAATTCCAAATAGATTGTATCAAGAAAGTTTTCTTGATACTAACATATTTTATTCTATTTATCATATTGGGTATAGTAAAGAAGATTCTCCTTCTATTGCTATTTACAAAAAATATAATGAATTTGCTAAAATTGGCAAATTTTCAGATATAAATGTAGCTAAATATTGTCCAGCTGATGTTTATTTAGTATCTAAAAAAGATAATAAACAGATAATTAAAAATATATATGATACAAGATCATTATTTGAAATGACATCACTAATTGATGAACTATTTGATAAAAAACTTCTACTCCCATTATCATTGAAAGAGGTCTATAATGATGATTTTAATATTATTATAAATAAGGAAATTGGTAATGAATTACCTGATTTTTATGTTAAATCTTTTTTAATTAGCTCTGATATGAGAGGAATAGGATCTAAAATATCAACTACTTCAGTTTGGAAAAATAAAACTGGTGATGATAGACTAATTAATTTCGATTCATCTAATACATCTAAAAATCAAAATGTCGATGGTGAAGTAGAAGGAGCTTCGTCAAGACATGGTAAAATATCTTTTAATGCAATATCAAGAATTATAAAATCAACACCAGGAAACTATGGTATTAAATTAGAGACTGATAAAGAATTGAGAAGTTTAACAATGGAAGAATTAGAGGATAAAATTATAAATACAGTTGAAGAGATTAAATTATTAGAAAATCATTTATCCGATGATATTATAAAAATAATACCTATAAAAAGAGGAACTGATATTAGAACAAGTGAAAATAGATTAATTTCAAGAATACAATCATTACAAATACTCAATTCTATTTTAAACATTTATATTAAAGATAAAATAACTGCTAATAATATAATTACTAAGATTATGAGATATGCTTTATCAATACAGTCTGATAAATTTGAAACTCCAAGATATTTAAGAATTATTTAAAAACTTTTAAAAACAATTGCTGTATAATTATATGGCAAAAAATACAAATACTGGTACAAATAGTACAAATATTTCAACTGGTACACATATTTCAACTGGGCCTTCTGCGTGGGCCACTATCTCAAGTTCATCAGCATGGACTGTTACTCCTAAAAATATTTATAATATATTAGGTGAAGATTTTGAATATGAAGGACTTCCGGAACCTAATTTAGCTATAATAATATCTTCTATTAATGTTATGGGCAAACCATTTTATGATGAGCTAATAAAACAGAACGTTCATTTAGATATTAAAATAGAGACTTTCCTGAAGAAAAAGTTTAAAGAATTAGAAAGAGATAGGAAAATAGATGAATTATTGAAATGATAGAATATGAAATAAACTTATTTAAATATTTAATAATAAATCCACATAATTTTTATCTATTATAAATAAAAATTTATACCCGATGGATTCAGTTTGATTTTTTTTAATATTATTCACCTCTATGTATTTATTGAAATAATAGGATGATTTAATTTCACATATTATATTATATTTTGGTAAATAAAAATCCGGATAATATATTTTATTTTTTGAATTGTAAATATATTTAACAGATGGCCCGTTTAAAACATCTATATTATTAACCTCACAAAATTTTAAAAAATCTAATTCATAGGTTCCCCTATAATAAATATTATTATACATTTTAGATCTAAATCCGGATTTTTGTTGCTTTTGAAAAATTTCAAAATTTTGAGATGGGAAGTCACAACCATATAATTCGTTGTTTTTTATTTTTGATTTAGATTTAAAATCAGTTGATGACATATACCATTCGACTCCATATTTGCTAAAATTATATTTTTTAACACTTTCTTTATATTTTTCGGTTTTTGTTATCCAATCTACTCCATATTTTATCAAATTATTAAATCTAATTTTATCAATTGTTAGTTTGGATTGAGTTGGATAATCAACCCCTAATGTTTTATTACATGTTTCTATTTTTTTATTTTTTATAAATTCGGATTTAGATGGATGATCAACACCAAGATTCTTTAAATGTATTATTTTATTTCTATCTTTTATTATTTCAGATTGAAACACATTTTCAACACCCCAATTTTTTATATTTGTTTCTTTTTTAGATATTTTAACAGAATCAACACACGAAACATTTTTTTTACCATATTTTTCTAAACATGTTTTCTCTGTTTTTAAATGATTATTGTAATTCTCATCACCATATTTTTCCAATTTCGTTTTTTTCATCTTAGAAACATCTCTGTAATTCTCATCACCATATTTTTCTAAATTTGTCATTTTTCTTTTAATGTGTTTACATTTTTGACAAGAATAGAATCCATATTTTAAACAATCATTATAATTGCTGTAATATACATTATATTCTTTTTTACATATATCACAACAAACATCTACTTTTTCTTTTAATCTTTTCGGTATAAATTCTATCGGAACTTCTACTATTTGATCTTTTACAAATTTACAATTTAAGATTTTATTATAATATCCTAAATTACCTTGATTCATTTTTATAAATATCAATTTTGTTAACAACATAATATATTTTTTTTACTATATATATTAAAATATATAACCTATGTATTTAGATTTATTAATTGATGGAAATTATTTACTTAGCCGCTTGGTTTTCACATTACACAAAAATAACTTATTATTCGGGGCATTACACAAATCACTCGAAAATTCTGTAAATAATTATAGAAAATTATATTCATTTCAAAATATTTATTTTGTATCTGATTCAAAAGAAAAATCATGGAGAAAGAAAATATTAAATACCTACAAAGGAACTCGTAAAAAAGATTCGGATATTGACTGGAATTTTGTTTATAATACTTACGGTGAGTTTAAAGAATCACTACCAAGTCAAATAAAAGTTTTAGAATATCCGACAGTGGAAGGAGATGATTGGCTGTCTTTCTTGGTGGATAAAGCAAACTCAGAGGGTAGATCTACCATCATTATTTCAAATGACTATGACATTAATCAAAAAGTAGGATTTTCATTAGATCCGCTGTATATAAATATAATGATTAATGAAATGTATAATAAAGAAAAAGTATTTTTACCAAAAAATTACCAAATATTCTTAAATAAAGTTAATAGACTTCCTTGTGATGATATTTTTGATTTAAATGATAATTATGATTTTTTAGCATTGCTTGATAAGTTTGTTAATAGATATGATATTAATGAAATTGATCCAGTAGAATCTTTGATGATTAAAATTATATCTGGTGATATAAGTGATAACATCAGCTCTATTTGGTCTGTTACGAAGAACGGGAAGCGTCGGGGGATAGGATCTAAAGGTGCTAAAACTCTATATGATGAATATTTAATTGAATTTGGTGAAATGAATTTACAAGATGTAGATTTATATGAAAATATAGCTGATCTAATCTGTGAGAAAAAGAAATTAAGTAAAACTCAAATAGAACCAATTGTTGAAAATATTAAAGGAAATATGAGGTTGATTGACTTAAGATTAAATAATCTACCTAAAGAAATAGTAGATATAATGGAAAATTGTTATAAAAATATATGAAACTATTCTGTAGACATAAATATGAAATAAAATCAGTTGATATAACAATTGACAATGATATTGCTAATCAGATATTTTCGAAAGTTAATTCTAAGATTTATGAAAAATTTACTATAGCTTTTGGAAATACTTATAAAATTTGTTTAAAATGTGGAAAAATAAAATAAAATATGGAAAAAATATATGTTTCGATATACAACGAAGATTCTTTTTGTGGTATATCTTATGTTAGAATCGAACAAAATTGGATAGATTTTGATAAATACAATTTTGGTAATAAATCTTATATAGATTTGGATTATTGGGTTAATAAATGTTTGGAAAATTTAAATCCATATTTAAGGGATTTAAAATTAATAGAAATAGGGATATGATAGATAATAAATCAATATTGAGGAAATGGCTTCCAATAATAGAAGGTCAATTTAATTATAGAAATGATAAAATAAATAAGATATTATGCGTTTATAGTCAGTGGTTTGCTAGTAATGAACATTTTAATAATGAATTAATGTATAAATTTGATGAAATTAAAGAAAAAATCCATATATTTGATCGGGATAATAAAATTGAAATACTCGGTGAATTTTTAAACCCATATTCAGGATTAATTGAATATAAATTATCAACCGGTGAATTTATAAATAAAAGTGATAAAGTAGAAACCGGATTTAACACACAACAGATGTTAGAACTTTTTGGAGAAGATTTTATTAAATTTTATTCAATTGGTGATTATAGAGATATACAGATAAATAAGATTTTATAATGGAATTATTAGAAGTGTTCAAAGCACTTATTTCTAAAAAAAATGACTGGGATAAAGTCACGGATGATGATAAAGATAAGAATTTCTTCATTATTAACCGGCTCATGTCAAAAAAATACTCTGATAAGTCACAACTTTTTAACCTAAAAACAATAGATAGTGTATCTGCTATGAATCTGTGGCACTATTTTATTATAACAAAGCCATATCCAAATTGGTTTTGGTCAAAAAGTGAAAAGGTTGAAAAATCAGAAATGCCTAAAAAAGATTACAGACTACTATTAAAATCATTACAGATAAAAGATATAGATTTAGACTATCTTATTGATAGACATCCAGATTTCATACAAGAAGAATTAAAATGGTTGAAAAAAGAAAATAAATAGAATTAATAGGTGTTTTTTAGAAAATATATAAAGAGAAGAAAATCTTCAAAGGAGTTCTTGAAAAAACTTCAAAAAGATATAGAAGATCCTGATATTTATACTCCAGGTAAACCAGCTCTAAATAGTGATGGTACTATAAAATTTTATAAAGAATATTGGTTTATAGATGGTAGTAATAGTAAAACTTTACCATGGGGACAAGATAAAAAATGGAACAGAATAATAAGAATAAATAATTTAAATAAATGATAACAGAAACAAAAACTACCATGAAATGGTATATAGCTAAAACACAAGCTAATCGAGAGAAATCAATCTCCGCTAAAATATTAAAAGAATCTGAAAATGGAGATTTGGTTGGAAAAGTAGGGAAAGTGCTTGTTCCTACAGAAAAAAGCTTTTTCTTGAAGGATGGTAAGAAAGTAATGAGAGAAAAAGTAATGTATTCTGGGTATATTTTTCTAGAAACAAATGATGTAGCTACTTTAAAATATTATCTTAAAGGAGTTAATGGTGCTCAAGGATTCCTTTCTAGTAGATCTGGTGATGTTATTCCTCTTAAAAATTCAGAAATTGAAACTATGTTGGGTCATCAACAAAAAGTAGTAGAACAACAAGAATCTGATAATAAATATATTACCGGAGAGGAAGTTAAGATATTAGATGGTCCTTTTAAATCTTTCGTGGGAACAATTGAAGGAG
>TBL_comb47_HYPODRAFT_10005581_pt1 | contig 13977 bp, 6 predicted proteins | sample TroBogypolimnion_40_FD_10682 | JGI IMG/M metagenome (IMG submission 10682)
TGTGCGACTGGTGCTGGGCCATGGCCGCACCGGCTTGGAGGGCATGGCTGGCGACGCAGCGCTGTACCCGCCACAGATTCTGGTGATGACCTTTACCGACGCCGCCACCTCCGAGCTGCGCGGCCGCGTGCGCCAGCGCCTGGCCCAGGCGGCGCGCTACTTCAAGCAGTTGGAGCTGGACAGCGCGGTGGACGATTTCCTGCGCGACCTGCGCCAGGAATATGAGCCCACCGAATGGCCAGCCTGCGCGCAGCGGCTGGACATGGCCGCGCAGTGGATGGATGACGCCGCCATCTTCACCATCCACGGCTGGAGCAGCCGCATGCTGAAGCAGCATGCCTTTGACAGCGCCAGCCTGTTCCAGCAAAGCCGGGTCGAAGACAGCGACAAGCTGCGCCTGGCCGCCGTGCAGGACTACTGGCGCCGCTGGTTTTATGCCATCCCGTTGGCCCAACTCGGCGCGCTCAAAGCCTTGGGCAACACGCCCGATGAACTGCTGAAGAACCTCAAACCACTGTGGGATGCCGCTGATCGGGCACCGGGCGACGAACCTTCGGCAGGCACCGACCCGCAGGCCCTGCTGAAGCAATGGGAAGTCTGGCAGGCCGGCTTCGCGGGGCTGGAGGCAGCTGCGCGCAGCGCCTGCACACCGGAGCTGGTGGAACTGCTGAACGCGGCCGTGGCCGCCAAGCTGGTCAAGGGCTACCGCAAAGACTGGCCGGGCAAACTGGCCGAATGGGCGCAGGGTGAATCCACGCTGGACCGGAACAAGAAAGACCGCGCCTCTGCCCAGACGCTGCTGCAGCGCTTTGGCGTTTCCACCTTGCTGAACCTGGGCTGGGCCCAGGCCGCAGACCATGCCGCCTTCGGTCCCATCCAGGCGTTGGCAGACCACCTGCAGACCGAGCCGGACGTGGGCAGCGAACTGCTGCAGCACGCGGCCACGCACATTGCAGCGGCCTACCGCAGCGCCAAGAACCAATTGGCGCAGTTTGACTTTTCGGACCTGCTGCAATGCCTGTATGTGGCGCTGCAGGCGCAGGACGGCCGCCTGGCCGCCGCCATCCGCCAGCAGTTTCCTGTCGCCCTGGTGGATGAGTTTCAGGACACCGACCCCTGGCAATACGGCGCCCTGTCGCGCATCTACGGGCAGGCTGATGCGGCCGGCACCGGCCTGGTCATGATCGGCGACCCCAAGCAGGCGATTTACAGTTTTCGCGGTGCCGACCTGGCCACTTACCTGGCGGCGCGCCACCAGGCCCAGGCCATCCATACGCTGTCTGGCAACTTCCGCTCCACGGCGAAGCTGGTGTCCGCCGTCAACCATGTGTTCGGCAGTGCCGACAAGCCGTTTGGCGAAGTGCCTTTTGATACCGTGGTGGCCCGCAATGCCAAGGTGCTGCCGCTGCAGGTGCAGGGCACCGAGCAGCCGGCCATGACGGTCTGGCATCTGGAACAGGGCCGGCCCGCGCGCAAGGATGTGTTCATGCGCGACATGGCCGCGCTGTTCGCCACGCAAATCGTCCAGCTGCTCAATGCCCGTGCGGCTGCTCCCGGCCAGATGGCCGTGCTGGTGCGCAGTGGCGATCAGGCCAGGGCGGTGCGCCAGGCGCTGTCGCAGCGCGGCGTGCGCAGCGTCTACCTGTCGGAGCGCGACAGCGTTTATGCCACGCAGGAGGCGCTGGACCTGTGGCGCATGCTGGGTGCCGTGGCCAATCCGCGCTCCACCACCTTGGTGCGCGCCTCCCTGTCCACGCGGCTCTGGGGTCTGGATTTTGCGTCCCTCGAAGCCCTGTTTCAGGACGAGGAGGCCTGGGACGCGTTGCTAGAGAAATTCCATGGCTGGCAGGCCGTCTGGCAGCGCCAGGGCTTTCTGCCCATGCTGCACCGCCTGCTGCATGACCAGTCTATTCCCGGGCGTCTGCTGAACCCGCCGGACGCTGCCAACCACGACGGCGAGCGCCGCCTGACCAACCTCATGCATCTGGGCGATCTGCTGCAAACCGCCAGCGCCAGCCTGCAGGGCGAGGCGGCCCTGATCCGCCATCTGGAGCAGCAGTTGCAGAACCCCAAGTCCAGCGGCGACACCGCGCAGCTGCGCCTGGAAAGCGAGGCCGATCTGGTGCAGGTCATCACCATCCACAAGTCCAAGGGCCTGCAGTACCCGCTGGTGTTCCTGCCCTTTGTGTCGAGCTTTATGGCCGAGAAGAAGGACAGCGGCAAGGACGATGCCGAGCGTCTGGCCGAGGACGTGCGCCTGCTGTATGTCGCCATGACGCGCGCCGAGCGTGCGCTGTGGCTGGGCGTGGCCCGGGTCAAGGGCGATGTGGACGGCGACGAGCCCAAGGTGCGCAGTGCCGTCTCCCAACTGCTGCAACGCCAGACCCCCGATGACCTGCCCCAGCGCCTGCAGCTGTGGGGTGCCTGCGCCGACATTGCAGTGGCGTCAGCCCCGCCGCCGGACGACACGCAATTCCTGCCCGATGCGACCGTCAAGCTCTGGAAGACGGCGCTGCAGCCGCACCGTAGCCTGGAGAGCCGCTGGTGGACCGCCAGCTTTAGCGCGCTGACACGTGAACTGGGCCCACAGACCGTTGTCGCCAGCAGCCCCGGTTCGGACCGCGATGACCGCTTGGACGATGCGCAGCTCGACAGTGCCGCACCGGTTTCTTTGGACGCCTTGGAAGCCGGGAGCGAAGAGGCCGACATTCCGGCATTCAATGCCTTTCCAGCCGGCAGCAGCTACGGCACCCTGCTGCACGACCTGTTGGAGTGGCAGTTTGAACGCGGCTGGCCCCTGGCCAAGGCCTTGCCCACGCCGCCGCGCGAGTGGACCGCACTGTTGCAACGCAAGGCGCAGCGCCTGAAACTCGATGAGGCGCAATTGGCAATGCTGGGTGACTGGCTGCAGCGCATGGTCACCGCGCCACTGCCACTGCCAGACACAATGGTGGAACCGCTGGTGCTGGGCCACTTGAACCGCGACAACGCCTGGGCCGAAATGGCCTTCACGCTGCCGGTGCACAGCCTGGGCGCCAGCCACCTGGACGCGCTGATCCAGCAACACGTCTTGCCCGACCAGCCGCGCAGTCCGCTGCAGCCCCTGCAACTCGAAGGCATGCTGATCGGTTTTATGGACCTGGTGCTGGAGCACGAGGGGCGCTACTTTGTGCTGGACTACAAGTCCAACCGGCTGGACAGCTATGCGCCAGTGTTCTTGCAGGCGGCCATTCTGGCCCACCGCTATGACGTGCAGTACACCCTGTACACGCTGGCGCTGCACCGCCTGCTCAAATCCCGCATGCCGGACTATGACTACGACCTGCATGTGGGCGGCGCGATTTACCTGTTCCTGCGGGGTATTGACGAGGAGGGCGCCGGTGTGTTCGTGGACCGACCGCCGCGCGCCCTGATTGAGGCGCTGGATGTGGCGTTTGCGCAGCAGGCCAGCGAGGTGCAGCCATGACGCGCACCGACACCCAACCCGCTGCGCTGCCCCTGACCGGCCTGGACCAGGCCTTCGCCGCTTTCCTGCAGTCAGCGCAGCCCAGTGCCGATGCGCGCCACGCGCTGCTGGCAGCTCTCACCAGCCACCAGTTCGGCCGTGGCCATGCCTGCCTGGACCTGGCGATGCTGTCCAGCCAGGGTGTGGCGGTGTTGGGATGGGACGAGCGCCTGAGCGCCTTGCTCCCGGCCGACCTCAGCGCCGCGGCAGCCAGTCTGCCCTGGACCCGGGGCGAGGCCAGCCCGCTGGTGCTGGACGGCACGCGTCTGTATCTGCGCCGCAACTGGCAGGCCGAGCAAAGCATAGGCGCGGCCATTCAGGCGCGGCTGCAGCAGCCCTGTGCGATTCCGGAGAACCTGGCCGCATTGCTGGACCTGCTGTTTCCCAAGGCGCCGGACGCTGCCATGCCGTCAAGTACAGCGACAAGTACGCGCGAAGCACCCGACTGGCAAAAACTGGCCTGCGCGCTGGCGGCTCGCAACAAGTTGACGCTGATCACTGGCGGCCCCGGCACCGGCAAGACCACCACCGTGGTGCGCCTGCTGGCACTGCTGCAATCGGCGGCCCGCCAGGCCGGGCGGCCGCTGCGCGTGGCGCTGGCGGCACCCACGGGCAAGGCGGCGGCGCGGCTGGGCGAGTCGATTGCCTCGGCCGTTGAACAGTTGCCCAAAGCCCTGCGCCCCGATGCGCTGGCTCCAGCTGTGACGCTGCACAAGCTGCTGCAGATTCGCCCCGACCAGCCCGAGCGCGCCTCGCCTGCATTGGCGGTGGACCTGGTCATCGTCGATGAAGCCTCCATGATTGACCTGGAGATGATGGCGCGCCTGCTGGCGGCCGTTCCACTCACGGCCAGTCTGGTGCTGCTGGGCGACAAGGACCAGCTGGCCTCGGTGGAGGCGGGCGCTGTGATGGCACAGCTGTGCGAAGGCGCCGAAGCCGGCCACTACAGCGACGACACCGTGGCCTGGCTGCAGGCGGTGGCCGGTGCCGATGTGCGGCCCTGGTCGCAGCGTACGCTGATCGCCCAAGGTGCCGCTGGCGCCCAGGATGATGTTGCTGCCAGTGCGCAGGGCACAAGCCACGCCAGCGTCCTGGCCCAGCAAACCGCCATGCTGCGCCTGAGCCGCCGCTTCAGGGACGACAGCGGCATTGGCATCTGGGCCAAGGCCGTCAATGCGGGCGATGGCTCCATGGTCAAAGGCCTGTGGCGCGACTGCCAGGCATGGCAACGAGACAGCGGCGCGGTGGTCGACCGGCTGCGGCCCGGCTCCGCACACGATACGCAACTCGGCGCCCTGGTGCAAAGCGGCTGGCAGGCTTGGCTGCAACAGGTCCGGGCCTTGGGCGCGCTGGCCTGCAGTGACGCCCAAGCCCTGCAGGCTTTGCAAGCCTTTGGCAGCTTCCAGGTATTGTGCGCCGTGCGCGAGGGGCCCTGGGGCGTGACCTTGTTGAACCAGCGCATTGCCCTGGGTTTGGGGCTGCGCGACGAGGGATGGTACGCCGGTCGCCCGGTGATGGTGACCCGCAATGACTACAACCTGGCGCTGATGAATGGCGACGTCGGTCTGTGCCTGCCGCATGCCAAGGGTCTGCGCGTGGCGTTTGCAGACGGGCAGGGGGGAGTGCGTTGGGTCATGCCTTCACGTCTGGACGCGGTGGAGACGGTGTTTGCCATGACGGTGCACAAGTCCCAGGGCTCGGAGTTTGCGCACGTGGCGCTGGTGCTGCCGGACAAGCCGGTGGCGGTGCTGACGCGCGAACTGCTCTACACCGGCATCACACGCGCCAAGTCGCGTCTGAGCCTGGTGGTGCCGCAGACCGAAGTGCTGTGGCGCGCGGTGGACGCCAAGGTGTTGCGCAGCGGCGGCCTGGCCACTGCCTGAAGGCGCGGCGCCGCTACTTGTCGATCGAGGCGCTCCAGCGGTCGCCCCAGCCCTTTTGCAGATCGCGGCGATCCCGTTTGGTGGGTCTGCCGCCCTCAATGGCCAGGGCCGGCTCCGGGGCGAGTCGGCGGCGTTCGGCTTCGGCTGCGCGCAGCAGCAGGCTATCGGGTGTTTCTTCGTAAAGCAGTTGGGCAACCGGGGCCGAACCGCGCTGGCCGCTGATGCCCTTCACAAGCACCGTGCGCGCCACCTTGGCCTGCAGCAACACCACGGTGTCGCCCACCCGAACCTCGCGCGATGCCTTCACGTCCGCACCATTCACCTGCACATGGCCTTTTTGCACCTCTTCAGTGGCCAGGGAACGCGTTTTGAAAAAGCGCGCCGCCCACAGCCATTTGTCGATGCGAACTTTTTCCATGGCTTTTTAGTGCGCTGCGCCCAAAGCGTCTTCGGTCACCGGCACTTCCGGTGTCAGCACCGGGCCGTGGCCGCTGAAGCGGTCCAGCAGCACATAGAGCACCGGCGTGATGAAGAGCGTGATGGCCTGCGAAAACACCAATCCACCCACGACGGCCAGACCCAGGGGCTGGCGCAACTCGGCACCGGCGCCCACACCAATGGCAATCGGCAGCGCACCCATGAGGGCCGCCATGGTGGTCATCATGATGGGCCGAAAACGCATGACGCAGGCCTCGCGGATCGCCTCTGTCGGCGTCATGCCATGGTGGCGCTGCGCGTCCAGCGCAAAGTCGATCATCATGATGGCGTTCTTTTTCACGATGCCGATGAGCAGCACGATGCCGATGGTGGCAATCAGCGTCAGATCCTGACCAAACAGCATCAGCGTGGCCAGGGCGCCCACGGCGGCCGAGGGCAGGCCAGCCAGGATGGTGAGCGGGTGGATAAAGCTCTCGTAGAGCACGCCCAGCAGCACGTAGATCACCAGCAGTGCCGCGATGATCAGGATGGCCTGGCTGCCCTGTGAACTCTTGAACACCGCCGCATCGCCACCGTAGCTGGTGATGATGGAGCTGGGCAGTTGAATGGTCTCGCGCGCCTTGTCTATGCTGGCCGTGGCATCGCCCAGGGCGGCGCCGGGTGCCAGGTTGAAGGACACGGTGACCGCCTGCAACTGGCCGACATGGTTGATGGAGGTGGCACCCACGCTGCGCTCCACGGTGGTAAAGGAGGACAGCGGGACCAGTGCACCGGTGCTGGAGCGCACGAAGATGGCGTTAAGTGCCACCTCGTCCTGCTTGGCGTCCGGGGCCAGTTCCATGATCACCTTGTAACTGTCGGTGGGCAGGTAGATGGTGGACACCTGGCGCTCGCCAAAGGCGCTGAAAAGAGCCGAGCGGATGGCGTCAATCGATACGCCCAGGGCATTGGCGCGGTCGCGGTCAATCTTGAGCTGGGCCTGCAGTGCCCGCAGCTGGGCGTCGCTGGTCACATCGCGGAACAGCGGGTCGGCGCGCAGTACATCCTGCAGTTTGCCGGCCCAGGTGCTGAGTTCGTCGGCCTTGACGCTTTGCAGGATGTACTGGAACTGAGCCTTGCTGGGCCGCCCGCCTAGCTGCAGGTTTTGCACCGGACGCATAAAGACGCTGATACCGGCCACGTCGCGAAGCTTCTTGCGCATGCCTTCCACCACCTTCTTCATGGGCAGACGCTGGTTCTGCGGCTTGAGGGTGATGAACATGCGCCCGGTGTTCAGCGCGTTGGAGCCGCCATTGAACGAATTGACGGCCGCCACATTCGGGTCGGCCCGGAATACCGCGGCGGCACGCTCCTGCAGGCGCACCATCTCCGGAAAGGAAATGTCTTCGGAGGCTTCGGTGGATATCTGGATCTGTCCTATGTCCTCTTCCGGGAAAAAGCCCTTGGGTATGGCCATGAACAGCCAGACGGTGGCAGCAAAGGTGGAGGCCGCCAGCAGCAGTATGAATGTGCGGTGTGCCAGTGCCTTGTCCAGCAACCGGGTGTATCCAGCCAAAAGGCTGTCAAAGCCATGCTCAAACAGTTTGACCAATCCACCGGGCGGCTTCTTGTGGGCATCGTCCGTCAGAAAGCGGCTGGCCAGCATGGGCACCAGGGTCAGCGAAACAAAGGCCGAGACCACAATCGACAGTCCAACCACCACCGCAAACTCGTGGAACAGGAGGCCAATGACGCCGGGCATGAAGAAGATCGGAATGAACACCGCGATCAGCGAGCTGGAGATCGAAATAATCGTAAAGCCGACCTCGCGCGCGCCGCGCAGTGCCGCCTGGAAAGGCTCTTCGCCATGCTCCACATGGCGCATGATGTTTTCCAGCACCACAATGGCATCGTCCACCACCAGGCCCACGGCCAAGGTGAGGCCCAGCAGGGAGATGTTGTCCAGGCTGTAGTTCAGGCCCCAGAGCAGGGCCACGGCGCCCACCAGAGACACCGGCAGCGACAGCGTGGGAATAACGGTAGCTACAAAGCGGCGCAGGAACAAAAAGATCACCAACACCACCAGGACGATGGTGCCGATCAGCGTCAGCGTTACGTCGTGCAAGGCCTCGCGCACCGAGACCGAGCGGTCGTTGATGGGGGTGAGCGACACCGACAGCGGCATCTGGGCCTGCAGAGCGGGCAGGGTGGCGCGGATGGCGTCGACCACGCGCACGGTGTTGGCGCCAGGCTGGCGCTGCACGGCCAAGGTGATCGAGTTCTCGCTGTTGAAGGTGGCCTGGCTCTTGAAGGTCTCCACGCTGTCTTCCACTGCCGCCACATCCTTCAGACGCACCGGGTTGCCGCCACGCATGGCCACAATCAGATTGGCATAGGCCTGGGCATTTTCCAGTTGCTTGTTGGCCTGCAGCACCAGGGTTTGCTGCGGACCATCCAGTGTGCCCACGGGTGTGTTGACGTTGGCCAGGCGCAGCGCGGTGCTGAGTTCGTCCAATCCGATGTTGGCCGCGGTCAACGCTTCGGGCTTGACACGCACCCGGATGGCATAGCGCTTGGAACCATAGACATTCACCTGGGCCACGCCGTCCAGAATCGATAGGGTGGGCGAGATCAGATGTTCGGCAAAGTCCTGCAGGTCGCTGGGCGGCAGCGAGGGCGAGCGCATGGAGATCAGGAGCACCGGCGCATCGGCCGGATTGACCTTGCGGTAGGACGGCGTCTCGGTCATGTCCGTCGGCAGCGAACGCTGCGCCCTTAACAGCGCGGCCTGCACGTCGACGGAGGCTGCATCGATGCTGCGGCCCTCGTCAAATTCGAGCGTCAGCGAGGTGCTGCCCAGAATGCTGGTGGAGCTGATGGTTTTGAGGCCGGGTACGGTCTGGAATTGTTTTTCCAACGGGAGCGCCACGGCGCTGGCCATGGTCTCGGGGTTGGCACCGGCAAAGTTGGCCGAGACGTTGATCACCGGCGTGTCGTAGCTGGGCAGGGCCGCCACCGGAATGCTGCGGTAGCCAATCGCGCCGGCCAGCACGATGGCCAGGTTCAAGAGCACCGTCATCACCGGACGGCGTATGAACAACTCGGAAATATTCATGGTTTGGCAGCCCCGGAAGCGGCTGCAGGCATGGCGGTATCGGCTCCCTTGGCCGCCGGCGCACGTTCCACCAGCGGGCTTCCCGGTCGCACATTCTGTTTGCCGTCCATCACCACCAGGTCGCCCGGCTGGATGCCGGTGACTGCCGCTTCACCGCCCTCCGCGTACACCACCTTGATGGCTTGCAGTTTGGCCTTGCCGCCTTCCAGCACATAGACGATGGTGCCGCGTGGGCCCTGCACCACCGCCGCCTGCGGGATGCTGGTGGCATCCACCAGGGTTGTGACGGTCTGCGAAATATCAACGTAGGCACCGGGCCAGAGCTTGCCTTCCTTGTTGGGAAATACCGCCTTGGCCTGCACCGTGCCGGAGCTTGCAGTCACCGTATTGTCGACAAACTGCAACCGGCCCTTGAAGCTGCCACCACCGTCGGCCAGTTGCGCCAGCACCGGGGCGCCACTGCCCTTGAGTGCGGCCAATGCATCGCTCAGGTTACGCTGCGGAATGCTGAAGGCCACGGCGATCGGATCGAGCTGGGTAATCGTGACCAGGGAACTGGTGTTGGCCTGGACCAGACTGCCCACCGACACGTTCACCACACCGGCGCGTCCCGACATGGGGGCGGCGATACGGTCAAACGACAGGGCCACCTTGGCTGCCGTGATGGCTGCCTGGTCGGCCACCGTGCTGGCGGCCAGCGACTCCATTTGCGACTGGCTGGTGTCTACCGCGCCCTGGGAAATGAAGTTTTGGGTGAACAGTTGTTTGGAGCGCTCGAACTGGCGTTTGGCGTCTGCCAGGCCGGCCTGGTCTTTGACCAGTTGCGCCTGCGCCTTGGCCAGATTGGCTTCGTCGGTACGGGAGTCCAGGGTGAACAGCAGTTGCCCAGTCTTGACAAAGTCGCCGTCGGAAAAATGCACCCTGGCCACCGTGCTGGTGACCTGGGAGCGCAGGTCCACGCTGTTCAGGGGGGTGACGAGGCCGTTGCCCTTGAGGTTGACCGGAAAGTCACGTTTTTGGGCCTTCACGGTTGTCACGGTGACCGCAGGCGATGGCGCCGATGCTGCCGGAGCGTTGGCCGTTGTCGTGGGGCCGGCTCCCGGGGCTGCCGAATCGGTCTTGCCGGAACAGGCAGCCAGCAGGGAAAGTGCGCACAGCGCAAGGGTAGTTCGGCGGACGAATTTTTTCATGGTCTTAGATGATAGGTCAGCTTGGTGACGTTGGTTTGTCCGGCGCGCCTGGCAGGTAAAGACGCGGTAAATACCCGCGCCCTTTGCTTGGAACTATTGGGCAGCGCCCTGCGCAAGCGCCGCCGCGCGGCTGGCGGCCAGCGCCTGTGCATCGGCCTGCTCTACGGTGTTCCAGCCCTGCAGGTGCTGCTGCGTCACATTGCACAGGGCGGTGATCCACTCGGGGTCATCGTTCAGACAGGGGATGTAATGGAATTCCTTGCCACCGGCATGCAAAAACGCCTCGCGTGCTTCCATATTGATTTCTTCCAGGGTCTCCAGGCAGTCGCTGGTAAAGCCGGGGCAGATCACATCCACGCGCTGGACACCGGCCTTGCCCATGGCAATCAGCGTCGGTTCGGTGTAGGGCTCCAGCCATTTGGCGCGGCCCAGGCGCGACTGAAACGTCACCTGGTACTGATCCTTGGACAGCCCCAGCTGCTCACCCAACAGGCGTGCGGTCTTGAAGCATTCGCAGTGGTAGGGGTCGCCCAGGTGCAGGGTGCGCTCGGGCACGCCGTGAAAGCTCATCACCAGCTTGTCGGGTTTGCCGTTCTTCTTCCAATGGCGCTGTACGCTGGATGCCAAGGCCGCGATGTAGTCGGCGTGGTCGTGGTAATGGTTGACAAAGCGCAGCTCGGGGATGGCACGGGTGGCTTGCGCCCATTGGTAGACCGCGTCAAACACGCTGGCCGTGGTGGTGGCCGAATACTGCGGATAGGCGGTGACCACCAGCACGCGGGTCACGCCCTCGGCCTTCATGGCGTCGAGCTGCGAGGCAATCGAGGTGCTTCCGTAGCGCATGGCCCAGCGCACCTTGACCTGGTGGTTGCGCTGGCCCAGCCAGCCCTGCAGCAGCTTGGCCTGCTTTTCGGTCCACAGCTTGAGCGGTGAGCCCTCGGGCGTCCAGATGCTGGCGTACTTGGCGGCTGACTTGGCCGGGCGAAACGGCAGGATGGCGCCATGCAGGATCAAGAGCCACAACAGGCGGGGAATTTCCACCACCCGCTGATCGCTTAAAAATTCGGCCAAGTAGCGGCGAACCGCCTTGGGCGTGGGTGCGTCGGGGGTGCCCAGATTGCACAACAGAACGGCGGTGCGCGGCGCTTGGCCGTGGGAATAGGTGGGTTCGGGGGAAAAAGGCATGGCGTATTCTCCCGCACCTCTGCCCCATCCGTCAGCCCTGCGCGCAATAAGCCCTCAAGCGGCTCCGTAACTCAATGCGGTGGCCGCAAAACCAAGGTACTTTGGGTGTGCGCCGCAAGGTCTGCGGCGCTCAGATACTGGCGCACATACTCGCCCTGCACAAAGCGTTCGGCCTGGTCGGCATAGTGGCTGTCAAACAGCACGCCGCTTTGACCCAGGGGGTTGATGCCCACGGATTTCTCGGGCACAGCAAAATCGATGATGCGCCGCGTGGATGGCCCGTAGCGCACGGCCCAGGGCGCGGGTCCCACCGGGCCCGACAGGTTGTTGGGTGTTTCGCGTCCACCGGGAACCGCAAAGGGCCCGACATTGAACAGCCAGCTCAGCGGCCTTTGCATGCCCATGGGATGCACGTGGGTCAAGGTGTGGGTATGGGCCCAGGTCCAGTCCATCAGGCTGGTGCCGTACAGGTCTCGCAGATGCCTGAGCGTGTTGCTCCAAGCCAGGCGCAGGGTTTCATAACGGTTTTCTTTTTTTGGCGTTTTCACGTTATCCCACCAGGGCGAATTGGCGTCGGCCACCAGCAGCGGCAGGGCATGGTCCAACGCCGGTGTGCCCAGCAGATTGTTGAACTGCAGCTCGCCCAGCTCATCTTCAAAAACCGCCTTGGCCAATTCGTAACTGAGTTGGCTGAACAGGGTTGCGGCCACGCTGTTGCCGTCATAGCAGCCATCCCATTTTTGCAGCGGCTCCAGAAAATCGCGTTCGTTGGGGTCGGTGACCAGCTGTTCCATCAGGGGCATCAGCACGCTGAGCATGCGCCGCGGGTAGCCGTTGCAGACGTCGAGCTGCAGTTTGGCGGCCAGGCCGGTGTTCCACTTCGTCTTGTCGTTTTGCAGTGCATCGTCCAGCCGTTTGGCACGGTCCGCCAGCAGGTAGTAACCGGGCACCGGCACCACGCCGCCGGGTTGCTGGTTGGCCGACACGATGTAGCCGCGCTTTGGGTTTTCTTCCTGCGGATTGAAGCTGAAGTTGTAATAACCTGGCTTTTCGGCCTCACCCTTGGCGCCGTCCAGGATGAACATCGGGTTGACGCCCTCGGGGCGCTGCGGCAGTTTGCCTGCGGCCCACCAGGCAATGTCGCCACCGGCACTGGCCCACAGGATATTGAGGCCGGGTGCATGAATTTTTTGCGCCGCCGCACGTGCCTTGTCCAGGGTGTCGGCGCGGTTGAGCTCGTAGAACGCATCCAGAATCGGATTTTCGGTTTCCAGAAAGGCCCACCACATGGAGATCGGGGTGTCGCCATACGTTTCCCGGAAGGCGTCGGTGATGACCGGACCGTGCGGGCCGCGGCGTAGCTGCAGCACCACATCCGCCGCGCCCTTGACCTTGATGACCTCGCGCCTGAGCTGCAGGTCTACCCACTGACCGTCGTGCCAGATCTGGTTCGGGTTGGCCGGGTTGGCCTTTTCTGCGATGAGGTCTATGTCATCGTTTTCGAACATGGTCAGGCTCCAGCCGAAGTGGGCATTGTGGCCCAGCAGGGCCATGGGATTGAGCGCCTGAAAATGCCCATAGAGCTCAAAGCCGGGGGCGCTCAGCTGCGCCTCGTACCACACTGCCGGCACGGAGAAGCCGATGTGTGGGTCACCGGCCAACAGCGGTTTGCCACTCTGCGTGCGCTTGCCCGCAATGACCCAGGCGTTGCTGCCCTGGAAAAGGCCCAGGCCTGCGTCCTCCATGGCGCTGCGGCTGAGCCCGGCGATATGGTCCAGGCCCTTCCAGTCGCGCTCGCTCAAGGCCACTGTGTTCGCCGTGTTGATGTAATTCAGCCCACCTTCAGGGTGGCCGTCCACATCAAACACGTTCAAATATTCGGGACCCAGCTTGTCGCGGATAAAGGTCATCAGCGGCTCGGTCTTGAAGGCGGCGGCAAAGCTGTAGGCCAGGTAGCCGTTGACGGCGGCCACATCCGCCACGGTAAACGCCCGCTTGGGGATGGCCAGCGCGTCAAATTCCATGGGCGCCGGGTGCGTGGCCTGGAACTGGTTGACGCCGTCCAGATAGGCCGCCAGAACCTGGCCGGAAGGGCTGTGCATATCCAGGGCGGCGGCGGTGCTGCGCGCATGTTCGCGAATGCCCAGGGTGCGAAACAGCCGGTCGTTGTCCAGCAGCTTGGGGCCCAGCACCTCGGCCAGCTCACCATTGGCCAGGCGCCGCACCATCTCCATCTGGAACAGCCGGTCCTGCGCATGGACATAGCCCAAGGCGCGGTACAGATCGGCTTGGTTGTCGGCGTGGAGATGCGGTACACCGCGCTCGTCGTAGCGCACCGTAACGGCTCCTGTGAGGCGCTCCAGGTCCACGCGGCCTTCGCGCACCGGTAACTTGGTATGCACGTAATACCAGCCGCCGCCCAGGCCCAGGGCAGACAGCAGCACGCAGGCTATCAGCGCAATCTTTATCTTACTCATGCTTGCTTCCCGTTTGGCAAGCCTGCAGTCTAGCCGCTGTGCAGGCGGATGCCTGCAGCCACGCCGCTGCGCACTGCGCCTTCGAGCGTTGCCGGGTAGGGCCCGGCCACATAGTCGCCACAGGCTAGCAGTCCGGGAGCGATCTGTTGCGGCGGGCGCTGCAGTCCGGGTGTGCAGGCAAAGGTGGCACGCTTTTCCACCACGG
>TBL_comb47_HYPODRAFT_10005582_pt1 | contig 13977 bp, 13 predicted proteins | sample TroBogypolimnion_40_FD_10682 | JGI IMG/M metagenome (IMG submission 10682)
CGGCGTTCGACATCGCCGGCACGGGCCGGGCCGACCCCGCGGCCGTCCGCGAGGCGGCGCAGCTTGCGCTGCGCTTGATTCGAAGATAAACTCTCCTGATAATGAATAGACGACTTTCACGCGCGGCGGCCGCCCTATTGGCCGTTTCTTGGTTTTCCATCTCGGAGGCTGCGGCCCGCCAATACATGAATCTCAACGAGGCCATGGCCGCGGCGTCCGTGGCCATAGCCAAGCTCAACCTCCCGCCCGAGCAGCAGCAGCGTGTCGGCGACAGGGTCGCCGAGAGGATTTTCTCCAAGTATTATGAGGATGACAGCAAGCACCAGGGCCTTTCCGCGCAGGATTTGCAGGGGGCAGTCCAAGTGGCCGCGGACCGAGTCCAATTATGGGACGTGCGGCGCCAAGCCTGGCAGGACGGGATCCTCAGCCCCGAAGAGCAGGCCAACCTCGCGGCGCTGCGCAAGAAGATTGCTGACGATGAAAGCGCCATCCACAACCCAGCTCTGGTGCAGGCCATCGACACAAGTTTGCCGGATCATTTCGGCCCTCAGCATCCGGGCGAAAACGGCGGGCAGACACCGGGCAACCCCGGCGATTGCTCGGGGACTTCCGCTTGGCGCTGCGCCGGCCAGCAGGCCCAGCGCGGCGACACGGCCGGGGCGCTGGCTGCCCTCAACGCGGAACTGGCGCGGAACCCCGACAATGAAACGGCCCTGAGCGCCCGTGCGCAGATCTACGCAGGCCTGGGCATGATGCGGGAGGCCAATGCGGACGCTCGGCGCGCCCTGCAGCTCGACCCCAAGGACCAGGCGGCTTTCGCGGTCTTCCAGCTGACCGAGGACCGCGTGAGCAGCCAAGCCCTCGCCGCGCCGGGACAATTCAATGCGGGGGATTCCGCCGCAGGGCTGGCCGCTGGATCGGTTGTTCCCTTGGGGCATTCCGCGGCCGCGCCCGTGGGGTTCACCGATGGCAATTCCGCGGCCGCTGTCCAAGCGGCCAAAGACGCCATGGGAGTGGGAGACTTGCAGACCGCCGCGCTCCAGCTTGACCGCGCGCTGGCCGCAGGCCCGGAGAATCCGCAGGCCCTCGCTCTGCGGGCCGCGGTCCATGCCCGGCAGGGAGATTACAAAGCGGCGCTGCAGGACGTGGAGGCCGGCCTGAAGGTTTCGCCCCATAGCGCTACCTTGCTTACCACCAAGGCCTTTCTTAAGAACAGGAGCAAAGATTACCGAGCCGCCTTGGCGGCCGCGGGCCAAGCTCTCGAAATCGAGCCCCGCAGCGCCGACGCCCTGGCCAACTACTCCTACGCCCTGGGCGGCTTGGGCGACCGGGATCGGATGTTGGATCGTTTGCGCGACGCGGCCCGGATGGACCCGCGCTACGCCAAGAGCCTGGCTTCGGCGTTGAGCATGCCCGCGGACAGCGACATCCTTTTCCTGTTCCCAGGAGAGGTCGCGGCCGCCGCGGCCCCACCCGCCGGAACAAGCGCGGGCGGCCGCCGGTACTTCGTGCTGGCCGGCGCCGTGGTTCTGGGCGGACTGCTCCTGGCCTTGGGCTTGCTGCAGGTCGCGGCTGGGCCGTTGACCGCGCGCGTCAAGAAAGCCTTCACCCGGCTTCCGGATTCAAGCGGGGGCGGCGCGCAGGCCTCGGCCCCGGCCCCGCGCCCGCTTCCGGAGAACGAAAAGCTGCTGTGCGGACAATACCAGATCCGGCGCCCGATCGGCGCCGGCGGCATGGGCATGGTTTACGAAGGGACGGATGTCACTCTCGACCGGCCCGTCGCCATCAAGCGGATGCGCGACGAGTTCAGGCTGGACCGCCGCGAGCGCGCGCGCTTCATCAACGAGGCCAAGCTCGTGGCCGCGCTGCACCATCCCAACATCGTGGACATCTACGCCATCATCGAAGAGGGCGACGAGATCTTCCTGGTCTTCGAGTTTGTCAGCGGCAAGACCGTGTCCGACCTCATCGCAGAGCGGGGCCGCCTCGGCTTCGCGGATGCCCTGGACATCTGCCGGGCAGTGGCTGGGGCGCTGGAATTCGCGCACGGCCGCAAGGTCATCCACCGCGACCTCAAGCCTTCCAACGTGATGGTGACCGCCGAGGGCTTCGTCAAGGTCATGGACTTCGGCATCGCGCGTCTGGCCCAGGACGCGGCCACGCGCGGCGCCCAGACCAACACCGTGGCCGGCACGCCGCCCTACATGGCCCCGGAACAGGAGCAGGGCCTGGTGCGCCGGGAGTCGGACGTCTATTCCTTGGCGTTGTGCTTTTATGAGATGGTCTGCGGCCAGGCTGCCTTCGCGGGGACTGGAGCCGGCATGCTCATGACCAAGGTCAACATGGCCTATGTCCAGGCCTCCCAGCGGGCGGTGGGCCTGCCGGACGGCGTCGACGAGGTCCTCGCGCGCGCCTTGAACGCCGATCCGGATAAGCGCATCCATTCGGCGCGGGAGTTGCTCGCCGCTCTGGAAGCCTTGCCAGCGGCCAGGACCTAGGGCCTAGGCGCGCCTGGACCCAAAGCCCCTGCTTCTTCCGGGGCGCCCGCCATATAATAATCGCGTAGTGAGAATACTATCGGCGGCTTTTGGCCCGGCAGCCCTGGCGCTGGCGCTTTTTTGTCATGGGACCGCGCGTGCGGCGGCTCTGGATTCGGCGGCCGAAGCGCTGGCTCGCGCCGCCAGCGGTTTTGACGCGGCCGCTCAGGTTTTCGACGGCCAGGCCGCTAGCAGGTCCGGCGTGGTGCTTGCGAGCCCGGCCCAGCCGCAACCGAACCCGTCACCATCTTCTTCGGAACTCGACGATTACATCAACGGCATCGCGGTGTCCGACTCCTACGCCCAGCAGACCTTCAAGCAATGCCTGCCCAACACCTTGCAGACCACGGTTCGGCCGCAGCCGGACGGCAGCACCTTCGTCATCACGGGGGACATCCCGGCCATGTGGGTGAGGGATTCCTGCGCGCAGGTCAACCCCTATGTATACATGGCCGCCGGCGATCCCGCCCTGGCCAAGACCATCCGTGGCGTGATCATGAGCAACGTCGGCCATTTCAATGCCGCGGACCCGGACGCGCCCTTCATTAATTCTTGGAAGTCGGACAACACCCCCTGGGAGCGCAAGCTGGAACCCGACGGAGTGGCGTATCTCATCCGCCTGACCTGGCTTTACTGGAAAGTGACAGGCGACGCTTCCTGGGCGCATCTGCAGGGCGGCTACGACGCCCGCAAGGCTTTCGACCGCGCGGTGGACATGCTCAAGGCGCATGCCGGGTCCACGGGCATGGTCCAATGCGATTATCGCCCGAGCGACGACCGGACCAAGTATCCCTACCTCATCCCGACCAACATGTTCCTGGCCGCCACGATGCCCAAGCTCGCGGAGATGTATTCGGCGCTCTGGCAGGACCAGGCCAGGGCCGGCGACTGCCGGAACATCGCCGCCGGCATCCGCGCCGGCATCCAGCGCTACGGCACGCACCAGCATCCGGTCTACGGCACGATCTGGGCCTATGAAGTCGACGGCAAGGGCGGCGCCCTGCTCATGGACGACGCCAACATCCCCAGCCTGCTCTCCGTGCCTTACCTCGAATATTGCCCGGCGGCGGACCCGGTCTATCAGAACACGCGCAAGTTCGTGCTCAGTCCCGCCGACCCGTCCTACGCCTCCGGCTCCCATGGCGCGGGCGTGGGCAGCCCGCATACCTGGGGCAAGAAGGTCTGGCCCCTGTCGGTCATGATGCAGGCCTTGACCACCGACGATCCGAAGGAGATACAGGGGCTGCTCAAGGAACTCGACAGCCTTGACGCTGGGACGCACTACATGCACGAAGGCGTGGATCCCAACGACCCCGCGCACTACAGCAGGCCCTGGTTCGCTTGGGGCAACTCGCTCTATGCCGAACTTGTCATTAAGAAAGAATTGGGGCTCAACTATTATCCGGGGGACGGGACCTACGTGAAGCCTGAGCTCAACGCGGACTGGAACCGCGTGAACATGAAGCTCCCCGTGGCTTTCGGGGACGCGCTGGGAATCAAGTTGGACCTTTCAGGGAATGGCTCCAACATCACCTCCGCCACGGTCAACGGCCTTGCGGCAGTGGTCGATCCGAGCAAGGGCGTGAAGCTCTCCGGCGGCGCCTCTGACGTCGTCATCCGGACCGGTCCTTAAGCATCCTCCAGGCCGCGCCCGCCTCGGTGCCCGGATGATTCTTGTTCATTGCGCCCGTCCGACCCGGTCTGGTATACTTTGACTACGGGGGTGAATAGCTTCGACAGGCGGCGGTTCAGCAACGGTCGCAGGCCCTGGCTGGCTGGAACCAGGATAAAATCCGGCCAAACAACAAATGCCAACACGCAGTTGGCCTGGGCCACTGCCTAACACGCAGTGAGCACACGTCGGTCCCCGACACCTGCTAGGGGGTAGCCGGCGTCATGAGCAGGCTGGAGGTCCTCCCGCTGGCACCGTCGGAGGGGGCCTTGAGACAAGAACGGGGCTAGTCCGGGCGTACCAGCCCGCCGGTTTTGCCCGGATGAAACTGAAGGCGGACTAAGCCTGTAGTGACTTTGCCGGTCGCCGTTTGGACGCGGGTGCGAATCCCGCCACCTCCACCATTTGGCGGAGTCGTTGAACCGATGAGGTAACCATGGAACCTACGCCGGACTGCCCAGCACCTGCCTCAGCCGAACCCCGCGCGAAGCGGCGGATCATGTACGCCGTCCTTGGCGTCTATGTCGCTTCGTTGGTCGCGGCCGCCGTCATCCTCCTGCGCTCCCCGTCCCAGTCCGCGGCCTCGGCCGGCAAGGACGGACTGCTGTCCTTGACCCAGGACCGCGACTCCGTCGGCTGGATCTCCATCCACGGGGCCATCTATAATTCCCAGGACGGCCGGCCCTGGGAGAAAGGCTCGGAGCAGTGGGTGCGCCGCATCAAGGCCATGTCTGAGACCAAGGGCGTCAAGGCCATCATCCTCGATATCAACTCGCCCGGAGGCAGCGTGGGCGCGGTCCAAGAGATCTACAGCCAGATCAACCGCATCCGCAAGGAGAAGAAGATCCCCTTCGTGGCGCTCTTCGGCGACGTGGCCGCCTCCGGCGGCTACTACATCGCCGCGGCCTGCGACAAGATCGTCGCCCATCCCGGCACACTCACCGGCTCTATCGGCGTGATCTTCACGGCCAGCAACCTGGAGGGGCTCTTCGGCAAGATCGGTTTCAAGATGGAGGCCATCAAGTCCGGAAAATTCAAGGACATCGGCTCGCCCGCGCGGAGCATGACCGTCGAGGAGCGGGCCCTGCTGCAGACCCTCATCAACGACGCCTACGGCCAGTTCCTGGCCGCGGTGAGCGTGGGCCGGGGCATCCCGGAAGAGCGGCTCAAGCCGTGGGCCGACGGCAGGATCTTCTCCGGGCACCAGGCGACTGACCTCGAAGGCGTTAAGCTGGTCGACCAGCTGGGCGACTCGGAGGATGCCATCGCGCTGGCCGCGAAGCTGGGCGGCATCTCCGGCAAACCCAGGATCCGCCGCGACACCGAACGCATCAGCGACCTCTTCGAGATGCTGGACGCCCGGTTCCAAGGGATGCTGGAGAGCCGGCCTTCCTGGCTGAGCAGTCTCAAGCCCGAGGACCGCATGGGGCTGGAATACCGCTGGGCCGGTTGGTAAGTCCGCCATGGAGCTCGTGTACGATTTTTTCGAGGACTCCGCCGAGGCCGTCGCCGCGGTAAGGTCCCGGCGGCCGCTCGGCCTGGGAGTGCTGGGCTGGCTTCTGGGCGCCTTGAGTTTCTTCGCGGCCATGGCCGTCAGCGGGCGCGTCTCTCCGTTGCCCTGGGGCGGGCTGGAACTCGCGTTCTGCCTGCTCTGGGAGCTGGCGACGGGCTGCGCTTTGGTCGCCTTCGTGCACCTTATCGCCGACTTCCAGGGCCGCTGCGGCAGCGCCTCCGAACTCTTCGTGCTCTTTGGCCTGGCCGATCTGGCTTGGGCCTTGGCCGTGCCCGCGGCCTTTATCCTGACGGCCGTCTGCCCGCGGGCGCATTGGCTCTTGGCCGCAGCTTTCCTGCTCGTGGGCTACTATAACCTGTCCTTGAAGGCGCGCTGTTTGAGGGACGCCTACCAGATGCGCCTGGGCCGGGCTTGGGTCACGTTGGCTTTGCCTTATCTGGCGGCATTCTTGGCCGGGGCCTTGGTTTTTTCCTTGGCCATGGCCAGCCTGCTCCTGCAGGTCCTCAAGGGTCTCGGCTGATGCCTCCGGACCCTGATCCGGCCTTCTATCAGGGTCTTCCCGTGGTCACTGCGCGGCGCATACGCGAGATCGACCGCTTGGCCGTGGAAGAACGCGGCCTCAAAGTCATCGACCTCATGGAGAACGCCGGCCGGGCTGTGGCCGCCGAGACGATCGAGTATCTGCGCGCCGCGGGCAAGGCGTTGCCTGGCAGCCGCATCGCGGTCTGCTGCGGCCGTGGCGCCAACGGCGGCGACGGCCTGGTCGCGGCCCGCATCCTCAAGCAAGGCGGGGGCTCGGCCGCGGTCTTCATCTGCGCCGCCAAGGCGGAGAGTCCGGCTGGCCCTGGCCGCTACCCCGAACCGGTTCAGATCAACCTTGACCGCGCCCGGGCCGCGGGTGTGCCGGTCGCCCTGGCTGAGGATGAGGCCGCTCTGGAAGCCGGTCTGCGGCAGGCTGATGTGGTGCTCGATGGTCTATTGGGTACCGGCTCCAGCGGCCGTCCGTCCGGGGCCGTGCAGAAGGTCATCGAGGCCATGAACCGAGCGGGTAGGCCCGTGGTAGCTATCGACCTGCCTTCCGGCCTCGATCCGGATACGGGCGAGCAGGGCGGCGTGTTCGTGACCGCAGCCTTGACGCTTACCTTGGGTTTGGCCAAGCCGGGACTGCTCGCGGCCCGCGCGAAGGAATCCGTGGGCCAACTCAAGGTTCTGGACATCGGCTTTCCTAAGGAACTCCTCAAGTAGGCCGCGCCGTCGCCGACTTATAGGTCTGGCGATTTTCTGCGGCCTTTTGCCAGGCCGCGAACCTGTGCGGCGAAGCCTGCCAGTCGTTCGCGGACTTGCGGATTGCGGGTCTCCAGCAGGGGCAGGACCTTGCGCCGCACCCAGTTCCGAGTGAAGTGCGTGTCCCGGTTGCTCTTGTCCTGCCGGTACTTGAGCCCGTGTAGCTTGAGGTAGAGCATGACCTCGCTGCGCCGCAGGGGCAAGAGCGGCCGGATCAACTTGACGCCCTTAGCTAATGGGCGGTAAGGCGAGATGCCGGCCAGAGCCGAGAGCTGGGTGCCGCGCAGCAGGTGCAGGAGCACGGTCTCGGCTTGATCGTCGAGATGGTGGCCGGTGGCTACCTTGTTGCATCCCAGCCGCTGGGCGGCGCGGGCCAAGGCTTGATAACGCAGTTTGCGCGCCGCAGCTTCCAGACCCTGGCCGTGTTCGCCGGCCAGGCCGCGCACCGGCACTGCGGCCACGCAGACCGGCAGCCCCCAGTCCTGTCCTAAGGCGAGCACGAATTTCGCGTCGCGGTCCGCGTCGCGGCCGCGTAGGCCATGGTGCACGTGCATGAGGGAGACCGAGAAGCCCTTGCGGCGGCCCATGCCGCGCAGGAAATGCGCCAAGCAGACCGAGTCAGGCCCACCCGAGACTGCGGCCAGCACGCGGTCGCCGCGCCGCAGCAGGCCGAGCTCCTTGTCGAAGGCCAGGAGCTTGGACCAGACGCGAGCGGCGAAGGTTTTTCGGCGCATGATTCGCTCGCGGCCAGAATAGCAATTTTATGATAGAATGAGCCGCCAAAATGGAGCCAGCAGCCGAAGCATTGCTTAACGCCTACGCGGACCCGGAGGTCGTCGAACTCCTCATCAACGCCGACGGTTCCGTCTTCCTGGAAAAGGGCGGCGCCCGCCTGCAGGCGCAGGCTTTCCGGGCCGGGGCTGCGGATGTGGAACAGTTCCTGCGCGCGGCGCTGGGCCGGCCCGAGGCATTCGGTCCGGCCCGCCCTTACGCCGACCTCTCCGCTTTGGACGGCTCGCGCGTGCACGTCATCGCCCCGCCCTTGGTGCGCGGCGGGCTCTGCGTCACCATCCGCAAGCGGCCGGCGCGCCGACCGAACCTCGGAGAACTGGCGCGCGGCGGCGCCCTGACCGCGGGCTGCGCGGGCTTCTTGAAGTTCGCGGTCAAGCATCATCGCAACCTGCTCGTCATCGGGGGCGCCAGCTCGGGCAAGACCACGTTCCTGAACGCTTTGGCCGCCCTCATCCCCGATGCGGAGCGCATCATCGCGCTGGAGGACACGCCCGAATTGACCTTGCCCCAACCCCACGCCCTTTACCTGCGCACCCGCCTGCGCGACGCCGCCGGCCTGCCCGACGTGACCCTGCGCGACCTGGTAATCAACACCCTGCGCATGCGGCCGGACCGCATCATCGTGGGCGAGGTTCGGGGCGCGGAGGCTTCCGACATGCTGCAGGCCATGAACCTCGGCCACGAGGGCGTCATGTGCACCTTGCACGCCAATTCGGCCCGCGAGGGCCTGCAGCGTCTGGAGACCTTGGTCATGACCTCTGGCGTCGAGATGCCTCTGCGCGCGGTGCGCTCCACCATCGTGCTGGCCGTGGACCTGCTGGTGGTCATGGGGCGCCTGGCGGACGGCTCGCGCCGCGTCACCCAGGTGACCGAGGTCACGGGCCTGGAGCTGGAGACCATCACCCTCTCCGACCTGTTCCTCATGGAGGCGCGCAAGAGCGCGGCGGGGCCGGGCTTCGCCTTGCGCCCGACCGGGGCCATGCCGCGTTTCTACGACCGCCTGCGCCGGCAGGGCGAGGAGACGCCCCTGGAGTTCTTCCAGGAAGCGGCGCCCGGCGGCCGGATTGACGGCTCCGGCGCTAATTGATATCCTCAACGCAACCTAGGGAGCGCGCGAAAAATGGGCAAAAAAGTCATGGTCGTCGACGGTGACGCCGAGAGCTTGAGCACCGTCAAATTCACCTTGGAAGCGGCGGGTTACGAGGTCGGCGTCTGCGAAAACGGCCGCCTGGCCTGGGACGCCATCAGCCAGTTCCAGCCGGATCTCATCATCCTCGATGTCATGCTTCCGGGCATCGACGGCTATTCCTTGCAGATCAAGCTGGCCCAGGAGCCGGCGACCAAGGACATGCCCATCGTGGTCCTGACCGCCCTGGAGCCGGCCAAGAGCCTGTTCCAGAAGTTCCCGCAGGTGGTCGCCTTCATGACCAAGCCCTTCCAGCCCGAGGCGCTCTTGGAGCATGTCCACGGCGCCCTGGCGCGCGCCGGCGGTTGAGCCCACCCCATGTCAGAATCCAGCTATGACGCCATAGTCGTGGGCGCCGGCCCTGCCGGCATCTCCGCCGCCATCGTGATGGCCCGGGCGGGCCTGAAGGTGGCCCTCTTGGAGCGCGGCGAGTACCCCGGCGCCAAGAACGTGCAGGGCGCGGTGCTTTACTCGCGCATGCTCCATGAGATACTGCCGGATTTCTGGACCATGCCCGGCGCGGCCCTGGAGCGGCCGGTGGTGGAGCAGAAGACCTGCGTCACCACCGAGGATTCCTGGATCACTTTCGGATATAAGTCGCTCAAGTTCCTGCAGGGCATTCCCAACTGCTACACCATCATCCGGGTCAAGTTCGACCAGTGGTACGCGGCCCAGGCCGAGACCGCGGGCGCCGAGCTCTTCTGCGGGGTAACGGTGCGCGAGGTCATCCGCAAGGACGGCCGCATCGCGGGCATCAAGACCTCGGACGGCGACGAGCTGGAGTCCTCCGTGGTGCTGGCCTGCGACGGGGCCAATTCCCTGCTGGCCCAGAAGGCGGGGCTCATCGACGAGCTCAAGCCCGTCGAAGTCGCCCTAGGCGCCAAGGAGGTCATCGGGCTCGACCCGAAGATTATTGAAGACCGCTTCCAGCTCAACCCGGGCGAAGGCTCGGCCATGGATATCTTCGGCTCCGTCACCCTGGGGATGCTGGGCTACGCTTTTCTCTACACCAATAAGGAGTCCCTTTCCTTGGGGGTGGGCTGCCGCTTGAGCGACTACCAGGCCAAGGGCCTGCGGCCCTCGGACCACCTGGAGCTGGTCAAGCGCCATCCCTACGTTGCCAAGCTCATCTCCGGAGGCAAGACCCTGGAGTATTCCGCCCATCTCATCCCGGAGGGCGGCTTCAAGTCCATGCCGCCTCTTTTCTCGGACGGCTTCTTGGTCGCGGGCGACGCCGCGCAGATGACCAACCCGCCTTACCGTGAGGGCTCCAACATCGCCATGACAGCGGGCCGTCTGGCCGGCGAGACCGTGATCGAGGCCAAGAAGAAGGGCGATTTCTCCGCCGCCTCTTTGTCGGCCTATCAGTTGAAGCTCAAGGCCAGCTACGTGCTCTCCGACATGGAGGATATCAAGGACCTGGAGGATGCCGTGGCCTCGGTCCCGGGCTTTCTGGAGGCCTATCCCAAGCTGGCCTGCGACCTGGCCCATCTGCGCTTCAGTGCGGACGGGGTTCCCAAGAGACAGCACCTCCGGCAGGCCTTCCGGCTGGTGGCCGACCGCGGCTTGTGGCGCATCGCCAAGGACCTCTGGCCTTTGCGCAAGGTGGCCATATGAAACCCGAACTCAAGGTGGACATGACGGTCGAGGCCAAGCTGGGGACCTTGGAGTGGAAGAAATCCCCCGAGGCGCACATCAGCCTGCGCGACGCATCTCCGGCCGCGCCCTGCGCGGCCAAGTGCCAGGACAAGCCCTGCGTCACGGTCTGCCCGGCCAAAGTCTATGAGTGGGAGCCCGACCACAAGAAGATCGTGGTCAACTACGAGAACTGCATCGAATGCGGCGCCTGCCGCATGCTCTGCCCCTACGACAACATCATCTGTGATTGGCCCTTGGGGGGCATGGGCGTGAAGTACAAGTACGGCTAGAACGAATAGTTGATGTCCATGAACACGGCGACGCCTTCCTGGCCTACGCCGACGTCCACGGAGCCCACCACCTGGGGCCGCGCCACGGCCCGGGTGGCGATGCCCACCACCGGCCGCGCGTAGCGACGCGCCATGCGCTCCGGGCCCAGGAAGACCGTGCCCATGCCGGCGAAAGGGTCCACCTCGAACTCGGTCGATATCCCCGCCATCTTCTCCTTGTAGACGGTGAAGCGCTGCTCGATGTTGGCCACGAGCAGGCCCCGGTCGGTGTAGCGCCCGGCGCCGTAGGCGCGCAGGCTTTCCTTGCCGCCCATGCGCGGCTGCAGCCAGAAAGGCGCGTTGCCCACCAGCTGTTCGAACTTCACCTGGGCTGCGGTGACGATCGTGTGATCCGCGTTGCAGGGCCGGAAAAAGCGGCCATCGAGCCCATAACGGCTGTAGTCCACCTCGCTGCCGAAGTTTTTGGCCGCGTACTCCGCGAAGGTCTGCAGGAATTCGCCCTTGCTGGTGGTGATGATGCTGTCGCGGCTGTCGTAGTCCAGGATGAAGCGGTCGGCGTGGATGGTCTGGCGGTTGGTGGCCGCCGCGGACGACCTGGGAAATTCGGAGCTGAAAGAGGGCAGGCCCGGCAGGGGGCCGTTTTCGACCTTGTCGCCGGTGAGCATGTCCGAGGCATGGAGCCGCCAGTGGCTTCCTGCGGCGACCGGCAGGCCGAAGGTCACGCGGTACTGGATGTAGTCCTCCGTGTAGTTGGTCTGGCGGCTGCGCGGGGAATTCGGGCCGTATCCGTAGAAGCGCTGGGAAGCGTCGCGGGTCCATTGGCCGCGCAGGGAGCCGTCCACATTGGTGCCTACGAAGGTCTTGTCGTCGAATTGGGCGAAGATCTCGTGCTCGTACTTGTTCACCGAGGCGTCCGACACCAAGGAGGAATCCTCCTCGGGATAGAGGTAGTAGCGGTAGCAGGGGCTGAATCCGAAGTCCTGGTTATAGGTCAGCGAAGGGGCGTGGATCTGCTGGATGCGGTCGCCGTTCTCTTCGGGTATGACCCAGACCGGCATGACCCCGTATTCCACGCCCCGGTTGGGGTCCGTATCCACCATGGGGATGTTGAGCATCATGCCCCGGCGCAGGGGATGCAGCATCCAGCGCAAGAAGCCCGGAATCTCCTCGCGGGGGGGCATCTCGCGGCTAGGCACCAGCTCCATGTCGGGGAGGGTGTTCTCTATCTGGGCGCGCAGAGGCGCCGCCCAGAGCAAGGCTGCGGCCGCCAGCAGCAGATGCCTGCCCTTAAGGTGATGATTCATCGGGCCATGAGTTTATCTGATTATCCTCGTCGTGGCAAACGGGACAGGCTCCAGAGCGCGGCCTCGCGGAGGGCCGGGTCCGGGTCCGAGCCGCCGCGCTCCAAGGTCTCCCTAAACTCGGCCTCTCCGGAGTTGCCCATGGCCAGAAAGGCGTTGCGCGCCAGGCCGCGGCGCTTGAGCCGCAGCAGGGGCGTGGCACCGAAGATCTTCTTGAAGCCAGGCTCGTCTAAAGCCGCGAGCTGTTCTAGGGGCAACCGCTCCGGCAGAAGGGGCTTGAGCACACCTTTTGTCGCAGCGCAGGTATTCCAAGGGCAGGCCTCCTGGCAGAGGTCGCAGCCCGCCACCCAGAGGCCCATCCCCGCGCGCCGTTCCGCGGGGATGATGCCTTTGTGCTCGATGCTCAGATAAGCGGAGCACCGCCTGGCGTCGAGCCTGCGCTCGGCCAAGGCACCCGAGGGGCAGGCCTGCAGGCATTTTCCGCAGGAGCTGCAGAGGTCCGGGGCCGGGCCGTCCGGCTCCAGCTCCCGGTCCACGGCCAGGCCGGCGATGCAGAAATAGGAGCCGATGGACGGCGAGATGAGCAGGCAGTTGCGGCCTATCCAGCCCAGGCCGGCGGCCGCGCCGTAGAGCCTTTCCAGGACCGGGCTGGTGTCCACGAAGAGGCGGCCATCGGCGCCTTGCTGCCGCAGCCAGGCCAGTACGCCGTCCATGCGGCTTTTGAGAGTCACATGGTAGTCCTCATGGACAGCGTAGCGTGCGATACGGCCCTGGCCCGGGCCGGTAGGGGCGGCAACGCCGCGGCCGTAGCTGAACCCGCAGACAAGGACCGATCGCGCCTGGGGGTACCAGCGCCGGATGTCCTGGCGGACGGCGGCGTCGCGCTGGAAGAAGCCCATGGACCCGGCCAGGCCCGCTTTAAGCCAGTCCTGCAGGAAAGCGGCCTGGGGCGCGGGCTGGGCCGCAGCGATGCCCGCGATGTCGGCGCCCGCTTGTCGGGCGCGTTCCTTGAGTTCCTGGGCTAAGGACAATCGCCCTTAAGCGCCGGGCCCGACCTTGACGATAAGATAATCCCGGGGACCGCTGGCCATATCTACGGTGGCCTTTTCCCCAACCTTCTTGTGGAGCAGGCACTGGGCCAGGGGGGAGTAGACCGAGATGCGGCCCGCGTCCGGGTCGGATTCATCGGCGCCGACCAGGACGTAGGTGGATTCGTCGCCATCCTCGTCCTTGACCGTCACGGAGCGGCCGATGGCGACCGTGTTCGGGGGGGCTTTGATATCATCGATGAGCTTGGCGCCCTGCAGCTTGTCCTGCAGGATGCCGATGCGCGACATGACCTCGCCCAGCTTGTCCTTGGCGCTGTGGTACTCGGCGTTCTCGCTCAAGTCGCCCTTCTCGCGGGCCTCCGCGATATCGCGCGAGAGCTGGCTTTTGCGCTTCTTGAGGTCCTCGATATCGAGGCAAATTTTCTCATAGCCGGCCCGGGTCAGGAATGTCTCGCTCATCGTGTCTTCTCCATCGTCAGGTTTACACCGGCATTATACGAAATACAGGTCCGGCCTACCGGAATTCCCGGTAGGCCTGGGAGAATTTTTCCAGGAAATGGCGGAGGATCTCCTCGGGGTCCCAACTCCGTCCCGTCAGGCCTTTGAGGCTGGCCGCGCCGGCCACGCCGCGCACCGGGTTGTTGACATTGACGCCCACGCCCAAGAGCAGCCACTCCACGCGACGGGCGCCGCCCGAGGCCTGGACGAGTATACC
>TBL_comb47_HYPODRAFT_10005583_pt1 | contig 13977 bp, 13 predicted proteins | sample TroBogypolimnion_40_FD_10682 | JGI IMG/M metagenome (IMG submission 10682)
CCACCAGTTCTCCGGCGGCATGAAGCAGCGCGTGGTCATCGCCATGGCCCTGGCCTGCGAACCGGTGCTGCTCATCGCCGACGAGCCGACCACGGCCCTGGACGTGACCATCCAGGCCCAGGTCCTGACCATGATCAAGGAGCTCCGGAACCGGCTGGGCACCTCGATGCTCATGATCACCCACAACCTCGGCATCGTCGCCAAGACCTGCGACGACGTGGCGGTGATGTACGCCGGGGAGATCGTGGAATCGGGCACCGTGGAGGACCTCTTCCTCGGCAAGCGGCACCATCCCTACACGGAGGGGCTGTTCGGCTCCATCCCGAGCCTGACCTCGCGGGCCACCCGGCTCACGCCCATTCCGGGCCTGATGCCCGACCCTTCGAACCTGCCCAAGGGCTGCGCCTTCGAAGAACGCTGCGGCCATCGCATGGACATCTGTCTGCAGAAGCACCCGGAAAAAGCCACGGAGGGGACCCACTCCATCCTCTGCCACCTCTTCGGGGAGAAAGCATGAGCACCGTCGACACCAGGACTCCCCTGATCGAGATCAACAACCTCAGGAAGCTGTTCAAGCTCCAGGGCGGCGCCAAGCTGCACGCCGTGGACGGCATCAACCTCAAGATCTACCCCCAGGAGACCGTAGGGGTCGTGGGCGAGTCCGGCTGCGGCAAGTCCACCCTGGGCCGCTCGGTCATCCGGCTCATCGAGCCGACCTCCGGCGAGATCCTGTACAACGGCCGCAACATCATGAAGCTGGGCGGCGGGAAGATGCGCGAGCTGCGGAAGGACCTGCAGATCATCTTCCAGGATCCCTACTCCAGCCTCGATCCCCGCAAGTCGGTCATCGAAGTCATCGCCGAGTACATGTTCATCCACCGCCAGTTCAAGACCCGGGCGGAGACCTACAACCGGGCCAGCGTGCTCATGGATCTGGTGGGCCTGGCCAGGCGCTACGCCAATTCCTATCCCCACGAACTGGACGGCGGGCGCCGGCAGCGGGTCGGCATCGCCCGCGCCCTCTCCCTCAACCCGAAGTTCATCGTCTGCGACGAGCCCGTCTCGGCCCTGGACGTGTCCATCCAGGCCCAGATCCTCAACCTCCTCATGGACCTCGAGCAGGAGCTCGGCCTGACTTACATGTTCATCACCCACGACATGAGTGTCGTGAAGCACATCTCCAACAAGATCATGGTGATGTATCTCGGGAAGTGCGTGGAGATGGCGACCTCGGACGAGCTGTTCGCCAACCCCCAGCACCCGTACACGAAGGCGCTCCTCAGCGCCATCCCCATTCCCGATCTCTCCACCCGGGACAAGGAATTCGTGATCCTCCGGGGCGAGGTGAGCAACCCGATCAACGTCAAGCCCGGGTGCCGGTTCGCCAAGCGCTGCGATTTCTGCCTCGAGGCCTGCAGGACCGCGGATCCCGAAGCGATCGAGGTCTCCCCGGACCACTTCGTCTCCTGCATCCTGATGAAGAAGGAGGCCTGAACTCAGGCCCGGAAGCCTGCCAGCGCCTTCCGCCAGAGCGCGGCCCCGCCCAGCATCAGCAGGGGCGTCACCAGCCAGGGGGCGACGGCGCTGACGGCCAGGGCGGCCGGCACCAGGATCGCCTTGTTGCGCAGGGAACCCTTGGCCACCGCCCACACCACCGGCAGTTCCCGGTCCGCGGGGGCGCCGGCCACCTGCTGGGCGTTCAGGGCCAGGTCGTCGCCGAGGACCGAGGTGGCCTTGCGGGCGGCCACCTTGGACAGGGCCGCCACGTCGTCCAGGAGGGTGGCGATGTCATCGATCAGGGCGAGCAGACTTCCACCTGCCATGCATGAACTCCTTGATCCAGCAGATTACCCTGAAAATAAATAATTAGTATTCCATGGAACCAGGAGGGCATCTGGCATCTTTACGGGGCCTGTGGGAGAATTCTTGAATAATTCCCAAGAGATGATCAATCTCCCCGGCCTATCGGACAGGAAGGCGCGCGTCGTTCCTCCCTCCCCTTGCGCTGTCCGGAGGGAGGCGGCGCCCGAATGGCCGGTGCCGGAATGCCCGCCGGATTCATTCACAAACCCAGGTCCCTTGAAGGCGTGAACCATGTCCCGATCCATCCTTTTCGCCGTCCGCCTGGTCCCGTGCCTGATCCTGGGGTTTCCCGCCGCCCAGGCCGGACTCAAGACCCTCGAAAGCCCCCAGGGCGGGGTCATCGTATACGGGAACGTGGAGGGCGCCGGCAGCCAGGCCGGGGCCATCGGCTCGGTGCTGCGTTCGGTGCACGAGCAGTGCGGCGAGCGGCCCCAGGTGGGCAAGCCCTTCCAGGTGCGGGGGACCCGGTCGGTGGCGGTGTTCTTCACGGTCACCAACCGCCCCCAGGGCAACAAGCCGGCCGCCGGCATGGTGATCGCCGCCGAGGGCGCCCCCGGCCACATCGAGGCGGCCCTGGTCACCGACTCCGCGGCGCGCTTCGGCAGCACGGTCAACCCCATGCTCAGCCAGCTGTTCGGGGTGTGGCACCCGGGCGGCGATCCGGTCCGCGGCGCCGTTCCGGCCGGGCGGCCCGCCCCCATGCGCACGGTCGTCCTGCGCGACCGGTCGGCCAGCGTCGGGGTGCCCGAGGGCTGGCAGCTCACCCCGGAAAGCGCATACGGCAGCGCGAGGGTCAAAGGCCCCCAGGGCCAGGTGGTCGATTTCAACCAGACCCGCATGGCCCTGGACCTCACGGACCCCGGCACCCGCCGGCTCGCCCAGAGCGGCATCCGCCCGCAGACCGCCGGCAGGATCGTGTACCCCTTCAACGTCAATCCGGTCAAAGCCTTCCCCGAGCTGTTCCATCAGTTCTACCGCCTCAACGGGCTGTCCCTGAACGCCGGCAACTGCCGGTTCGACCAGGTGGAGCAGCTGTCCGCGCCCCGGGGCCAGAGCTGCGTCCATGCCACCGGGCAGATCGATCCCGACGGCAAGGGCATGCGGGAGATGAACGTGGTGCTGAACACCGGGTCCTACCAGTCGGGCAGCTACCTGGTGGTCATCTTCCTCTCGCTCTGCCCGGTCGCCCTGGCCGACAAGGAGCGCGCCACCATGGAGGCCGTCTTCGGCAGCTTCCAGGTGAACCAGGCGGTCGTCAGCCAGCAGGCGAACGCCATCGCCGCCCCCGCCATCGCCCGGATCCAGGCCATCGGCGCGGCCGCCAAGGCCCGTTCCGAGGCGACCAACGCCGCCAACGAGGCCCAGCACAAGGCCTGGAACGCCCAGCAGGACAGCCAGGCCCGCTCCAACGCCGGGTTCCACAACTACCTGCTCGACCAGACGGTGATCCAGGACAACGACCACAACGCCCACGGCACCGTGTGGAACTCGACCGCCGACGCCCTGGTGCGCCACAACCCGGACCGCTTCGAGATCGTCCAGGCGCCCAACTTCTGGAAGGGCATCGACTACTAGGTCTGCAACTGCGCCGCCAGCCGACCGAGCACCCCCATGGCCTGGTCCAGATCCCCGGAAGCCGCTCCGTTCAGGCGCAGGAACCGGTCGAGGCCTCCGCCCAATGAAAAGATGCAGCCCGGCGCCAGGCTGACCCCTTCCTTCAAGGCCGCCCGGAACAGCGCCAGGGAATCGGTCCCCCAGGGCAATTCGACCCACAGGAAGAATCCGCCCTTGGGATCGGAGACCCGGGTCCCGGCCGGGAACTGCCGGGCGATGCAGCCGCGCAGCCGGGTGATGCCGGTCCGGATGCCCGGGACCAGGTGCCGGAGGTGGCGTTCGAACATCCCCGAAGCGAGGCACTCCGCGGCGACATGTTCGGAGAGGGTGGCGTTGGCCAGGGTGGACGTGCACTTCAGATCGGCCAGCCGCTCGATCCATGGACTTCGGGCCACGATGTATCCGACGCGGCCGCCGGGCAGGAGGGTCTTGGACAAGGATCCCACCAGGAGGTTGGGCAGGCCGTCCTCCCGCGGGGTGGCGCTCAGCAGCCCCGGTTTGTGGCCATCCCAGGCCAGGTCGCCGTAGACGTCATCCTCCACCAGGGCGACCCCGTTGGCCTGGAGCACCTTCATCCACTCCCGCCTCCGCTCCTCGGGCATGAGGCTGCCGGTCGGGTTGGCGAAATTCGGCAGCAGCACCGCCGCGCGCACCGCCCGCTTTTCGCATAGGGACAGGGCCTCCATGCCGCCGGCCGTGGGATTTTTTCTTTTTTGTATCTGTTTTGTGAATTCGGCCGGTGGTCTTCTGGTTCCAGGCCGGCGGGGCCATGCCCCTGCCGGTCCCATTCGAGGAGGCTTCGATGACCTGTGACGACCGGAACGCCCTGCTTGCCCGCGCGGCCCAGCATGGGCAGGCCTATCTTGCGGCTGCGGCCGGGCGCCCCGTGGCCGCCAGCGCGACCGGCGAGGCGTTGCGCGATGCCCTGGGGGGCGCGCTGGGCGCGGCGGGAACCGGGGCCGAAGCGGTGATCGACGCGCTGGCGGCCGCGGCGGAGAGCGGCACCATCGCTTCCCAGGGGCCGCGCTACTTCGGCTTCGTGATCGGGGGCAGCCTCCCGGTCGCCACGGCGGCGGATTGGCTGGTCTCGTCCTGGGACCAGAACAGCGCCGTCTATGCCATGTCGCCCCTGGTCTCGGTGGTGGAGGACATCACGGCGGGTTGGATGCGCGAGCTCCTGGGGCTGCCCGGGCACGGCGGCGTGGGGTTCGTCACCGGCTGCCAGATGGCCAGCTTCACCGCCCTGGCGGCGGCCCGGCACGAGGTGCTGCGCCGGGCGGGCTGGGACGCGGAGGCCGACGGCCTGACCGGGGCGCCGGCCATCGATCTGCTGGTGAGCGAGGAATCCCACTACACCATCACCATGGCCCTGCGCCTGCTGGGCCTGGGCGCCGGGCGGGCGCGGCGGGTCCCCACCGACGCCCAGGGCCGCATGTTGGCCCCGGAGCTGGCGCGGATGCTCATTGAAACCACCGGCCCCTGCATCGTCTGCGCCCAGGCCGGCAACGTCAACACCGGCGCCTTCGACCCCATCGAGGAGATCTCGGCGCTCTGCCGGGCCCGCGGCGCCTGGCTGCACGTGGACGGCGCCTTCGGCCTGTGGGCCCGCACCAGCCCGTCCCTGGCGCCGCTCGCCGCCGGCATCCAGCACGCCGACTCCATCGCCACCGACGGGCACAAATGGCTCAACGTCCCCTATGACTGCGGCATCGTCTTTTGCGCCCATCCGGAAGCGCAGCGGGCGGCCATGTCCCTGGCCGCCGCCTACATCGTTTCAAGCGCCCAGGAGCGCGATCCCCACGAGTTCGTGCCGGAGGAATCCCGGCGGGCCCGGGCGGTCCCGGTGTATGCCGTCCTGCGCAGCCTGGGCCGCGACGGCCTGCGCGCCATGGTGGAACGCCATTGCAGTCACGCCAGGCGCATGGCCGAACGGCTCGGGGCCGACCCGGCGGTGCGGATCCTCAACGAGGTGGTGCTGAACCAGGTGCTGGTCAGGTTCGAGGACCCCCATCGGGATGCCGATGCCTTGACCCGGGAGGTGATCGCCGGCGTGCAGCAGGAAGGCACCTGCTGGCTGGGCGGGACCGTCTGGCACGGCATGGCGGCGATGCGGATCTCCATCAGCAACTGGTCCACGACCGAACAGGACATCGACCGCTCGGCTGATGCCATTCTCGCCGTCCTGCGGGCGCGACGCTAGTCCTACCGTGGCGTTCGTGTCCCGACCCGGCACCAGAGTCGTCGCTGTCAGTTCGCTGGCGCGAACTGCATCGACGGGACGGATTGCGGCATGGATGTCGGGGCTTCGTCTCACCCTTCAGATGAGGCCTATCAAAGCAAGGGTGGGATTCAAAATATAGTAATTCCTGGCAAAGGCATACAGCAGACCGGTCGCTTCCGTCTCCCTCACGGAGGTGGAACAATGGACCTTGCATTTGTGCCGTGCCCCCTTCCGTCGATGCAGTTCGCGCCAGCGAACTGACAGCGACGACTCTGATGCCGGGGCGGCAGACGGGCGCCCCAGTGGGACTAGAACGGGGTGCCCGCGTCCAGCCCCGGCGGGATGGTCCGGGCGGTGGCGCCGCCCATGGGCACGAAGGCTTCCCGGGCCTCGTCCCACTGTTCCAGCTCGGCCTCGCCGATGTCGTAGTACCAGGCGTGCAGGCGCAAGGACCCCTTGGCGACGCCCTCCCTGACGACCGCGTAGGTCTTGAGGTTCTCCATCTGGAACAGGGCGTTCCGCTTGGCGGCCTCCTCGGGGGTCGCGTCCCGGGGCAGCATGCGCCGGATGCCCTGCAGGCTCCGGCGCCAGTGCGACAAGCTGGAGCAGCTCCTGAGCATCTCGTCCGAAAGGAGGGATTCGGACAGCAGCGCCTGCATGGCGCCGCAGCCCGAGTGGGCGCATAGGACGATCTCCCGCACGCCCAGCATCCCCACCGCATACTCCACGCCGGCGCCTTCGGTGGTCATGCCGTCCGGCCGGGAAGGCGCGACCATGTTGCCGATGTTCCGGATGATGAAGAGTTCGCCGGGGTCGGTGGAGGTGATCAGGTTGGGGTTGATCCGGCTGTCGCAGCAGGTGATGAAGAGGGTGTGGGGAGCCTGGCCGTCCGCCAGGGTCCGGAACAGGGCCTGGCCCTTGGCGTCCAGGCCCCGCTTGAAGCGCTCCACGCCGCGGACCAGCCTGCCCAGCCCCGAGTCCTGGGCCGGCGGGCCGGAGGCTTCGGACGGGCCGATGCGGGTGAGGTTCAAGTCGGGTTTTTGAAATGGCATGGCCATCGCCTCCTGCGCCCGGGGAGCGTCTGCCATCTCTGATGCCCCCCGGGGAGCCGGCGTTTGTCCGGCAGTGCCGCTATTCGGTTCCCGGCATCAGCGCATCCAGGGAGATGCGTTCGTCCATGGCCAGGCTGCGCCGGGTCCGGCTGCCGATGATCAGGTCCAGGTGGGAAGGGTTCAGGCCGAAGGCCACCTTCTTGAGCGCGATGTCCGCCTCCGAGATCAGGTGCCCTTCGGGCAGGTCCCGGGCCGCCACCAGATAGCGGCGCATGGCAAGGCGGTTGGGCATCTCCTCGGGGCACGGCCGCTTCACGCCGTCGCCCAGCGCCCCCTGGATCATCCGGGCCGCCTCCACGTAGGCCTGGAACTCGTCCGGTTCCAGGGAGGCCTGCTGGTCCGGCCCCGGCAGGGCGCGGGACAGGGTGAAGTGCTTTTCGAGGATCTCGGCCCCCAGGGCCACTGCCGCGCAGGCGATCTCCAGGCCCTCGGTGTGGTCCGAGTACCCGACCGGCACGTGCAGCCCGTCGCGCAGGGTGGTCATGGCCCGGAGGTTGACCGACCCCAGGGGCGCCGGATAGCAGGAGGTGCAGTGGAGCAGGGCCAGCCGGGGACATCCGGCGTCCCGCAGGGTCTCCACCGCCCGGGCCGCCTCCGCCATGGTCGCGGTGCCGGTGGAAAGGATGACCGGGATGCGCCGGCGGCCGAGGTGGCGCAGGAACGGCAGGTTGTCCACGTCCTGGGAGGCGATCTTCAGGAGCGGCAACTGCAGTTCATCGATCAGGAAGTCGGCGCTTTCCTGCTCGTCCGGGGTGGAAAGGAAATCGATGCCGATCTCGTCCGCCCTCTGCTTGAGCTGGCGAAAGGCGGGGAAGCTCAATTCCAGCTTCTTGATCGTGTCGAATTCCGATTCGGCCGGATCGGTGCCGAGCTTCTGGTACTCGGGCTTGATGGAGTCCTTGCGGGAGTAGACCCGCTCGGTGATCCAGGTCTGGAACTTGATGGCGCTGGCGCCGCACCGCTTGGCCGCGTCGATCATCTGCAGCGCCAGCTGGAGGTCGCCGTTGTGGTTGACGCCCCCTTCGGCGATGACGTAGGGGCCGGGGGAGAAGAAGAAGGGCATCGGTTCCATGGGAGGCTCCTGGGCTGGGGATCGATCGTCAGAGGGCATTGAGGACGTCCAGCAGCCGGTGCATGGCCGGATCGTCAAGGTGTTCGTGGACCGGGATCAGGACATGGCGATCCAGGTAGTGCCTTTCATGGGCGAACCCGCCGCCCGGCGGGAGGAAATCCCACCGGTCGGTGAGCGAGGCCAGGAACACGTTCCGGGCCATGGCGGCGGCCACCAGCGCCTCCCTGGAGCCGCCTTCCACCAGGGCCGGCACGGCCATGGGCACCCAGCCCGGCTGGTCGTCCGGATACACCAGGCTGAGGCGGGCGCGGCCCAGGCCTGAATAGACCGCCGAGCGGTTCCGTTTGCGGCGGGCGATCAGGGCGTCCCAGTCCAGCGGCTGCAGCTGCCGGGCGCTCACCGGCGAAGGCGCCAGGGGGCGGAAATCCCGGGACGCGATGGCGTAGAACCGGTCGTAGCAGAAGCCGGACGCGGCGAGGAGGCGGCCCGCGGCTTCGGGGCTCCGGTGCATGGCCCGGTCCAGGCGCAGGTGGGCCCCGTACCAGGCGCCGGCCAGGCGGGTGGACCAGGGCCGCGCCCGGGGCTGGGGCGGGGGGGGCAGGGCGGCGGTCCGGTACACCATGGCCGCTCCGTCCAGGCAGCCGAGGTACTTGGTGAACGAAAAGAGCGCCAGGTCTCCGCCCGAGCCTGCGGGCCGGCCGGCCGGATCCGAGCAGAACAGGGCCTGGGCGCAGTCCTCCACCAGCAGCGCGCCCCGGGAGCGGCAAAGGCCGGGCAGGGGCCCCAGGTCCAGGACCCGGCCCATGGGATGGAGCACGACGACGACCGCCGCGGCCGGATCCCCCGCCACGGCGTCCCCCAGGGCGGCCAGGTCGGGGAGCAGGCCGGGGCCGGTGGGGTAGAAGCGCAGGGTGAACCCCAGGGCCCGGATGGGATCGATCACCCCGGCGGCCAGGTAGCAGGGGAGCAAGGCGATGGCGCCGGTCCGGCCGGCCAGGGGGCGCAAGGCCTGGTACAGGGCGGCCCGGCCGGTGGCATACCAGCGGGTGGCGTTTCCGGCCGGCAGGCGGTCCGCCAGGGGCAGGCACGGCCAGCCCGCGGAGCTCCCCGAGGGCGGCAGCCACTCCCGGAGGCAGGAGATCACGGATGCGCCAGGTGGAAGATCAGTTTTTCCGTCAGGACCCCGTTCCGGTCGTGCAGCTGGCGTTCCCGGTAGAGGACCTGGAACCCGCAGGCGCGAAGCAGGTTTTCGGCCTCTTCCTGCGTCCACAGGGTGATGATCCCGGTGTTCCTGTGCACGCCGGCCGGGAAATCCGTGAAGGTGTTCGCGTCCAGGCGCAGGGCGGCCTCGGCTCCGGTGCAGCCGGTGCCGAACAGGCAGCACAGGAAGCGCCCGCCGGGGGCGAGCAGCTCCCGGTAGGCTTCCAGCGCCTCCCGCAGTTTCACCTGGTGATTGGCGTAGAGCGAGTAGTGGTCCACCAGCAGATCGAACGGCCCGGCCACGTGGCGCCTGGGCTGGGTGATGTCGCCCAGGAGGCTGACGACCGGGGGGCAGCCGAAGTCCCGGAGGGTGGCCTCCAGCTGGACCAGGGCGGATGGGGCTCCGTCCATGGCCGTGACCCGGACCCCGTTGCGGGCGAGGAACCAGGCCACCGCGCCCGCCCCGCAGCCGATGTCCAGGGCCGACGGGGCGGAACCCACCGCGGAACGGGTGGCGAAGAAGAACCGGACGGCCTCCTCGGACGGATACTTCCCGAAGGGCCGGGCGGCGAAGGTGGCTTCCCAGGAGGCGTGCGCGAAACCATGGTCCAAGAGAACTCCTCAGAATCGGTAGGGCAGGACTTTGGACGCGCCGCGCGGGCGGCGCTCCGGGTAGGCCGCGGACCAGTCGGCCACGAGCCGGTCGAAACGGGCCTGGTCGTGGACCCGGCTGGCGAGGAGGAAGTCCACTTCCCCCTGGGCCGAGAACTTCAGTTTGTAGCGGTGGATGCCGTCCCCGGGGGCGATGCCCCCGCCCAGGCAGAACCGGCGCAGGCCCCGGCGCCGGAGGTCGACGATGATGTCGTGCTTCAGGAGATCGTTGGCGGCCAGGGGAAAGGCCTCGGCCAGGGTGCCCCCCAGGAAGGAGTAGGCGGCCTCGGTCCCGTGGGTGACCAGCTCCGCGGCGACCGGCCTGCCGTGGTGCTCCGTGAGGTAGAACAGGCACTGGTCCCCGCAGCCGCGGGCGAGGCCGATGAAGTAGGCCAGCGGATGCCGGGCCTCCGGCAGGGCGTCGTTGCGCGCCATGGTGTCGGCGAAGATGGCGTGGAAGGCCTCCAGGTCGGCATCGGATCCGGCCAGGCGGGTGACCAGGCCGTTCCGCTGGCCTTTGGCGACCTGCTTGCGGGCCGCGTGGCTGTAGTGCTCCTGCCACAGAGCCTGCTCGCCGACCGTGAGGTCCACGATCACGTTGCGGTTCAGGACCTTCACGGTCATGGTCCGGTCGCAGAAGCCCTGGTTCCCCAGGGCCGGGTTCAGCCGGGTCAGCTCCGCGACGACCCCGGTATCGCGGCAGTAGGCGCGGAATTCCCGGTGGAACCGGTCGATCAGGGCGGGGGCCCGGGACGAGGCCGCGAGCCCGTTGTATCCGGGAGCCCCCTGGAGATCGCAGAGGGCCTCGCCGGACGGGACCAGGGCCGGGTCGGTGATGGCCATGCGCAGGAACGGATAGAGCACCAGGCCGTCCGCGTCGTCCAGGACGGCGCAGGCCGCCTGGGCGGCCGGGGGCGCGGCGTTGGCGGCATAGTAGCCAGGGTGGAAGTGCACGTCCCGCCATTCCCGCGGCAGGCTGTCGAACCAGCCGCGCCAGGCTTCCATCCGGTCTGCGCCCAGGACCTCAAACACCGGTCGGATCTCCTTCGGAATCGTGGAAGGCCTTGCGCAGCAGGGCATCTCCCCCCGCCGTCGCGGCCAGGGTGGCGATGATCCGTTCCGCCGCCCGGCCGTCCCCGTAGGGGTTGACCATCCCTTCCAGGCCCCGGGAAAAGCCGGGATCCAGGGCCCGGTCCAGGGCCGCGCGGATGGCGCCGGCCTCGGCGGGCGCGTCGATGACGTTGGCCGCCCGGAAGCGTCCCCGCTGCCGGTCGCCGATGTTCACCACCGGCAGGGCGAAACTGGGCGCCTCCCACAGGCCGCTGGAGGAGTTGCCGACCAGGACGTCGGCACAGGCGAGAAGGCCGTGGAAGACCCGCTGGCCGAGGTGCTGGCGGAAGACCGCGCGGTCGTGCCGGGCGGCGAAACCGGCCATGGCCCGGTTGATGCCCGCCCCCCCCGGGTCCAGGTTGGCGCCGGTGAGGACCAGCGTGCCCGGATGGCCTTCCAGGGCCGCCAGGAGGGCGTCGATCTCGGTTCCGGCCCCCGGGCCGCCCCGGGTCGCGGGGTGGCAGGCCACCAGGAGGATCGGGGCCGCCAGGGGAAGCCCCAGCACCGCTTCGATTTCCGCCTGCCCGGCCTTGGGGGTCGCCGCCACCAGGTCCAGGGCCGGATCGCCGGTGGCGAAGACCCTCCAGGGCTCCTCGCCCATCCGGATCAAGCGCCGGCGGAAGGCCTCCATGGCCACGAAGTGGAGGTGGCTGAGCTTGCTGACGGCGTGCCGCACCTGTTCGTCCAGGGCCCCTTCGGTCACTTCGCCGCCGGAGATGTGGGCGACCGGGATCCCCAGGAGCAGGGCGGAGCCGGCCGCCGCCAGCAGTTCGTAGCGATCGCCGGCGAGGACCAGGATGTCCGGCGCCAGGCGGGCGAGGCTCAAGGCCAGGGCGGCGGTGGCCGAGGCCAGGCAGGCGGCGGCCGCCGCGCCGTCGTCCCCGCCGGGCAGGAACGGCGCCGTTTCGGCGATGTCCAGCCCGTCGGCCCGGATCAGGTCGATGCTCCGCCCCTGGGCCGGGTCCAGGTGGGAGCCCCCGGCCAGCAGCAGCGCCTCCACGTCGGCGCGCCCCGCCGCGGCGCGCATCAAGGCCAGGCTGGCGGCATATTCCGCTCGGCTGAAAGTGGCGATGGCAAGGCGGCGCATGGGGTGGCGGTTCCTGAGGCGCCCTCCTGGCGGGCTGCAGGCAAAATAAATCATTTCTTGGAGTCAGTCCAGCCAAACAGGAAAACAAATGTGTTTGGTTGCAAAATGCGGGATCGTCTCCTGGTTTTATTGCGGAACAAAACAGTAATATTATGAGTTTAGCAAAATTTATAAGCCAGGCCATGGGGTGCGATGGATCGGTGACCTTTCTTCTTTCACCATCATTTTTTAGGAACATTTCATTTATTGAACGCACCCCATGGGTAGCTCTCCCTCCCTTTCCGTCCCCATCCGGAGCGTCCAACCGTGCCGATCCCATCCCGCCTGGTCCTCATCCTCACCCTGGCCGCCCCGGCCTTGCATGCGACCCTCAAGGGCAAGCCGGCCCAGTCGACCGTGAGCCTCCCCGCGATCAAGGGCGCCTCCGGCGCCGGGGGACCGGGCCTCCGGCCCCGCCCGCCCCTCGCCGCCAAACCCCTGGAGAACCGGAGCGGGCCCGGCGGCCGGAGCCGGGAGGCCCACCGTGCCGGGGGGAAGGAGAACCGCCCCGGGGCCGGGGTCAAGCTTCCCCCCCTGGTCCCCAAGGCCGCGGCCAAGGCTCCGGCCCGGCCCCTGACGGCGATCCTGGAGGAGGCCCTGGGCAGCTCCGTTCCCGAAGTCCACAGCCGCCCGGCGACCGGGGCCGGGGATGCCCGCCCGGAGGCGGCCGCCGAGGGGTTGTTCGCCGCCGCCGGCAAGGGCCGATCCATCTATGCCATCGCCGCCGGCAGGCCGGTGGCGGTGCCGAGCCTGGATCTGGGCAACCTGCTCACGCTCCGGGAGCCCGGAAGCGCGGCGGCCACGGTCCCCTTGGCGCTGGTTCGGGTCCAGGCGCCGGGCACGGACGGCCCGGGCGCCGAACCGGTCCGGCTGGCCTCGTTCCAGCTCCGCAACCCCACGGGCGAAACGCTGCGGTTCGGCCCGGAGCCGGGCGAGGGCGGCCCTGGGCGCCGCACCCAGGTCTGCCGGCTGTCCGGGGCCGATGCGCCCCGGGTGTCGCGCCCGGGCCAGGATGGACACCATGAGCTGGCGAGCGGCGAGACGATCCAGGTGATCCTGGACGCCGCGGGGAGCTCCGTGCGCTATCCCATCGCCGACGCCTCGGGCGGTGATCTGCTCATCCTGGAATTCGAATTCCTGTAGCGAGCGGGGGCCCTCAGCCGACCGGATGCCCGGCGTTGCACATGGGGACGAGCCGGGGTTGGGCCAGTTTTTCGTAATCCTTGTAGGCCATCCGGATCAGTTCCGAATGGCTGCCGGCGTTGAAGGCGATTTCCACGTCCTCCGCCAAGTGGGGATCCACGTACACCTCCATGCCGTACAGGTGGCCGAACGGCGGCATGGCGCCCACCTCGCAGCCCGGGAACTGGTCCTTGAATTCCTGCTCCTGGGCCAGTTCCACCGACCGGGCGCCGGTGCCGTGGCGGAGCATGTCCAGGACCACCTTCCGGGAGGCCGGCACCACCGCCATGGCCAGGTCCCCGTCCCGGTAGACCATGACCGTCTTGGCCAGGTCCTTGCCCCGGATGTGGGCCGACTCGGCCACCTCCAGGGCCGTGTAGGCTTTCGAGTGGGTGATCGTCACGTACTTGACGCCCTTCGCGTCGAGGAACTTGAGCAGCTTGGCGACAGGCATGGCAACCTCCTTGGCTGCGGGAACGCCCCAAGCATGGGTCTTTCTCCGGCGGAGGCCATGGGGGGAACGTCCACCGCCCGGGATGCGCCCCCTCCAACGCCGCCCTGCCGCTGGCCAGGTCGCTGACGGCCGCAGGCCATTGAGTTCCCTCGTCGTCTGGGTTGTTTGATAAGATCAAATGACACAAAGGATGAGGGTGTCTCATGCGGAAGGCTGTCTTGGCGCTCCTGGTCGTCGCTGCGCTGCTGGGGTGCGGAAGAAGCCTGTCCAGAGGCGGGAAACCCGCGCAGGCCGTCACGGTCGCCTACACGACCCAGCCCCAGTGCACCCTGGTCCACATCGCGGTGGCGAACGGCTACTTCGCCGAGGAGG
>TBL_comb47_HYPODRAFT_10005584_pt1 | contig 13976 bp, 9 predicted proteins | sample TroBogypolimnion_40_FD_10682 | JGI IMG/M metagenome (IMG submission 10682)
CCACGATAGCGGCAATTTTTTCATCCGAAATCACGCCGGTGCCCATGGTGTTGATGGTGATGTTCATGGGGCGAGCCACTCCAATCGCATACGCCACTTGGATCTGGCATTGGGTTGCCAAGCCAGCGGCCACCACGTTCTTTGCTACATAGCGAGCCGCATAGGCAGCGGAGCGGTCCACCTTGGTGGGATCTTTGCCGGAGAAAGCGCCACCGCCGTGGGGGCAAGCACCACCATAGGTGTCGACAATGATCTTGCGACCGGTGAGTCCACAGTCGCCTTGGGGACCGCCGACCACGAATCTGCCGGTGGGGTTGACCAAATAGCGGGTGTCTTTGAGCCACTCTTTGGGGAGCACGGGTTTGATGATTTCTTCCACCACCGCTTCCACAAAGGAGGCCTTCATTTTGCTGCCGTCGCTTTGCTCGGGGCTGTGTTGTGTGGAGAGCACCACCGTGTCGACACTGTGGGGTTGGCCATTGACATAACGCATTGTCACTTGGCTTTTGGCGTCAGGGCGCAAAAACGGCAGCCTGCCGTCTTTCCTCAAATGCGCTTGACGCTCGACCAAGCGGTGGGCGTAATAGATGGGGGCGGGCATGAGCTCAGGCGTTTCAGAGCAGGCGTAGCCAAACATCAAGCCTTGGTCGCCGGCCCCAGTGTTCAAGTGGTCGTCGGAGGCGTGGTCCACACCTTGGGCGATGTCGTTGCTTTGCTTGTCGTAGCACACCATGACCGCACAACCTTTGTAGTCAATGCCGTAGTCGGTGTTGTCGTAGCCGATGCGCTTGATGGTGTCGCGCGCGACTTGGATGTAATCGACATGGGCGTTGGTGGTGATTTCACCGGCCAAGACCACGAGACCGGTGTTGGTGAGGGTTTCGGCGGCCACGCGCGAGCGGGGGTCTTGCGCGAAGATGGCATCCAAAATGGCGTCTGAGATCTGGTCGGCCACCTTGTCGGGGTGGCCTTCAGAGACGGATTCAGAGGTGAAGAGATAGTCTTGTGACATGCGAGTGCTCCAATAAAAAAGATAAGTTCAACACATTTGCGTTGCCGTTCTTCTTGTCTTGGGTAAGCCTCGAGTCTGGCGAACGCTTTAGCAGCTCGGAGATCAAAGGGCTTGGAGCTCGGATCTTGCTAGACCTTGGCTCAACAGCGCACCACCTGACCTCACTCCCATCCACGGTGGCTTGAGGGGGTTGGACCCCCCGAGGCACCTTGGCGTTGTCGCCCTGCAAGTTGCTTCATTAACTCAGCGACCGTTCAATTGTAACCAAAATTTCACAGACTTTGGCGGACCTTGTTAGACCTTGTTAGACCTCGGTCAACCATGGCGGACCTTGGACCAAGGGGCGGTGGGTGCTCATGCAGTCCTCGCGCCAGATCCCCCCAATCTGCAAACGATATCTCTTTAGAATGCTAGGGCCATGGCCTTTCTTTTTAAACTTCTATCGCGTTTGCCCTTGTCTTGGATGCAGTCCCTGGGCTCGGTCTTGGGCGTTGGGGTGTGGTGGCTCTCCAAAACCTACCGAGAAGAATTCATCCGCAACACACAACGCTTGGGACTCTCCAAGGAGGTCGTCGATCGCGCGCGCTCGAGTGCGGGGCAGATGGTGGGCGAGTTGCCTTGGATGTGGTTTCGCTCTCGCTCAGTCTCTTGTTTGTCCCATGTGCAGTGGGACGGCATCGAGTTCTTTGAAGCGGGTTTGCTTCGGGGCAAAGGCGTCATGGTGCTCTCCCCCCATTTGGGCTGCTGGGAGATTGGGGCGCAAATGCTGGCCGAGCGCTTTGGACCCAGCCACGGCCCCTTGATGGCCATGTACCGCCCCGCCCGAAAAGCCTGGCTCAACCGCTTGATGGAAAGCGCGCGCGACAAGCCCCACCTCAAAAGCGTGCCCGCCTCCTCTCAGGGTGTGCGGGATATCCTTCGTCATCTCAAAAGGGGTGGCTACACCGCCCTCCTGCCCGACCAAGTTCCACCCGAAGGCCAAGGGGTGTGGGCCGAGTTTTTGGGCAAGCCTGCCTACACCATGACCTTGGCGGTGAAGCTCGCCCGCCAGACCGGTGCCACCGTGCTCTTGTGTTGGTGCGAGAGGCTGCCCCAAGGTCAATTCATGGCGCATTTGAGAGCGCTCGATGAGCCCGTCTTTCTGGATCCTCAATCCCCGGTTGTATTGGGCTGCCAGGCCATGAACGATGCGGTGGAGCGGTTGGTCAGCGCCCACCCGGATCAATACCTGTGGGGCTACCGGCGTTTCAAAACACCCAGAACCTTGGAGAGTGCCACACCCACCGAGTCCGCTCCTGCCAGTGTCCAAGTCGATGCCGCGTCGCGCCAAGAAAACCTCTCAGCGTCTCATGGGCCGTCAAGCATGGCGACGCCTCCCAGACCCAGAAGCGATACGCCCGGTGCGTGGCCTTGGCTCATGGTGCCCTTGTCCTTTTTGCCGTTGTCAGCGCTCAGGCGATTGGGCGCTGTGATTGGAACGGCCTTGTATGCCTTGGTGGGCCGACGCGCCCAAATCACCCGGCGCAATTTGGAGTTGTGCTTTCCGCAGTGGAGCGCTCAGCAGGTGGACCAAGTTGCCCGAGCGGTGTTTGTGAATTTTGCCAAAGCGTGGCTGGACCGCAGTTGGCTTTGGCATGCTTCGAGAGACAAGATTGAATGGCGCTTGACGCTGCTGGGCGACGAGGGCGGTTTGGCGCTCTTAAAGTCCAGCGCACCCTTGGTGATTTTTGCGCCGCACTTTGTGGGTTTGGATGTGGCGTGGACGAAGCTCACTTTGGACGATAGTCGGCCCATGCTCACCATCTACACACCGCAGTCTTCGGCCACGGCGGACCAGTGGATGAAAGAAGGGCGGGAGCGCTTTGGACGCGTGGGTGTGGGCACCCGTCAAGATGGGGTTCGGGCCTTGATCAAAGGCATCAAGGATGGACACGCCCTTTATTTGCTGCCGGATATGAATTTCGGGCCGGAGGAATCGATTTTTGTGCCGTTTTTTGGGGTGCCAGCGGCCACCGTCCCGTCCTTGTCCAAGTTTGCCAAACTCTCAGGCGCCCAAGTGCTGCCCATCACGACTCGCATGACCCACAAAGGCTATGAGGTGGTCGTGCACCCCGTTTGGGAGCACTATCCCACCAAGGATGTGCAAGCAGACACCGAGCGCATGAATCAATGGCTACAAACTGAAGTCACAGCGCACGTTGAGCAATATTTTTGGCTTCACAAGCGATTCAAAACCAGGCCTGCGGGTCAAGCGCCCATTTATTGACACCCCGCCCAGGATGCTGACTCATGCGCGCAGCGGCCAACACTGCTCTGAGGGCAATGGATGCTGGTCGGTGGGTCGATGGTCGGATTCGAAACAATAGGTTAACGCTATGATTTTAAATGACTTATTGAATATAAAAGTCTCTGTTCCCCGCCTTGTTCCTCGCCTTGTTCCCCATCTTGTTCCCCACTTTCGGTTGAATCATATTTTTTAGTATGGGTGCGCCCTTTGAATCAATCTGAAAATCTTTTATTGTCCAATGCTGGCTGCCAAATTAAAAACCTCAAACTCTGGCAGCTTTATCAAGATCAGAGAAGTGACTGATTTTGACTGTTCCATCGGGGAAGCGTGCCACAACATCCAACTCTCCGCCCATCGCCTCGATGTGGCTGCGCAAAGTCGACAGATACATGTCAGTGCGTTTTTCAATCTTGGCAATGGAGGGTTGCTGGACTTGTAGCAGCTCAGCCAGCATCTTTTGCGACAAACCACGCGCCTGACGCAGCTCCTTGAGTGGCATCTCATCCAACATTGTTTGCGCCATTGCGGCAGCGCGTTTCTGCGCTTCTGGTTTCATCTTTGCACGCAGAGCAGAGAATTTCTTAGCCATCTTTTTTCCTTCATTTCGGAGTTCTTCCAAGCGCTCGTCATACATGCGCTCGCCAATGGGGACATTCACGTCGTACCAGCGATCATCCCCAGTCTTGTCGCCTCCTATCCGCAAGATTGCATTTCGTAACGGGTCAAACGCATACAGCGTTCTGTATGGCTTACCAAGCTGACCTGCTCCTCTTCAGTCAACCCCGACCACCATGGGTCAAACTCATCTGTGTATTCCACTTCCTAATTCATGGAGGGAATATAACCTCCATGGAATATGCCGTCAAGGGAATGTCTGGATTTCTGTTGATTTCCCAATGAAAAAGGCAGCCAAGTGTTGAAACTTAACTGCCTTTGAACTCATTGATGGTGCCCAAGTAGGAATGAAAAACTTTGCGAACAATGCGTTCTGCACTTCGCAAGTCGGTCGTGCGTGCGATGGAGCTTTGGCTGCCTGATCCATGAGCACTGGGGTGGACTCAGGCGTGTCGGCGCCCATCCCAATGGGTCTCTACAACTGACGTGGTCGACATGGAGGGGGTGAAGTCTGGGAGCAGTTTTCTTTTCAAGACTCAGCCGTTGTAGGTTCGATGGCTTGGCCCTTGGGGTGTGTCCATTGCCATAACTTCAAAGCCACCTCGTCCAAGCCCTGGCGTTTGAGGGCTGAGAAGAGTTGCACTTCACCGCCGCCGGCTTGGAGTCGGGTGATGGAGAGGGCTTTTTGCGCATCGGTGCGATTGAGTTTGTCCGCCTTGGTGAGCAGCACCAAAAATTGCAAGCCGTCCATGACCCTCGGGCGCATGATGTCGAGCAAGATTTCATCGAGTTCGGTGAGCCCCAAGCGAGGGTCGCACAACAGCACAATGCCTTTGAGGTTGGGCCTCGTCATCAAATAGTTGGCCATGACTTGCTGCCAACGGATTTTGTCTTGTTTGGGCACGGCCGCGTAGCCGTAGCCCGGCAAGTCGGCCAGCACCGCGTCGGTTTGGGCCTGGCGCCCCAAGGCAAAGAGGTTGATGTGCTGGGTGCGCCCAGGTGTTTTGGAGGCATAGGCCAAGCGCTTTTGCTGGGTCATGGTGTTGATGCAAGTCGATTTGCCCGCATTGGAGCGCCCCACAAACGCCACTTCCGGCAAATCGTAAGCGGGCAGATGGTGCAACTGCGCTGCGGTGGTCAAAAAGCGCGCCGTGTGCAACCAGCCCATGGCCAGTTTGACCTCGTCGTCCTTGGAAACAGGAATGGACTCAGTTTGACGTCCTGTTTGGAGCTCAGGATCTGGGTTTTTGTGGGGTTCTTGTGTCATCAAATGGGTAAATTAAAAGGGGACCAGGGTCTGCCCGAGTCAGTCATTGTAGAATCTAAAGTCTTTCTGTGAACATTTAACAGTCTCTATTCATGAATTACCTCGTTCAAACCTCTTGCTCGTTGGCCTTTGCCGCATCGTTGGCCTTGGCCGCTTGGGTGGCTCAAGCGGCCGATATGCCGGCTGCTGCCCCTGTTGCTGCTCCTGCAACACCCGCCAAACCCGATTTGGCCAAGGGTGAAGCCAGTTTCACCGCGGTGTGTGCGGCTTGCCACGGCGCGGACGGCAACTCTGGTTCTCCCGAATACCCCAAATTGGCCGGCCAACACCCCGAGTATTTGGTCAAGCAATTGACCGAATTCAAATCTGGCAAACGCGCCAATGCGGTCATGATGGGCATGTCAGCGGCCTTGTCTGAGGCGGACATGAAAAACATCGCCGCTTGGCTCTCCACCAAAGCGCCCAAGCCTGGCTTTGCCAAAGACGCTGCCTTGGTGGCCTTGGGTGAAAAAATCTACCGCGGTGGTGTTGCAGACCGACAAATCCCCGCTTGTGCTGGCTGTCACAGTCCCAACGGTGCAGGCATCCCCGCGCAATACCCACGCTTGAGTGCTCAGCATGCGGACTACACGGCCCGTGAGTTGTCTTATTTTAGAGACGGCAGCCGTGCCAACAACCTCACCATGAACCAAGTGGCGGCCAAGCTCAACGACAAAGAGCTCAAAGCCTTGGGCGAATATACCGCTGGTTTGCACTGAATCGCCACCATTGAAACCTTGGTGAAATTTTTGCCAAGTTCAATGCAAGGAATTCTCCCTTCGCTAAGCCTGGGCTGTAGCGGGGGTTACTTGGGTCAACGGATATTGGTTCTCCCGATGGATCCTCCCGATGGGTCCTGTAAATTAAACCGGACACTCGTGAAAAACAGTCACCCTTAAATCTTTGAACGAAGCCACATATCAGCGCACCCTGTGTCAACAGCTTATGAGCTTGGATGGGCTACTCTAAAAAATGGCGAGCTATTGGCCGCTGCACAGAACAGTGGATTTGAGGTTTTAGTGACGACTAATACAAACCTTCAGTACCAGCAAAATTTGAATCAAAGGAAAATCGCCATCGTCGTTCTAAGCACTACAAGTTGGCCAAGGATTCAAGAAAAAACATAAAGGCAATTGTTAGCGCAATTGTTAGCGTAAGTTTTGGCGTAAGTTTTAGCGCAATTGACTTGGCGACTCCCAATTCATATCAGAGTGTTGCAATCAATGAATTCCAAGCTGGGCTTGGCGGTTGAACCATGGCATTCCCCCCAAATCAGTCGATGAAGGATTAACTCTGAACTGGGGTGTGGTGGACTTCTTGCTGATTGATTTTTTACCGTTTGGTTTTAGCCATCGTGCGTGCAATAAAACTCGCCATGACTGACAAAAATAGGTATGCGCTTTGCCAAATTTTTGGCCATGGAACCCCTGATGAACAGATTTGCAGCCCCTAATGATTTCCACTGGGTTTTCAATGTCCCCTATTTTTAAGCCGATTGTGGGGTCATTTGAAAGTTTCGAAGTCTTGGCATTGGCTTTTTCGCATACAGTTGTCACTGACAAGGCTTTTCAGCCGAATTGAAGGCCGAGAACAGCCTTTTTCTTCAGCAACCCTTCATAGGAGCTACGCCATGAGTTTTTTGATCCTCAACGCCACCACCCAAGACGCGGTCAAGAGCGCGGGCGTGGTGCCCAGTGAAATCACTTCGCAGCGTATTTATTTGAAGCGTCGCGACTTGGTGGCGGCCATGGCGGCGGGGCTGGGCGGTGTGGGTTTGGCGTCCTGGGCCTCTCGTGAAGCGATGGCCCAGACCCAGGCGGGTTCTGGGAAATTGGCCGCCTTGAAGGGCCAAGCCTCCAAGGTCTCGGGTGCTTTCGTGATGGAGAAGGTGACACCCTACAGCGACGCCTCGAGCTACAACAATTTCTATGAGTTCGGCACCGACAAAGCCGATCCCGCCAAAAACGCTCACACCTTGCAGACCTCCCCTTGGAGCGTCGCCATCGAAGGTGCGGTCAAAAAGCCCATGCGCGTGGGACTCGAAGACTTGCTCAAATGGAGCGCGATGGAAGAGCGCATCTACCGCATGCGTTGCGTAGAGGGCTGGTCCATGGTGATCCCCTGGGTGGGCTACTCCTTGGCCGAGTTGATCAAACGCGTGGAGCCTTTGGCGAGTGCGAAATATGTGAGCTTTGTCTCTCAAGCCGACCCCAAGACCATGCCCTTTGTGGGTTCGGCCATTTTGGATTGGCCCTATGTGGAGGGACTGCGCATGGACGAGGCCATGCACCCGCTCACGCTGCTCACTTTCGGCATGTACGGGGAGGTGCTGCCCAATCAAAGCGGTGCACCGCTGCGTCTCGTGGTGCCTTGGAAGTATGGCTTCAAGAGTGCCAAGTCCATCGTCAAAATCGTCTTCAGCGACAAACAGCCCCCCACCGCTTGGAACAAAGCTGCGGCCAACGAGTACGGGTTTTACTCCAATGTGAACCCCAATGTGGACCACCCGCGCTGGAGTCAGGCCACCGAGCGTCGACTCGGCGAAGATGGCCTTTTTGCCAAACGCCGAAAGACCTTGATGTTCAATGGTTATGAAGAGCAAGTGGCGTCTCTCTATGCGGGGATGGACCTCAAAAGGAACTTTTGAACTTGATTTTTGCTCTCGCTCATCTTGGCGCTCTAATTTGGAGCTGAAAAGGCCCATGCCCGCTGTGAGAATGGTCCTCCAACGCCTGTTGCTCCACCCCTGGGCCAAAGGCTGGGTGGTCTTGTTGTGCGCATCCCCAGGCGCCTACTTGGTGTATGGCGCCTTCACCGAATCTTTGGGGGTCAACCCAGCGGAGACCTTGATTCGGCAAACGGGGGACCTCACCATCCGAGCGCTTTGCTATGTGCTCATGGTGACCCCTCTCAAAGACCTCTTCAAGATGCCCGCACTGCTGCGGCATCGCCGCACCTTGGGGTTGGCGGTGCTGGCCTACGCTAGCCTTCACTTGTTGAGCTATGCGTGGCTTGACATGGGGCTGGAGCTTGAAGACATAGTGGCCGATGTCTTCAAGCGGCCGTTTATTTTTGTCGGGATGGCGGGGTTTGTCTTCTTGGCAGCGCTTGGCGCGACCTCATTCAACGCCGCCATCAAAGCCATGGGCCCCAAGCGATGGAAGACGCTGCACCAAGCGGTGTACGTTGTCGTCGCCTTGGCGGTGCTGCATTTTTATTGGATGCGTGCGGGCAAACATCGGTTTGACGATGTGATTTTTTACGGGGGGATTTTGGCTCTCTTGCTGCTCTACCGCATGGTGCAAGCTTTGCGGTACAGAATGAGCCGTTTGTCCTAGACCCTCAACGACTGGCCAATTCAAATGCACTGGCCAATCTCGGACTGCTCGCGCCGGGCCAGGTGTGCCGCTCAGTCGAGCAGTTTTTCTAGTCGAAGTTGGTCCGCTGTGGTTTCGCGATCTCGAATGAGGTGCCACTGTTGCTCGTCGATCAGCACCTCGGCGGCACGCCCTCGGGTGTTGTAGTTGCTTGACATGCTGGTGCAATAGGCGCCCGCGGAGAGCACTGCCAGCACGTCACCGGCCGCAACGCTCAAGGTGCGCTCGCGACCCAGCCAATCCCCGCTCTCGCACACCGGCCCCACGACATCGAAGACTGCAGGCTCGGCAGGGATGTGTAGCGACAACGGCACGATGGCGTGAAAGGCTTCGTACATGGCTGGACGCGGCAGATCGTTCATGGCGGCGTCGACGATGCAAAAGTTTTTTTGCTCTCCGGGCTTCACGTACTGTACGGTGCTCAAGCACACCCCCGCATTGCCCACCAAGGAGCGTCCGGGCTCGACCATGACGTGTCGATCCCCAAAGCCACGGGCATCGAGAACACGCCAGAGTGTTTTCCAAAGCACATTGGCGTCTGGCGCGGTCTCATCTTTGTATTGAATCCCCAAGCCTCCACCAAAATCCAAGTGATGGATGGGCATGCCGTGGGACTCGATTTGTTCAACCAAATCGAGCACCCGGTTCAACGCATCGACATAGGGCTCGGTGGTGGTGATTTGGGAGCCAATGTGGCAATCGATGCCTTCGATGCGAAGGCCCTTCAACATTTTTGCGTGTAAATAAAGTGCCAGGGTTTCTTCATGGGCAACGCCAAACTTGTTGTCCTTCAAGCCCGTGGAGATGTAGGGGTGTGTTTTGGGGTCGACGTTGGGGTTCACGCGAATGCTGATCGGGGCGACCAGCCCCAAGGCCAAGGCGACCTCGTTGATGACTTCAAGCTCAGGCGTGCTCTCCACGTTGAAGCACAAAATCCCCTCCTTCAAAGCCCTGGCGATCTCACCCCTGGTTTTACCAACACCCGAGAAGATCACGTCTTTGGCCAGTCCGCCAGCCGCCAAGACACGCTCGAGTTCTCCTTGTGAGACGACATCAAAGCCACAACCTGCCCTGGCAAAGAGTTGCAACAAGGCCAAATTGGAGTTGGCTTTCATGGCGTAGTGGACGCGGGCGCGTCTCCCCTCAAAGCCGAGTTGGTAGCGTTTCAAGGCCTCAAGCATCGAGTGTTTGGAGTAGGCAAACAAGGGGGTACCAAGCGCTTGGGCCAGATCGAGCAAGCGCACGCCTTCCAAGTGCAGTTGGCCATTCGCATAGTGAAGCTCAGGCGCACCCGGCAAGCGAGAGTCTTCTGTGATGAGGGCTTGGGGCACGATGGCTTGGGTGGGGCTTGGGTTCATGGTGCGGGTAGGGTGGATCCGTTGGAAGAAGGGTTGGAAGAAGTGCCTGGGCCAGTCGATGCGCTGCCCAAGGGACTCAATGTGAGGCTCTGGGTTTGAATCGCAGGTGGTGAAGCGGGCGCGGGCAGGTACAAGGGACCCCGCTGACCACAAGCTGAGAGTGCAAGGCATGCGCCCAGCAACGAAGTCCAGGTTTGCGCTTGAAATTGAGTTGCCTTGGCCTTGGGCTGAGAGCTTTGGCGAAAAATGGTGCGCACGGTGTTGATGCCCTTCAAAGTCAAGGTTCGTTTAAGCGACATGGGTGAGCCAAAAAAGCAAGAAGCTAGAAGCGGGCTCTATCCATTAAGCTTCATGCCCTTGAGCTTTGTTGTACCTCGATGAAACCCTATTCTAAATCTTTAGTCTCCGTCTCCGTCCCTATCTCCAGAGTCGCGTCCCCCACGCCTGGGCTGAACAAGACCATCCTTGCCTTGACGTGGGGCAAGACCAAAGAGTTTCTGAGTTACAAATTCCGCAGATCGGGCAAGCTCGTCGTCGAAGTGCCAGCCTACTGCTCTTCGCAGGCGTGTGCCGCGTGCGGCCACACTCACTCAGACAACCGGGTTTGCCAATCCGAGTTTGTTTGCCAAAGCTGCGATCAAAGAGACCCGGCTGACCACAATGCAGCCGCCGTCATCGCCAAGAGAGGTGTAAGGTTTGTGGTGTGTGGTGTGTGGTGTGTGGTGTGTGGTTGGTGCTCCATCGTGCTCCATGGTGCCTGCGTTCAAAAGATGGGTAAGATTGATCCACAACCCGCCAACCCGCCAACCCTGCAATTCGAGGTGAGCATGGTCTTCTATGCCCCTGACTTGATCGTGTGCGAGCCCAACCTGTCCAAGCTGTTCCAGATGCTGGCCACAGGGTTTTCAACAAAGCATTAAACTGTGAGTCTTTGCCCTCCAAGTGGGGCGGCCTCCAACGCTCTTCAACACCATGACCGATACAGAATTCTTAGACTTGGCTGAAAGCGCCCTTGAAACGCTCGAAGTCGCCATTGACGAGCTCAATGAGTCCACCGACATGGATGTGGACGCCCAACGTGTGGGCGGGATGATCACCTTGGTCTTTGCCAACAAAAGTCAAATCGTGGTGAATCTGCAAAAACCCTTGCATGAAATTTGGCTCGCCGCCCAAAGCGGGGGCTACCACTACAAATGGTCCGGCAGCGCTTGGCTCGACACCAAAAACCAAGCGCAGTTTTGGGGGCAGTTGAGTGCCGACATGAGCGCGCAGTCGGGCATGCCCGTCGACACCAAGCACTTTAAGACCCTTTAGCCTTGGACGGCATGGAGCCCGTGTGACTTTGTCGACTTGTGATCTTGTTACCTCATTGCCCTGGACCACTGAATCACTGACCCACTGACCCACTGGACCACATCAAGGGCGTGCACGCGCGCGATGGAACAAGTGCTCAATGGCTCACCCGCCCTCAAACTTAGTTTTTAAAGCTGTCCACAATTCTTTTCTTCTCTTCGCTGCTGGTGGGCTCCGAGTTGTTCGTGCCTGGGTTGGTGGGAAAGGGCGATCCTGGCGCGGGCGAGCCCAACGCACCGGAAGTGCCACCAGCCGCAGGATAGGTGAGTGGGGCACCGCCCGCTGCAGCGCTGCTTGGCTCGCCCAAGCCCAGACTCGTGATTCCTGTGGTTCTCGTGAACTCGTTGAAGAACCAGTCGCTCCCGTCTTTGACCACCCCCTCAGGTGCTGCGATCTCGGTCACGGGCACACCGGCCAGGGCCTTTTGCATAAATCCAATCCACACGGGCAGGGCCAAACCGCCCCCGGTTTCTCTGCTGCCAAGGTTCTTGGGGGTGTCGTAGCCTATCCAAGTGACCGCCGCCAAGGTCGGTTGGAACCCCGCAAACCAGGCGTCCATGGAGTCGTTGGTGGTGCCGGTTTTGCCGTAAATGTCGGGGCGCTTCAATGTTTTGGTGGCCTGGGCCGCGGTGCCCGATCTCGCCACCTCTTGGAGCAATTGGCTCATCATGAAGGCGTTTCTGGGCTCCACCGCTTGGGCGCTTTCGTCCAAATCAATCGGGGTGAATTGCGACAAGACCTTGCCCAACTGGTCCGTCACCTTGGTGATCAAGTGCGGGTTCACGCGGTAGCCGCCATTGGCAAAGGCGCTGTAGCCCACCACCAGTTGCAAGGGGGTGACCGAGCCCGCCCCGAGCGCCATGGTGAGGTAGGGCGGGTGGCGCTCCGGATCAAACCCAAACTTGGCCGCCCAGGCCTGTGCATAGGGCGCGCCAATGGCCTGCAAGATCCGAATCGAGACCATGTTCTTGGACTTGGCCAGTGCCGTCTTCAAGGGCATGGGGCCTTCGAATTTGTTGTCAAAATTCCTCGGCTCCCAGGGCTGGGAGCCGGTGACACTCGCATCAAAAAAGAGCGGCGCGTCGTTGATGATGGTGGCCGGCGTGAAGCCCTTCTCAAGTGCCGCAGAGTAGATGAAGGGCTTGAAGCTCGAACCCGGTTGGCGCCAAGCTTGGGTCACGTGGTTGAATTTGTTTTTGTCAAAATCAAAGCCCCCGACCAAGGCATGGATGGATCCGTCTCTGGGGTCCATGGCGACAAAAGCGCCCTCGACCTCGGGGAGTTGGGTGAGAAACCAGACCCCCTTTTCGTTCTTGGCGATGCGCACGAGCGCACCGGCTCGGAGTTTGATGTTGGGCGCCGCCTTGTCTGAGAGCCCCGACTGCACGGGCTTGAGGCCCTCGCCCGTGACCTCAATCACTTCATTGTTTTGGCGCATGACGCGCACTTTCTTCGGGTTGGCCTCAATCACCACGGCCGAGAGAAGGTCGCCCTTGTCGCCTTGCTCCAAGACCATGTCCGAGACCATGTCTTCAAGCTCCGAGCTCGAGGCGCCGGGTTTGGTGAGGGGCAGATCAATGAACTTTTCGGGACCGCGGTAAATTTGCCGCAACTCGTAGTCCATGATGCCTCGGCGCAAAGAAGAATAGGCCGCCTCTTGCTCATCGGCGTGCAAGGTGGTGAAGACGTTGAGGCCTCGGGTGTAGATCTCCGGCCCATACTGCGCAAACATCAACTGGCGGGCCATCTCGGACACATACTCGGCATGGTTTTGCGGCGAGGTGGTGAGGTTTCTGAGGTGCAGCTCTTCGGCCTTGGCCGCCACGGCTTGCTCCTTGGTGATGAAGCCGTTTTCTTGCATGCGCTCAATAATGTACTGCTGCCTTGTTTTGGCGCGCTTGGGGTTGGTCACGGGGTTGTAAGCCGATGGGGCTTTGGGCAGGCCAGCCAGCATGGCCGCTTCGGCGATGGTGATGTTTTTGATCGGTTTGCCAAAGTAAGTTTCACACGCCGCCGCGAACCCGTAGGCGCGTTGGCCCAGGAAAATCTGATTCAAATAGATCTCAAAGATCTGGTCCTTGGTGAGCAGGTGCTCGAGCTTCAAGGTGAGAAGGATCTCGTAGATCTTTCGGGTGAAGGTTTTCTCCGACGTCAAGTAGACATTGCGCGCGACTTGCATGGTGATGGTCGAGGCCCCTTGGCTCTTGGCGTGGCCCAAATTGGCCAAACTCGCGCGCATCAGCCCAATGTAGTCCACGCCGCCATGCTGGTAAAAACGTGAGTCTTCAATGGCCAAGATCGCATCCTTCATGACCTGGGGGATCTCTTTGAAGGGGGTCAAGTTGCGCCGCTCTTCGCCAAATTCGGCAATTTGTTTGCCCTCGGCCGAGAACACCCGCATGGACAATTTGGGCCGATAGTCCAAAAGATCGGTCACATCGGGCAATTGGGGGTAAGCCATGGCCAGCGCAATGCACACGAGCATGAAAAGCGCCAACGCACCGGCGACACCCAGCCCTATCGTCCAGCTGAAAAATCCCAGCAGCAGGCCCCATAAATTGTGGCTGGGGGTGGCTTTCGAGCTTGACTTGGCCTGTGCGTTGCCTGAGGACTTGGCATCTTTGGATGGGGGGCTGTCGGACATGGGGGGTGGGATGGCTTTGAAACC